>FTAI01000595.1_pt1 | contig 11613 bp, 10 predicted proteins | sample 1638941 | NCBI WGS metagenome assembly FTAI01 (sample SAMEA3914813, study PRJEB12502) | metagenome | biome: forest; material: soil | place: Canada | collected 2011-07-07 | depth 0.3 m | reverse complement strand
GGCCAGGTCTTCGGCCAGGGGCATGAGGCTGGGCAGCATGGACGGGGGTATCCTCTTAAGCGCGCCTTTTGGTGGCGCTTATTTCGAGCGGACGATACTCAATAGCGCTCATGAGCGGGAAATTCCTACGCGCCGGCGCGGCGATCCTGGCCCTTGGGGCGGCGTTGGTCCTTGCCGGCTGCGCCGCCAGCGAGCGCAGGATCAGCCGTCCCGCCTGCCCCGCCGGCCAGGTCTGCCTGGAATACGGCAACACCATCGACCCCACGTCCCTCGATCCCCAGACCATGACCCTGGTCAACGAGGCGACCATCGCCCGGGCGATGTTCGAGGGTCTCTACCAGGATGATTCCGACGGCAAGGCGGCGCTGGGCCTGGCGACGTCCGCCGAGACATCTCCCGATGGCCTGACCTGGACGTTCCATCTGAGGCCGGCGAAATGGTCGGACGGCGAGCCGCTCACGGCGCGGGACTTCGTATTCGCCTACCGCCGAATCGTCGCGCCGGCCACCGGCTCCGCCTACGCCTACCTGTTCTACCTGCTCAGGAACGGTCAGGAGATAAACGGGAGCAAGGGCGCGCGCCCGGAGTCGCTGGGCGTGGAGGCGCCGGACGATCACACGCTGGTGCTGCACCTTGTCCATCCGGCCCCGTTCCTGCCGCAGCTGCTGAAGCACCAGGCCTTCTATCCCGTACCCGAGCACATCATCCGCAAGTGGGGTGAAGCCTGGACGCAGCCGGGCCACCTGGTCAGCAACGGCCCCTTCAAGGTGACGGCGTTCCGCCTTGGCGACTATGTGCGGGTGGAGAAGAATCCCAACTACTACGATGCCGCCGATGTCTGTGTTGACCGGATGGACTTCCTGCCGATCAGCGACTCCGTCTCCGCCGAACGGCGGGTGAGACGCGGCGAGATCGACATCAACGATACGATCCAATCCAGCCGCATCGCCTTCCTGCGCCAACCGGGTCAAATCCCGGCCTATGTCCACACACACACCTACCTGTCGACCGCCTATGTGATCTTCAACACGCACAATCCGGCCTTGGCTAGGCGAGAGGTGCGTGAGGCGCTGTCGATGACCATCGACCGTGCTTTCATAACGGCCAAGCTGATGCGCGCCGGCCAGGTTCCGGCCTATTCCTTCGTACCACCTGGAATGTCCGGCTATGTGAAGGACGACCAGAGGCCCTATCCCAAGTGGCGAGGCTTGAACTTCGCCCAACGCCAAGTGGAGGCCAAGCGCCTGCTGGCGGCGGCGGGCTTTGGGCCAGAGCATCCGCTGACGTTTGAGATGAAATCGTCGAACGCCCCCGACTCCGTCCTGATCGCCCAAGCCATGCAGGCGGACTGGCTCAGCATCGGGGTGAAGGCGAAGTTCCGGCAGGAGGAGGGCCAGATCATGTTCCAGGACTTCAATGTTCGGGACTTTGACGTTGGGCTGGTGTCGTGGATCCTGGACTACGACGATCCCATGACGTTTCTGGCGCTGATGCGCTCCACTACCGGAGCCCAGAACTACGGCGACTACAAGAACCCGCGGTACGACGCGCTGCTGAACCAGGCCGACCACGAGGCCGATGGCGCCAAGCGCGCCCAGATCCTGGCCAGGGCCGAGCAGATGATCGTGGACGATGCGGATGTCGCGCCCGTGTACTACGGCGTGAACCGCAACCTGGTGAACCCCAGAATCACCGGCTGGAAAGACAACTTCGGCGATATCCACCCGGCCAAATTTCTCTGCGTGCGCGGAGCGAGCGCTGCGGCGACCGGTCGCGCGGATCGCCTCACGCCTTAGTCACCATAAGGCCTCAGGGTCCCTACACCCGAGCTTGTTGAGCGCGCCGCGACAATCCGCGCTCTCTTAACCGGGCATTGAGCGGCGCATAGCAGGCCGCGTGGGGTTGATGTGGACGCAAGAACAATACTTCCCGGTGAGCTGACTTTCCGGCCAGAACAATTCTTCCTCGGACGCACCGAGGGACACGGGGTCGTGCGCGATCCGCTGGGCCGCGTGTCGCGGCGTTGTCGGGTCGAGACGGTAGGCGATTTCGCGCCCACCCGCTCGGCCATCGAGTTCGAGGAGGTGTTCACCTACACTGACGGCGAGGTGGACGTCTGGCGCTGGGCCATGACCCAGGGCAGCAACGGCCTCTATGTCGCCGCCGAGGCGGTGGCGGGCGTCGGGATCACCGGATACCGCGACGACGAGGACTATGTGCTGACCTTCCGCCGCCCGGTGGGGCCGGCCAAGGGCCTGCTGGCGCCGTCGTTCAAGACCCGCTTCACCATGGTGGCGCCGGGCGTCGCCCTGAAGGTCGCCCAGGTCAGCCTCTATGGCCTGCCCCTGGGCGTGATGACAGCCACCCATCACCGGGTGGCGAAGTAGCGGAAACCCGGCTCGCCGGATCGCCCCAGAAAATGCCCCTCCCCGCGAGGGGGAGGGGTTTGGGGTTGCTCGGCGGCGCTGGTGGTGCGTGACTGAGGGAGGCTAGCGGCCGTACCCGTAGCCATTGTAGCCGTTGTCGCGGTAGCTGGCGTTCCAGTCCCGGCCGTCGCCGCGGTAGCCGCGGTTGTCGTAGTAGCGGCCGTCGTAACGCTGGCCGTACTGCTGGTCGTAGCCGTAGCCGTACCGCTGGTCGTAGCGTTGGTCGTGGCGGTAGCCGTAGCCGTCCGCGCGGCAGTCGCCCGAGCTGCGCCCGATGCCATTGCCCACCGCCGCGCCGATGCCGGCGCCGAGCAGGCCGCCCGCGGTCTTGGAGCCGTGGTTGGCGACGCTGGAGCCTATGACGGCGCCGAAGATGGTGCCGATCACAGCGCCGGCGGCGCCGTTGTTGTGCTTCTGCTGGCGACAGTCCTGGTAGTCGCCGCGTCCCGGCGCGTAGCCGCGGTAGTCCTGGGCGAACGACGGGGCGGCGGCCGAGACGGCGCTGAGGGCGGCGACGCCGGCCAGGGCAAGAGCCTTGATAGTCATGATGGGCCTCCTTCGAGAACCTAGTCGGCGCCTTGGGACTGTCCCTTCGGCGCATCCGATGAGGGCATTAGAAGCTCCCGGCTCTGAACTCGTTCTGAAGCGGTGGTTGGGCGAGGTTCATGTTGGCGGCGCGGCGCGCGAGAGGCGCTCGGGCTTGACCTCGCGCGCGTTCGACCGCAACGAAGGGCCGCCATGACCGACAGCGCCCACCCCCAAACCCCCGCCGAGCTCGTCGAGCTGCGGCACTCCATCGACAACATCGACGCGGCGGTGATCCACCTGCTGGCCGAGCGGTTCAAGTGCACGCGCAAGGTAGGCCAGCTGAAGGCGCGCCTGACCATGCCACCGGCGGACCCCATGCGCGAGGCGCAGCAGATCGCCCGCCTGCGCTCGCTGGCCGTCACCGCCGACCTGGACCCGGAGTTCGCCGAGAAGTTCCTGAATTTCCTGGTCAAGGAAGTGATCCGCCACCACGAGATCATTCGCGAGAACCACACCGCCTAGCGAAGGCGGGGCCAGGGGCGCACACTCGGGCGCGACGACTTCAAGGGGATGGAACCGATGTCCGTGCGGGTGAGCGCCCGTCCCGAAGGCCTGGGCGCCGAAATCACCGGCGTCGACCTTAACCAAGGTCTTCAGGGCGACGACCTTGCGGCTGTGAAGGCGGCCTTCGCCGCCCACGGCGTGATCTGGTTCCCGAACCAGCCCCTTGACCACGACGCGCTCGAGGCCTTCACCCTGGCCTTCGGTGAGTTCGGCTGGGATCCCTACATCGCCCCCCTCGCCGACCGGCCGCACATCCTGGAGGTCCGCCGCGAGCCGGGGGAGACCGCCAGCGTATTCGGCGCGGCCTGGCACTCTGACTGGAGCTTCCAGGAAACGCCCCCGGCCGCCACCATCTTGCACGCCAAGGAGGTCCCGCTGGTGGGCGGTGACACCCTGTTCGCCGATGGCCGCGCCGCCTGGGACGCCCTGTCGCCCACGTTCCAGGCCATGCTGACGCCGCTGAGGGCGATGCATTCGGCGTCCAGGCCCTATGGGGCCGAGGGCTTCTACGCCAAGGAGACCGGGCGGCTGGGCATGAAGATCCTGCCCAGCGTCGAGGCCGAGAAGACCTTCACCCACCCCATCGTGCGCCGCCACCCGGTGAGCGGCCGCATCGCCCTGTTCGTCAACCCGGTCTACACCCTCGGCATCGAGGGCATGACGCAGGCCGAGAGCGCGGCGATCCTGGGCTTCCTCTACAGGCACATGACCGACGAGGCGTTCGTCTATCGTCACCACCGGGCCAGGGACATGCTGATCATGTGGGATAACCGCTGCCTGCTGCACAACGCCACCGGCGGGTACGACGGACATCGGCGGGTGATGCACCGGACGACTGTGGCAGGGGAGCGGCCAAAGAGCGCGTAGGCGGGCTTTCATCAGGCGGCGAGAGCCCTCACCCCACCCTCTCCCACCCCACCCTCTCCCACCTTCGGCGGGAGAGGCCTCAACGGTGCAAACCTTCGGAAATTTAAGCCCTCGCCCCGCGCAAACGCTCTACCCCTGTGCGTCGAAGAACGCCTCCGGGTCTTCCACATCCACCAGCTTGCCCTTGCGGATCTCGATGAACCGCGTGGCGGCGGAGCGGGTGAAGTAGCGGTCATGGCTGACGAAGATGCAGGAGACGTCGGTCTCTTCCAGCTGGGCCTCCAGGTCCTCCTGTCCCTCGATGTCCAGGTGGTTGGTGGGTTCGTCCAGCAGGTAAAGGTTGGGACGTTCCAGCTTCATGCGCAGGAACATCAGCCGTGAGCGTTCGCCGTAGCTGAGGTTGGCGATGGGTTCGCCGATGCGGGTGAAGGAAAAGCCGGCCTGGGCCAGCAGCTTGATGGCCTCCTTCTCGGTGGCGTCGGGTGCGGCGGCCACATAGTCCAGCAGGCTCATCGTCAGCGGCAGGCCCTGCATCGACTGGTCGAAATAGACCAGGCGCGTGGCCGGGTTGAAGCGCACGGCCGCCAGGCTGTCGTAGTGCTCCAGGTCCGGGTCGAAGGCGCGCGCCAGGACGTTGAGCAGGGTCGACTTGCCGGCGCCGTTGACGCCCAGGATGGCCACCCTCTGGCCGGCGCCGATGGCCAGGCGGTCGATGGTGATCAGGGTCCGGGCATCATCCGGCGTCCTGACGGCCAGGTTCGAGACCCGTAGCGCCACCTTGGCCTCGATCTCGCCGTCAGCCAGCTCCAGGCGCCGCTCGCGCGAGACGTAGGTCGCTGTGCGGTCGTTTTCGATGCGGGCGATGCGGGTCTCGATGGCGTTCTTGCGTTTATTGAGGCCCGGGTTCTTGACCGCCCAGACCTTGTAGCGGGCGGCGGCCTGTTCCAGGCGGCGGATCTCCCTGTCCTCGAGCTTGCGCTGGGCGGCGGCGGCGGCGTCGCGGCGCAGCAGCTGTTCGCGGGCGACCGAGAAGGTGGTCTTGAAGGCGTGCACGCCGTCCGAGCGCAGGAACAGGGTCCGCTCGGTCACCCGGTTGAGGAACTCCCGATCGTGCGAGACGATCAGCATGGGAATGTCGAAGTCCTGGGTCAGCCAGCGTTCCAGGACATTGATGTTGCCCAGGTCCAGGTGGTTGGTGGGTTCGTCCAGGACCAGGATGTCCGGGTCTTCCAGCCGCGCGGCCGCGGCGATCAGCAGCAGCCTCTGCCAGCCGCCGGAAAGGGCGCCGAAGCGGCCGTCGGCGGTCTCCTGGGAGACGCTGATCTCGTCAAGCAGGACGTCGATACGCCAGTCGTCGTCGCCAAGCCCCACGCGCTCGAGCGCCCTGCGCAGAACATCGCGGACGCTGAGGTCGTCCAGGCCAGGCGGCGTGTCCTGGGGAAGTGATCCGACCCGCAGGCCGCGCGAGCGCACCACCTGGCCCTTGTCGAGTTCGAGCTCGCCGGCCAGGCACTTGAGCAAGGTGGACTTGCCCGCGCCGTTCTCGCCCACCAGGGCCGTCTTGGCGGCGTCGAGGAGGAAGCTGACGCCGCAGAACACCGGCGCCGCCCCATAGTGGAACGCCCCGTCATCCATCCCCAGCACCGCCTGGCGCGTCATTGCCGTTCCCCCAAGGTCCCGCCGGCGATGCGGCGCCCGATCGGCCAAGAGCGCGGGTTCTGACGCTTAGGGCGCTGGCGCGTCAAGTCATCGCCCGACGTAAACGGCCCTTCAATGACTCCCCGTCACGCTTGAACTCTCTGTTTTGGATGGGGTTTCCTCGATTGCACGGTATGCGGTCCCTCTCGCGCCGGTTTCTCATCGGACTGGCGATCACGTCGCTGGCGGTGACCGTGCTCGCCGCGGTGGGCGGGTTCTTCGTGTTCGAGCGCGAACTGGAGAGCCGGCAGATCGGCTTCCTGGCCGACTATGTTCGGGAACGCGGCGCCAACATCGACAAGCGCTTTTCGCACCTGTCGGACCACCACCGCGCCGCCAGCGAGGAACTGTCGCGGCGGATGGCGGCGCTGGACCCGGCGACGGCCGACCGGCTGCTGGAGGCGCACTTTCCGCTGCAGGCCGACGGCACCCGACGGACCAGGCCCGCCGACTTCGACGGCCGCCAGACCTCCGAGGGGGCCTACGTCTACGGCGTCGGCGGCTTCCTTCGGGACGCCAAGAGCCTGACGGTGGAGGAAAAGACGGCCCTGGTGGCCGCGTATGGCGTAGTGGCTGACTTCGGCCAGTCGATGCACGCCGACTACGACAACTTCTACTTCTTCACGCCGAAGACCCGGCTGGTGATGTTCGGCCCGGACCGGCCGGACCGGCTGATGTTCTACCGCCACGACGCGCCGGCGGATCTAGACGTCAGCGGCGAGGAGATGGCCAAGATCACCCTGCCCAGGAACGATCCCTTGCGGCAGACCCGCTGCACCAACCTGCAGCGGCTGATCCAGGACAATCACGGCGAACGCCTGGCAACGGGGTGCCTGACGCCAGTCTATGTGAGCGGGCGCTTTGTCGGCTCGTTCGGCTCTTCGCTGGAGCTAACCGGATTCTTCCTGAACGCGGTCAAGACCACCTTGCCCGGCGCCACGAACGTGGTGGTGACCGACAAGGCCGAGTTGATCGCCTATCCGGGCTTCGAGACTCCGGGCCGCGCCTCGCCCGAGACGATCGAGCACTATCAGCGGGCCATGAGCCTGAACGATGTCGTCAAGGCGATCCACGTCGACGGCCGCACGCGGGGTGTGATCGCCAGTCCCGACGGCCGCAACATCGTCGCCTTCAGCCGGCTGGCCGGGCCCGACTGGTATCTGCTGATGACCTATCCGAAGTCCGCCATGAGGGCGTCGGCGGCCAAGTCCGCCTCATGGGTGCTGGTGATAGGGCTGATCGCCGCGGCGCTGCAGACCGCCCTGGTGGTGGGTCTGGCGCGCCGGAGCATCGTTCTGCCGCTGCAGCGGCTGGCGGCAGCCAGCGAACCGAACGCGGACGGCGAGATCGACCGCTCCGCACCCCTGCCCGAGACCGGCCGGAACGACGAGATCGGTGTGCTGGCGCGGGCGCTGCAGACCGAACGCGAAGAGGTGCGGGAGACCCTGGCCTCCCTGGAGGCGCGCGTGCTGGCGCGCACGGCGGAGCTGGAAAAGGCCAACGCCGAGAAGTCGCGCTTCCTGGCCAACATGAGCCACGAGTTGCGCACGCCGCTGAACGGCGTGATCGCCATCTCCGAAACCCTGGCGGCGCAGCAGAGCACGACCCACGGCCGCGAGTTGGCCGAGGTGATCGTCTCTTCCGGCCGCCTGCTGGAGCAGGTGCTGACCGACATTCTGGATTTCTCCAAGATCGAAGCGGGCGAAATCACCCTGGCGCGGGAGGCTTTCCCCATGGAGGGGGTGGTCCGGCGGATCGCCGAGTTACATCGCGCCTCAGCCGAGAACAAGGGTCTGGAACTGTCCTGGCGCATCGACGCCGCGGCGGAGGGCCAATGGATGGGCGACCCCGTGCGCCTGACCCAGGTGCTGTCGAACCTGCTCAGCAATGCGGTGAAATTCACCGATGCCGGGGCGGTGCGCCTGGAGGTCACCGGCGGCGACGAGGGGGTCTCCTTCGCGGTCAGCGACACCGGCATCGGCTTCGATGACGAGGTCAAGGCCCGCCTCTTCCGCCGTTTTGAACAGGCCGACGCCTCGATCCGCCGACGCTATGGCGGCACGGGCCTGGGCCTGGCCATCAGCCGTTCGCTGGTGGAACTCATGGGCGGCGCCATCGCCGTGGACTCCGCGCCGGGACAAGGCTCGCGGTTCGGCTTCGGACTGCCCCTGGAGCACGCCACCGCCGCGCAAACCACGGTGGAAAGCGCCGCCGCGACCGAGATCAGCCTCCAGGGCGTTCGCGTGCTCCTGGCTGAGGATCATCCCACCAATCAGAAGGTCATCCAGCTGATTCTGGGCGCCGTGGGCGTAGAGCTGGAGACGGTGGAGAACGGCGCCGCCGCCTTGGACCGCCTCGGCGCCCAGACCTACGACATGGTCCTGATGGACATGCAGATGCCGGAGATGGACGGCCTGACCGCGACCCGGATGCTGCGCGAGCGCGAACGCGCCGCCGGCGCGCGCCGCACGCCGGTGATCATGCTGACCGCCAACGCCATGGACGAACACGTGCGCGCCAGCCTCACCGCCGGCGCCGACGAGCACCTGTCCAAACCCATCCGCGCCGCCAGCCTGTTCGACGCCATGGCGCGGATGCTGGCTGGCGAGGCGGACGAGGCGGCGGTGGCTTAGACGTGGCTTAGACGCCCGACAGGCAGTTCGCTAGCAGCCCGATCGGGCGCCGATCGCATGCCCGGCCAGGGCGCCGACACCCGCCCCCAAAGCCACGGCGGGCAACGCATTGCCGTGCGCCATGGCGCCACCGACAAGGCCGCCGCCGAGGGCCCCGATGATGGTGCCGTTGGTCGAGTGGCGCTCGTGACAGCCGCGGTCGTACCGGCTGTAGTGGTGGTAGTGATGATAGTGGCGGTAGTGGTGATCGTAGGGATCGGCGGCGGCCACTGCGGGAAGCACGGTGGCTGCGGCGGCTAGCGCGAGCGCGAAGACGGAAAGCCTGGATCGTTTCATCTGAATGTATCCTGCGAACGTGGCCGCCATGCCGACGGCGCTGTTTTTGCCCCACACTCAAGGTCGCGGCGGGCGGATCGGTTCCCACGATCCTGCGGCTTTTCTTTGTCGCGGTTGGACGGCTTTGCGACCTACTCCACCGTCAGCACGGTCTTGCCCAGGCCCTGGCCGGAGAGGGCGAACTCCAGGGCTTGCGCGAAATCATCGAAGCTGAACTGACGGCCGACAATGGGCGTGAGGCGGCGCTCGTGGATCCAGGCCAGAAGGTCGTCCAGGGTCGCGCGGCTCTTGGCGGCCTCGTGCAGTCCGAACTGGCGCACGTCGACCCCGACAAGGGCGGCGCCCTTCATCAGCGGCAGATTGGCCGGAAGCGCGGGGATCGGGCCGCCGACGAAACCAACCACCAGGTGGCGCCCGCCCCAGGCGAGGGACCGGAAAGCCAGCTCGAACAGGGGGCCGCAGACCGGATCGAAATAGACATCGGCGCCGGCGCCGTCGGTCAGGGCCTTCAGCCGGTCCCGCCAGCCCTCGGGGTTGGTGTCGATGGACTGGTCCGCGCCCGCGGCCATGGCGAAGGCGCGCTTCTCCTCGGTGGAGGCGCAGGCGATGACCGTGGCGCCCAGCGCCTTGCCGATCTGCACGGCCGCCAGTCCGACCCCGCCGGCCGCGCCGCTGACCAGCAGGCGCTCGCCTGGCTGCAGGGCGGCGCGGTCGCGGAGCCCATGCAGGGCCGTGACGTAGTTGACGCGAAATCCGCAGGCCTCCTCGAAGGTCATGCGCGGCGGCACGCGAACAACGGAGCCCGGCCTGGCGATGGCGAACTGGGCGAACCCGGCGCTGACCTGGGCCATGACCCGATCGCCGACCGTCAGGCCCACCACGTCACCGCCCACGGCGTCCACGACGCCGGCGACCTCTGAGCCTGGGATGTGCGGCAGGGACGGCTTGACCTGGTACCGGCCGAGCGCGATCAGCGCGTCCACGTAGCCGACGCCGCAAGCGGCGACCTTGATCCGCACCTCGTTCGCCCCGGGCTGGGGCTTTGGCAGGTCAATCAGGCGGTAGTCGGCGACCGAGTCCAGGCTGTCGGTGCGCACCGCCCTCATCGGCCGGCCCCTTCCCGCGGCTTTCGCGCCGCGGCGTAGTCGGGCGGCCGTTTTTCGAGGAAGGCCCGGACGCCCTCGCCGAAGTCCTCGCCCTGGGCGCAGAGGATCTGGTTGCGGTCCTCCATGGCGATGGCCGCCTCCAGGCCATTGGCGTCGATGGCGTGGTTGAGCGCTTCCTTGGTGAGGCGAAGGCCCAGCGGCGTCGTGAGCAGCATCTCGGCGACCAACCTATCGCCCTCGGCCTCCAGCCGTTCGGGCGGGACCACCGCGCTGAACAGGCCCAGCATCAGGCCCCGCTCGGCCCCGATGAAACGGCCGGTGAGCATCAGTTCCGCCGCCACCGAGGCGCCCACCATCCGGGGCAGGAAGTAGGACACGCCGATATCGCAGGCCGACAGGCCGATCTTGATGAAGGCGGCGTTGCCCCGCGCGGTGGGCGTGCCGATGCGCACATCGGAGGCCAGGGCCAGGGCGAAGCCGCCGCCGCTGGCCGAACCGTCCCACAGGCAGACAATCGGCTGGGGGCAGCGTCGCATGGCGATGACGATCTCGCTGATCTGACGCTGGCGGATGAGGCCGGCGCCCGGCCCGCCCCCGGCGCTGTTGTCCCGCTCCTTCAGGTCCAGGCCGGCGCAGAAGTTGGCCCCGGCGCCGCGCAACACCACCACCCGCACCTCGTGGCGCCAGTAGAGACCCACGAAGAGATCGCGCAGTTCCTCCACCAGACGACGGCTGAGGGCGTTGAGACGCTCGGGCCGGTTCATGGTGACCCAGAGGGCATCGCCGCGCTGTTCGACGATCAGGTTTTCGTAGTCCATTGGGTCCTCCAATTGTTCACTGTCATCCCGGCCGGAGCGCAGCGAAGATCCGGAACCGCGGCAAGCGCCGGCGTTCGCGGCGGTCCCCGATGGGCCGCTCGCGCGGCCTTCCGGGATGACCGGATTTCAGCCTCGCCCGCTGGTGGGTATCTTGTTGAAGGGGACGTCCTTGTCCACGCGGATGTCGGCGGGCAGGCCCAGGACGCGTTCGGCGATGATGTTGCGCAGGATCTCGTCAGTGCCGCCCTCCACCCGGGTGGCGGGCGAGCGCAGCAGCATGGCCTGGAAGCGGGCGTTGGCGGCGGAGAGCTCCGGATCGTTGACGATGCCGACCTGGGCCTGGAGGTCCAGGGCGAACATGGCGATTTCCTGCATGGTGGGGCCGGCCACCAGCTTGCCGATGGAGTTCTCCGGTCCCGGCGTCTGGCCCCGCGAGATGGCCGACAGCGCCCGGAAGCCGTTGTACTTCAGGCCTGTTGTGCGCACCGCCCAGGTGGCCAGTTTCGAGCGTATGGCTCGGTCGTCGATGGCCAGGCCATTGGGGGTCTCCAGCCGGCAGCAGAGCTCGAACAGCTCCGGAAAGCCCGTGGACATGCCCGAGCCGATGGAGAGCCGTTCGTTCATCAGGGTGGTCAGC
>FTAI01001652.1_pt1 | contig 11627 bp, 11 predicted proteins | sample 1638941 | NCBI WGS metagenome assembly FTAI01 (sample SAMEA3914813, study PRJEB12502) | metagenome | biome: forest; material: soil | place: Canada | collected 2011-07-07 | depth 0.3 m | reverse complement strand
GCCTCTATTTAAGGTAGAATCTCGCGACTTCGCCAGGGGGCTTTGGAAGCGACTCGCGGCGTCAGGCCTCGGAAAGCGGCGCCGAGATGCGCATGTCCGCGACCATGGCTCGGAAATCGGCGAGCGGCAGGGTCTCGCTGGCGCTGAGAATGGCCTCTCCGTTGGCGGCCACGTAGCGGAGACGGTCGGAGAGGTCCCGGGCGGCCTCGAGCACCAGCCTGGCGACGAGATCGGGATCGGGCGCGGCCAGGGCGCCGGCGGTCATCTTTTCACGGACCATCGACAGCTGAGGCTCATAGGCGGGGTGCTCGGCCCAGGGATGGGCGAAATGGGTGCGCGTGCCGGCCGGCTCGACCAGTTTCACGCGGACGCCGAAGGGCTTGAGCTCATAGTGGATGGCCTCGGTCAAGCCTTCGACGGCGAACTTGCTGGCGCTGTAGGCGCCCAGGAACGGCACGCCGATGCGCCCGACGACGGAGCTGACGTTGATGATCAGCCCCTCCCCGCGCTGCCGCATGGCCGGCAGGACCGCCCGGGTGACCGCGGCCAGGCCGAAAAGATTGGTGGCGAAGTGGTGCTGGAGTTGCTCGGTCGAGATCGCCTCGATCGGGCCGGCCAGGCCGATGCCGGCGTTGTTGACCAGCACGTCGATAGCGCCGAAGCGGGCGCGGACGGCGTCCAGGGCGGCGGCGATGGAAGGCTCGTGCGTGACGTCCAGCGATAGCGCCAGGGCGCGATCGGCGGTCGCCCAGTCGGCCAGGGTCTCTGGACGACGGGCGGTGGCGGCGACGTTCCAGCCTTCGGCGAGGAAGAGCTCGGCGCAGGCGCGGCCGATGCCCGTGGAAGCACCGGTGATCAGGACGGTCTTGGGCATAAGGGTCTCCAAAGTGGATGATAATAGAACGATCAGTCCAAAATACGGCGACAAGGGTCTCAAGAGGCTCGTCAGCGAGGACGGCCAGGGGCGTAGAACGTCAGGTCAGGCTTCGAAGGGCCATCCGGGCGATATCACCCAGAACCTGCGGCGCGGCGCCGCCGCGGGCGCTGATCTTCAGTCCAGCCAAGGTCGCGCCGATGAACTGGACGGCGGTGGGGACGTCGACGTCAGCGCCGATCTCGCCGGCCGCCTTGGCGTCGGCCAGTCGGCGTTCCAGCGCCAGACGCAAGGTGCGGCCGATGGCGTCTGTGACCAGATTGACCTCCTGGTCCGACCGGCCGAACTCGCAGATGGCGCTGACGCCAAGACACGCTGGCGTCGAATCCGGCGAGGCGCGGCATACGAACTCGAGGAGGGCGGCCCGCAGGCCCTTGAGCGGTGTGGCGCCGCTGTCCAGGGCCCGAACGAAATCGAACACGCTCTGGGCGTTGTAGACCTGCAGGGCCTCAAGGTAGAGCCTGCGCTTGTCGCCGAAGGTGTCGTAGAGGCTCTGGCGGCTGATCCCCATTGCGCACAGCAGCGCTTCGGTCGAGGCGCCCTCGTAGCCATGCTGGGCGAACACGCCAATGGCGGCGTTGAGGGCGATGTCGCGGTCGAAGGACTTGTGTCTGGCCATGGGCGACGACGTAGTCTTTCTGGACTGATGTGTCCAGATACTTCCGAACACAACAGCGCGAGGGAAGCGAGCCGCGGCAGCCTACGCCGCCGCGTCCTGCGCCGTCAGCGGGTCGTAAGCCAGGATCGGGGCGAGCCAGCGTTCGGCGGTCTTGAGTTCCCAGCCCTTGCGGCGGGCGTAGTCGGCGACCTGGTCGCGGTCTATGCGGCCCACGCCGAAGTAGTGGGCCGCCGGGTTGGCGAAGTAGAGGCCGGACACCGACGCCGGTGGGGTCATGGCGAAGCTCTCGGTCAGCTCGATGCCGGTGTTGGCCGTGGCGTCCAGAAGGGTGAAGAGCGTGGCCTTTTCGGTATGGTCGGGCTGGGCGGGATAGCCGGGGGCCGGGCGGATGCCGCGGTAGCCCTCGGCGATCATGGCGGCCACGTCCAGGCTTTCATCCGGCGCATAGCCCCAGAGCTCGGTGCGAACGCGGTGGTGCAGGGCCTCGGCGAAGGCCTCGGCCAGGCGGTCGGCCAGGGAGGTGGAGAGGATGGCGGAGTAGTCGTCGGCGGCGGCCTTGAACTTCTCGGCGATGGCGGTTTCGCCGTGGCCGGCGGTGACCGCGAAGCCGCCGATGTAGTCGGCGCCGGCGCCGATGGGGGCGATGAAGTCAGCGAGCGCGGCGTTGGCGCGGCCCTCGGTCTTGGCCATCTGCTGGCGCAGGGTGTGCAGGCGCGCGCGCTCTGTGGTGCGGGTCTCGTCGGTCCACACGACGATGTCGTCGCCGTCGGCGTTAGCGGGCCAGAAGCCGGCGACGCCGCGGGCCTGGAACCAGTTCTCGTCGATCAGCTGGGCCAGCATGGCCTGCGCGTCCTTGAACAGGCCGCGCGCCGCCTCCCCCACCACGTCGTCTTCCAGGATATCCGGGTAGTGGCCGGCCAGTTCCCAGGTCGAGAAGAAGGGCGTCCAGTCGATGTATCGGGCCAGGTCCTTCAGATCGTAAGGGCCAAAGGCGCGCGGGCCGGTGAAGCTGGGTTTGGGCGGCAGGTAGGCCTGCCAGTCGATGGCGAACTTGCGGGCGCGGGCGGCGGCGATTGGCGTGCGGGTCTTGGCGTCCTGGCCGCGGGCGAACTGCTCGCGGATGCGCTGGTACTCGGTGCGGGTCTGCGCCTCGATGCGCGGGCGTTCGGCGTCCGACAGCAGGCCCGAGACGACCCCGACGGCGCGGCTGGCGTCAACGACATAGGTGGTGGAGCCGCGGCGATAGGCCGGCTCGATCTTCACCGCGGTGTGGGTGCGGCTGGTGGTGGCGCCGCCGATGAGCAGGGGCCGATGGAAGCCGCGGCGCTCCATCTCGGAGGCCACGAACACCATCTCGTCCAGGGACGGGGTGATCAGGCCCGACAGGCCGATGATGTCGACGTTGTGCTTTTCCGCCTCGTCCAGGATGCGGTCGGCGGGCACCATGACGCCCAGGTCGATGACGTCGTAGTTGTTGCACTGCAGAACCACGCCGACGATGTTCTTGCCGATGTCGTGGACGTCGCCCTTGACGGTGGCCATCAGGATCGTGCCCGCCGCCTCGCGCCGGCCGCCGGCCTTTTCGGCCTCCATGAACGGAAGCAGGTAGCCTACCGCCTGCTTCATCACCCGGGCGGACTTGACCACCTGGGGCAGGAACATCTTGCCCGAGCCGAACAGGTCGCCGACCACGTTCATGCCGTCCATCAGCGGGCCTTCGATGACGTCCAGGGGCCGGGTCGCGGCAAGGCGCGCCTCTTCGGTGTCGGACTCGATGAAGTCGGTGATGCCGTTGACCAGGGCATGGGTCAGGCGGCCGTTGACCGGGCCGCCGCGCCAGGCCGCATCAACGACCTTTTCCACCGCCTTGCCACCCTTGTACTTGGGGGCCAGTTCGACCAGCCGCTCCGTGCCGCCGGCCCTGCGGTTGAGGACCACGTCCTCGACGGCTTCGCGCAGCTCCGGTTCGATCTCGTCATAGACCGGCAGGTCGCCGGCGTTGACGATGCCCATGTCCATGCCCGCGGCGATGGCGTGGTAGAGGAATACCGAGTGGATCGCCCGGCGGACCGGCTCGTTGCCGCGGAAGCTGAAGGAGACGTTGGACACGCCGCCGCTGACGCGGGCGTGAGGCAGGCTCTGCTTGATGGCGCGCGTCGCCTCGATGAAGTCGACGGCGTAGTTGTCGTGCTCCTCGATGCCGGTGGCGATGGCGAAGATGTTGGGGTCGAAGATGATGTCCTCGGCCGGGAAGCCCAGCTTCTCGGTCAGGGCGCGGTAGGCGCGCTCGCAGATGGCCACTTTGCGGTCGCGGGTGTCGGCCTGCCCCTGTTCGTCGAAGGCCATCACCACCACGGCGGCGCCGTAGCGCAGGCACTTGGTCGCCTGGTCGAAGAACTTGGCCTCGCCTTCCTTCAGGCTGATGGAATTGACGATGGTCTTGCCCTGGACGCACTTCAGGCCCGCCTCGATCACCTCCCATTTGGAGCTGTCGACCATGATCGGCACGCGGGCGATGTCCGGCTCGGCGGCGATCAGGTTGAGGAAGGTGGTCATGGCCTTCACGGAGTCGAGAAGGCCCTCGTCCATGTTGATGTCCAGGACGCTGGCGCCGGCCTCCACCTGCTGGCGGGCCACGGCCAGGGCGGCCGGGTAGTCGCCGTCGCTGACCAGTTTGCGGAAGCGCGCCGAGCCGGTGACGTTGGTCCGCTCGCCGATGTTGATGAAGGTGGGTCTCATACGCTTGGTTTCGAGCGATCCTGTTGGCGGGCGACCTGGAGCCCGAAAATACGTCCTTCTCCCTTTGCAGGAGAAGGTGGCGGCGAAGCCGACGGATGAGGGGTCGTCGGAACGTCGATGCGTGGCGTCTCTAAAGCGAATCTGGGGCGGCGCGTCGACCCCTCATCGGTCCCCCTGCGGGGCCCACCTTCTCCCGCAGGGAGAAGGCCGAGCTTGAGCGCCTCTGGTTTTCCTTAAGGCTTCTTCACCGCGATGCAGTCGATCTCCACAAGCATTCCGGGACCCACCAGGCTGGCGACCTGGACGGTGGTGCGGGTGACCTTGTTGGGCTGGGCGGGGGTTCCGAAGTGGCGCAGGTAGGCCTTCATCATGCCGCCGAAGTCCATCTTGCCGCCCATGGCCGGGTCGCCGACCAGGTAGACGTGCATGGAGACGATGTCGCCGGCGCCGGCGCCTTGGGCGGCCAGGGCCGCCTCGATCTTCTGGAACACCGACTCGGCCTGGGCCTCGGTGTTGCCGTAGTCGGGCTGGGCGCCGGCCGCGGGCGGGGCCGCCGGCGAGGGGGTGAGGCCGCTGACGTAGATGGTCTGGTAGCCGGCCGGGACCTTGGCCGAGGTGGACAGGGGCGATTTCTCGTCGCCGATGCGGGCCACGCCCGGACCGGGCGCGGCGTGGTGTGCGGGCTTGGTCGCAGCCGGGGCGGCCGTGGCGGCCAGGGCCAGGACGGCGGCGCTGAGGACGAGGGTGCTGATCTTCATGAGAGTGCTCCTAGGCGGGCGTTTCTTGTCGCCGGCGCAATAGAGGCGCACGCGGGGCCGGGGTGAAGGGGGTAAGCGTCAGCGCAGGTGCGATCGCGCCGGGCGCCGGAATGTCGGGCGCCCTGGTTGCAGTATCAGCCCTCGCCCCGACCGCAGGTTGGGAAGAGGGTTGGGTGAGGGGTCCATCGGCGTCGCGGGCCCTCGCCGATGGGTGCAGTGAGCGGCGGCGCCCCCTCACCCAGCCCTCTCCCCCGCAAGCGGGGGCGAGGGCTTGATACGTCGAGGCTGTATCTATCGCCGCAGCGCGCCTCACGACGCCATCTCGAAGGGTTCCAGCCCCGCCAGGCGCAGGGCCGTCGGGCGTTCCGGCAGGGCGCGGGTGGTTAGGCCGTGCACGGACTGCGCCACATGGCGGATGTGGTCCGGCGTAGTGCCGCAGCAGCCGCCGACGATGTTGACGATGCCGCTCTCCGCCCACTCGTGCAGGCTGCAGGCGGTGGTGTGCGGGTCCTCGTCGTACTCGCCCATGGCGTTGGGCAGGCCGGCGTTGGGATAGGCGGCGACCAGGGTGTCGGCGATGCGCGACAGCTCGGCGATGTGCGGGCGCATCAGCTCGGCGCCAAGGGCGCAGTTGAGGCCGATGGCGAAGGGCTTGGCGTGGCGCACGGAATTCCAGAACGCCTCCACGGTCTGGCCCGAAAGGGTGCGCCCCGAACGGTCGGTGACGGTGCCGCTGATCCAGATCGGCAAGGCCTCGTAGCCCTCGTCCTGAAGGTCCATGATCGCCTTGATGGCGGCCTTGCAGTTGAGCGTGTCGGTGATGGTCTCGATCAGGAACAGGTCGACGCCGCCATCGTGCAGGGCCTGCACCTGCTCGCGGTAGGCGCCATAGACCTGGTCGAAGGTGACGGTGCGGGCGCCCGGATCATTCACGTCCGAGGACATCGACAGCATGCGGTTGAGCGGACCGATGGAGCCAGCGACGAACTTCAGGTGTGAAGGGTCGCGCGCGTTCCAGCGGTCGGCCACCTCGCGGGCGATGCGCGCGCCGGCCAGATTGAGGTCGCGAACCGAGCTTTCCAGTTCGTAGTCGGCCTGGGCGATGCTGGTGGCCGAGAAGGTGTTGGTTTCGCTGATGTCGGCGCCGGCCGCGTAGTAGGCCTCGTGCAGGCCGGCGATGATGTCGGGCCGCGTCAGGCACAGGATGTCGTTGTTGCCCTTGATGTGGACCCTGTGATCCTTGAAGCGCTCGCCGCGGAAGTCGGCTTCCGAGAGGCCCTCGCGCTGGATCATCACGCCCCAGGAGCCGTCCAGCACCAGGATGCGCTCGCGGGCTGCCGCCTTGAGGGCGGCGATACGGTCCGGGCGGGAAAGATGCGCGGTCATGACGGAACTCCTTGCGCGCCGGCGGCCTCGCGCACGCCCAGCACGCGGCAGATGGCGTAGACCAGGTCGGCCCGGTTCAGGGTGTAGAAGTGGAAGTCGGTGAAGCCCTCTTCCTCCAGCCGCGCGCAGGTCTCGGCGGCGACGGAGCAGGCGATGAGGCGGCGGGTGTCGGGGTCCTTGTCCAGGCCGTCGAACAGGTTGCCCAGCCAGAAGGGGATGTCGATGCCGCAGGGCTCGGCCATGCGCCGCAGGCCCTTGAAGTTGGTCACCGGCATGATCCCGGCGCAGATCGGAATATCGATCCCGGCCTTGCGCACCTGGTCGGTGAACCGCAGGAACCCGTCCACGTCGAAGAAGAACTGGGTGATGGCGCGGGTGGCGCCGGCGTCGACCTTGGCCTTGAGCACGTCGATGTCGTGGGCGATCGACGGGCTTTCGGGGTGGATCTGGGGGTAGAGGCTGACAGAGACCTCGAAGGGGGCGATGGCCTTGATGCCGGCAGTCAGTTCGGTGCCGTTCAGATAGCCGTCCGTACGCGGAACATAGGCGCCGCCGATCTGGCCTGGCGGGTCGCCGCGCAGGGCGACGATGTGGCGAATGCCGCTGTCCCAATAGGCCTGGACCACCTCGTCCACGTCGGCGCGGGAGGCTTCCACGCAGGTCAGGTGGGCGGCGGGGCGCAGGCTGGTCTCATGGATCATGCGCACGACGGTGCGGTGGGTGCGCTCACGGGTGGAGCCGCCGGCGCCGTAGGTCACCGACACGAACTCGGGGTTCAGGGGCTCCAGGCGGCGGATGGCCTGCCACAGGCTCTCCTCGGCCTCCTCGGTCTTGGGCGGGGAGAACTCGAAGGAGACGTTGAGGCGGCTCTGGCCGCGGGCGCCGGCCCGGGCCACGGGGCCCAGGGCCGTGGGGGGAAGCTCGAGGGGGGCGTTCATGCGATGCGCCTGATCCGCGCCGTGCTGCGTTCGGCGCTCCAGATTTTGACGGTGAGGCCGCCGGGCGTGGCGGGCGGCAGGGAGATGCTCTCGACATGGTCGAGACCGGCGGCGGAGAGCCAGCGCTCCATCTCGTCGTCGAAAAACCCAAGACGCCGGTGCTGGTGCTCGGCGCGCAGGAACTCCAGGTCGTGGGGGGCGAAGTCGATGATCAGCAGCCGCCCGGCGGGGGCCACCAGCCGGCCGGCCTCGGCCACCGCAGCGGCCGGCTCGCCCAGGTAGTGCAGAACCTGGTGGACGACCACCAGATCGGCCTCGCCGTCGGACAGGTTGGTGCCCAGGATGTCGCCGTGGCGCAGTTCGCAGCCAGGAAGGCCGGCCTCCGCCACATGATTGCGGGCGATGTTGAGCATCTGGCGCGACAGGTCCAGGCCCACCGCGCTCTGCGCGCGGGCGCCCAGGAGGGTGAGCATGCGGCCGGTGCCGGACCCCAGGTCGACCAGGCGCCTGAAGGGCCCCGGCCCCGCCGCTTCGAGGATCGCCGCTTCGACGGCGGCCTCGGAGACGTAGAGGGAGCGGATCTCGTCCCAGTGCTCGGCATTGTTGGCGAAGTAGGCGTTGGCCTCGCTGGCCCGCTCGGCGGCGACAGCGGTGAGGCGATCGGCGTCGCGCAACAGGGTGGCGTCGCCGGGGGATATCTGGGCCAGGATCTGGTCGGCCAGATTGCGCGCCGCGCCGCCGCCCACAAGTCGGTAGAACACCCAGGCGCCGTCCGGGAACCGCTCCACCAGGCCGGCCTCGGCCAGCAGCTTCAGGTGCCGGGACACGCGCGGCTGGCTCTGGCCCAGGACGCGGGTAAGCTCCAGCACCGCCAGCTCCTCACGGGCAAGGAGGGCGAGGATGCGCAGACGCGTGGGCTCGCCCGCCGCGCGCAGCATCTCCACCACCTGATCCGACGTCATGCCCATGGGGACATAAAGATATCTTTATATGGGAATGTCAAGAGTTGTGCAGGTGCGCCGTAACCCCTCGCCCTGCCTACGGAAGAGTTCCCAGTTCGCCGCGGTGATGGTTTTAGCCTTCTCCCAGAGAAGGAGGCGCCCGCGTCAATAGGACGTGGGAGGATGAGGGGTTCAGGCCTCGCCGCCCGCTCCTACTCCGGCGCGGGATTGGCCACCTCTTCGCCGGCGAAGTACCGGCGCAGGTTCTCACGGATCAGGGCCACCATCTTTGGCACGGCGGCGGCGGTGGCGCCGGCGGTATGGGGGGTGAGGACGGTGTTGGGGACATCGGCCCAGCGGGCCGGGTCGGTGGGCTCGGTCTGGAAGACATCCAGGCCGGCCATGCCCAGGCGCCCTTCCGTCAGCGCCGCGATCAGGGCGTGCTCGTCGACCACGTCGCCGCGGGAGACATTGACCAGCAGGCCATCGGGGCCGACGGCGTCGATGATCAGGCGGCTGATCAGGCCGCGTGTGTCATCCGTCAGGCGGCAAGCGACCACCAGGATGTCGCTGTCCCTGGCCAGATCCTTCAGGCTCACGATGCGGGGCCACGGGGCCTCGGGTTTCTCGTGCGGACCCCACCAGGCGACTTCGAGGCCGAACGCCGCCGCACGCTCGGCCACCGCCGTCCCGATGCCGCCCAGCCCAACGACGCCCAGCCGCCGGCCGCGCAGGGACGGCGTGACCATCTTGGCCTGTGGCTTCCACTCGCCGGCGCGCAGGATCCGGTCGCCCTCGGCGATCTTGCGCCAGGCCGCCAGCACCAGCCCCATGGCGTGATCGGCGGCGTCCTCGCTGTTGACCCCCGGCGAGTGGGTGACTTTCAGCCCCCGGCTCAGCGCCCATTTCACGTCGATGCCGTCGTAGCCGGCGGTGAAGCAGGCGATGAGGCCAAGTTTGGGCAGGCTCTCGGCGAGGGGCTTGTCGACGGGAAACTCACCGGCCACGACCATGGCCTCGATGACCTGGGTGGCCTCCAGCGGCGGCCCCTCCCAGAAACGCCAGACGGTGTAGTCGGGCTCGAGGAGCGGCGTCAGCATGGCAAGATGCGGCTGCATGATCAGGAGCGCGGGCTTGTCGGACATCTGCGTATCGCCTCCTAGGAGCCTCTGCCTCGGGCGCGCAGTGTATCGTCCCAGGCGGGGCTGACCAGATATAGAGCTGCAAGCAGGCGGCCGATCGGGGTGGGGGTCATGAACCGGATCGCGATCATCGGCTGTTCGGGGGGCGGCAAGTCGTCCTTGGCGCGCCGGCTGGGGACGAAGACCGGCCTGCCGGTGGTGCATCTGGACGTCCTCTTCTGGCGGCCGGGCTGGACCCAGAGCGACGACGACAGCTTTCGCGCCAGGCTGACCCAGTCCCTGGAAGGCGGCCGCTGGATTTGCGACGGCAACTTCAGCGGTGTGGGCGACCTCCATTTGGCCGGGGCCGAGCTGATCGTCTGGGTCGACCAGGCGCGGGGGTTGTGCCTGCGGCGGGCGCTGTGGCGCGCGGTCCGGGAGCGGGGCGGAACACGCGCCGACATGGCGCAGGGCTGCGAGGAGAAGATCGACTTCCAATTCCTGCGCTACATCTGGGACTGGAACCGCGACACGCGCCCCAGGATCGAGGCCGCGATCGCCCAGCATGCGCCGGCGACACCGGTGGTGCGGCTGACGAGCGATGTCGAAATCGCCCGCTGGCTGGAGGGTGTCGCGTCGGCGGACTGAGGCCCCTCTGCCGCGGCGGGCCAGGCCGCCGGGATGCGGCCAGAGGTGGGGGCGAGCGCGTTCTGCGACTACCGGCTGAGTGCGACGCGGCGAATCCACTTCGGCGACGCAACAATTCCCCGCGCTAGGGGTTTGACAAGCGCGGCCGACGCGCCGTGTTGTTTTCGGAGACTTTCCATGACGCTGAAGCTTCTCTTGCTGGGCGGCGCCGCCCTGGCCCTCACCGCCGGCGGCGCAGAGGCCGCCAAATCCCATCACGCCTCCCGCGCCTCGGCCGCGACCGGCGCCTATGCCCCGCCGGCTCAGCCGATCCCCTATTCCCAGGTGGACAGCTATGTGAAGGGCAACGCCAAGCAAAAGGCCGCCATCGTCGCCTCTGCTTCGCGGGCTGACACCGGCACGGCGGCGAACACCTCGGCGACGACGACAGCCGCCGCCCCGGCGCCCGCCGACCAGACCGCTCCGTCGGCCGCTCCCGCCCCGGTCAACCCGGCGCCCAATACCGGCGACACCGGCGCGGCGGCCGGCTCGGCGCCCGCCACCCAGGACAACATGGGCGCGACCGGCGCGACACCTCCGGCGCCGCCCACAGCCGGCGGTACGACGAACGCCCCGGCCGGCACGCCTCAAAGCGGGCCCACCGGTCAACCCGGTCCGCACTAGGCCTGAAAGCCCTCCGGATGCGCGCAACGCCCCGGCCCTGAAAACGGGCCGGTCGTTGAGCGTGTTTGTCAGAGCGCCGGCACTCCGGGCGTCGGGCCGCTCTGCGGCGATCCGACGAGCGCCCCTTCGGAACCGCCGGCGATGGGCACGGGGGGCGGAGCGGCGCCGCCGCCGCCGGGGCCATTGTCGGACAGGTTGGGCTGGGAGAAGTCGAACGATGGCAGCGTCAAGTTCGGCGGATCCAAATTCATCGGCGCGGGCTGATCCGCCTGGTTCGCCTGTCCATCCGCCTCTGCGGCGGGATCAGTCATCGGCGCAACGGCGGCGATCGAGATTTCCGCCGGTGGCGCCGCCTGCGCCGTCGCGCCCAGGGCGATGGCGAGGGTGATTGCGGCTCCGGTCAGGATTGCAGGTTTCAGGTTCATGGGAAGACTCCGCGTCTGTCGCGGTCCTGATGGCCGTGCAGACAGCGGGATAGGTAGGCGCCGATTGCGGCGCATGCTCGCCACAGTCGCCGCTCAGTTCTTGCAAGGGCAAGTCCTAGTCGAAACAAAATAACAGAGTCGACGCCTGGGGACCCAAGATGGCCGTTTGGTTACTTGCGGCCGGCGGCTTGGCCTGGGAGTGAGGCCCGGCGGCCCCAGGTTCTGTGGACACTCAGGCTTCCCACAGGGACTGACGCCCGAGGATGATGGATGAATGGTGCAGGCGCGGAGGAGGCGCAATCCCCCTCGCCTGGTCCTACCGTCCGAACTTCTGGAACTTGATGCGGTGGGGGATGAGGCTGTCGGCGCCCAGGCGGCGCTTCTTGTCTTCCTCGTAGGCTTCGAAGTTGCCCTCGAACCATTCCACGTGGCTGTCGCCCTCGAAGGCCAGGATG
>FTAI01001765.1_pt1 | contig 11629 bp, 5 predicted proteins | sample 1638941 | NCBI WGS metagenome assembly FTAI01 (sample SAMEA3914813, study PRJEB12502) | metagenome | biome: forest; material: soil | place: Canada | collected 2011-07-07 | depth 0.3 m | reverse complement strand
GTAGAGGATCGACAGGATCATGGCGTTGACCCCCACCGACTTGCCCGAGCCGGTGGTGCCGGCGATCAGCAGGTGGGGCATCTTGGCCAGGTCGGCGATGTAGGGCTCGCCGCCGATGGTCTCGCCCAGCGCCAGGGGCAGAGCCTGGCTGTGCTTCTCGTACTCGGCGCTGGCCAGCAGGTCGCGCAGGTACACCGTCTCGCGCCTGGCGTTGGGCAGCTCGATGCCGATGGCGTTGCGGCCGGGTACGACCGAGACGCGGCAAGCGGCCACGCTCATGGAGCGGGCGATGTCGTCGGACAGGGCCACGACCCGGGCGGACTTCACCCCGGCGGCGGGCACCAGCTCATAGAGCGTGACCACAGGGCCGGGGCGGATCTGGTCGATCTGGCCGCGCACGCCGAACTCGGCCAGCACGCTTTCCAGCAGCCGGGCGTTCTGGCGCAGGGCGCCTTCGTCGAAGGCCGAGGCGCGGGGCTTGGGCTTGGCCAGCATGGCCAGCTCCGGCAGCCGGAAGCCGTCCGTCTCGACGAAATCGAAGCTCTTTTGTCCTTCGCGCGCCTCGCGTCCGGAGGCCTTGGGCGCCGCCTTGGGCTGGCGGATGGACAGCGGCGCGGCGGCGGGCTCCGGGGCGCCCGGCAGGTCCATGTCCTCGTCCGGCGCCGGCGGGGCCACCCGCGATGCGCGGGCCCGGCGCGGGTCCCGGACCTTGGGTGTGGCGCCGGTTCCCGCATCGTTCCTTCGCGCGGCGTCGCGGGCAGCCAGACGTGCGGCGTTTCGCTCTGCGATCCAGCGGGCGGAGGCGGCCGCGTCTGCCCTGCGAAGGCCGATGGCGAAGGCGAAGGCCGTCATGCCGCAAACGGCCAGGACAAGCGCGGCGATCAGGCGCGCACCAGGCAGGCGCACAAAGGTGAAGACGGCCGCGAAGGCGCTGAGCGCCGTATCGCCCACCAGCCCGCCCAGGCCCTTGGCCATCGGCCACGCGGCTGGCGGCGCGGGGGCGGCCAGCACCCCGGCCAGGGCGACGACGCCCACGGCGCCGATCGCGGCGCGTAGCCTCAGGTGATTGCGGCCGGCGGCCGGCGCCCGGTCGACGGCCCGCGCCAGGCCTGTCGCCACCAGGATGGCGGCGCCGATCCAGGCGGAAAGGCCCAGCAGCTGGATGGAAATGTCGGCCAGGTTCGCACCTGCGCCGCCCAGGAGGTTCTGCGCGCGCTCTCCCGAGGCGGCGTCGAAACTGGGGTCGGCGGCGTGGTAGGTGGCGAGCGCCAGGATGAGGCCAAAGCCGACCACGGCGGTCACCCCGCCGCGGAAACGCGCCACGGTGTCGTGCGTCCAGGCAAGATGCGCCACGTCCCACATTACCTGTGTCCCGCTGCGCCGCGCCGGCTTCGCCATCGAGTTCCCCAGTCACACCAACAGCCACCTTCTCGGCCAAGAGGGTTAAGGGGCGTTTACTTTGGCCGCGAAAGAGTGGCGTCAGCTCGTCGCGGGCGGGGACTTGCATCGGGCGCGGCCCTACCTACCTAAGCCTCCGAGCCGCCGGTTTCCCCCCCAACCTGGCCGCTCCTGAGGCCCGACAGCGCTCCCCCGCTCGTCGGGCCTTTTACGTTTGCGGGCCGACTTCGGCCGACCTGTGCGGAACGGTGCGGACGGCGGCGGGAAATACCCGCGTTCGGCCAGTTGACCGCTCCTTATGGTTGCGCTTCCCTCCATCGCGCCGGCGCCGTTGCGTCGCCGGCCGAGAGGGCCTTCTCAAATGAACCGGAGTCTGGTCGCGGCGGCCGTTGCGGCCTTGATCGTGGGGTTTGGCGGCGGGTTCCTGGCGGCCAAGGGAGTCGACGGCGCCTTCCGCCATGCCGCCGGCGCCCAGGTGTCCCCGGGCGCCAGCCTATGGTCCATGTTCGGCAAGCCCCGGTCCGCCGGCGCGCCCCGCCGCGGCATTCCCAAGCCCGAGGGCTTCGCGGTCTGGAAGACCCGGCTGGACACCTCCGGGGGCCAGCCCCTGGCCTGTATCCAGATGTCCAAGCCCCTCGATCCGGCCAAGTCCTATTCCGACTTCGTGCTGGTCTCTCCGGACCTCGGTCATCCGCCCTCGGTCACGGCCAGGAACGACGAACTGTGTGTCGGGGGCGTAGGCTTCGCCGACCGCCGCATCACCCTGCTCAAGGGCCTGCCGGGCGCGGGCGGCGAGATGCTGGCAGACAACGCCGACGTGGACTTCACCTTCGGGGAAAAGCCGCCCTATGTGGGCTTCGCCGGCAGCGGCGTGATCTTGCCGCGCGAGGAGTCCGACGGCGTCGGTATCGAGACCATCAATATCTCGAAGCTGGCGGTGGAGGTCTGGCGCGTGCCCGGCCGCAACCTGCCGCGCAAGTCGATCTCCGCGCCCCAGCCCACCGGCGAGGGTGACTATCCCGAGGACTACGGCGCAGACAGCCCCGACGACGAGGGAACCATCGTCTGGAAGGGAACCGTCGCCGTGAAGGGCGATCCCAGCGCCAAGGTCACCACCGTCTTCCCCCTGGGCGCCGTGCTCAAGGAGATGAAGCCCGGGGGCTATGTGATCAAGGTCCGCGACGCCTCCGGCGGCCGTGACCCGAACAACAAGAACGGGGAGGGGACCCAGCCGGCCCAGGCCCGTCGCTGGATCATGTTCACCGACATGGCGCTGTCGGCCTACACCGGCCAGAACGCCCTGGACGTGGTGGTCCGCTCGCTGAAGACGGCCAAGGTGCTGCCGGGCATGAGCGTCGCCCTGGTGGCCCAGAACGGCGAGGATCTGGGCGTCACCCGGACCGACGCCTCCGGCCGCGCCACCTTCGCCCACAGCCTTCTGGAAGGCCAGGGCGCGGCCACGGCCAAGATGGTCATGGCCTATGGGCCCGGCGGCGACCTGGCGGTGCTCGACCTGGCGCGCTCTCCGGTGGACCTGTCGAAGCAGGCCGCAGGCGGACGCCAGCCGGGCGGCGACTCCAGCGCCACCGAAGGCCGGACCCCCGGCGCGGCGGTGGACGGCTACATCTACGCCGACCGCGGCATCTACCGCCCCGGCGAGACCGTGCGCCTGGTGGCCCTGGTCCGCGACCTCGAGGCCAGGGCGGTCAAGGACCGCAAGGGCTACGTGGTGGTCAAGCGGCCCTCCGGCGTGGAGTTCAAGCGCTATCCCTTCGCCAAGGCCGAGGGCGGCGCGGTCACCGACGACATCGCCCTGCCCCGTAGCGCCCCGCGCGGCCACTGGACCGCCGAGCTGCACATCGACGGCCTGGACGCCGCCTCCGGTTCGATGTCGTTCTCCGTCGAGGACTTCGCGCCCCAGCGCCTGGCGGTGACCACCGATGCCCATGCGTCCCAGCCCGTCACCGGGAGCGAGGCGCGGACAGTCGATGTGACGGCGCGGTTCCTATACGGCGCCATCGGTTCGGGCCTGCAGACCCAGGGCGAGGCGCGGCTGCGCGCCGATCCCAATCCCTTCCCGCAGTTCCAGGGCTATGAGTGGGGCGACCAGAAGAACCCCTTCTCGGAGAAGATGGTCGAGCTGGGGACCACCGTCACCGACGGCGCCGGCCACGCCAACCTGGTGTTCAACGGCTCCGAAGCCGGCGACACCACCGAGCCTCTGGTGGCCCAGGTCACCGCCTCGGTGTTCGAACCGGGCGGCCGGCCGGTGCGCGAGGGTCTGTCGCTGAAAGTCCGCACCCGGTCCGCCTATCTGGGCGTCAAGGTCGACGAGGGTCAGGCCCAGGGCCAGAACCCCCCGCCGGTAAGCATCGACGTCATCGCGGTCAACGCTCAGGGCCAGAGGATCGCCACGCCTGGAGTCGGCTATAGTCTGATCACCGAGAACTGGAACTACGACTGGTACCAGCAGGACGGCAAATGGCAGTGGCGGCGCACCAGCCGCGACGTGGTGGTGATGAAGGGCGTGCTCAACATCGCCGCCGGCCAAGGCGCGCGGCTGAACAAGAAGCTGGGCTGGGGCGACTATCGCCTTGAGCTCACGGGCCCGGACGGGGTGACCATGATCCGCCGCTTCTCCGCCGGCTGGGGCTCCACCGCCGAGGACGCCGACTCCCCGGACATGGTCCGCATCAGCGCCGGGACGAAGGCCTACATCCAGGGCGACACGGTGGAGATCGCCATCAAGCCGCCCTACGGCGGCGAGGTGCAGGCCGCCGTGGCCACCGACCGCCTCATCGACCTGAAGACCGCCTCGGTGGGTGAAAAAGGCGGGGTGATCCGCCTGAAGACCTCTGCCGCCTGGGGCGGGGGCGCCTACATCCTGGTCAGCGTCATCCAGCCGCGCGATCCGGTCTCCTCGCCCAAGCCGCGCCGCGCGCTCGGCCTGATCTACGTGGCGCTCGACCCCAAGAGCCGAAAGCTGACCGTGGACATCGGCACGCCCGGCAAGATCGACTCCAGGGCCGCGGTCACCGTGCCCGTCCAGGTCAGGGGTCTTGGCCTTGGCCAGACCGCGCGGGTGACCGTGGCGGCGGTGGACCAGGGCATCCTGGCCCTGACCAAGTTCGAGAGCCCCGATCCGGCCAAGTGGTACTTCGGCAAGCGGGCGCTCACCCTCGACTACCGCGACGACTACGGCCGGCTGTTGGACCCCAATCTCGGCGCCCCGGCCAACGTCAACTTCGGCGGCGACGAACTGGGCGGCGAGGGCCTGACCGTCACGCCGATCAAGACCGTGGCCCTGTGGTCCGGCGTGGTGGAGACCGGCCTCGACGGCCGCGCGAGCGTCAAACTGCCGGCGGCGGCCTTCAACGGCGAGGTGCGGATCATGGCGGTGGCCTGGACCGACAGCGCCGTAGGCTCCGGCTCGACTCCCATGACCGTGCGCGAGCCGGTGGTGGCCGACCTGAACCTGCCCCGCTTCCTGTCGCCCGGCGACAAGGCCTTTGCGACGCTGGAACTGCACAATGTCGAGGGCAAGCCCGGACTCTATTCGGTGGAGACCTGGGCCACGAACGGCGTCGTCGGGGTGTTCCGCAAGGCCTATCAGCTGCTGCTGAGCACCCGCATCGCCGAGCACATCCCCTTCATCGCCCCCGACCATACCGGCATCGCCAAGGTGGGTTTCAAGGTCGCCGGGCCCGGCTTCAGCACCGCCAAGGACTATGACATCCAGACCCGGTTGGGCTGGGGACCGGTGACGCGGGCCACCTCCGAGCTGCAGCGACCGGGCGAAGTCTATACCCCGCCCGCGACCCTGCTCTCGGGCCTGGCCGCCGGCGACATCACCCTGCAGGTCAGCTATTCGCCGTTCAAAGGCTTCGATCCGGCGCCCATCGCCCTGGACCTGTCTCGCTACCCCTACGGCTGCACCGAGCAGCTAGTCTCCACCGCCTATCCGCTGCTCTATGCTTCGGAGGTGTCCAGCGATCCGGCCATCACCCGCGGTTTCAACGACGCGGTGGGCAAGCTGCTCGACCGCCAGACCCTGGACGGCGCCTTCGGCCTCTGGCGGGTCGGTGACGGCGAGGCGGACGCCTGGCTAGGCGCCTATGCCACCGACTTCATGATCGAGGCCAAGGCGCACGGCGCCCCGGTGCCGGACGAGGCGTTGGACAAGGCCCTGTCGGCCATGCGCCAGATCAGCCGGCCCGACGGCTTCGCCTCGGTGGCCTACCGCCTGGAATATCCGGAATGGTGGGGCGGCGCCAAGGATGCCGCCAAGAAGGCCACCGCCCGCATGCGCTCGCGCGCCTCGGCCTACGCCCTCTACGTCCTGGCCAAGGGCGGGCGCGGCGACCTGGCGCGCCTGCGCTGGTGGCACGACGTGCAGATGAAGGATGAGCCCTCGCCGCTCTCCATCGCCCAGGTGGCGGCCGGCCTGGCCCTGATGGGCGACAAGGCCCGCGCCCATGACGCCTTCGTCCAGACCGCGCACAAGCTGGGCTACCAGCGCTCGCCGCTGCAGATCGGGCCGATCTTCTTCGTGGAAGACGACGATTACTACCAGAGCCCCCTGCGCGACCTGGGCGCGGTGATCGCGCTGGCCTACGAGGGCGGCGAGGCCGACCTGGCGCGGGGCCTGCAGGCCCGGCTGGACGGCGCCGTCAAGGATCCGGGCGCCCTTAACACCCAGGAGGCCGCGGCCCTGCTGCGGGCGGCGCACTTCATGCTCAAGGCCGCGGGCCCGCCGAAGATCGCGGCGACGGGGACCTACGCCCTGCCGGCCTCGGGCGGCACGCCACGCTGGGGCGTGGGACGCCTGGCGGACGCCCATTTCACCAACCAGGGCGGCGCCATCTGGCGCACGGTGACCGTGCGCGGCACGCCGATCGTCGTGCCGCCGCCGCAGGCCTCGGGCCTGTCGGTGAGCAAGACCTTCTTCAGCTTCACCGGCGGACCGGTGAACCTGGCCAGCCTGAAGCAGGGCGACCGGGTGATCGTGCTGGTGCAGGGCTCGTCCTCGCGGGGCCAGACCACGGCCTTGGCCGTGGACGACGCCCTGCCGGCAGGCTTCGAGATCGAGACCACGCTCAGTCCCGACGATGCCGAGACCGGGCCGTTCAAGTTTCTCGGCAAGCTGACCACGGCCAGCGTGCAGGAGGCCCGGGACGACCGCTACATGGCCGCCATGAGCCTGCCCGGCAATTCCCACTTCGCCTTCGCCTATGTGGCCAGGGCGGTGACGCCGGGCGAGTTCTTCCTGCCCGGCGCCCAGGCCATCGACATGTACCACTCCGCCGTGTTCGGACGCTCGGGGTCCGGTCGGCTTGTGGTGGCGGCGGGGCCGTAGAGCGGGAGCCCAGAGTACGCGTTCCTTCTCCCCTTGCGGGAGAGGATGGCCCGCGCAGCGGGTCGCATGAGGGGTCGACGGACCGGCGGAGTTTGGCGTGCCGAAGGACAATCACGAAGGCTGCCCGACCCCTCATCCGTCGGCTTCGCCGCCACCTTCTCCCGCAATGGGAGAAGCAAGAGAGGGCGCCCGGCCGCACAGCGAACACCGCCTCATTCGGCGCATCGTCTTGGCCCTCATCGCCTTCCTCGCCCTGGAGTGCGCCGTCCTGGGGCTGGACGCCGTCTTCCCGCCGGATCTGTCGCGGGCGCAGCGGTCCTCGCCGGTGGCGCTGGACCGCAAGGGCGCCTGGCTGCGCGCCCTGCCCGTCGAGCACGGCCGCTGGCGGATCCGCGCCGACCTGGACCGCACCGACCCGACCTACCTGAACCGCCTGGTCCGCATCGAGGACGCCCGCTTCTACGAGCACGGCGGCGTCGACCCCGCGGCGGTGTTGAGGGCGGCGGGATCGGCCCTGCTGCACGGCCATATCTCATCTGGCGCCTCCACCCTGACCATGCAGACCGCCCGCCTGCTCACTCCGCACCCGCGCACCATCCCCTACAAGCTGCTGGAGATGGTCCGGGCCGTTCAGCTGGAGGCCCGGTTCTCCAAGCGCCAGGTCCTGGGCCTGTACCTGACCCTGGCGCCCTATGGCGGCAACCTCGAAGGCGCGCGGGCCGCCAGCCTCGCCTATTTTGGGCATGAGCCGGCAAGTCTCACCGACAGCGAACAGGCGATGCTGATCGCCCTGCCGCAGGCGCCCGAGGCCCGCCGCCCGGACCGCCGACCCGGCGCCGCGCGGACGGCGCGGGCGCGGGTCCTGCAGAAGATGGTCCGCGCCGGACTGATCACCCCGGCGCGCGCCGAGGAGGCGGACGCCGACCGCGTCCCCGGTCGCTCACCCTTCCCGGCCCTCGCCTGGCATGTGGGCGGCGAGCTGGCCCGCACGGCGCCGGTGAGCCAGGCCTCGGTGATCAGCACCCTCGATGCCGACCTGCAGCGCCGGCTCGAGCCCTTGGCGGCCCGGACCGCCCGCGAGCAGGGGACGCAGGGCGCCGTCGCCATCCTGGTGGTGGAGCTGAAGGGGCGTGCGGTGCGCGCCGCGGTGGGCTCGGGCGGCCTGGACCGGCCCGGCGGCTGGATCGACCTGACGCGGGCCCTGCGCTCTCCCGGTTCAGCGCTGAAGCCCTTCATCTACGCCTTCGCCTTCGAGGCCGGCGTGGCGGCGCCGGATACGGAGGTGGACGACGCCCCCCGCCGGTTCTCCGACTACCAGCCGGAGGACTTCGACCGGGTCTTCCACGGCCGGGTCACCGCGCGCGAAGCGCTGATGCATTCGCTCAACGTGCCGGCGGTGAGCCTGCTGGAGCGGGTCGGGCCCCAGGCCTTCGAGGCGCGGCTGCAGGGCGCCGGCGCCAGACTGGTGCGTCCCAAGACCGGCTACCGCGACGCCGGGCTGGCTTTGGCGCTGGGCGGGGAGGGGATCACCCTGCGCGACATGGCCATGCTCTATGCGGCCCTGGGCGATGGCGGCATGGCCAAGCCCCTGGCCTGGACCCAGGCCGACGCCGCGGGCGTGGCGCGGTCCCGTGGCGTTCGCCTGGTCAGCGCCGCCGCCGCCCGTCAGGTCCTCGACATCCTGCGCGAGGCCCCGACGCCCAAGGGCCGCGCGCCCTCGGCCCTGACCCGCGGCGGCCCGGCCATGGCCTTCAAGACCGGCACCTCCTACGGCTTCCGTGACGCCGTGGCCACGGGCGTGGCGGGGGACTACGCCATCGCGGTGTGGACTGGCCGGGCCGACGGCGGCGCGCGCAGCGGCCTGACCGGGCGCGACGCGGCGCTGCCGTTGCTCTTCGACGTCGCCGACCAGATCGCGCCGTCGGTGTCCGCCCCGCGCCCCATCGCGCCCAAGTCCGCGCCGGAGGCGCTGCGCCAACTCGACCGCCCAAACCCCGGTCCCCGCCTGATCTTCCCGCCCGATGGCGCGGTGGTGGAAGCCCCGGGCTTCGGCCCTGCCTCGCGCGGCCTCGCCCTGGCGGCGGGCGGGTCGGGCCTGACCTGGTATGTCGACGGCGCCCCGGTGTCGGTGGACCCCATCAGCGGCCACGCCATCTGGCGTCCGGCGGCCCCGGGGTTCTACCGCGTGACGGTGGTGGATGCCGATGGCAGGCGCCTCGAGGCGCGGGTGCGGATCAGAGGCGCCGCGCCGTGATCATAAGCCCTCGGCCCCGCTTGCGGGGGAGAGGGTGGGGTGAGGGGGCGTCGCTGCTTTCTGAACCCTTTCCGGAACGTCCCGTCACGCGGATGGAACCCTCACCCAAGCCCCGCCTTCGGACGGGGCGAGGGCTTGGGGCCGTGAGGTGGCGTCAGTCCACCGGCTTGTCCGGTTGACGGTCAGGGTGGGCGGCCTGGAAGGCTGGGTGCTGGGCGGCGTGGGCGGCCACGGCCGAGAGGGCTGGGAAGGGCGACATGTCCACGGCGAAACGGCTGGAGGACCACAGCTGCGGGATCAGCACGCAGTCGGCGATCGTGGGCGTCTCGCCGAAGGCGAAGCCGGCGCCGTGCTCGGCCACCATGGGTTCCAGGGCCGCCAGGCCGTCGGCGATCCAGCGCGCGCCCCAGGCCTGCTGGTCCTCGCCGCCCATCGGATGGCCCAGCGCCTCAAGGGCCTTGAGGATGCGCAGGTTGTTGAGCGGGTGGATGTCGCAGGCGACGATCTCGGCCATGGCGCGCACGATCGCCCGGCCGCGGGGCGACTTCGGCAGCAGGGGCGGCTCGGGGTGGGTCTCGTCCAGCCATTCCAGGATGGCCAGGGACTGGGTCAGGACCTCGCCGTCCGCGGTCAGCGCCGGCACCAGGGCCTGGCGGTTGTAGACCTCCTTGTAGGGCGCCGCGACCTGCTCGTTCCGCAGCAGGTTGATCGGGGCGTAGTCGAAGGCCAGGCCCTTGAGGCAAAGGCCGATCCGCACCCGATAGGGCGCCGTCGCCCGCCAGTAGGAGTGCAGGAGCAGGCCCATCGCCTAGCCGATCGTGAAGGCCAGCGAGCCCACGCCTTCGATCTCGCCGGTGACCTTGTCGCCCCGGACCAGCGGGCCGACCCCTTCCGGCGTCCCCGTGTAGATCAGGTCGCCGGGCGCCAGGGTCCAGAGTTTGGACGCCTCGGCGATGATCTCCGGAACGGTCCAGATCATATCGGCGACCACCGCGTCCTGCTTGACCTGGCCGTTCACCGACAGGGTGATGCGGCCCTGCGGCGCCGGGCCTTCCAGGCGGCGGATGGCCGAGATCGGCGCCGAGTGGTCGAAGCCCTTGGCGGCTTCCCAGGGCTGGCCCTTGTCCTTCGCCGCCGCCTGGACGTCGCGCCGCGTCAAATCGACACCGGCGGCATAGCCGAAGGTGTGGCCAAGCGCGTCGGCCGAGGCGATGTTCGCCCCGCCGACGCCGATCGCGACCACCAGCTCCATCTCGAAATGGAAGTTGTTCGTGGCGGACGGATAGGGGACCGCGCCCCCCGGCGGCACGACGGCGTCGGCGGGCTTGGCGAAGAAAAACGGCGGGTCGCGGTCGTCTCCCCCCATCTCGCGCCGGTGCGCGGCGTAGTTTCGCCCGACGCACAGGATGCGGCGAATGGGAAACAGGGCGTCGGTTCCTTCCACGGGAACCGCGGGCTGGGGCGGGGCGGGGATGACGAAGGGGGCCATGTCCTGCCCCTAAACCGCCACGCCCGCCTTGGCCAGAGGGGGTGTTCGTCGAAACGCCTAACCGTTCTTTCACTTGCCGCGCCAGGAACCGCCGTGCATTGCGGTTGGGCAGGGAAAACTGAGCCTTAGGCCGTTACCGACGCATGTTGATCATAGAGAACCTGACCCACATCTATCCGGGCGGCGTGAAGGCCCTGGACGAGGTGAGCCTGACGGTGCCGCGCGGCATGTTCGGCCTGCTGGGTCCCAATGGCGCGGGCAAGTCGACCCTGATGCGGATCGTGGCCACCCTGCAGGCGCCGACCTCCGGCTTTGTCCGCTTCGACGACATCGATGTCCTGAAGAATCCCGAGGCCCTGCGGCGCACGCTGGGCTACCTGCCCCAGGACTTCGGCGTCTATCCCCGGGTGACGGCCCTGGACATGCTGGACCACATGGCGGTGCTGAAAGGCTACGCCAATTCCGCCGAACGCCGCGAGGTGGTCGAGGGCCTGCTGCAGCAGGTCAATCTGTGGCAGCACCGCCGCAGGGCGCTGTCTGGCTTTTCCGGCGGTATGCGCCAGCGGTTCGGCATCGCCCAGGCCCTGATCGGCGCGCCCTCCCTGATCATCGTCGACGAGCCCACCGCCGGCCTCGACCCGGAGGAACGCAATCGCTTCCTGAACCTGCTGGCCGAGATCGGCGAGAACGTGGTGGTGCTGCTGTCCACCCACATCGTCGCCGACGTCGCCGACCTGTGCCCGCGGATGGCGATCATCGGCGGCGGCCGAATCCTCAAGGAGGGCGGCCCCCAGGCCCTGATGACCGGCCTGAACGGCCACATCTGGACCAAGACCGTGGACAAGGCCGAGCTCTCCAACCTGCGTCAGGCCCACGAGGTCATCTCCACCCGGCTCTTCGCCGGCCGCACCGTGGTCCACATCCTGGCGGACCAGGATCCGGCGGACGGCTTCGAACCCATCACCGGCGGGCTGGAGGACGTGTATTTCGCGACCCTCGCCGAAGCCTCAGTTGCGACCTCCGCGGCGGCGGCCTGACGCGCGATGTTCGCCAAGGTCGCCGCCTTCGAATTCCGCTATCAGCTGCGCCAGCCGCTGTTCTGGATCGTGACGGCGATCTTCTTCCTGCTCGG
>FTAI01000128.1_pt1 | contig 11632 bp, 14 predicted proteins | sample 1638941 | NCBI WGS metagenome assembly FTAI01 (sample SAMEA3914813, study PRJEB12502) | metagenome | biome: forest; material: soil | place: Canada | collected 2011-07-07 | depth 0.3 m | reverse complement strand
CCCCGCCGCTCGCCGAGGACGTCGAGGTCACAGGCGCCATCGAGGCCAACCTGTGGATCGCCTCCGACGGCGTGGACACCGACGTCACCATCAAGCTGATCGACGTCTACCCGCCCAGCGAGGACTACCCCGAAGGCTTCGCCCTCAACCTCACCGACGGTATCCTCCGATGCCGGTACCGCGACAGTTGGGAGCATCCGACCCCGATGACGCCCGGCGAGAGCTACGCCATCAAGGTGACCGCCTTCCCGACCTCGAACCTCTTCAAGAAAGGCCACCGCATCCGTCTCGACGTCTCGTCGAGCAACTTCCCGCGCTTCGACGTCAACCCGAACACCGGCGCGCCGGAAGGGACCGGCCTCATTCGCCGGATCGCCCGGAACACCGTCTTCGTCGATAGCGGCCGTCCGAGCCACGTCCTCCTGCCGGTGATCCCCCGGCGTGGGTGAGGCGTGCTCTTGACGACTGGCGGCCAGGGGTACATAAACAAGTCTGCAATATAAACCATGGAGCCGTGACGGGCGAAGTTCTTACGGAGACCTCGATGCGCAAGCTGATCCTCGCCGCCGCGGGCGTCGCGGCCTTGGCCCTGGCCGCCCCGGCCTTCGCCGACACCCTCAAGGAAGTCACCACCCATGGGATCATCCTGACGCTGGGCGACATGGACATCCCCGTGACCTACACGCCGGACGGCAAGTTCAGCGCCATGGACGGGGCGGTCACCGGCGCCTGGCGAATCGATGGCGAAAAGCTGTGCACCAGCTCCACGGTCGACCCCAACGAGACCTGCGTCGCCTATCCGAAGGACAAGAAGTCCGGCGACACCTTCACCCTGGATACCCCCAGCGGCTCGGTCCAGATCAAGATCCGCTGAACTCCTAGGCGCCGGAGAATCTCTGGCGCGAGCGAGCGTCGCTATCGCTTGCGCGGCCGCGGCCGATGTCGTGGGATGAGCCGTCCCGGCGAGCCGGTTTGACGGAGGCCCTGCCATCATACGCCCTGTGTTTCTTGCCGCCGCCTTCCTGGCGCTGGCGTCCGCCGCCCAGGCCGCCCCCGCCAGGGGGCCGCTGCCACGCGCCGCCGACGGGCATCCGGACCTTTCCGGGGTCTGGAGCAACGCCTCGGTCACCAAGCTCACCCGCGCGCCGGGCGTGCGCAAACTGGCCCTGACCGCCGCCGAGGCCGAAGCCTTCGCCAAGTCCAATCCCCTGGTCCGCCGCCTCGACGCCGACGCTGCGCCGTCCGACGCGGGTGAGGGGGCGCCGGCCGCCGGCGGCGACCCAGGCGGCTACAACAGCTTCTGGCTGGATCCGGGCCGCACCTTCGGCCAGGTGAAGGGCGAGTTCCGCACCTCCTGGATCGTCGATCCGCCGGACGGCCAGCTCCCGCTCTCCGACGCCGGCCGCAAGCTGGTCGCCCAGGCTGACGCCTACGCCCGCAAGGCGGACTTCCCGGACGGCCCGGACTCCTTTGAGCCGTGGGACCGCTGCATCATCGCCTCGCGCGGCTCAGGCGGCCCGGGCATGCTCAACAACATCTACAATTCGAACCTGCAGATCGTGCAGACGCCGGGCTCCGTCGCCATCGTGATCGAGATGATCCACGACGCGCGCACCATCCCGATCTTCCCGGGCAAGGCCGCCGCCCAGGCCGCGCACGGCCCCGCCGTGCTGCACCCCTGGCTGGGCGACTCGACCGGCTGGTGGGAGGGCGACACCCTGGTGGTCGAGACGGTCAATGTGAATGCCGAGCAGGGTCGAGCGGGCCCGATCTACCTGACCCCCAAGGGGCGGGTGACCGAGCGCTTCGCTAGGGCGTCGGCGAGCCAGATCTTCTATGCCTTCGAGGTCGAGGACCCTGTCTACTACAGCCGCCCCTGGCGCGCGGAGATGAGCCTCAACGCCAGCAAGGACCAGCTCTTCGAATACGCCTGCCACGAGGGCAACTACGCCCTCGTCGACATCCTGCGCGGCGTTCGCGCGGCCGAGGCCAGGGGCGCGGCGAAGTAGGCGCGGCTGCGCCGGCTTCAGAACCGCTCGCCCACCATCTCCTCGCTCTTGGCCCAGAGCGCCTTGGCGTGTTCCGGGTCGAGGGCGTAGGCGCGCACCCCGCCGCGGATGTCGCCGCCCTCGACGCGTTCGGCGACGTGGCAGTCCTCGCAATAGAGGCCGCCGACCTCCTCGGCGGGGGCCACGACGCCGGCCCAGACCGAGGTGGCCGCGCCCTGCGGGATGGTCTTCCACTCGAAGGCCGGCGCGCCTGACGCCTGGTTGGCGGCGTTGATGTTCGCGATCAGGCCGTCCCGGACCTCGTCGGTCATGTAGCGGCCGAGCTCGGTCTGGATGCCGCCCGGGTGCACCGCCGTGGCGCGCACGCCGCCCGCCTTGTGCCGCCGGTCGAACTCGACGGCGAACAGGATGTTGGCGGTCTTCGAGCGGCCATAGGCGCCGAACTCTGTATAGGGCGTGTGCTCGAAGTTCGGATCGTCCAGGTCGACGTCGGAGAACCGGTGGCCGGCCGAGGACAGGTTCACCAGCCTGGAGCCCGGCTTCATCAGCGAGGCGATCCGGTTGACCAGCACGAAGTGGCCCAGGTGATTGGTGCCGAACTGGGTCTCGAAGCCGTCCGCCGTCTTGCCGAACGGCGTCGCCATGACGCCGGCGTTGGCGATGACCAGGTCGAACGGCTTGCCGGCCGCGACCAGGGCGTCGGCGCAGGCGCGTACGCTGGCCAGGGACGCCAGGTCGAGCTCCGCCAGCTCCAGCCCGCCGCCGTTCGCGGCCTGGGCGCGGACCTCGGCCGTGGCGGTCTTCGCCTTCTCCAGGTTGCGCGCCGCGCCGACGACCTGGGCGCCATGGGCGGCGAGGGCGCGAGCCGTCTCGACGCCGAGGCCCGCGGACACGCCGGTCACCAGGATGCGCTTGCCGCTCAGGTCGACGCCCGCCAGCACGTCGTCGGTGGTGGAGGTGGCTCCAAAGGTTCCGGTCATGGTGAGCTCCGCTGCTGCTGGCTTGGGGACGAGGGTCCGGTCTCCGTCAAATGCGCCGCGCGTTGCCAGGGATGCGCTGCGGATATAAACGGAGGAGGTCTCCGGTCCATATACGGAGGGGTCCTCCGTTTATCAAGGGACAGGCGATCGTGAGTTTCGAGGCCAGGGAGCCAGGCGGGCGCAAGCCGCGGGCCGACGCGCTGCGAAATCGCGAACGGCTGGTGGATGTCGCCAAGGCGGCCTTCGCCGAGGCCGGACCGGACGTCAGCCTGGACGAGATCGCGCGGCGCGCCGGCGTGGGGATCGGCACCCTCTACCGGCATTTTCCGACCCGCGACGCCGTCGTCGAGGCCGTCTACCGCCGCGAGGTCCGCCAGCTGGCCGAGGCGGCGGCGCGCCTGCTGGCCTCCACGCCCGCGGGCGAAGCGCTACACCAATGGATGCGGCTCTTCGTCGACTACATCGCCACCAAGAAGGTCATGGCCTCCGCGCTGGGCGCGATCGTCGGCGGCCTGTCGGAGCTCTATGCGGCCTCCGGCGCCCAGATCACCGAGGCCATGTCGCTGCTGGTGCGGCGCGCGGCCGAGAGCGGCGACATCCGCGCCGACGTCGACCCGGACGACCTCCTGCGCGCCCTGGTCGGCTTCACCTACGGCAACGGCAGTCCGGGCTGGCAGGCCAGTGCGCTCCGCCTGATCGATATCCTCATGGACGGGCTCCGGCCTCCCCGGAAGGCGGCCAGCCGGTCTTAGCGGTCGGCCGGCGGCGGTCTGCCAATTCCCCGTACGCGAGACGTGTTCCCGGCGCGCGAGAGGTGCGTTGCCACCGATGGTCAAGCCTGTACCGTCGGCCGTCGCTCCCGTTGCAGTCGCCCGCGATGATCGTGGCGCGCCTATGCTCGGGCGCCGGGGGGTCGGATGAAAAAACTGCACCAGTTCATGCTGGGCGTCGCCGCTGCAGCGGTGATGTCGGCGGCGGGCGCGGCCCACGCCATTACGATCACCGTCACGCCAGCGCTGGCCCCCAACGCCTACGGTTCCCCCTCATTCGCCCCGTGGACGGGGAATGCCTTCGCTGCGCTCTACGACGGCCAGACCACCGCGGGCGCGGCTGGAACCCCCAGCTACTACCAGGCGCAGAGCAACGTGCAGGCCAAGGACCTCGTCGTCACCAACTTCAGCGCCTGGATGGGCCAAGCCGAACCTGGCGGACCCTTCGCCGGCGAGTTTGGAAATCGCGGCCACTTCGGCCTCTCCATCCTGGGAAATGGCTCGAAATTCTCGATCAGCCAACTGTCTTTCAGCGCCACCTCCACCGACCCGGGCGACCTCCTAGCCTTCGATTTCCTCACCGGCGGGTACGACTACTCCACCAGCTACGTCGGGGTGCTCGCCGGCGCGGACGGTATCGTCGGCACCAGCGACGACACGTTCATCACGAGCGGGCCGAACACCCAGCTCGTGGACGCCCTGTTCGGCCGCGGATCGGGCAACGCCCTCGAGGGCCTGTGCTCGGGATGCACGCCGGCGCAGGAACAGGCCGCCATCGACGCCGCGGCCGGCACGTTCGGAGGCCAGCCCTTCAAGTTCACCGGGACCTATAAGCTCAACGCCGTGACCGGCGCGCTCCTCGCGGAGGGATCTGGCACGTTTGACGTCGGCGTTCCCGAGCCCAGCACCTGGGCGCTGAGCATCGTGGGATTTGGCTTCGTCGGCGGTGCGCTCCGTCGACGCCGCACGGGCCCGACGCTCGCCGCCTGATCTCCGTCGCCGGCCCTCAGCCCGCCGCGCCCGCCTTCAGGCGGTCGATCTGCGAGCGGATATGGGCCGCCTCGGCCGCGGTGTTGGCGAGCGCGATGGCCTGGTCGAAGGCCTGCCGCGCCTCTGCTTCGCGGCCGAGCTGCAGCAGGAACGCCCCGCGAGCGCCGTGGAAGTAGAAATAGCCGCCCAGGGCTTCGGCCAGGGGCTCGGTCATCGCCAGCGCCTCGGCGGGCCCGCGCGCCTTGCTCACCGCCACCGCCCGGTTCAGCGTCACCACGGGGGAGGGCTGCATGATTTCGAGGTTGGCGTAGAGGGCGTCGATCTGCGCCCAGTCGGTCTCCTCGGGCCGCGCGGCGCGGGCGTGCAGCGCGGCGATCGCCGCCTGCACCTGGTAGGGGCCCGGCCGGTTGTGGCGAAGCGCCTTGTCGATCAGCGCCAGGCCTTCGCCGATCATGTCCCGGTTCCACAGGCCGCGGTCCTGGTCGTCCAGCAGGATGATCGCCCCGTCCGCGTCGAATCTGGCCCTGGCCCTGGCGTGCTGCAGCAGCATCAGGGCGGTCAGGCCCATGATCTCAGGCTCGGTCTGGAAGAGCCGGAGCAGAAGGCGCCCCAACCGGATCGCTTCTTCGGCCAGCGGCGCGCGGGCCTGCGCCTCCGCGGAGCCCGCCGAATAGCCCTCGTTGAACACCAGGTAGACCATGGCCGCCACCGCAGCGATCCGCTCGGAGCGTTCCACGGCGCCCGGGGTCTCGAACGGCGTCTCGGCCTTGGCGATCCGCGCCTTGGCGCGGGTGATCCGCTGCTCCATGGCCGCCTCGCCGACCAGGAAGGCGCGGGCGATCTGCTTGACCGAAAGCCCCGAGACGATGCGCAGCGCCAGCGCGATCTGCTGCGTCGCCGGCAGTTCCGGATGGCAGCAGATGAACATCAGCCGCAGGATGTCGTCGCGGTACTGAGACCCGTCCAGCCGCTCGGCCATCGGGGTCTCGACATCGTCGACGTCGGAGATCGCGTCCTCCGGCGGCAGCTCCGTCAGCTTGCTCTTGCGCCGCACCCCGTCCAGCGCCGCGTTCCGCCCGACCATGATCAGCCACGAGGCGGCGTCGCGCGGCGGCCCCTTCTGAGGCCAGCTCTTCAGCGCCCTGAGGCAGGCCTCCTGATAGGCCTCCTCGGCGGTGTCGAGGTCGCGGAAGTAGCGCAAAAGGGCCCCCACCGCCTGGGGACGGGCGGAGGTCAGCGCCGCGTCGATCCAGGCCAGGTCGGTCAAGCTTCTACGCCCTCATTTTCGAAGCGCCCGGGCTCGAAGTAGCCGGGCAGGAACACGCGCAGCGGCCGGATCTCGTAGGACCCGCCCGGGTTGGCCTGGCCGAGTTCGCGGGCAACCCCCAGCGCCTCCTCGAGGTCGGCGCAGTCGACGACATAGAAGCCCAGCAGCTGTTCCTTGGTCTCGGCGAACGGGCCGTCGATCACCAGCGGCGGGTCGCTCTTGCGCAGGGTCGTCGCCGCCGTGGTCGGCAGCAGCCGCAGCGCCGGGCCGAGCTTCTTCTGGGCGGCCAGCCGCTCGTGGACCACGCCCAGCCGGGCCATGACGGCGTCGTCCTCCTCCTTCGTCCAGGAGAACACCACCTCTTCGGAATTGTAGCAGAGCAGGGCGTAGAGCATCGCGGTCAGATCCTCGTCAGGCTTAGGACGCCGCAGCCTACCCGCCTCCGACAGGGCTCCGCAAAATAGTTCCGCCGGCGGCGTAACCGTTGACCCCGGCCGCAACCGCCCGCAAACCGCCACCGTGACCACCGCCGCCTCGCAAATGCCGCACCAGCACAACGGCCTCGGCATCGCCTACCGGGTGGCGGCCATGGCCTGCATGGCCTGCCTGTCGGCGATCGTGAAGTGGACCGGCCAGCGCGGCGTGCCGGTGTTCGAGATCATCCTCTTCCGCAACCTCTTCGCCTTCGTGCCGCTCGGCCTCTACATCTGGCGCACCACCGGCTTCTCGGTGCTGAAGACCCAGCGCCCGCTCGGCCACCTGACGCGCAGCGCCATCGGCATCTTCGGCATGACCTGCGGCTTCTCCGCCGTGCAGCACCTGTCGCTCACCTCGGCGACCGCCTTCAACTTCGCCTCGCCGCTGTTCATGACCGCGCTCTCGGCCCTGATCCTGCACGAGCACGTCGGCCGCCATCGCTGGGGCGCGGTGATCGTCGGCTTTGTCGGCGTCCTGATCATGGTCCGCCCCGAGCCCGGCCACATGAACCTCCTGGGGGTCTCGCTGGCCATGGGCAGCGCGGTCGGCGCGGCCGGGGCCATGGTCGCCGTCCGCCAGATCGCCGCCACCGAGAAGGGCCCGACCATCGTCTTCTACTTCACCGCCGCCGGCACGGCGCTGGGCCTGGTGGGGTCGGCCTTCCATTGGGTCACGCCGGACCTCATGACGTTCGGCCTGCTGGTCCTGGGGGGCCTGATCGGCGGCGTCGGCCAGCTTCTGCTCACCGAAGCCCTGAGGGTGGCGCCGGTCGGCGTCGTGGCGCCCTTCGACTACATCCAGCTGATCTGGGCCACCGGCCTGGGCTTCCTGATCTGGGGCGAGCTGCCTCAGACGGCCACCGTGGCCGGAGCCCTCGTGGTCGCCGCCAGCGGCATCTACATCCTCCACCGCGAACTGCGCCGCTTCCGCCCGGCCGCCAGCCCCGACCTCGCGACCTGACCCAACGTAAGCTTCGCGTTGACAGTCGCCGGTTGCGGGAGGACTCTCGCGCCCGAACGCCGGTACGCGGCGCGTCGTCCCGCGCCGGCGCCGATGGAGCGAACGTCATGAAGCGTTTGGTGGTTTGCGCGGTGGCCGCCGCCGCGGTGATGGTGGGGACCGAGGCCCGGGCGTCCGTGACCGTGATCGGCGGCGGCCTTGCCGAAGCCTGCTCCAGGGCGGCGCTGTCCGGCCGGTCGGAGTCCCGCTTCGAGGCCGCCTGCACCCAGTCGATCGAGGAAGAGCAGCTCAACGCCCGCGACCGCGCCGGGACCTTCGTCAACCGCGGCGTGCTGCGGATGCGCCGGCAGGACTTCGTGGCGGCGACCAAGGACTTCAACCAGGCCGTGAAGGTGAAGCCCGACCTTGGCGAGGCCTACGTCAACCGCGGCGCCGCTTCGATCGGCCTGCACCGCTACGCCGACGGCCTCACCGACCTCAACAAGGGCATCCAGCTCGGCGTCGAGGAACCGGCCAAGGCCTACTACAACCGGGCCCTGGCCTATGAGGGCCTGGACGACATCAAGTCCGCCTACTTCGACTACCAGAAGGCCGTCGAGCTCAGCCCCGACTGGAGCGCGCCGAAGCAGGAGCTCGCGCGCTTCCACGTGGAGCGGAAGGACTAGCCAGCGCGTTCACCGGTTCCCATCTGGGGGGGCGAAGGAGCTTTCCCATGCGCGCGTTCATCCTCATCGCGGCGCTCTGTGCGGCCTCACCGGCCGCGGCGCAGATCTATAGCGGCCTGGCGGTGCAGCAGGAGGCGGGGCGCATCGCCGACGCCCAGGCCGCCCGCAGCCGCGACATCACGATCACCAACGACCTGTCGACCCTGCAGTCCCGCGTCCAGAGCAACCAGGCGCTGAGCGACGTCGCGGCCCTGCGCGCCAGTCCCACCGTGCCGACCGTGCCCCTGGGGCCCTATACGCCGCCGCCGAAGATGGACACCGGCAAGCTGGCCTCCATCCCCGACGCGACGCTCGCCCAGTCCAACGCCAACGTCCGCGCCGCCGCCGCCAACCGCCGCTAGCTGGGCGCAGGGCGACGTCATGGCGCCTAGCGCTTGCCGCGCCGCCCGCGGGCTTCCGCCTCGGCCTGCGACGCCGTCATCGGCAGCTCGTCCAGCGTCAGCTTGCCGTCGCCTTTCTTGTCCAGGCGCTTGAAGCGGCGGTCGGCGGCGGCCAGGAACTCGGCCTTGGTGATCCGCCCGTCGAGGTCGGTGTCCGCCGCCGTCACCGGTTCGGGCTCGCCCAGCAGGCCATAGGCCGCCGCGCCCTCAAGTTGTTGCACGGGCCGCGGGCGCTGGGCGTTCAGGCCGCTGGCCGGGCCGTGGGCGCTCTCCTGGCCGGGGATCGCGCCCTGGTTGGCATGGGACAGGACGCTCCCCTGAACGAGGATGAGCTGGGCTCCGGCCCGCCCGGGCTTGCTCAGGGCGCCGAAGCGCGGCGTCGGGGCGCCGAACACGTCCGGCGCAACCATGTGCTCGTAGAAGCCGACTTCGGTCCCGTCGAGGATGCCGTTCCCATCGGCGTCCAGGGCATCGAAGAACCCCGCGTGGTCGGCCCGGAATTCGGCCTGGTCGATAACGCCGTCGTGGTTCAGGTCCGCCTGCTTGAACCACAGCGCCACCGGATAGGGGTCTCCCGCCCGGCCGCGGTAGGGTTCGCCGCAGGGGCTGATGAAGAGCTGGGTGAAGCCGCCCACCAGATGGGCGCCGCCGGGAATGGGCTGGCCCACCGCCGCGCCGGCCAGCAAGCCCCCAAGCACGCCCCCGAGCACGCCCATGACCCCAAACGCGCCAAGCCACCGCCGCATCTTCAGTCGTCCCCCTGTTCGCGGAATCTTTGCGGCCCCACCCGTGGCGGAAGCAAGGCCGCCTCGTCACACGACGGCTTCAGGCGCCCAGGGTCGCCGGCACGGGCTCCAGCCCCAGGCACACCGCCACGCAGCGCCGCGCCAGGAGCTCGCCCGGATCGATGAACGCCACGCCTAGGTCGGCAGGCCCGATCACCAGGGGCGCCTCGGTGCAGCCGGCGATCACCGCCTCGGCGCCCGCCGCCACCAGGTCCGCAGCGTAGCCCGCCATCTCGCGCTGCACGGCGGGGCCCAGGTCGCCGCTCTTGATCCAGTAGATCGTGGCCATGAACTCTTCCTGCCGCTCGGCATCGAGGCTGACCAGCCCCATGGCCTGAGCCGCCAGGTATTCGCGATAGAGCCGAAGCGCGCCCTTGGTGCCCAGCACACCCACCCGCCGCGCGCCCAGGTCGCGGGCGGCGCTGGCGCCGGTCTCGATCATGTCGATCAGCGGCAGGCCGCTTGCGCGCTGGATCAGGTCGGCGTGGGCGTGGGCGGTGTTGCAGGCGATCGCCAGCACGTCGGCGCCGGCCCCGGCCAGGGCGCCGGCCATCTCGGCCAGCACCGGCCCCGCGCCCGATCCGGCGATGTTGCGGTCCGGCACCTTCGGATTGATGTCCACCAGCACGCGGATGTGGTCCTGGTCGCTCTTGGCCGGAGTGAAGGCCTGCAGCTTGGTCAGGAAGTCCAGCGTCGCCGCCGGCCCCATCCCGCCCAGCACGCCCAGGACCAGCGAGGTGTCGGGCGCGCCGTCGCTCATCCGAGGTGGCCGTCCAGGACGGACTGGTACCCGAACAGGCCCTGCGCCCCGCCGGTGTGCAGGAAGACCACCGTCTCCCCGTCGAAGGCGCCGGCCTTGGAGAGCGCGACCAGCCCCTTCATCGCCTTGCCGGTATAGACCGGGTCCAGCAGGATCGCGTCGGTGCGCGCCGCCAGCTTCAGGGCCTCGATCACCGCCTCGTCCACCAGGCCGTAGCCCGCGCCGACGTAGTCGCAGTCGGCCACCACGAGGTCCCGCGTCACGCGGTCCTTGTGGCCCAGCAGGTCCGCCGTCTCGACCGCCAGCTTGAAGACATTGGCCTCCTGCGCCTCCTTCGGCGCGCGCACGCCGATGCCGAGGATCGGGATGTCGGCGCCCATCACCGCGATGCCGGCCACCAGGCCTGCATGCGTTCCGGCGCTGCCCGTCGCGGTGACGATCCGGTCGATCTCGAGGCCCATCTCGTTGGCCTGCACGACGATCTCCATGGCGCATTCCACATAGCCCAGCGCCCCGATCACATTCGAGCCGCCGCCAGGGATCACATAGGGCCGCCCGCCGCGCGCCGCGACCTCGGCCGCCACCTCGGCGAGCTGGGCGTTCATGTCGGTCCCGCCCCGCACGCGACGGATCTTGGCGCCCATCAGCTCGTCCAGGAGGACGTTGCCGGACTGGGTGTAGTCGAGGGCGTTGGAGCCGGTCCGCTCCTCCAGGATGATCTCGCAATCCAGGCCAAACATCGCCGCCGCGGCCGCCGTCTGGCGCACATGGTTCGACTGCACGGCGCCCTGCGTCACCAGGGTTGTGGCGTCGTTGGCCAGGGCGTCGCCCAGCAGGTATTCCAGCTTGCGGGTCTTGTTGCCCCCGCCGGCCAGGCCCGTGCAGTCGTCGCGCTTGATCCAAAGGTTCGGCCCGCCGCCGGGCGAGGTCATCAAGGCCTCGGTCAGCCGCGGCAGCGGCTCCAGCGGCGTCGGGAGGTGGGCGAAGCGGACGGGATTGAATCGGGCGAGATGCATGCCCCGCCCTACATCGAAGCTGCGTTCGCGGCCAGCCCTTACGGCCGGAGCTTCTTGGGCAGGGCCGCCACTTCCGCGGGCGTCAGCTTGCTCAGGCTCTTGACGATGCAGCGGGTCCCGCGCACGCCCACGTCGAGGTCGATCTTGCGGCAGATCCGCCCCGTGCCGGCCTGGTCCCTCAAGACGATCGGGTCGGAGGAGACGGCGCCCGCCAGGCAGTTGTTGCTCATCTCCGCGCGCCAGACAGAACGGCCGTCCAGGTCGAAATAGAGCGTGTGGTCGTCGCCCACCGTGTGATTGCGGATGTCGCGGGTCAGGAAGCAGGAACTGTCGTCCTGCGCGGCCTGGGCGGGCAGAGCCAGGGCCACCGCGCTCGCGGCGCCGATCAGGGCTAGGGCGATCTTCATGGGCTTGCCTCCTTGGCCGGGGTCAATCTACCACGCCTGCGCTTGTTCCGGTGAACCGCCGCTGAACGCCCTATTCGGTGTCGGCCAGACGCAGGATCGCCGTGTG
>FTAI01001139.1_pt1 | contig 11636 bp, 10 predicted proteins | sample 1638941 | NCBI WGS metagenome assembly FTAI01 (sample SAMEA3914813, study PRJEB12502) | metagenome | biome: forest; material: soil | place: Canada | collected 2011-07-07 | depth 0.3 m | reverse complement strand
CGGTGGTGGTGGTATGGGCGGCGGCATGGGTGGTGATGTTCCCGTCACCGACGCAGGCGGTGGCGACGACCAGCAGCCCAAGAAGCCGAAGACCCTTGACGAGACCCTGCAGGGCGCCTCGCCCTACAGCTTGCTGGCCATCCCCGAGCCGGTGACCGCCGGGGGCATCGATGCGCGCGGGATGGTCACCAAGGCCGCCTACATGGCCCAGGCCGAGCGCAACTTCACCGCCCTGGACGAGGACGAAAGGGGCTACCTGACCCTGGCCGACCTCCCGCAAACCAAGGTCCAGACACTGCTCTTCGGCGGCCGCAAGGGTCGCCGCCGGCGGTAGAGGGCGGTCCTAGGCCGGGCCTTGCGCGCGCCCCGTCACGCCGTGCTGCGCACGTCGCGCCACCTCCCCCGCGCCGCCTTCGGCTCGCATGGGAGAAGAACCGCGACGCCGAACCTCTCCTCACCGGCATAGCGCAGCGGCGCGGGGGAGGGTGGTGGAGGGGACGCAAGGCCGCCGCACCGCCGATTCAGCTACCGCCCCACGAACCTCGCCGGCCGGCGCTCCAGGAAGGCGGCGACGCCCTCCTTGTGGTCGGCCGAGCGGAAGCAGGCGGTCAGGAGCTCCACATGCGCCGTCATGTGTTCGTTCACGTCGCGCTCCAGCCCCTGCCAGACCAGCGACTTCATGTGCCGCAGCGAGAGCGGCGAGGAATTCAGGTACCGCCGCGCCTCGGCCAGGGCGGCCTCGCCGATCGCCTCGGGCTCGACCACCTCGGCGGCATAGCCGATGGCCTTGGCCTCCTGCGCCTCCAGGAAAGCGCCCGAATAGAGCAGGCGCAGGGCCCGGTGCGGCCCGATCAGGCGGGGCAGCAGCCAGCTTCCGGCGCCCGTGTCCGGCACCAGGCCGCGGTGAGCGAAGTTCCAGGCGAAGCGGGCCCTGCTGGAGATGATCCGCACGTCGCACTGGCTGGTGAATTCCGCCCCCATGCCCACCGCCACCCCGTCGATGGCCCCGATCACCGGCTTTGGGCAGCGCACCAGCGGCCACCAGCGATGCTCGTCCTGCGCCGCGCCGCGCACGCCCCGGGTCTCGCCCGGAACGGTGGCCAGATCCGCCAGATCCGTGCCCGCGCAGAAGGCGCCGCCCGCGCCGGTGACGATCACGACCCGCACGGCGTCATCGGCGCCGGCCTTGCCCACCGTCTCGATGAAAGCGCCCAGCATGGCGTAGGTCATGGCGTTGCGTTTTTCAGGCCGGTCGATGGTGATCGTGGCGATCCCGTCGCCGTCCACGGCGTAGCGGATGTGGTGTGCGGTCATTGCGGCCTCCCTGCCGTCTGTTGTTCTCTATCGTCAGTGACTGGCCGCCACCTCGCTGAGGGTCGGCCCGATCTCATCGTGCAGGACGAGGTCGGCATAGACATCCATCTCCGTGGGCTCGCGGTTGACGATCGCCAGCCTGGCGCCGTTGCGCTTGGCCATCAGCGGAAAGCTCGCCGCCGGAAACACCACCAGGGACGAGCCCAGCACCAGGAACAGGTCGCAGGCCAGGGTTTCCGCCTCGGCGGCGGCCATGGGTCCAGGCGGCATGGGCTGGCCAAAGGAGATGGTGGCGGTCTTCACGATGCCGCCGCACTCGCGGCAGCTGGGCACTTCACCCTGCTCCATGAACGGGCCTTTCAGGTCGGCCAGCTCGTGCCGCGCGCCGCATTCCAGGCAGGTGGCGTAGCTGGCGTTGCCGTGCAGCTCGATCACCTTGTCGGTGGGCACGCCGGCGTCCTGGTGCAGGTTGTCGACGTTCTGGGTGATCACCGCCGAGGCCTTGCCGCAGCCCACCAGGCGCGCCACCGCATAGTGGCCGGCGTTGGGCTCACGGCCCGTCCAGCCGGCGCGGCCGGTGAAGGTGCGGGTCCAGGCCTCGCGCCGCCGCTCCTCGCTGGCGACGAAGTCCTGGAAGTAGATCGGCTTCATCTTGCTCCAGACGCCGCCGGGGCTGCGGAAGTCGGGGATGCCGGACTCCGTCGAGATGCCCGCGCCGGTGAACACCACCACGCGCCGGGCCTCCTCGATCTGGCGCGAGAGCAGGGCGCGGCTGTCGTTCATGCCGTCCCTCCCATTGCGAACGCCTCCACAAAGAAGGCGACGGTGTTGGCCCTGGCCGCTGCGGCCGCCTGCGGATGGAAGGCCATCACCACCCGCCCCCCGGCGCCCTTGTGCGCGAAGGGATCGACGATGGTCTGGGCCGGCAGGTCGCGGTCGAACCCGTGCCCCGCCCCCCTGTGCGTCACCCCTCGGATGATCGCCTTGCTGGCCGCCGGCAGCCGCGCCAGCAACTGGTCCAGGCCGTCCGGGTCGTCATAGGTGTCGGCGTCGCCGGCCTGGATCATCACCGGCGCGCCGGTCAGCCCGCTGAGGGTCATGCCGGGCACGGTCTCATAGGCCCAGCACACCGGATAAAGCGCCATGTGCGCGGCGAAGGGCGTCTGGCCGGCGCCGAACGTTGCGACCCCCCGCTCGGTGGCGCTCAGCAGCGTCACCACCCCGCCCCAGGAAAAGCCCATGATGCCAACGCGGTCCGCATCGACTTCCGGCTGGGCGGCCAGGAACCGCTTTGCGGCGAAGGCGTCCGGCAGGGTCTCCGGAACCGAGCCCGGCCTGGCGGCCGCGCCGCGCACGGTCCCCCGCGCCGCCCACATGTCGATCTCCAGCGTGGCGATCCCCGCCGCATTCAGCGCCGCGGCGTGGAAATCCCCGCGCCCGTCAACGCCGTCCGAGCCATGGCAGATCACCACCGCCGGCGCCGCCCGCGGCTCGGCCTCCCCTTCGCCCAGCTTGGGCGTGACGAGCTTGCCGGCCACCGTCAGCGCCGGGTCGGTCCTGGTCTCGAAGGCCACATAGGAGACCTTGAACGTCATGCGGTTACGCCTCATCGATTGAGAAGGGACGCAGCATCGCCGCGGCGCCCCAGGGGAAAGCTACCCGCCAGAAAGCGACCCTGCGGGAGGGGACACAGATGATCACGCTCTACCACGCGTTCAACGCCCGGTCCTTCCGCCCCCTCTGGGCGCTGGAGGCCCTTGGCGTGCCTTACGAGCTGAAGATGCTGCCCTTTCCGCCCCGGGTCCTGGCGAGGGACTACCTGGCGATCAATCCGCTGGGCACCATCCCGGCCCTGATCGAGGGCGACCTGCGCATGACCGAATCCGCCGCCATCTGCCAGTACCTGGCCGACCGCCACGGCCAGGGAACCCTGAGCGTCGCGCCCGGGGATCGGGACTACGGCGCCTACCTCAACTGGCTGCATTTCGGCGAGGCGACCCTGACCTTCCCCCAGACCCTGGTGCTGCGCTACCGCCGCTTCGAAAAGGACCGCGCCCCGCTGGCCGCCGACGACTACGCCAAGTGGTTCCTGGCCAGGGCGCGGGCGGTAGGGCCGGCGCTGGACAAGGGCTTCATCTGCGCAGGCCGCTTCACCGCCGCCGACATCGCAATGGGCTACGCCTTCAAGCTGGCCGGCCTGATCGGCCTGGGCGACGACCTGCCGGACCCGGCCAAGGCCTACTGGGGCCGCCTCCAGGACCAGCCCAGCTACGCCAAGGCCCAGGCCGCGCAGACGGCGGCGGCGAAGGCGCAGGGGGTGGCGGAGGGCTGGTAGCAGACGAAAGTCATTCCTGGTTGACATGACCTCCAGAACGGCGTTCGAATTGCGCCCATAAACACAACAGCGATTTGAACCGCCGGACCCGGCCAACAGAAGCGGGCGCGACGGACTCTTCAGGGAGAATGAAATGGGTGACGGCTCGATCGACATTGCGCGCGAGGTCCGCGCCAAGGCCTATGCCGAACCGCTGGAGAGCCTCAACCCGGCCCAGCCGGACCTCTTCCGCACCGACGCCATGTGGCCCTACTTCGAGCGCCTCCGCGCCGAGGCGCCGGTGCACTACACGGCCGACAGCGCTTATGGGCCATACTGGTCGATCAGCAAATACAACGACATCATGGCCGTCGACACCAACCACCTGGTGTTCTCCTCGGCCAAGGGCATCACCCTGACCAGCCTGGAATCCCAGGCCGAGATGGCCAAGCGTCCCGTCCGGCCCAGCTTCATCTCCATGGACCCGCCGCGCCACGACGAGCAGCGCCGCACCGTCAGCCCGGTGGTGGCCCCCCAGAACCTGCAACGCATGGCCCCGGTGATCCGCGAGCGCGCCGGCCTGATCCTGGACGCCCTGCCCATCGGCGAGGAATTCGACTGGGTCGACCTGGTCTCCAAGGAACTGACCGCCATGACCCTGGCGACCCTGTTCGACTTCCCCTTCGAACAGCGCCGTAAGCTCACCCACTGGTCCGACATGATGACCAATGCGCCCGGCTTCGGCCCGGTGAAGAGCTGGGACCACAAGCGCGACGAGGTGAACGAGTGCTTCGCCGCCTTCCGCGAGCTGTGGAACGAGCGGGTCAACGCCGAGCCGAAGTTCGACCTGATCTCCATGCTGGCCCACGGCGAGGCCACGCGCGACATGGACGTCAACGAGTTCAACGGCAACGTCGGACTGCTGATCATCGGCGGCAACGACACCACCCGCAACACCATCTCCGGCTCGATCTACGCCCTGAACCACAACCGCGCGCAGTATGACAAGCTGCGCGCCGACCCCTCACTGATCCCCTCGATGGTGTCGGAGACCATCCGGTGGCAGACGCCCCTGGCGCACATGCGCCGCACGGCGGCCCAGGACTTCGAGTTCGGCGGCAAGACCATCTGCGAGGGCGACAACGTCGTGATGTGGTACGTCTCGGGCAACCGCGACGCCGACGTCATCGACAACCCAGACAGCTACATCATCGACCGCGCCCGCCCGCGCACCCACATCTCCTTCGGCTTCGGCATCCACCGCTGCGTCGGCAACCGCCTGGCCGAACTGCAGCTGACCATCATCTGGGAAGAGATCCTCAAGCGCTTCCCCAGCGTCGAACTGGTCAGCGAACCCACCCGCACCCACTCGGTGTTCGTCAAGGGTTACGAGACCCTGCCGGTGGTCATCCCGCGCCGGAACTAGGCCCCTCTTCCCCCGAACCGGCGAACGCCGGGTGGTGGGGGAAGCACCCGCGCAGCGGCGATGGGGGCTCCAGTCTGACGCAGGCGTCTCCACCTCGCCTGAATCCCCGTCGGCCTTCCCACGGCCCACTATCCCCCGGCCAGGTCGCCGCCGCGTCATTGGGCCAGAGGAAGTTGGTGTAGGTCACCGTCACGCTGAACTCGAGCGACCGTACCTGGCGCCACCCGGCCAGGGGTGTGAGCAGGATCTCGCCCGGTTCCAGCGTCACCGGGTAGGCCCGCGCGCCGCTCAGGCGCGGGAAGGCTGCGAAGTCCAGGCCCGGGTCCTCCAGATCGGCGATCCGGCTGAACACGCGCTGGTCGTTGTACAGCCGCCCCACCTCCGCCGCCGGAAGCACCAACAGCTGTTTACGTCCCACCACCTGGGCGATGAAGCTGTTGGTCAGGTCGTGGTGCAGCGGCGTGAACGTGCCCGCCGGGCCGATCCATATCATGCCGTCCGCCTGCGGCGCCGCGCTGTCGAGGAACCTGTCCAGCCGGCCCAGATCCCCGGCCAGGACCGACAGGGCGTCGGCGTTGCGGTTGGAATTATAGGCCGTGATGTAGGCGTCGTTGCCGGCGCCCGGGGCGGTGATCCGGTCGATGAAGGCGTCGATGGGTCCTTCGCCGCGATGGGCGTGCTTGTCACGCTCGAAGCGGGGATTGGCGGAACGGCCGGCCTGGAACTCCACCAGGCGGGGCCCGACCTGGGCCTTCAGATAGTCCGGCGTCCACAGCGACAGCGCCGGCCAGTCCGCCATCTCGCCGCACAGGATCACCGGCCGGTTGGCGGCATAGTAGCGCTCCAGGAACTTGTTCGCCTCCTAGTCCCGCAACCGCACGCCCACTCGCACCGTGCGCGGCGGGCCATAGCTCAGGGTCCCGTCCGCCGCCGCGGCGGTCTGTACGCCAGCGTCGAACAGGTTGTCGGCGCCGATGTAGAGCTCGGCGTGCGCGGTCACGCTCCAGCGCGCCTGCAAGGCCACCGTCGTGGCCGAGGCCAGGAGCCGGCTGTTGAGGTCGTCCTCAAACCGGGCGCTCTCGTAGCGCAGGTCAGCGCTTAGGGTGATGGCCTGAACCGGGCGCCAGTCGGCGCCGGCCGTGAAGGTCAGGCGCGGCGCCTCAGCGGGCCGCTTGCCGGTCAGTTGAGGCGCGGCCCCAGCTCCGTCCACCCGGGCGTGGGTCCAGGCCGCGGCCACGCGCAGGTCGAAGGTCTCGCCGACCTGGCGCCGCGCCTCGCCCTCCAGGCCGTAGGCGTCGATCCGCCCGGCGTTCTGACGCTGGCGCAGCGTGCCGCCGGCGGGCACGAACCCGGCGATGGGGAAGCTGCCCGGCCCGACGCCGATGGTGACGTTGGTCACCGGATCGCGCAGATGGTTGTAGAAGACGGCCAGCGACCAGCCGCCCCGCCGGCTGTCCTGGCCAGCGCCGGCCTCGACGCCGTACAGCCGCTCGGGCTTCAGCGCCGGATTGGACTCGGTGATGTCGTTGCCGACCCGGAATGGGCGGTGCAGCTCGTTGAGCGTCGGTGGCCGGAAGCCGGCGTAGGCCGCCGCGCGCAGGAAGCCGCCCCCGCCCAGGAAATCCTCGCCCAGCGCCCGGCGCACCCCCAGCCGGCCCGTGGGCAGCACGCCGTGGCGGTCGGGGTTGGGATCGTTCAGGGTGACCGCCCCGGTGGCGATCGAGGTCTCGATCCGGTGGGCGTTGGTAACTGACCAGTAGTCCAGCCTCCCGCCGGCGCTCAGCAGCCAGGGTCCCTGACGCCGGTCCGCCTCGACATAGGCGCCGGCCACCAGGGTGTCGCCGCCGGCGATGCGCCGCTTGGTGAAGGCGCCCGACAGGAAGCTGGCGCGCTCGCGGTCTTCCCCACTGGCGGCGCGCAGGTCCGCGCCGACCTCCCAGTCGATGGCTGCGCCGGCGCCGCGCAGGGCTCCGTTCAGGCCCCAGCCGATCGCCGGGGTGTTGTACTGGTCGTTGGCCGGGGTAGTGGAGCCGCGTCCCGCCGCCACCGACACCGAGGTGTTGCGCAGGTTGCTGCCGCGGTACCAGCCCTGCAGGCGCCAGCCCAGGGCGTCGGCGCTCGGCTGGGCCACGACAGTCAGGCTGGCGAAATTGCCGAAGGCCCGGGACTGGGCGCCCACCAGCCCCGCGCTGCGGCTCTCGGCGAAGGCGCCGGCGCGCGCCGCCGCCACGGCGCGGCCGACGTCGGTCTGCGCCCGGCCCAGGATCGTCCAGCTGTCCAAGGACAGGGCGTCGTCCGCCGCCCCGCGTCCCGCGCGCACGGGGATCCAGCCGTCGTCGTGCTCGACCCCGCCGGCGACGGCCAGATCGATGGGCCCGCCCAGTTCGGCGACGCCCGCGGCGCGGCGATAGCCCAGCGACCCGCCTGACAGGTCTAGCACCGCCCCCGGCTCGCCCGCCCGCTCCTCCAGCGCCACCACGCCGGTCAGCGCCCCCGCGCCATAGGGGCCCGAGCCCGCGCCGCGCACGACGTTGACCGCGGCGATGTCCTCAGGCGGCAGGGCGGTCCAGATCACCCAGCCGCCGAAGGGATCGTTCTGGGGCACCCCGTCCAGGGTCACCAGCGCTCGGCCGGCGCCGGAGGGGGCGAAGGCGCGCAGCGACAGGCCCTGGGTGGTGGGATTGGCGCCGGCGCTGGAGGTGCGGCGGAACAGGGCGGCGGCTGGAACCTGGGACAGCGCCTCGTCCAGCCGCTCGCGCGCCTTCAGGGCCTCGGGCGTCAGCCGCACCACCGAATAGGCCGCTTCTCCCGGCGCGGCCGGCAGCCGCGCGGCCCGGACCACAACCGCCGCCACCGGCGCATTGGGCGGCGCCTCGGCGGGCGGGGCGTCGATCAGCATCCAGCGGTTCTCCCCTTGCCCGCGGACCTTACGGGCGCAACCGTTCGTGCGCCAGATTCGCCGCCGCCGGAACTTCCCCGGCAGGGCGTACAATCAGGCAAGGACCAGCCGGCGCCGGGGAGGGCGAAGATGAGTCTGCAGGACGCCGCCATCGCGGCAAACCGCTTCGGCCTCGGCGCCAGGCCCGGCGAGCTGAAGTCGATCTGCGGTGATCCGCGCGGCTGGCTGAGGGCCCAGCTGACCCCGGAAACCAGCCTCCCGCCGCCGATGGCGGCCCTGCCCTCGACCCAGGACGACGCCAACGCCTTCCGGCGCTGGATCGTCGAGTCCGGTCTGGCGGCCAGCATCGGCGCCTACAAGGATGCCCTCAAGCCCGGCGCGCCTCATCCGGGACAGGCGATGGCCCAGACCATGGCGCCCGCAACGCCCGCCGCCGCGCCGGGCATGAGCGAGCAGGACTACGCCAAGCCCAGGGTGATCAAGGTCGGAGATCCCGACTTCTCGGTGGAAACGTCCTTCATCGCCTGGTTCGGCCCCCGCTACGTCCAGGCCGTGAAGGCCCGCATCGACGTCGCCGCCGACACCGACCGGCCGTTCTTCGAACGCCTGACGCACTTCTGGGGCAACCACTTCACGGTGTCTTCGGCCAAGCCGGAAACCCAGGCCATGCCGCCGTCCTTCGAGCGGGACGTGGCCCGTCGGCACGCCATGGACAGCTTTGGCGAGATGCTGCGCGCCTCGACGCAGCATCCAGCCATGCTGATGTACCTCGACAACTACCTCTCGGCGGGGCCGCATTCCCTGCTGGTGCAACATCCGATGTACATGCCCGCCGTCTTCCGCGGGCGGGTCAATGGGCTGAACGAGAACCTGGCCCGGGAAATCCTGGAACTGCACACCCTGGGCGTGCGCAGCGGCTACACCCAGCGGGACGTCACCACCTTCGCCGAGGTTATCACCGGCTGGACGGTGAAGATCGAGGGCCACATGGACGGCGAGACGGGGATGTTCCACTTCGTCGACGCCCTGCATGAACCCGGGCCCAAGACCATCATGGGCCAGGGCTATGGCCAGGACGGAGTAGAGCAAGGCGAGGCCGTGCTGGGGACCCTGTCGCGCCATCCGGCGACGGCGCACTTCGTGGCCACGAAACTGGTCCGCCATTTCGTCGCCGACGACCCGCCGCCCCGCGCCGTCGACGCCATCGCCGCGACCTTCCGCGACACCGGCGGCGATCTCAAGGCCGTATCCGCCGCCCTGGTGGACCTGCCCGAGGCCTGGACGCCGCAGCCGGCCAAGGTCAAGCCTCCGGAGGACTACCTCGTCTCCACCATGCGCGGCCTGGGGGGGCCGCGCCTGACCGGCGTGCAGCTGACCGCCCTTTTCACCCGCATGGGCCAGCGCCCCTATTTCGCCCAGGGCCCCAACGGCTGGTCCGACATCGGCGACGACTGGATCGGGCCGGACCCGGTCTGGAAGCGGCTGGAGTTCGCCTCCGCCGTCAGCCGCGGCGTGGCCAACGCCGGCCTCAATCCCCTCGTGGTGGGGGGGGACATCCTGGGGCCCGGCCTCACGCCCGCCACCCGCGACGCCATCGCCAAGGCCGAGAGCCCCGCCCAGGGCCTGGCCCTGCTGCTGGTCAGCCCCGAATTCCAGAGGAGGTAGGGATCATGCTCGACCGCAGACGCCTGATCGCCGGCGCGGGCCTCGCCGCCACGGCGCTGAGCCTGCCCCGCTTGGTCTGGGCCGCCCAGCCCACGGACCGCCGCCTGGTGGTGGTGATCCTGCGCGGCGCCATGGACGGGCTGTCGGCCGCCCCGGCCTATGGCGACCCGAGCTTCGAGGCCGCACGCAACGGCCTGGCGATCCCCCGGCCCGGGCAGCCGGGCGGCGCCCTCGACCTCGACGGTTTCTTCGGCCTCAACCCCGCGCTCAAAGGCCTCGCCGGACGCTATGGCAAGGGGGAGCTGGTGCTGGTCCACGCTACAGCCTCCCCCTACCGCGACCGCTCGCATTTCGACGCCCAGAACCTGCTGGAGAACGGCTCGGCCAAGCCCTACGGCCTGGCGGACGGCTGGCTCAACCGGGCCCTGGGCGGCCTTCCGCCGGCGACAAAGGCGGGGCGCAAGGACCTGGGCGTGGCCGTGGCGCCGTCGATGCCCCTGATGCTGCGCGGCCCCGCGCCGGTGACGTCGTGGTCGCCGTCCCTGTTGCCCCAGCCAGACGCCGGCCTGGTGGCCCGGGCCCAGGCGCTCTACGCCGTCGGCGATCCCAAGCTCGCCGCGGCGCTGACCGCCGCCAGCGACGCCCAGCGCCAGGCGGAGGGCATGGGCAAGGCTCAGGACAGCTTCCCCGCCCTGATGACCGCCGCCGCCCGGTTCCTGAAGAGCCCGGACGGCCCGGCCGCCGCCGTGGTCGAATCCTCCGGCTGGGACACCCACGCCGCCCAGAAGGGCGAACTGGGCGCCCTGCAGCGCAACCTGCGCGGCCTGGACGCTGGCGTCGAGGCCCTGGCCGCGGGGCTGGGCGAGGACGGCTGGGCCAACACCGCCGTGCTGGCAGTCACCGAGTTCGGGCGAACCGTGGCCATGAACGGCACCGCAGGCACCGATCACGGCACCGCCGGCGCGGCGTTCCTGGTGGGCGGGGCGGTGAAGGGCGGGCGCGTCCTGGCCGACTGGCCGGGCCTGAAACCCTCTGACCTCTACGCCGGCCGGGACCTCAAGCCCACCGCCGACCTGCGCTCGCTCTTCAAGGCGACCCTGCGCGACCACATGGGCGTCGACGAGGCCCTTCTGGAACGGCAGGTCTTCCCGGACAGTGCAGGGGCGCGGCCGACGGAAGGGCTGTTCCGGCGGACGTAAGAATGCCGCGTGTCAAGCCCTCTCCCTGCAAGCGAGGAGAGGGCTTGGTAGGTCTCCTGGCCGCTTCACTCACGGCAGGAGTGGGGACGCCCAAGCCTCACTGCGTTAGAGATAGGCAAGCCGTTTCTCGGAGACCCTCACCCCTTGCTCCTCAAGCCCCTCGTTCTCGCCCTCGCCACCGCCTGGGCCGTCGCTGCGTCCGCCCAACCCGCCGGCGACAACAGCGCCGCTTCGCCCGCCAAGCCCGAGCATCGTCCCTCGGGCATGGCCGTCTATCGGACCTGCAAACCGGACATCAAACTCTACTGTCCGCACACGGGCGCTGGCAGCAGCAAACAGAAGCAGTGCATGAAGGAGAACTTCGAAAAGCTGGGTTCCGATTGCCAGGCGATCCTGAAGCGCTTCGAGAGCCAAGCTGCGAAATAGACTGCATTTTCGTCCGCCGGGCCGCCTCTCGCGGGAGTTGCGGCAAAGCTTCGTACGCCATTTCGGCGTCGCCGGGCGCGCGAAGCCGGGTTCTCGGAACGCATATCAGCGTGTAGAGGGGTCGAAGCCGGACAATTTCTCTTCGGCCCGATCGTTACACGGATGCGCACTATGACTAGCGGAAAAGTAAAGTGGTACAACGCCACCAAGGGGTTCGGCTTCATCGAACCTGACGACGGTGGCTCTGATGTGTTCGTGCACGTTTCCGCGGTGGAACGTGCGGGTTTGTCATCGTTGCAGGAAGGCCAGCCGGTCAATTTCGAACTCGAACGCGATCGCCGTTCGGGCAAGACGTCCGCGGGCAATCTCGAAGTGACCGGTGAGGGCGTGCCG
>FTAI01001110.1_pt1 | contig 11684 bp, 7 predicted proteins | sample 1638941 | NCBI WGS metagenome assembly FTAI01 (sample SAMEA3914813, study PRJEB12502) | metagenome | biome: forest; material: soil | place: Canada | collected 2011-07-07 | depth 0.3 m | reverse complement strand
TAGCGGCTGCGCGCCTGCGCCAGGGCGGCGTCGCGCCTGGCCGTGTCGCCCAGGACCGAATAGGCGCGCACAAGCCGCACCCAGCCCTGCGGATCGTCCGGATTGACCTTCAGCCGCGCGGCAAGGCCGTCGACCATCTGATGGATCATGGCCTGGGTGTCGGCCTGCTGTGTCCCGCCCTGCTGGCCGCCGCCCTGGCCCGGCTGCGGCGCCGCGGGCGCCTCGATCGGCGCGGGCTGGCCGGTCTTCTCCGCCGAGGCGATGTCCGCCTCCAGGCCGGCGCGGCGCGGGTCGCTCGGGGGCATTTCCGCGTCCAGCGCCCGCCAGTCGGCGAGGCCCCCGGCCGCGTCACCGCGCAGCAGCTTGGCGCGGCCGATGTAGTAGCGGGCCGTGGCGTTGGCGGGGTCGAGCTTGAGGGTGCGCTGCAGGGTCGCCTCGGCCTGGCCGTCCACCTTGCCCCCGGCCTGCAGGATCTGGATCTCACCCAGCGTCGCCCAGACGTCGGCCCGGTCCGGCGCCACGATGGTCGCCCGGCGCAAGGCGTGGACCGCGCCTGCGTTGTCGCCGATCTGCAGGTCCAGGCGGGCCAACTGGATCAGGGGCTCGGGATCGGTGGGCCGGGCGCGGGCCAGCTCCGCCAGCAGCGCGCCCAGCCCCTCGGGCGGCGCCTGCTCGGGATTGGCTTTCCAGTGGGCGAGACGCGCGCGGAAGGGCAGGTCCGGCAGGCCAGGCTGGCCGATCAGGACATAGATCGCCACCGCCAGCAGCGCCGGCGCCCCGGCCATCAGCATGACCGTCCGTGGTGTGAACCGCCGCGTCGGGGCCGGCGAAACCGTGTCGGCCTGGGCCAGGAGGCGCCGGCCGGTCTCGGCCCTGGCCGCGCGCCGCTCCTCCGCGCCCATCAGGCCCCGGTCCGCCAGGTCGTCGATCTCGGAGAGCTGGCGCCGATAGACCGTCAGGGCCGGATCCGGCCCGGAGCCTCCGCGCGCCGCCGACACCGCGCGGTGCATCACCAACGCAGCCGAGCCGGCAGCCAGAAGCGCCGCGGCGATCCAAAGCACGATCATGGGCGCCTGTTATCCCAAAGCCCGGTCCGACGCGAGCACCGCGGCGCTGCATATTGTCCGCGATCCTCATGGATCGAGGCCGGCATTCAGAATCGGGACGTCTCCGGCGTCACATCCGCCAATTGCCAGGCGGTGGTGAAGGCCTTGCGCGCCTCGGCCGCCTGCGCCGTCTTGCCCTGCGCCTCCAGGGCTATGACCAGGCCGTGCAGGGCCCAGCCGTCTCCGCGATAGGTCTTCAGGCTCTGGCGATAGACCGTCTCGGCCTCGCCCGCCCTGTGGGCCTGCAACAGGACCGCACCCAGCAGGTGGCTGGTCGGCTGGTGCCAGTAGGGCGGTTCGGAATAGGGCAGGTTCTGCTCCAGGGTCCAGGCCAGGCGGAAGCGGCCGATGGCGTCGGCAAGGTTGCCCGAGGTCCGCGAAATCTCACCATCCAGCAGCGCCAGGGCGACGTCGGCCATCTGCCGCGCCGGCGTGTCGCCATAGCGGGAGAAGTCGGCCTTGGTGGCCAGGTCCCCCAGGGCCTCGCGGTCGGCCCGCGCGGCGGCCATGTCGCCCTTGTTGGCGTGGGCGAAACCGCGGGCGTAGAGCCAGAAGGCCGTATCGAGCTTCAAGGCCGGATCGGGCAGGGGCTCGGCCAGGATCTCGTCCCACTTGCCAAAGCGCAGCAGGGTGGCGATGGGGGTGAAGGCGTAGGCCTCCGCCGGCGGCAGGGTCTTGGCGGTCTGCAGGGCGTCGACGGCCTTCACCAGCCGCCGCGCCGCGTTCAGCGAGGTCTTGTAGCGGCCCTCCATCTCCGACGAGGTCCACAGGAAGTGGATGTTGTGGCCGTAGTAGCCGGCCGGGTAGAAGCCCTGCGCCTTGCACTGGGCGATGTAGGCCTCGTCCACCAGGGCCGCCTGTTCGTTCACCCGCGCCGCATCGGCGTAGCGCCCGACGCGGTAGTAGATGTGCGAGGGCATGTGCACGATGTGCCCGGCTTCCGGCATCAGGACCAGCAGCCGGTCGGCCGCCCCCTCTGCTCGCTCGGGCGTGGTCGTGGCCTCCACGGCGTGGATGTAGAGGTGCAGGGCGCCCGGATGGTCCGGGGCGCGGCGGATGATCCCCTCCAGCGTCGAGACGATCTCCCGTGCGTGGCCTTTGGGCGTGACGCCGTCCAGGCGCCAGTAGTCCCAGGGCTGGGTGTCCATCAGCGCCTCGGCATAGAAGGTCCCGGCGTCGAGGTCCTCCGGATGGGCCTTCCAGAGCTGGCCCATGGCCCTCGCATAGGCTTCGTCGAGGGCGTGCCGGTCACGCGGCGGCGCCTCGGCGTAGCGGGCCCGCAGCGCCTCGATCCACTCCCGCTCCTCCGGCGAGGCCTTGGGCTCCAGCGCCACGGCCTTGCCCAGCGCCTGCCAGGCGGGGAGCACCGCGTCCGGCGGCATGGTCATGTTGATGTTCGGGCCCAGCGCGACGGCGACGCCCCACCAGCACATGGCGCAGTCGGGGTCCAGCCGCGCCCCTTCGCGGAACGAGCGGATCGCCTCGGCGTGGTTGAACCCGAACAGCAGGTTAACGCCCTGGTCGAAGAACCGCTGGGTGTCCGCGCTATGGGTCGAGATCGGGTGCGTGTGCGCGCCCAGCCCGGTGAACACCGGGGCGCCCGGCTTGTCCGCCTCGCCGGCGTAGAGGGCCGGCATGGGCGCCAGGCCCATCCGCATCGGGCCCATCGACATGCCGCCCATGTCCCCGGGCGGCTCGGCGGCGCTCGCGGCGGTGGCCAGCCCCAGCGCCAGGATGGCCGGCATCAACCTCTTCATGACGTTCCCCTTTTGCTGGAGACTGTCACGAATGGCGGGGCGCCTGAAGGGTTCGTGTCCCTGCGCTCATGGCATTGTCGACTTAGGTTGGAGTGGCGGCCTTGCGCCCCCTCGGTGGGGAGAAGTCCCCTCGCGACCTTTCCCTCCCATGCGAGCCCGAAGAGCGATGCGGGGGAGGTGGCGCGGCTCGCGCAGCCAGATGTGACGGAGGCGCAAGGCCGCCACTCCGGCGAATCCCTCCAAGCCGATAGGGCTTCAGGCGGCGGCCGAGCGCCTGCGGACCAGCTGGGCGGCCTTGTCGTCGCGCAGGACGGACGACAGCCCGGCGGCGACTTCAAGGAACGCCTTGGCGCGGGCCGGCTCCCTGGGCTCGCCGCCGCGCAGATCCTGCAGGGTGTCTTCCACGTATTCGTCCAGGCGGGCTTCGGCGATCTCCAGGGCCTTGGACCGCGCCGAGGCGAAGCCGCCGGCCGCGGCGCTGACCCGGGTGTTCTGCAGGAAGGTCAGCAGGGCCACGGCCCGGTCGGTCATCCGGGGGTCCGGATCGGCGGTCAGGCGCGGAATGCCCTTCAGGGTCCGAGGGCCCAGGCGCACGGTCTGGAGGGGCAGGGCGTGGCCCATGGCGTCGTCCACCGCGCGCAGGTGCGCCTCGACCGCCGTGGCCAGGGCCCGCCGCTGCTTGATCAGCCGCCGGCCCCACACCCCCTCGGGCGAGAGCTTCAACGACTGCTCGATCTCCACGATCTCCTGCACCGACGTCTGGACCGCTTCGGCCGCGGCGCGGGCCGCGTCGGGTCCGGAGTCGCGGTTGAAGCGGGCCACCAGCTCCAGCTTGCGGTCGATATCGTTCATCAGGTCGTCGCCGAACACGCCCAGTTCCGTCGACGCCAGGTAGGTGTCGGAGGGTCGGGCCATGGCCATGGCGATGATGCGCAGGATCTGCCAGGGCTCGGCCAGGTGCGCGGCCAGCATCTCGAAGAACACCGGCTCGCCGTCCGGCGCGAGGTTGCTGACGTCCTTGAAGGCCAGGCGCAGCAGGGCGGCCTTCTCTTCGTTGATGCGGCCCAGCCACTCGGGCAGCCGGCCGATGGAGCGGCGGGCGATGGCGGCCAGGTCCAGGCAGACGGCCAGGGTGTCGGCGCCGGAGCCCTCGTCGGCGGCCTGCGCGGCGGCGGTGAAGGCGTCGGCCTCGCGCGCCCTCAGGCCGGCCGCGGCGATGGCGCACAGCTCGTCCAGCAGGTCGGGGCGGGATGCTTCGGCGGTCCAGTCGTGGACCAGCTTGCTGGCGACGGCGACCTTTTCCGGCTGGGCGGCCTTGAGCGCCTTCCACAGCCTGGCCAGGGTGCGCGGCGGGAAACTGATCCGCCGCGCCGGTCCGGAGGCGCACAGCGGCGCGATCGGGGCCAGGACGGTGTTGCGGGCGCGCCGCTCGCGCGCCTCCAGCTCGACGATGATCTGCACCGCCGCCAGGCCCGGATCCAGGCCGCCGTCCGCCGACAGCGCCGCCAGCAGGGTGGCGACCGCCTTGTCGGGCGCCTGTTCGACCAGGCTCCGGACGATCTTCAGCTTGGCTTCGGGAAGAGGGTTCATGCGGTTCCGCGGGCAGATCTCTCGCGCCCCGTCGCAGCATGCTGAAACACCCGTTAACTTTCTGCGAAACCTCAGGTTTCGGCTCGGGGCAGCAACAGCTCCACCTTCAGGCCGCCCAGGTTCGAGCGAGACAGGCGCACCGATCCGCCGTAGGCCTTGACCAGTTCGTCGACGATCGAAAGGCCAAGACCCGACCCCGGCGCGTTCTCGTCCTGGCGGGCGCCGCGCTTGAGCACCTCGTCCTTGCGTTCCTCCGGCAGCCCCGGTCCGTCGTCCTCGACAGTGAGCCGCAACTGGCTGGGCGACACCGGTTCGGCCTTGGCCCAGACCCGGCGTGTGCGCCACTTGCAGGCGTTTTCCATGACGTTGCCGGCGATCTCCAGCAGGTCCTGTCGCTCGCCGTGGAAGAACAGGTCGTCGGGCGCCAGCCAGTCCACCTCGCCGTCGTCGTCCTGGAAAACCCTGTCCAGCGTTAGGCTCAGCTCTTCGAGGACCGGCCCGACGGCGGTGCGCTCGCCAGGGCCCTGGGAGCGGGCGGCGGCGCGGGCGCGGCGCAGGTGGTGGTCCACCTGCTGGCGCATGGTCTCCGACTGCCGGGTCACCACATCGGCCAGGCTGCCCGGCTGCGAGGCGGCCTCGGCCAGCATCACCGACAGCGGGGTCTTCAGGGCGTGCGCCAGGTTGCCCACGTGGGTGCGCTGGCGCTCGACGACATCCTGGTTGTGCCTCACCAGGGCGTTCAGTTCGATGGCCAGGGGCTCCAGTTCGGTGGGATAGTCGCCGGCCACCCGCTCGGACTTGCCGGTCCGCACCGCCGCGACCTCACGCCGCAGGGCGAACAGGGGCTGCAGGCCGAACCGCACCTGGATCACCACCGCCGTCACCAGGCCCGCGCCCAGCAGGGCCAGCGCTACGGCCACCGAGGCGCCGAAGGTGCGGATGTCGCGGTCGATGGGCGAGCGGTCTTCGGCGGCGATGAAGATCAGCGGAGTCTTCATCTCCGGCAGCAGCGCCTGCATGGCCGCCACCCGCACCCGCTCGCCCTTCTGCGGGCCGCCGCTGTCGTAGAAGATCGCCTTGCCCGGCTTCCTGGCGAATACGCCCGAGCCTTCGGCCGGGGGCGCCAGCTCCTGGTCCCATAGCGAGCGCGACCGCACGATAGCGCGAAAGCCGCCGACCTGCGTCGTCTGGGCGATTTCCCAGTACTTGCCGGAATAGACGCGCAGGGCCCGCTGGTCGGTCAGGGGCGGGGCCGCCACCTGGCCGGAATCGTCGAGGGAAGTGCCCGCCACCAGGTTGTCCACCAGCTCCGACAGGCTGTCGTCGAAGCGCATGGTGCTGGCCCTGGCGAAGAAGATGATCAGCGCCACGCCCGTGACAATGACCACGGCCAGGCTCCAGATCGACGCCAGCAGGACCAGCCGACGGACCAGGGAAGGGTGACGCGGCGGCGACGCCGTGGCCGTCACGTCCCCGTCCTCATGCAGCCGTCCTCATGCGGGCGCTCTCATGTCGGCCTCAGGCCTGGGTCGCCTCGCCCGCCAGGGCGATCAGGCGATAGCCAAGCCCGCGCACCGTTTCGATCCGGTCGGGGCCGATCTTCTTGCGCAGCCGGCCCACGAACACCTCGATGGTGTTGGAGTCGCGGTCGAAATCCTGGTCGTACAGGTGCTCGACCAGCTCCGTGCGGCTGATCACCCGGCCCTGGTGCATCATCAGATAGTGCAGCAGCCGGTATTCCAGCGACGTCAGCCGCAGCGGCTCGCCGTTCACCGACGCCCGGGCCGCGCGGGGGTCGAGCCGCAGGGCGCCGCAGGCCAGACTGGGCGCCGCGTGCCCGGCCGACCGGCGCAGCAGGGCCCGCAGGCGCGCCAGCAACTCCTCGGTGTGGAAGGGCTTGGTCAGGTAGTCGTCGGCCCCGGCGTCGAAGCCGGCGACCTTCTCGCTCCAGGCGCCGCGCGCGGTGAGGATCAACACCGGCGTCATCACCCCGGCCCGGCGCCAGCGCTCCAGCACCGTCGCCCCGTCCATCTTCGGCAGGCCCAGGTCCAGGATCACCGCGTCATAGGGCTCGTTCTCGCCGAGGAAATGGGCCTCCTCGCCGTCCGGCGCGTGGTCCACGGCGTAGTCCGCATCGCCCAGCGCCGCCTTCAACTGGCGGGTCAGGTCCGGATCGTCCTCGACAAGCAGGATACGCATCTTGTCGCCTAGCCTCCGCTCAGGATCGCGCCGTTGGTGGCGTCTATGATGAAGTCGATGCGCCGCCCATCGGTGGTGATCCACCGCACCCGATAGACGGGCCGGTCTCCCATGCTCTCGCTGCCGGCGTCCAGGGGGCGGCCGGGATGACGGCGGCGGATTTCCTCGATCGCCTGGCTCAGGGGGATCAGGCGGCGCTGCTGCACGCCGGCCCGCGCCTCGTCCTGCTGTTCGCGCCAGTCGGCGCCCAGGGAATCGGGCGCGCGCGCCTGCGCCCCCGCCGAAACGGGCAGGGCGCCGGCGGCCAGCCAAATACCGATCAAGGTTGCGGCGATGCGCTTCATGCCCGAGGTCTTAAGCAGTGGTGGCTGAATAGCGCCTGAACACAGCATAGGGCGCCGCCGGGGCGTGTCACGCCCGCTATTCATGCAACCGCTGCGTTCGCGGGGTCTTCGTCTCAGCCCCGACGCTTGGGCGCATAGGCCCGTTCCTTGCGCCAGGTCTCGGCGAACGTCTCCAGTTCGGGGTCCGGCGGGTCGGGCAGGGTGACCACAAGCCGCGCCAGCAGATCGCCGCGCTTTCCCTGGCCGTCGGCGAGCCCCCGTCCCTTGAGGCGCAGGGACTGGCCGGAGTTGGAGCCCTTGGGCACGCTCAGCGTCACCGGCCCGTCCGGCGTCGGCGCCGTCACCTTGCCGCCCAGCGCCGCGTCGGGGACCGACACCGGCAGGTCCATGACCAGGGTCTCGCCCTCGCGCCGGAAGATCGGGTGCGGCTTGATCGCCAGCTCGATCAGAGCGTCTCCCGGCCCGCCGCGGCCCGGCGCCCCCTGACCCTTCAGCCTCAGCACCTGGCCGTCGGCCGCGCCCTTGGGGATCGTCACGTCCAGGGTCCGGCCGTCGGAGAAGGCGATCCGCTTCTTGGCCCCCGAGATCGCCTCTTCCAGGTCGATCTCGAGCCGGGCTCGCACGTCCGAGCCCTTGGACTGGAAGCCGCCGCCAAAGCCGCCGCGGCCGCCGCCCGCGCGGCCCCGCTCGCCGAACATCTCGCCCAGGATGTCGCCAAGGTCGACGTTGTCGAAGCCCTGGGTGCGGAAGCCGCCCTGATAGCCGCTGGGGCCGCCTTGGAATCCGCCCTGGCCAAAGGGACTGCCGCTGTAGCCGCGCATGGTCTCGCGCCCGTCGGCGTCGATCTCCCCGGCGTCGAACTTCTTGCGCTTTTCCACATCGCCGATGATGTCGAAGGCGGCGCTGACGCGCTTGAACTTTTCCTCGGCGCCCTTGTTGTCGGGGTTGGTGTCGGGGTGATTGGCCTTGGCCAGCTTGCGGAACGCCTTGCGGATCTCGTCCGCGCTGGCGCCGCGCGAAACTCCGAGTTCCATATATGGATCTTGCGCCAATCAGAGGCCCCTTGAAGCGGAAGCGAGCGGTGGTTTCGTGCGGTCGGCTGAAAGTCCCTCAGTTAGGCCAAATCGCGCAAGGCGCAAGTGGCTTTGTTGCATATCTGCCACAGCCGAGAGGCGGCAAAAATTGGAACGCGTGATGAATATTCCGCTGGCGCGGCCGGACCGCCTCGCCTAGCCTTCGAACAGTCGGTATGGGCGCGGCGCGCGGCGACCGTGTGGGGAGGACTTCATGGCGCAATCCGCGGATACCGCCGAGCTCGGCTTCGATCCGGCCGCCCTGCGCGAGAAGTACCTGGCCGAGCGCGACAAGCGCCTGCGCGGCGAGGGCAATGAGCAGTACCAGGAGATCAAGGGCCAGTTCGCCCACTACCTCGAAGACCCCTATGTGCCCGCTGGCTTCAGCCGAGAGCCCCTGACCGACGAGGTCGAGGTGGCGGTGATCGGCGGCGGTTTCGGCGGCCTGCTGGCCGGCGCGCGCCTGCGCAAGGCAGGGGTCCAGGACATCCGCCTGATCGAGAAGGGCGGCGACTTCGGCGGCACCTGGTACTGGAACCGTTATCCGGGCGCCGCCTGCGATATCGAAAGCTACGTCTACCTGCCGCTGCTGGAAGAGGTCGGCTACCTGCCGGTGGAGAAGTACTCCCGCGCGCCGGAGATCCTGAAGCACAGCCGCGCCATCGGCGAGCACTTCGACCTCTATCGCAACGCCTGCTTCCAGACCGAAGTCACGGACCTGCGCTGGGACGATGCGGCCAGCCGCTGGATCATCGCCACCAACCGGGGCGACGTCATGCGCGCCCGCTATGTGGTCATGGCCAACGGCCCGCTGCACCGGCCCAAGCTGCCGGGCATTCGGGGCGTGGAGACGTTCGCCGGCCATTCCTTCCACACCAGCCGATGGGACTACGACTACACCGGCGGGGACTCCAGCGGCGGCCTGACCAAGCTGAAGGACAAGGTCGTCGGCGTCATCGGCACCGGCGCCACCGCGGTCCAGTGCGTTCCCCACCTGGGCGCCGCCGCCAGACAGCTCTACGTCTTCCAGCGCACCCCCTCGTCGATCGACGTGCGCAACAACCGCCCCACCGACCCGGCCTGGGCCCAGAGCCTGCAGCCCGGCTGGCAGCAGCACCGGATGGACAACTTCAACACCCTGGTCTCCGGAGGGTTCGCCGACGAGGACCTGGTCAGCGATGGCTGGACCGACATCATCGGCAACCTGCTGACCATGGCGCGCAAGCAGGCCGGCAGCGGCCGCTCCCCGGAGGAACTGGCGAGCATGATGCAGCTGGCCGACTTCCAGAAGATGGAGCAGGTCCGCGCCCGCGTGGACGCGGTGGTCAAGGACGGCGCCACCGCCGAGGCCCTCAAGCCCTGGTACAACCAGTTCTGCAAACGCCCCTGCTTCCACGACGAATACCTGGACGCCTTCAACCGGCCCAACGTCACCCTGGTGGACACCCAGGGCCGCGGGGTCGAGCAGATTGCTCGGAACGCCGTCATCGCCAACGGCCGCACCTACGAGGTCGACTGCCTGATCTACGCCACCGGCTTCGAGGTCGGCACCAGCTACACCCGCCGCGCCGGCTATGAGATCCATGGCCGCGGGGGCCTGGCCCTCACCGAGAAGTGGTCGCAGGGCGTCGCCACCCTGCACGGCATGCACGCCCGCGGCTTCCCCAACTGCTTCATCATGAGCAACAGCCAGTCGGGCTTCACGGCCAACTATCCGCACATGCTCAACGAGCAGTCCAAGCACCTGGCCTACATCGTCGCTGAGTGCGCCGGCCGTCAGGCCCGCACCGTTGAGGCCACGCAGGAAGCCGAGGACGCCTGGGTCCAGACCATCATCGCCTCGGCGATCCTGCGCCAGCGCTTCCAGGAGGAATGCACCCCCGGCTACTACAACAACGAAGGCAAGCCCTCGGCCCTCGCCGCCCGCAACGGCCCCTACGGCGCGGGCCCCATCGCCTTCGTCAGACTGCTCGAAGCCTGGCGCGCCAAGGGCGACCTGGAAGGGCTGGAGGTGGGAAGAGAGTAGGGACCCATTCTTCCGCCACGAGCGGGCTAGGGGACGCACACATCTTCGAGGAAGCCGCCGAACGTGTCCTTCTCCCCTTGCGGGAGATCAGGTCTGATCAGGTCCCATTATCCTATTGATTCTGATGGGGAAAAATCAAGCCAAAATTGCCTGTGCGGTACCTGTGTAGGTCGCGGTGACTATCTCGCTCACTCCTCGGGAAGCGTGATTGACGCGGCCAAGGCCGCGCCGATCGGGCCGGACCGCCGCTCGATGAGATACCGGACCTCGCTGTCCCTGGAGTCGTCGAAATCGCTGTCCCACTTTGCACGTCAGTAGCAAGTCGGCCGCCCAGGTCTCTAGCCGAACGCCCCCTCCGGCGCTCTGATCGCCTTGCGCACCACCTTGCGCGACAATCTCAAGTCCCGCGCGATCGCCTTGATCGGCTTGCCCGCCGCGTGCTCGCGACGAATCCGAACCACTGTCTGGGTGTCATAGTCGGCGACGGCAGCGGCATACTCGACATTATCGGCGGCGAGACGGGCGGCGGCGTCGCGGTCGTATCCGGGCCGTATATGGGGTTGGACTTCGTTTAGAAGACCCTTCAGGGCTGATGGACTCAGACAGTCGTCGAGCAGGTCCTGACCCGAGCGCCGAATGTCGGTTAGGGCCAAGCGACAGTCCTGGCACACATAGGTGAACCAGTGGCTCCCGAAGCTTAGCCCACCCCCATACCAGCCGTAGCGCCATTGGAGGGCTTCGGGGTGCGTCTCCGCCGTGAATATCCGACGTCGGTGGATGTTGGCGGTCCAAAGCCCACTCTTGGAGGACTGACGCAGGATTTCGAAGCGGTTGCGGTCGCAGACCTCACAGCGCCAGTTCGTAGGCGGCGCATGCCAGAGATCATGCGCCTTCTTGGTCGCAGCAACCGCGTCCAGATCGGCCTGGGTCGGAAAGACGACACGTGTCCGCGGCCGAGCATTCAGGGAGGTCCCGAACCCGTCCGATTGGATCGAGCGTGCGGCCAACTCTGCTAGAAGCCCTTCTGGGCTGTAAGCCGATCCTTGGCCCAGCAGGACATCGGACAGTACGGCCAAGGTCAGGGAGCGCTCATAGGGCGACCCTTCCCGGCGATGACGCCCCTCGGCAATGCGTTTGGCCAACACCGATATGAAGGCGAGCCGATCGGCCACATCTTCGGCGACCTCGGTCCAGATCGCGCGGGCGACGGCCTCGACGATCTCGTGCGGCTGGTTGGGCGTCACGACGATGAAGCGACGGATTTCGGATGGTGAGAAGCTGAACTCTGGATGGATGACGCCTCGGAGGACAGCCTTGGCCTTTCCCTCAGCGGCGTTGCAATCCTTGCAAACCAGGGTCGCGAAGAAGCGTTCGGTCAAACCCTGGCAGGCCGAGGCTGCGCTTGACTGGGCGCGAGCCGACGCCGCGTCAGGCTGGACCGGCAGGCTCTTCCAGAGCCGGCGCATGCCCTCGTCGCGAAGATGGTCGTGGTGACGCTCCAGATGACAGATCAACACGCCGGCGGGCGACAGGCGGGCGACAGGCGGGCGATCTGGGGTTTGTAGCGCTGGCAGACCGGGCAGGACCAG
>FTAI01001720.1_pt1 | contig 11703 bp, 9 predicted proteins | sample 1638941 | NCBI WGS metagenome assembly FTAI01 (sample SAMEA3914813, study PRJEB12502) | metagenome | biome: forest; material: soil | place: Canada | collected 2011-07-07 | depth 0.3 m | reverse complement strand
GGTCCGGGCAAGGCCTCGACGCCCTACGCCCTCACCGACGTGCTGCATTCCAACGCCTGGCGCGTCCTGACCTCGGTCTCACCGTGGGAGCAGCAACGGACCATGTTCCAGCCCGTGGGCGGCATGGACCAGATCCCCAAGGGCTTCGAAAAGCACATCGGCCGCCTGATCCACTATTCCACCGAGGTGGAGAAGGTGACGCAGGACGCCAAGGGCGTGGCCGTCATGACCGTCGACTCCCAGGGCCAGCACGCGACCTACAAGGCCGACTACTGCATCTGCGCCATTCCGCTGTCGGTGCTGCGGTCGATCGACATGCCATTCTCGCCCAGGTTCAAGGACGCCGTCGGCAGCGTGGCCTACGCGCCCGTGGGCAAGATCGGCCTGCAGATGAAACGCCGGTTCTGGGAAGAGGACGACTTCATCTACGGCGGGCACGTCTATACGGACGTCGCCGAAATCAACAGCATGTCGTTCCCCTCCACCGGCTGGATGAGCCAGAAGGGGGTGATCCTGGGCTACTACCAGTTCGCGGATAAGGCGGCGAAGATCAGCACCCTGTCGCCCGCCGACCGGGCCAAGTTCGCGGTGGACTTCGGCCAGAAGGTGTTTCCGCAGTTCGCGGAGAACTACGAAAAATCGTTCTCCGTCGCCTGGCACCTGGTGAAGTACAATCTGGGCGGCTGGGCCGATTGGGACGAGGACGGCCGGCGTGACGCCTATCCGATCCTCGCCCAGCCTGAGGGCCGCATCTACCTGGCCGGGGAACACATGAGCTACCTCACCGGCTGGCAGGCGGGCGCCATCGAGTCCGCCTGGGGCCAGATCGCCAAGCTGCACCAGCGGGCGCTGGCGGCCTGAGCCGCCCATCGCCGCACGCCTGTATCAACCTCGACTTGGGGACCCCATCGTGATCGCCAAAGCGCTTTCCCTTGCCGCCGCCGTCTGCCTGGTCGGCGCCGCTTCAGCCCAGGCCGCGCCATCCGGCCAGCAACTGTTCATGGACAACTGCTCGGCCTGCCATCGTCCGAACGGCGAGGGGGTGAAGGGCGCCTTCCCTTCGCTGGTGGGCGATCCGATCGCCACTGGCGATCCCAAGGCGGCGGCGCTGAAGGTGCTCAACGGCCGCGGCGGCATGCCCGCGTTCAAGGCCTCGCTTCCCGACGAGACGATCTCGGCGGTGCTGACCTACGTCCGCTCCTCCTGGGGCAACAAGAGCGGCCCGGTGACGCCCGCCATCGTGGCGGCCGCCCGGGGGGCGGGCGCGAGCCGCCAAGTGCAGTCAGGTCAGCAGGCCCACTGACAGGGCGCCAGGACGTGAAAGCCGAAAGTGTTGCCGGTTTCGGCGTCCGTCACGCTCCAAACTCTTGAAGAGCCTGTCTTTCGACTCAGATGACCTCCATCTGACCCTAACAGGCTCTAGGCATGGCCGAACGCGGCGACGAAGACGACGCTGCACAGCACGACAAGGCTGAGCGCGACATAGGCGATACGGTTACCCGTCATAGCGGTCGAAGCTCCAAATTCGGTTTTCAGATAGGAAGGCTTGGCCACATGTCGAGGGCCGCAGAGTCCGAAATCGACCCCTGCTGACACGATGTGTCAGGCTTGTCCGATGAGTTCGGCGACGGTTTCAGGGAAGCTGAAGTAGACCAGCAGGCCGGCGCTGGGATGGTCATGGAACGTCGCCTGCGGCAGATGGGCCCAGCGCTGCCTGGCGTCCGGGAGCTTCAGGCTGGCTCCGTGGAGCACCGTCCAGCGCTCACCGCCGACCCGCGACGGCGCTTCCCAGCCGCGGGCGTAGAGGGCTTGTTCGGCGGCGAAGCCCGCGCTGCTGCGCGCCGCCAGGGCCTGGGCGTCCCGCACGAGCTGGCGCAGGATGTGCGGATCGTCCAGGGCCAGACGGTCGCTCTCGATCTCCTCCAGGCTCTGGCGGATGATGGTTTCCAGCAGGTCAGTGCGGGTCTGGCGCCGGAGCATTTCGGCAAAGGCCTCGATCAGATGCGGCTGGGCGGTGAAGGTTCGCATCACCGCGCTGCGCAAGCTGTGGAAGCCATTGTGGACCTTGGTCGGAGCGTGCGGATTGATCAGGAAGCCGGACTTGATCCGCGTCGGATGACGCTCGGCGATGGCCAGCCCGGCGGCGACGGCGGCGTCCCTGGCCAGGATGTCGACCGCCGGCAGCTTCAGCGCGTCGAGGATCGCCGCCGCGTCGTCGGCGCAGACTTCCAGGTGGTCGCGATCGGCCCTGTCGGTCAGACCGAAGCCTGGGCGTTGAGGGACGATCGGCCGCCAGCCGCGCTCCTGCATCAGCACAGTCAGGCGCGGCGGCAAAGTGCGTCCGGTGCTTGAGCCGTGCAGGACGAAGATCGGCCTTCCGGACCTTGGGCCATAGTCGATCAAGGCGATCCGGCGGTCGCCCGGCGCGCGGATGATGCGCAGTCGCCCGGCGGGGTTGGCGGTCTCCACGACACTTTCGGACATGCCGGTGAGGGTGGCCAGGGCCCCGGCCTCGACGCACAGCCGCACGAGGTCCTTGGCCTTGTTGACCCCGGTTTTGGCGAACACCGACTTCAGCTGGCCACGGATGGTGGTCTCCTTGACGCCGAGGACGACGGCGACCTGTTTGGCGGTCAGTCCTTCTGCGAAGCGCGTGGCGGCGCGCGCCTCGGCCGGTGTCGCGCCGAAGGCCACGCTGAGGGTGCGTTCCAGGTCCGCCGCCGGCGGGTGGTCGCCGCACATCAGGTCCATCATCCGCCGAACCAGATCCGGTGATCGCCTGGCTCCGGCCTTGCGCATGGCGCCGCGAAGGGCGTCGCGGGCGGTCTCGCGGCCGACGCCGATGCGGGCCGCAGCGGCCTCCAGGTTGGGCGCGTCGAGAAGGGCCTCCGCCAGTCGCGCCTCCAGCGGCGTGAGGCCGAACGCTTCGGCGGCCAGCATGGCCAGGTCGCTGGCGCGCGAGGGGGCGAAGGCCAGCAGGACCATCCGCGCGCCGGGTCCGGCGAGGGCCTCGCGGCACTCCGGTGAAAGCGGCCATCCGACGGCGCCCTGACGCACCCCCGCGGTGACCGCGATCACCGCGCCGTCCAGGGCTTCGGCAAGCCCGGAGGCCTGACGCTGCTTCTGCGCCAGCTTCAGCAGCCGGCGAAAGGCGAGGGTGTCGGCGGTGTGGCCAAACAGCGCCGCGAAGGCGAGGTCGGCGTGCTGGGTCTCGCCGGCGGCCCCGACCACGGCCCCGCAGACGGCCGAGGCCGGCGTCAGGGCCGCCGAGCCGGCCGAGGCGTCCAGCAGGGCGGCTTCGCCCAGGGCCGCCGCCAGGGCCTCGGGGTCCTGGTTCGCGGTTAGCTCAAGCATGGCCCATGACTCGATGATGGCCCGCGATGGCTGCCCCTCGGCCAGCCGCGCACGCACCGACTGCGGCAACGAAGTGTCGCCGTCCCCTCGCAAGGATTCCGGCCGCCCGGGCGCGGCGAGTCCGAGACGTCGATTCGGCAATGCGTCACCCCTGCGGGGATTTCATCACGGCGTTCGGTGAGCGTCCATCGCCGCGCCGCCTGCCAAACCGCCTGCTGCAGGAGCGCGCAGTTTTTCTATCTGGCGCAATTCGAACGGTTGTTTAGATGTGCGTTCTTCATCGAAACCCTCGCAGGAGCCGCTCGTGGCCGCCGACGCCCTCTTCAAGCCCTTCACCTTCAAGGGCTTGACCCTGCCCAACCGCGTGGTCATGGCGCCCATGACCCGTTCGTTCTCCCCCGGCGGCGTGGCGACGGAAGACGTGGCGGCCTACTACGCGCGGCGGGCGGCCGCCCAGGTGGGGTTGATCATTTCCGAGGGTACGGGCGTCGCCAGGCCGGCGTCCCTGAACGATCCGAACATCCCGCGCTTCCACGGCGACAAGGAACTGGCGGCCTGGAAGAAGGTCATCGACGACGTGCACGCCGCCGGCGGGGTCATGGCGCCGCAGCTCTGGCACGTCGGCGCCGTGCGCAGCCGCAGCCAGGACTGGGCTCCGGCCGGCCCGTACGACAGCCCCTCTGGCCTCTCCAGCCCCGGCCACAAGTTCAGCGACGGGATGACCGATGAGGAGGTGGCCGACGCCATCGCCGCCTTCGCCAACGCCGCGGCGGACGCCGAACGGCTGGGCTTCGACGCCATCGAGCTGCACGGGGCGCACGGCTACCTGATCGACCAGTTCTTCTGGGACGGCACCAACGAGCGCGACGACCTCTTCGGCGGTCCAGGCATCGCCGAGCGGGCCCGCTTCGCCGCCGAGATCCTCAAGGCCGTGCGCGCCAGCGTCAGCAAGGACTATCCGGTGATCATCCGGATCTCGCAGTGGAAACAGCAGGACTTCAACGTCAAGCTGGCGCCGACCCCGGCCGAACTGGAGGCCTGGCTGCAGCCGCTCGTCGACGCCGGCGCCGACATCCTGCATTGCTCGCAACGCCGCTTCTGGGAGCCGGAGTTCGAGGGGTCAGACCTGAATTTCGCCGGCTGGGCCAAGAAGCTCACGGGCGTTCCCACCATCACCGTGGGCTCGGTGGGCCTATCGGGCGAATTCATCGCCTCCTATGGCGGCGAAGCCTCCAAGCCGGCGTCGCTGGACGAGCTGCTCCGCCGCCTCGACCGCGGCGACTTCGATCTGGTGGCCGTGGGCCGGGCGCTGCTGCAGGATCCGCAGTGGGCGGTGAAGGTCCACCAGGGCCGCACCTCCGAACTGATGGATTTCGACCGTTCGGCGATGATGACCCTGTCTTAGGAGGCCAGGCTTTCAAAAGCGGTCTCCCGCCGTCGCGGCGGCCGGGTTACAGAGAGGCATGATCCAGACACTCGTCGTGCTGCTGACGGCATCGGTCCTGTTCGTACCGATCAGCCGGCGGTTCGGCCTGGGCAGCGTGCTGGGATACCTGGTGGCCGGGGTCATGATCGGCCCCTCGGTCCTGCGGCTCGTCACCGACATCGACCAGATCACCCAGGTCTCCGAGCTGGGGGTCCTGATGCTGCTGTTCCTGATCGGCCTGGAACTGCGGCCCAAGCGGATCTGGCTGATGCGCAAGCCCGTCCTGGGGCTTGGGTCCGCCCAGGTCATCGTCACCGGCGCCCTGCTGGCCGTCCTGGCGCATTGGACGGGGGCGGGCTGGCCGGCGGCGGCGGTGCTGGGCGTGGGGCTGGCGCTCTCATCCACCGCCATTGTCCTGCCCATGCTGGCAGAACGCGATCTCCTGAACGCCGCGTCGGGCCGTGACAGCTTCGCGGTGCTGCTGTTCCAGGACCTGGCTTCGGTGCCGCTGGTGGCGGCGGTGCCGTTCCTGGCGGACAGCCATGCGGCGGCGGCGACGCCCTGGCTGTCCATCATCAAGGCGGCCGGAGGCGCGGTGGTGATCCTGGTGGGCGGCCGGCTCCTGATGCGTCCGTTGTTCCGCCTGGTGGCCAAGTCCAAGGCGCGGGAGGTGTTCACCGCCACCGCCTTGCTTCTGGTGGCGGGCGCGGCCGCCATATCCAGCGCGGTCGGGCTGCCCGCCTCCCTGGGCGCCTTCGCCGCCGGGGTGCTGCTGTCGGAGTCGGAGTACCGCCACGAACTGCAGGCGGACGTGGAGCCGTTCGAGGGCTTGCTGCTCGGCTTCTTCTTCATCTCGGTGGGCATGTCGGCTGACGTGGGCCTGCTGGCCGTCGATCCGGTCCTGATCATCGCCGGCACAGCGGCGATGATGACAGTGAAGATCGCCGCCCTCTATGGCCTCGAGCGTTGGCGCAAGCAGCCCCGCGCGGCCGCAGTGCGAACGGCGATGGCGCTTCCCCAGGGCAGCGAGTTCGCCTTCGTGCTGTTCCCGGCCGCCATGGCGGCGGGTGTCCTGCCCAAGGCCTTCGCCAGCCGCGCGACCCTGATCATCGCCTTGAGCATGTTGCTAAGCCCGCTGATCTTCGCCTTCTCCGAGCGAGTCCTGGTCCCGCCTCTGAAGCCCAAGAAGCCGCCGGCGCCGCCCTACGACTCCTTCGACGCCCAGAGCGCGCCGGTGATCATCGCCGGGCTCGGCCGGATGGGCCAGATCGTGGCGCGCGTCCTGCGAATGCAGGGCATCGCCTTTACGGCCCTGGAGAAGGACTCCGAGCAGGTCGAACAGATGCGCCGCTTCGGCAACAAGGTGTTCTTCGGCGACCCCTCCCGCACCGAGGTGCTGCGCGCGGCCGGCGCGGACAAGGCGCGGCTGCTGATCCTGGCCACCTCGAACGTCAAGGAAAGCCTGGAGATCATCGAGACCGTCAAACGCCACTTCCCAAACCTGAAGATCGTGGCCCGGGCCCGCGACCGGTACCATGCCCACAAGCTGATGGAGCTGGGCGTCAGCGACATCATTCGCGAGACCTACTTCTCAGGACTGCGGATGGCCGAGGACGCACTCAAGGCGCTGGGCCACCCTCCGGAGCGGGCCAAGCGCGATGTCGGCCTCTTCCGCGACTACGACGAACAGCTCCTCCAGGATCAGCGCGCCATCACCGACGATGAGAAGGCGATGATCCAGAGCACGCGTAACGCCGCCGACGAACTGGCCAGCCTGCTGGAAGCCGACCGCAAACGCGCCAACCTGCCGCCGCCCGAGCCAGTCGCTGACCAGCCGCCCAAGCGCCGCAAGGCCCCGCCCCCGAAGGTCAAGGATGCTCCGCCGCCGGGGTAGGGCGCCCAGGCCCTTTCGCGAACGGCGAGCAACCCGAGGACTCAGGCGTTGAAGTTCAGCTTCAGCCCGGGGCGCGGCCAGCGGCACTTGAAGAGCTTGCCGGTGGACGAGCAGGTGATCCAGGCGTCGTGCATGTCCGGACCGCCAAAGCAGATGTTGGTGGTGATCAGGTCGGGGAACGGGAAGTGTTCGGTTCCTCCGTTGGGATCGAAGGCGGTGATGCCGCCGTTGATGATCGTGGCGACGCAGACCTTGCCGCAGGCCTCGACAGCCAGGCTGTCCAGCAACTGATAGCCCTGAAGGTTGCACACGACACGGCCGGGTCCGAAACTTTCCTGGGGGGTCAGCTCTCCAGGTGCGGCGACGTCGAACGCCCACAGGCGGCCAAGCTGGGTGTCGGCCATGTACACCACCTTCTCATCTGGCGAGAGGCCGACGCCGTTGGGCGAGATGAGGTGGTCGCGGGGCCGGACGATGTGGGAGCCATCGGGCTTGGCGTAGAGCAGGGCGCCGTGCTTGCGGCCATCCGGCGTGCCGCAGCCGTGGTCGGTGAACCAAAAGCCGCCCTGCTTGTCGAAGACCAGGTCGTTGGGCCCATTCAGGGGCTTGCCGTCGCAGCCGTCATAGACCGTCTCGACCTTGCCCGTGGCGATGTCCACGCGCTGGATGGAGCCGCCCTTGTGCTCGGGCGGCGTGGGGCCGGGGATGTTGAGGCCGTTCTGCTTGATCCACTGGAACGAGCCGCCGTTGTTGGTGACATAGATCTTGCCGTCCGGGCCGATGGCCGCCCCGTTGGGGCCGCCGCCGGTTTCCGCCACCACGGTCTTCTTGCCGTCCGGGGTTACGCGCGTCAGCGCCTGGCCCTCGATCTCGACCAGGATGATCGAGCCGTCCGCCATCGCGATCGGCCCTTCGGGAAAGCGCAGGCCGTCGGTGACCAGCTGAATGTCCATCTCTTCCATCCCTGACTGCTCTTGTCGTTGGGGCGAACCATGCCGCCCCTGATCTGGGCCGTCCAGATGGACGCAAGGTCAGCTTCTCTCTAGCACCCGAAAGACGAAGCCGTGGTCGTCGCCCTCGGCGGGCGCATGGATCTCGCGCCGAACCTCGCGCCACCCGGCCTCGTCGATGTCGGGAAAAAGCACGTCACCCTCCGGCGCCGCGTCCACCTCGGTCAGGTAGATGCGCCGCGCGCGGGGCAGGGCCAGCGCGAACAGCGCCGCGCCGCCGATCACGCAGGCTTCCTCGACGCCGTCTTCGTCGGCCTGTTCGCGGGCGATCTGAACCGCCTCGGTGAAGTCTTCGCAGACGATGGCCCCCTTGGGCTCGAAGGAGCCGTCGCGGGACAGCACGATGTTCGTGCGGCCGGGCAGGGGGCGCCTTGGCAGGCTGTCCCAGGTCTTGCGCCCCATGATCACCGGCTTGCCCAGGGTCAGGGTCTTGAACAGGGCCAGGTCGGACTTCAGCCGCCAGGGCAGGGCGCCCGCGGCTCCAATGACGCTGTTCCGCCCGCGCGCGACGGGGCCTAGGGTGAGGATCGCCAAGACAGGGCTCCGTGGGGTGAAGATCGACCGCGCCGGACCTTGGCTGAGGTCTAGACCGCGATCGGCGCCTTGATCACGCCGTGGGACTTGTAGCCCTCCAGGATGAAATCCTCGAGTTCGAAGGCCAGCAGGTCGGTCTTGGGCGCCAGACGCAGCGTCGGGAAGGGGTGCGGCTCGCGCCCCAGCTGCCGCGTCGCCTGGTCCATGTGGTTCAAATACAGGTGGGCGTCGCCCAGGGTATGCACGAACTCGCCGGGCTTCAGGCCGGTCACCTGAGCCATCATCAGGGTCAGCAAGGCATAGCTGGCGATGTTGAACGGCACCCCCAGGAAGACGTCCGCCGAGCGCTGGTAGAGCTGGCAGGAGAGCCTGCCGTCGGCGACGTAGAACTGGAAGAGGCAGTGGCAGGGCGGCAAGGCCATGTCGTCTACGTCGGCCGGGTTCCAGGCCGAGACGATGTGGCGGCGGCTCTCGGGGTTCTCGCGCAGGGAACGGACCACGGTGGCGATCTGGTCGATGACCCGCCCGTCCGGCGCGGCCCAGGACCGCCACTGGCGGCCATAGACCGGGCCCAGTTCCCCGGTTTCGTCGGCCCACTCGTCCCAGATCGTGCAGCCGCGCTCCTGCAGCCAGCGCACATTGGTCTCGCCGCGCAGGAACCAGAGCAGTTCCAGGATGATCGACTTCAGGTGCACCCGCTTGGTGGTCAACAGCGGAAAGCCGGCGGCCAGGTCAAAGCGCATCTGCCGTCCAAAGACGCTTCGCGTGCCCGTGCCCGTCCGATCGCCGCGCTCGACGCCGGTGGTCATGATGTCCGCCAGCAGGCCCAGGTACTGGCGCTCGGCGTGGGAGCCCTCCGACGGCGGCGTTGCGGGGTTGATTTTAGCGACGGCGTTCATGGCCACTCCACTGAACGAACTGTGGCTGATTCGGTGAAGATCCCGAAGGCCGCGAATCAGTCATCCACAGATGATCATCCCAGTTCAGCCCGAAAACCCTCCTTCATCGAGAAACGCCTGCTCCTGCGGCGTGGTGTCCCGACCCATGAACGCGTTGCGGTGCGGGAAGCGGCCGAACCTGGCGATGATGTCGCGGTGGTTTTTGGCCCACTTCAGACTGCCCGTCTCGCCCGTGTCGGCCAGCAGCCCCTCGCAGAGCATCACCGAGAGATCCTGGTCCGCCAGTGTCTCCGAATGCTCGAAGGGCAGGTAGAAGAACGGCCGCAGCGCCGCCTCCACCTCGCGGTCATGGTCCGCGGCGATGGCGGCTCTGGCCGCCCGCCGGGCCAGGGGGTCGGTGGCGTAGGCGTGGGGCGAGCCGCGCCAGAGATTGCGCGGGAACTGGTCCAGCAGGATCACCAGGGCCAGCGAGCCTTCGGCGGTCTCTATCCAGGTGTCGTAGGCCCTCCTGGAAGCGGCCAGATGCACGGCCTCGAACTTCAGCCGGATGGCGCTGTCGAAGGCCGGGTTCTTGACGAACCACTGTTTCGGTCCGGCGTTGCGCCAGAAACCGACAATGTCGGCCGGATGTGCGGGCATTTGTGTCTCGGATGGCGAGACGCCATCATGAACCGCATGGCGCCGCCGCGTTCAAGCGGGGTTCATCGGCCGGGGTTCATTAACGCTATACGGAAACGTTCGGCGGCCGTGCGGTCCGCCGCCAGGAGCTTTACCTATGAAACGCACCCTCACCGCGGCCCTTGCCTTGGCCTTTGTCGCCGGCGCCGCGATGGCGCAGCCCGACTCCAACGATCATCGCGACCACGACCGCGGCGGCAGTTCCGACACCGGCGGTCGCGGGCAACATCAGCCCGACAACAACGGCGGTGGACGCCCGCAGGGCCAATCCGCCGCGCCGCCCGCCGGCCAGCCGGCGGGCCCGGGCGGCCCGGGCGGCCCGGGCCGCGGTGGCCCCCAGGGTGGGCCCGGTTGGCAGGGTCGCGGACCGCAGGGCGCCCAGACCCAGAGCGGTCAACCTCAAGGCGCCCAGAACCCGGGTGGCCAGGGCGGCCGCCACGACTGGCATGGCCAATACGGCGGTGGCTATCAAGGCGGCCAAGGCGGTCGCGGCGTCCAGGGGCAGGGCCAGGGCGGCGGCGCGCCCCAGTCCTGGCACAACAACAACAACAACAACAACGGCGTCCCGACGAATGATCAAGGCCGCGGCCAACGTTTCAACGGCGCCCCGAACGGCCGCGACTGGCGCGGCGGCGCAGGCGGTCAGGGCGATCAAAACTGGCGCGACGGCGGCGATCGCCAGGGAAATCATGACTGGCGCGGCAGCGGTGGACGCAACGACCAGGGCTGGCGCGGCGGCGACAACCGCCACGGCGCGCCGGGCTTCCTGCCTGGAGCTCACCAGCCGCGCGACCGCGACCGCGGGCGCAGCTGGTACCAGCAGGGCCGGTTCCCGGAGAGCTTCGAGGCCCGGCACCGCTTCCGCTCGTCCTACTACTACCCTCGCGGCTGGTACTATCAGCGCTGGTCCTTCGGCGAATTCCTGCCGTTCGGCTGGTTCGCCTCGAGCTACTACCTGAACTGGGGCGCCTACGACCTGCCGGCGCCGCCGGTGGGCTGCGAGTGGGTTCGCCAGGGCAACGATGCGGTCCTGGTGGACGTGTACACGGGCGAAGTCCTGTCGGTTTACTACGACCTTTTCTGGTGAGGGCGCGAGCGGCCCCCCAGAGGTTGCTCCGTCGAACGGCAAAGTGAGGGCCATCCCGGCCGAAACCGTCGGGAGGGCCCTTTTTGCGCACGCACGGACGTTGACGCGGCGCGAAAAAACCTATCAATCGCGGCCGTTGTTTGGGCCGCCTTCTTGCGCGCGCCCTCGGTTTCAAGCCTGTCTGGAGACAAGATCATGCGCGTCTACTACGACCGCGACGCTGACCTCGCCCGCATCCTGGATAAGAAGATCGCCATCGTCGGCTATGGCTCGCAAGGCCACGCTCACGCGCTCAACCTGCGGGACTCCGGCGTAACGAACGTAGCGGTCGCCCTGCGCGCCGGCTCGCCGACGGCCAAGAAGGCCGAGGGCGAGGGCCTGAAGGTGATGACGGTGGCCGAGGCCGCAGCCTGGGCCGACATGATCATGATCCTGGCGCCCGACGAACTTCAGCGCGGCATCTATGAGACCGACATCGCACCCAACATCCGCGACGGCGCGGCCTTGCTCTTCGCCCACGGCCTGAACGTCCACTTCAAGCTCATCGAGCCCAAGGCCTCCATCGACGTCTTGATGGTGGCGCCCAAGGGCCCCGGCCACACCGTGCGCGGCGAGTACCAGAAGGGCGGCGGCGTGCCCTGCCTGATCGCCGTCGAACAGAACCCTACTGGCAACGCCCTGGATCTGGGCCTGGCCTACGCCTCGGCCATCGGCGGCGGCCGCTCGGGCATCATCGAGACCAACTTCCGCGAGGAATGCGAGACCGACCTGTTCGGCGAACAGTCCGTCCTGTGCGGTGGCCTGGTGGAGCTGATCCGGGC
>FTAI01001242.1_pt1 | contig 11740 bp, 11 predicted proteins | sample 1638941 | NCBI WGS metagenome assembly FTAI01 (sample SAMEA3914813, study PRJEB12502) | metagenome | biome: forest; material: soil | place: Canada | collected 2011-07-07 | depth 0.3 m | reverse complement strand
TGTTCCGCCAGCGCCGCCACGGCTTCAACAACGAAGAGATCGTGGTGTGGAAGTTCCGCTCCATGCGCGTGGAGGCGACCGACGCCACCGCCGCGCGGCAGGTGACCAGGGATGATGACCGCGTCACCCGCGTCGGCAAGGTGATCCGCGCCCTCAGCCTCGACGAACTGCCCCAGCTGATCAATGTGCTGCGCGGCGAGATGGCCCTGGTCGGGCCGCGCCCGCACGCCATCGGCATGAAGACCGCCGGCGAGGACTCCACCCGCCTGGTCCGCGATTACGCCTGGCGTCATCGGATGAAGCCCGGCCTGACCGGCTGGGCCCAGATCAACGGCTCGATCGGCGCGATCGACACGCCCGAAGCCGTGCGCCGGCGCGTGCAGCTCGACGTGGAGTATATCGAGAGCCAGTCGCAGTGGTTCGACCTCTACATCCTGGCGATGACCATCCCCGCCCTGATCCGCTCGCATGGGGCGGTACGGTGACCCGGTGCTGAAGCGCGGCCTCATCGGGTATCTGCCGGTCAACATCGTCCAGGCCGTCTCGGGTTTCGGCGCCATCGTGGTGTTCACCCGGCTGCTGTCGCCGAGCGACTACGGCGCCTATGCGCTGGGGTTCTCGGTGATGAGCCTGGTGCACACCTGCCTGTTCACCTGGCTGGAGGCGTCGATGGCGCGCTTCTACGCCGCCGAACCCGACGACGCCGGACGGGCCGACCTGTTCGCCACCGTCTACCGCACCTGGCTGGCCGTCGCCCTGATCCTGCCGCTGATCGCCGGCGCCATCCTTCTCACCCTGCCCGTCTCCATGGGGCTGAAGCTGGCCATCGGCGCCGGCCTCGCCTCCATCCTCGGCCGCAGCCTGCTGAAGCTGGCCCAGGAGCGGCGGCGCGCGGCCGGCGTGGTCGCCGGCTACGCCTGGCTCGACATGGCCCAGGTCGGCGGCGGCTTCCTGCTGGGCGCCCTGCTCGCCCTGGCCGGCTGGGGCGGCGCGGCGCCGCTGGCCGGCGGCGGGATCGCCTCGGCCCTGCTGCTGGTCGCCGCCCTGCCCTCGGAGCTCGGCGTGGCGCGCCAGGGCCGGTTCGAGCGCCCGCGTCTGCACACCTATCTGGTCTATGGCCTGCCGCTGTCGCTGTCGCTGGTGATGAGCCTGGCGCTGGCCACCACCGACCGGTTCGTGCTGGCCGGGTATCTGAACGAAGCCTCGGTCGGCGCCTATCACGCCGGCTACAGCCTCTCCAGCCGCACCCTCGACGTCATGTTCATCTGGCTCGGCATGGCCGGCGGGCCGGCGGCGGTGGCGGCGCTGGAGCGCGGCGGCGCGGCGGCCCTGCGGGGCGCCGCCCTCGACCAGGCCCGGCTGATGGCCCTGATCGCGGTCCCGGCCGCCGCCGGCGTCGCCCTGGTGGCCCGGCCCCTGTCGGCGCTGATGGTCGGCCCGAGCCTGGCGGCCCAGGCCGCCGCGGTGACGCCCTGGATCGCCCTCAGCGCGCTGTTTTCGGGCGCGACCACCTACTACTTCCACACCGCCTTCACCCTCGGGCGTCGCACCAGGCTCCTGCTGCTGGCCATGGCCATCCCGGCGGCGGTGAACCTGATCCTGGCCCTGGGGCTCGTGCCGCGCTTCGGCCTGGCCGGCGCGGTCTGGGCGACGGCGGCGAGCTATGGCCTAGGCCTGCTGGCGTCGGCCCTGCTCGGCCGGCGCGCCATCGCCCTGCCGATCCCCTGGGCGACCCTGGCCAAAGTCGGCGCGGCGACCGCGGCCATGGCGCTGGCGGTGACGGCGGTTCCGAGCTTTGGCGGCCTGATCGAACTGGCGCTGAAGGCCTCCGTCGGCGGCCTGGTCTATGCCGTGGCCGTCCTGGCGCTCGACGCCGGCGGCGCCCGCAGCCGCGTGGTGGAGGCGCTGCAGCTGGTGCGCGCCCGCGCCCTTCGCAGCGGGTCGCCCGCATGACCAAGCCAACTGAAACCCTGACCCAGAGCGCGGCCTGGGCGTCCGCAGCGCCGACCCTGTCGGTGCTGATCCCGTTCTTCCGCGATGACCCCACGCCGCTGATCGTCGGGCTCGAGCGCGAGGCCGCGCGGCTCGGCGGCCGGGTCGAGCTGATCACCCTGGACGACGGCGGCGGCGACGCCCCGCTGACCCACAGGGTCGCCCTGCAGGTCAGCAATCTGACCACCCCCGCCCGCCTCGTCGCGCTGGATGCGAACCAGGGCCGTGCGCCCGGACGCAACCGGCTGGCCGCCCACGCCCGGGGAGGGCGCCTGTTGTTCCTCGACAGCGACATGGCCCCCGATGCGGACGACTTCCTGGGCCGCTATCTGGCCCTGATCGACGACAGCGACCCGGCCGTGGTGTTCGGCGGCTTCTCGATGAAACAGGTTCCCCAGGCGCCCCGCTTCGCCCTGCACCGGGCGCTGGCCCTGCGCGGCGAGTGCCTAGCCGCCGCCGAGCGCCGGCTGAAGCCGGAGAAATACGTCTTCACCTCCAACCTCCTGGTCCGCCGCGACGTGTTCGAGGCCGAGGCCTTCGACGAGAGCTTCTCGGGCTGGGGCTGGGAGGATGTGGAATGGGGCATGCGGGTGGCGCGCCGCTATGGCGTGACCCACATCGACAATCCCGCCACCCACCTCGGCCTCGACACCCCCGCGGCCCTGGCCGGCAAGTACGAGCAGTCGGCCGGCAACTTCGCCCGCGTCATCGCCCGCCACCCCGAGATCGTCTCCAACTATCCGAGCTATCGCCTCGCCCGGCAGCTGAAGCGCCTGCCGGCGGTGAAGTCCTGGCGCGGACTGCTCAAGTGGGCCGCCCTCAATCCGATGGCGCCGCTCACCGCGCGGGTCCTCGCGCTCAAGGCCTATCGGGCCGCCCTCTATGCGGAGGTGGTATGAACGCCGACATCGCAGCCCTGGGCGTCTATCGCGCCGACCCGTCGCTGAAGGGCAAGCTCCGACGCCGCCTGGTGCGGCTGGCCCACCGCCGGCCGGCCGTGCGTCGGCCCGAACGGCCGATGGTCACCTTCGCCTTCGACGACACCCCTGCCTCGGCCGTCCGCCGCGGCGCGCCGATCCTGGAGCAGCGCGGCGTGCGCGGCGCCTATTACTTCTGCGCCGGCCTGGCGGGCGAGGACGGCCACATGGGCCAGTACGCCACCCGTGAGGACATGCTGCGCGCGGCCGAGGGCGGGCACGAGATCGGCTGCCACACCTATTCCCACCTCGACTGCGGCCAGGCCTCGGGCGTGATGATCGCCGACGACCTCGAACTGAACGCGGCGATGCTGTCCGACTGGGGGGTCAGCCATCACCTTGAGACCTTCGCCTACCCGTACGGCGACGTCGGCTTTGCAGCCAAGACCGAGGCGGCGGGGCGGTTCGTGCTGTCGCGCGCCCTGCACCACGGGCTGATCGAGCCCGGCGCCGACCTGAACCAGGCCCCTGCGGTGGGCGTCGAAGGCGATGAGGGCGAGGCTGTCGCCCGCGCCTGGCTGGCCAGGGCGGCCGAGAAGCGCGCCTGGGTGATCCTGTTCACCCACGGCGTCGACCATCATCCGACCCCGTTCGGGACCTCCGCCGACGTCCTGGCCCGGCTCGTCGACCAGGCCCTGGCGATGGGCTTCGATGTGGTCAGCGCCACCGAAGGGGCGGCGCGGGTCGGATCAGAGCCGGTGAAGGCCGCCGCATGAACCCGATCGCCGTGATCATCCCCACCTTCCGCCGGCCGGAAAGCCTGGAGCGGGCCCTGCGTTCGGTGCTGGCCCAGGAGGGCCTGGACACCCTGGCGGCCGAGATCGCCGTGGTCGACAACGACCCGGACGGATCGGCCCGCGCCACCGTCTCGCGGCTGCAGCAGGAGGGCGCGCCGGTGCTGTATGTGCACGCGCGCGAGCCCGGCGTCTCCAACGCCCGCAACGCCGGCCTGGCGGCCACCACCGCCCCGTTGATCGCCTTCATCGACGACGACGAATCCGCGCCGCCGCACTGGCTCGCCGCCCTTCATGCGGCGCACAAGACCCTCGGCGTGGATGTTACCTTCGGCCCCGTGCGCGGCCGCGCCGACGCCGCGGCGGCGTGGAAGCGGGCCTATCTCGAACGGTTCTTCTCGCGCCAAGGTCCGGCCGAAACCGGCGTCATCGACGACCCCTATGGCTGCGGCAATTCGATGATGACCCGCGCCACCGCGCTCAAGGGCCCGGCCCCGTTCGACGTCACCGCCAACCAGACCGGCGGCGAGGACGACCGGCTGTTCGCCGTGCTGCGTGAGGAGGGCCGCCGCTTCGGCTGGGCCGCCGACGCCTGGCTGTGGGAGCATGCGCCGGCGAACCGGCAGACCGCCCGCTACGCCCTGACCCGCGCCTTCGGCTTCGGCCAGAGCCCGTCGCAGATCTCGGCCCGCGCCCACGACTGGGGCTGCGTGGCCCGGTGGATGGCGATCGGCGCGGTGCAGGCGGGCCTCTACGGCGGCGCAGCCCTGGCGCTGGCCCCGTTCGGCCGGGCGCGCGCCCTGCCCTGGGCCGACCGCGCCGCCCATGGCCTGGGCAAGGTGATCTGGTTCAAGACCCTGCGCTTCTACGGCCGGGCGGCGGCGAAATCGTCTTCGGCATTGCGTTCGGGCAGCGCCAGCTTGAACGCCATGGCGGCGAAGATCACCCAGTAGAGGTCGTTGTAGATGAAGGCGACGCTCTCGGTCAGCGTGGTCAGCGAATAGAACACCAGGAACGGCAGGGCGAAATAGCCGCCCGGCTTGCGATAGACCGCATAGAGGGCCAGGCCCCAGGTCATGATGAACACCGAGGCCCACAGCACCAGGCCCGGATAGCCCAGCGCCAACCAGGTCTCGAGCCAGCTGTTATGGGCGTGGTGCGGCCGGAAGTGCGACCATTTGATGATCCAGGCCAAAGGGCCCCAGCCGCTCTCGTCGGTCCAGATCGAGGCATAGCCATAGCCGGTCCACGGCCGCTCGTGGATGATGCGCAGCACCGAGGTCCAGATCACCGTGCGGCCGGTGAGGGTCGCATCCTTGCCGAGCAGGGCGAAGAAGGCGTCGGACGCGAAGACGATGCCGAGCCCCAGTACGATCAGGCCGGTCACGGCGGCGAAGGTGGCGGCGATGCTGATCGCCGGTCCCCGCCTGGCCAGCCAGACGAAGCCGAGACAGGCCGAGCCGATCACCAGGGTGACCAGCGAGGTCTTGGAGGTCGACAGCAGGACGAGGCCGACCGCCGCCGCCGCAAAGCCGATCCACAGCCAGCGCCGCCGGGGATTCAGCACCGCCGTGGCGGCGAAGGTGATGAAGGCCATGGTCATGGTGTCGCCGAGCGCGTTCTTCTCGGCGTAGACCCCGCGCCAGGCCCCCGGGAACAGGGTGGCCATCCGCCCATACGAAGGGACCAGCAGCCCCAGCAGATAGCAGCACACCACCACCACGGCGAAGGCGGTGGCCAGCACCTGCAGCAGGTCCGGCCACTCGAAGCGCGCGGCCAGGACCAGCGCGGCCAGGGTGGTGAACAATAGCGCGATCGCCCGCCGCTGGGTGGTCGACGGGTCGATCGACCAGAGCATGGAGGCGAACACCATGCCGATCAGCAGCCAGATCAGCGGCGAGCGGACCGCCGTCGCCAGCGCCGCCCACGGCCGCGCCAGCAGCAGGACCGCCGCCATCCCATAGGCCGGGAAGAACAGGCTGCGGATCAGGCCCGACGCCTCCGGATCCCCGTCCGGCCCCACCAGCGGCGTCTGCCAGAACTGGGTGAAGGTCAGCACCATCAAGACGGCGGTGACGAAGCCAAGGCGGCGGGGCCAGGCGTGGTGTTCCACGCGCTCGGCGATGACGTATGAGGGCGCCAGCGTCATACCCTCTTCCCCCTTGCGGGGGCCGCCGGATTCACAGAAGTCGCCACGCCAAGATGCTCCCCCTCTGGGGGAGCTGTCCGCGAAGCGGGCTGAGGGGGTGGCGCTGAGGAATCCAGTTGCCGCGACATAGGCCCGAGTCGCGTTGCATTTGCCGCAATGGGCGGCGCTACCCCCTCAGTCACTTCGTGACAGCTCCCCCAGAGGGGGAGCATCGATATGTGCGAATCTCGTAGCCGCAAGGGGGAGGGGCTATGTGCGCGCCTCTGCATCGCTACGGCGCCAGGGATCGCAGCAGGCGCGGCGGGGGTTTGGGGGCGCGGTTGGCGACGACGCCGGACCAGCGGCCGCCGGCGGCCTCGACGCCGCTGAGCACAGCTGAGGCGGCGTCTGGATTGCGATGGTCGGCCGAGACGACCAGGAGGTTGGCGTCGATGTAGGGCGCCACGGCCCCGGCGACGCGCGAGCGCGACCAGGCCGGCGCATCGACCACCACGTATTCCGAGCGGGCGGCGAGCGCCTCCCAATAGGCCGGGCCGGGCAGGATCCGCGCACTCTGTCCCGCCGCCAGCCGCTCGCGGCGGAACCGCGTCACATAGAGGCGCGAACGGCCGACGGCATAGGCGGCGAGATAGGCGGCGTCGGCGCCCGGCGCCGCGTCGGTGCGCGGCTGGACGGTGAAGAACATCGACTCGTCCGGACTGGCCCGGGTCGGATCGCCGAGCCGGCCGTAGACCTCGGGCTGGGCGCTGATCAAATGGTGCTGCTCACCGCGCATCAGGTCGAGCTCGATCAGCCACACGGGCCGCAGCGCGGTGCGGGCCATCTCCAGGGCGAAGGCGCGCGCCAGGGTGGAGGTCCCCTCGCCGGGCTCGGCGGCGACAAACTGGACGCGGCGCGCGACGGCGCCCGGCGCGGGGCCGAGCCGCTCCGCCAGGGCCGCCATCTCGGTACTCAGGTCGGACATGGCCCGCGCCGGGACCCCCAGATTGCCGGCGCCGTCACGCGCGCCGTGTTCGCCCCACCATAGGCGCGGTTTGCCGATTCGGCCGCCCCCGCCGGGGCCCGGGCCGGCGGTCACGCCAGGCGCGCCGGGGCGCTGGCCAGCACCGGCAGGTTCAGCGTCCGCTCGATGGTCTCCGACGTCGCATAGCCCTTGGACAGGAAGGCCGAGAACAGGCCCACGCAGAGGGCGGCGAAGCCGGCGAACAGCACCGACAGGATCATCACCGGCGTCTTCAGCGAGGTCCCGTTCACGGCCGGATAGGCGCGTTCGACCACGCGGATATTGTCCTGGCCCGACTTGGCCATGGCCTGGGCCGCCTGGCTCTCCTGCGCCCGCTGGGCCAGGGTCTTGACGTTGGCGGTGAGCAAGTCGCGCTGGCGCGACAGCTCCTGGAACTGCGGCTCGAGCGCGGCCAGCTTCTGGCGGCGCCCCGCCACCTCGGCCAGCGAGGCCTTCACCTCGGCCAGCCGGTCCTTGTAGGAGGCGACCTGGGCTTCGAGCTGGTCCTTGTCGGTGACCAGGCTCTGGTAGATCGGGTTCGGGCCGATCCGTTTGGCCCCCCCGTCGGCCGGGCCGCGGGCGATCAGCACCTGCAGGGCGGCGATCTTCTGGTCGATGTCGCGCACCGGCTGGGCGCTGGGCAGATAGCGCGACAACAGGTCCTGGCGCTGGACCAGCAGCTTGTTCAGCTCATCCTGCGACTGGTGGTCGAGGTCGCGATAGAGGCCGATCTCGGGCTGGGCCTGCGCCGCCCGCTGGCTGGTGACGCCCAGGCGGCCCTGCGCCTCGGACAGGCTGGCCTGGTTGCTGTAGGCCTCGGTGGTCAGCTGGGCGTAGATCTGGGTCAGCGAGGTCTTCTCGGCGTCGAAATCGCCCGAGCCCACGCCGTTGTCGGCGAGGAACTTCTGATAGGCCGCGTCGGCGGCGTCGAGCCGGGTCTGGAAGTCCTTGAGCTGGGCCTCGACCTGTCCGGCCTCGCCATCGATCAGCACCGTGCGGCGATAGCGCAGGTATTCGTCGACCAGGGTGTTCAGCACCAGGGCGGCCAGCTCCGGATCCTTGGCGGTGTAGTTCAGCTTGACGATGGCGCTGTCGGGCGCGGTCTGCAGCTTCAGCCCGACGTCGATCATCTTCACCGCCGCCGCCTCGATGTCGCGGCGCTTGGCGTCGTCGGCATTCGCGTAGGCGCGGCCCAGCGCCGGCGACATGCGGGCCACGCCGATGTCCTCCACCGTCTTGCGCTTCACCACCTCGCTCTGCAGGATTTCGAGTTCGGACTGCACCACCTGGTCGTTGTCGGGCGTGGCCCCGCGCGCGGCGTCGCCGACCGAGGGCTGGTAGACGTACTCCTGGCCGAGTCGGATCAGCAGGCTCGACCGGGCCGGGTAGGTCGGCTTCATCTGCAGGGCGACGGCCAGGCCGATCGCCACGATCGCCACGAACACCACGATCATCAGCGGCAGGCGCCGCCACAACAGGGCGAGGATGTCGGACGGCGTATGGCGCATGGTGACGCGCTCGCGTACGCGGGCGCTCTGCGCCGCCTGGGCCCCCTCCACGGTCTGATAAGCGCCCTCGGGCATGCGGCCGGCGACTCCACGCAACAGCAGGACCATCGCCGCCCCGGCCTTAACCAGTTGTTACCCGTTAACCATAATTCTGCAGCTCCAGACGCCCCGGAGCACCCCGTGACCGCCCTGCCCCTTTTGTCCCGCCGCCGACTGCTGGTGATGGCCGGCCTGGTGGGCCCCGCTCTACTGGGCTTGGAGGGGTGCGCGACACGGCATCAGCCATCGGCCTACGCCGGATCGCCGCCGACACCTGGCTTTATCCCGATTCCCTACGCCACCTGGGGCGAGGACGAACCCGGCTACCGGCTCTACCCCGGCGACGTGCTCGACGTCGCCGTGCCCTCGGCCCCGGAGCTGGCGCGCACGGTGACGGTGCAGCCGGACGGGCGCATCACCCTGCCGCTGATTCCCCAGCCGATGGCGGCCGACCGCTCGGTGCCTGAGCTGCAGGCCGCGCTGGCCCAGGCCTACGCCGGCCAGCTTCGCTATCCGCAGGTGGAGGTGACGGTGAAGACGGCGACTCCGCTCAAAGTGTTCGTCGGCGGCGAGGTGGACAAGCCGGGCGTCTACGACATGCCGGGCGACATCGACGCGGTGCAGGCGGTGCTGATGGCCGGTGGGTTCAAGATCTCGGCCAAGACCTCTCAGGTGGTGATCATCCGGCGCGGACCCGGCGGCCGGCCGATGATGCGGACCGCCGACCTCAGGACCGCCATCTTCAACGCGCGCCGCGGCGACGCTGTGCCATTGCGGCGGTTCGACATCATCTATGTGCCGCGCTCGACCATCGCGGAGGTCGGCGTCTTCGTGCAGCAATACCTGCGCGACACCGTCCCGATCCAGTTCACCTATGCGGTCAACGGCAACTATCTGAGCACGGTGGCTCAGCCTTGAGGCCAGCCCCGCGGATCGCCTCGTCCTTCGACAAGCTCAGGATGAGGCGAAAATTATCGGTATCGCCAGCAGCGAACCGCGCCACATCTCAATCTGCCTCATCCTGAGCTTGTCGAAGGACGAGGCAGTCGCAGATCTTACGCCTTCTGCAGCCACTCGCGGGCGGCGCGCTGGGCTTCGGCGATGGTGTCGCGGTCCATTTCCTGGCTGAGCTCTCGCCGCCGCTCCTTGGCCGCTTCCGAGCCGCGCATGGCGGCCAGGTTGAACAGCATGTGAGCCGAGACGTAGTCGAGCGGCGCGCCGCCCTGCCCTGTCGAATAGAGCATGCCCATGCGGAACAGCTCCTCGCCCGTGGAGTTCGGGCCCGGTAGCGGGATCGCCGCCTGGCACTCCTGGACCGTTTGGTCGTACGCCGGTTGCATCACTGTTCTTCCTCCGCAAAAGCCGCATTCGGCGGCCCGCCTGGCGACATCAGATGGCGGCAGAAAACAGCTTTCGTTCTAAGATACAGTTAAGCGCAAAAATACCTTGTTCAAAGACTTTCGTGAATCAAACATTACTTGAAAAGCTGAAATTTACATCCGCTAAACATAGATGTTGCGCGCGTTAATCACGCAGGCCAAGAGCGGTCAAGGCGCGAGTGGGGGCGAGAGTTCGCCCATTGCGCGCATTCGGGTGTCGCTTGCCCGGATTACCGCAAAGATGGATGCACGGTCATGCAACCGCTTGGCCCCTGCAACGCTTCCCGACAGGTTCGTTCAGGCCCGGTTCAGCCGCCGGGGACGATACAGGGTCCAATCCAGGCTCCGTGTTGGAGCGCCTCGGCCGCCACGGCGTCCGAAACAAACAAAGGAGGCGTACCATGAAGCGCGTGCTCACCGCTGCGGCGGCCCTCTCCATCCTCGCCGGCCCGGCCGTATCCCTGGCCCAGGATCACCACGACGAACACGGCGGCGGCGGCCATCCGGCCGGCGGCGGCGCCCAGCATGCGGCGCCGGCCGCCGCGCCCGCGGCTCCGGCCCGCGGACCGCAGGGGGGCCCTCCCGGCGGCTATCATCCGGCGCCCCAGGGCGCGGCTGCCGGCGGCAATCACCCGCAACCGCAGTATCAGGGCGCCCAGCCCGGCTATCGGCCGCAGGGCGGCGCCCCGGCGGGCGGTTATCAGGCGCAGGGCCGGCCCGGCTACCAGGGCCAGCCCGGCTATCGCGGCGCGCCCGGCGGCGCCCAGCAAGGCTATCAGGGTCGCCCGGGACCGGGCGGTCCTGGCGGGCGCGGTCCCGGTGATCGGGGTCCCGGTGATCGGGGGCCCAGAGCCGGTGCGCAGGCGTTCGGCGTCGGCGGACGGACCTTCTATCGCTATCACGGCTCGCCCTACGCCTACCCGGGCGGCTATGGCGGCTGGGGCAACCACTACTGGCGGCGCGGCGAGTTCCTGCCGTCGGTGTTCTTCCTGCCGAACTACTTCATCAACGACTACTGGTCCTACGGCCTGTGGGCGCCGGACTATGGCTATCAGTGGATCCGCGTGGGCGCCGACGCCCTCCTGATCAACCTGGCCACCGGCGAAGTCGTCGATTCGGTACCCGGCATCTACTACTGACAAGGCCTCGGGAGGCGGACCGAGGTTCGCCTCCCGATGTTCGATTCAACCCGGTTTCCGTGTCATGCGCGCGTTCAAGACCAGTCTGGCCGTCCTGGCCGTCACCCTCCTTGCCGCCGGCGCCGCCGGCGCGCAGGGCTGGCACGGGCGTGGCGGCGGTCATGGTGGAGGTTCGGGCGGCGGAGGCGGTCGCGGCGGCTATGCGGCGCCGATGGGCGGCCCGCGCATGGGCGGCCCCGGTCCGGCGGCGCCGCGCTACGCCCGCGGCGGCGGCTATCCGGTCGAAGGCGGCTATGCCCCGCCCAGAGGCTATACACCGCCCAGAGGTTACGCCCGCCCCGGAATGGGCGGCTACCCGGCCTATGCGCCGCCGCCACCGGCCTACGCGCCCGGCGGCTGGCGCAGGGGCCAGTTCCTGCCGCCGGGCATGGCCGGCGGACAGGCGCTCGACCCGCGCCGCTATCGCCTGCGCTCCCCCCCGCCCGGCTACGCCTGGTACGGCGTCGGCCGCGACGCCTACCTGGTGCAGCGCTCCACCGGCCTGATCCTGGACACTGCACCCGGGGCCTGGTGAGGCAGGAACACTTGCCCCACCCGGCGGGCTTCGCCCTGCCACCCTCCCCATAAAGGGGAGGGACAAGAACGCGACGCCCGCCATCCCTCCCCCTCTGTGGGGAGGGTGGCGGGCCCGAAGGGCCGCCGGGTGGGAGAAGTACTACCCCCCGAGCTTCGCCTTCAGGATCTGGTTCACGGCGGCGGGGTTGGCCTTGCCGCCGGTGGCTTTCATCACCTGGCCGACGAACCAGCCGATGGCCTGGGG
>FTAI01000444.1_pt1 | contig 11761 bp, 9 predicted proteins | sample 1638941 | NCBI WGS metagenome assembly FTAI01 (sample SAMEA3914813, study PRJEB12502) | metagenome | biome: forest; material: soil | place: Canada | collected 2011-07-07 | depth 0.3 m | reverse complement strand
CTTCAGGACCTTGCGCACCTTCTCCAGCGGCATGGCCAGCTTTTCGGCCAGCTCTTCGGGGGTCGGCTCGCGACCGATCTCGTGCAGCATCTGGCGGCTGGTGCGGACGATCTTGTTGATCGTCTCGATCATGTGCACCGGAATACGGATGGTGCGCGCCTGGTCGGCGATCGAGCGGGTGATCGCCTGCCGGATCCACCAGGTGGCATAGGTGGAGAACTTGTAGCCGCGGCGGTACTCGAACTTGTCCACCGCCTTCATCAGGCCGATATTGCCTTCCTGGATCAGGTCCAGGAACTGCAGGCCACGGTTGGTGTATTTCTTGGCGATCGAGATCACCAGGCGCAGGTTGGCCTCGACCATTTCCTTCTTGGCCTGACGCGCCTCGCGCTCGCCCTTCTGCACCGTCTGGACGATGCGGCGGTAGTCGTCGATCGGCACGCCGGACTCGGTGGCCAGCGCCGCGATCTCCTGGCGGATGTCGCCGATCTGGCCCTGGTCGTTCTCGACGAACTTGGTCCAGCGCACACCCAGCTGCGGCACCTTGGTCGCCCAGGCCGGGTCCATTTCCGATCCGAAGTAGGCCTTCAGGAACTCGCCGCGGCTGATGCCGTAGCTGTCGGCCAGGCGCAGCAGGCGCCCTTCCAGGCCCATCAGGCGCTTGTTGATCGCATAGAGCTGCTCAACCAGCGCCTCGATGCGGTTGTTGTTCAGTTTCAGCGTCTTCAGGTGCTGGACGATGGTGGCGGTGGCGGCCTCATAGGCCACGCGCTCGCTCTGCGGCAGCTGCTCGCCCTTGAGGCGATGCTCCACCAGCTTTTCCTGCAGGCGGCGGAAGGATTCGAACTCGGCGGCGATGGCGTCGAGGGTCGCCATGACCCCTTCGCGCAGTTCGGCCTCCATGGCGCTGATGGTCGGGCCCGCGCCATCGTCGAAATCGTCGTCGTCGGACTCGGCCTTGGCCGCGCGGGTCCCGTCCTCGTCGTCTTCTGGCTCGGCCACCGCTTCAGCGTCAGCCGCTTCGCCGGCCACCGCCTCGTCGCTCAGCGCCTGGGCGACCTGGCCGCCGTAGGTCTGTTCGAGGTCGATGACTTCGCGCAGCAGGATGCGGCCCTGGCCCAGCTCCTCGCGCCACACCATGATGGCTTCGAAGGTCAGGGCGCTTTCGCACAGGCCGCGGATCATCGTGTCGCGGCCGGCTTCGATGCGCTTGGCGATGGCGATTTCGCCCTCGCGCGACAGCAGCTCCACCGAGCCCATCTCGCGCAGGTACATGCGCACCGGGTCGTCGGTGCGGTCGTAGGCGCTCTGCTTGTCGGCCGCCTCGGCCACCGCGGTCTCTTCGCGGACGACCACTTCGCCGCCTTCCGCCTCGGCCACGTCTTCCTCGGCCTCGACCACATTCACGCCCATTTCGGAGAGCATGGCGAGGGTGTCTTCGATCGCTTCGGAGGTCACTTCCTCGGACGGCAGAACCTTGTTCAGCTCGTCCATGGTGACATAGCCGCGGGCCTTGGCCTGCTTGATGAACTTCTTGACCCCGGCATCGGTAAGGTCAAGCAGCGGCCCATCCGGAGCGGCGGGCGCTTCAGGCGGGTCGGCGGTGGTCGTTGTGCTCATCTATGTCTCCGAAACGTCGCACGCTCCATGCAAGAGCGGCGCCGTAAATGGTTAATGGCCGGCCCGGATGAAGGCTTCACCTTCATGACGACCCGTCTTGTGCCCAAATCGTTCCCAACTTGACCGCCCGCCTCAGCGCGTCGCGTTCGGTCTTCAGCGACATGAACACCGCCGCACCGGAACCATTCGGCAAGGAGCCGCCCGCCAAGTCTTGCTTGGCGGCCGTCAAAGCCTGTTCCAACGCAGCCAGCCGGCTCAATATCCCGAAGGCGTACGACCACTGGGCTCGGGCGGCGGCGAGGGTGACATCCGATTGAATGAAGGGCGCGCCCGATTTCGGTGCGGCCCGGTCGATGTCAGTCAGCAGCGCGCTAAAGCCTGTAGCTGCCAAATGGCGTTGCAGGGCCTCGGAGTCAAGATGTTCAGCCTCCAACCGCAGGCGGATGATTTCCTTAGCCAATTGCGACAGGGCCGCATCGCCGAAGCCATGCCGCTCCAGGGCTTCGAGATGCTCGTCCAATACATGCGGGTCCAGGAGCGCTTGCTTGGCCAGGGCCGCCGGGGCCGGTTCGATGTCGGTTGCGAGGCGTTTGGCCGCAGCAACCCCTTCCGGCGTCGGGAAGGGACTGATGGGCTCGGCGCCGCGCCAGGGGCGCCGGCCGCCCTGCCCGTTCGCGCGGAAGACCGGAGAGGTTGAGCCCCCCCGCGCGCTCGCGAAAAGGTGATCGAAACGTTGCAGCAATTCGTCGCGATAGGCCTGGGCCAGGTCCTTTTCGGCGATGGCGCCGGCCACCGCGCGCAGGCGCTGTTTCAGCCCCGCCCGCCGCTCGGGCGTATCCAGCGGCTCGACATCGCGCTCGCGGTTGAACAGCACGTCCACGAAGGGCGCGCTGGCGGCGAGCTGAGCCTTCAGCGCCGCCGGCCCCTGTTCGCGCAGGACATCGTCGGGATCCTTGCCGCCCACCACGGCGGCAAAGCGGAAGCTCTTGCCGGGCTTGAGCAGCGGCAGGGCGCGGTCGATGGCCCGGCTGGCGGCCAGCTTGCCCGCCCGGTCCCCGTCGAAGCAGAGCGTCGGCTCCGGATGCAGGCGCCAGAGCATCTCCATCTGCGCTTCGCCCAGCGCCGTGCCCATGGCCGCCACCGCCGCGATCCCGGCCCGCTGACAGGCGATGACGTCCATGTAGCCCTCGACCACCACCAGGGCCGCGCCATCGCCGCCGGCGTGCAGCAGCTTGCGCGCCTCCGGCAGGCCGTACAGGACGTGGCCCTTGTCGAAGAGGGCGGTGTCGGGGCCGTTGAGGTACTTGGCCCGGGCCTCCGGATCCATGGCCCGTCCGCCGAAGGAGATGATCCGCCCTCGCCCGTCGGTGATCGGAAAGATGATCCGGTCGCGGAAGCGGTCATAGGGGGCTCCGCCGTCTTCCAGCGCGATCAGCAGGCCGGTCTCCACAAGTTCGGCCGGCCTCGCGCCCTTGGCGATCAGATAGTCCTTCAGGGCCGTGCGCCCCGCCGGCGAAAACCCCAGCCGGAAGCGGCCCCAGTCCTCCTCGGGCAGGCCGCGCTTGGCCAGATAGTCCCGCGCCGGGCGGCCCACCGGGCGGCGCAGCTCCGCCTCGAACCAGGACGCCGCCGCGTCCAGCCAATCGGTCAGCCCCTGGCGCTTCTTCTCCTGCGCCGCCGCCTGGGGGTCGGGCTCGGGCAGCGCCAGCCCGGCCTCTGCCGCCAGGCGCTCCACCGCCTCCATGAAGGTCAGCCGCTCGGTCTCCTGCAGGAAGCTGATCAGGTCGCCGTGCTTGCCCGACGAGAAGTCGTGGAAGAAGCCCTTGTCGTCGTTGACGAAAAACGACGGCGACTTCTCCTTGGTGAAGGGGGACAGGCCCACATATTCGCGCCCCTGCCGGCGCAGCTTCACCGTCTTGCCGATCACGTCCGACAGGCGAAGGCGGCTCTTGATCTCGTCCAGGAATCGGTCGTCGAAGCGCACGGCGCTCATTAGCGCGCCCAAGCGCCACAGCGGCAAGGATTCGTCGAGACCTCATGGATTCGCCCTCCCACCTTGGGCAAGAAGCGCGGCGTGTTCCGGTTGGCGTGTTCGCGCTCCACGCGATGTTCACATTTGCGGCGCCGCCCGCCCGTCACCGCTCAAATCCACGGCGCCGCAGGCGATTGCCGCTCAAGTGACGGCGCCGTCACGAAGGCCGCCAGCGCCGCGACGGCATCCTGGCTCTGCGGGGAATACGCTCGGGGAGAGCGGCGTGATCATGGGTTCAAGGCTGGGGGATGCGCCGAAGAGGGGCCCTGTGCGGCGCCTGGCGGCCGCCGTGGCCGAGGCGCTGTTCCCGCGCGGGGCCATCGCCCGCGCCGAGGCCGACGCACGCCTGGCCGAGGAGCGACTCGCCGTCGCCCTGGACGCCCTGCCCGAAGGCATCGTCTTTCTGGACGCCGAGGGCCGCTACATCCTCTGGAACAAGCGCTACGCCGAGATCTACCACCGCTCCGCCGACCTCTTCGCCCCCGGCGCGCGGCTCGAGGACACCCTGCGCATCGGCGTGGCCCGCGGCGACTATCCCGAAGCCGTCGGCCATGAGGACGAGTGGTTGGGTCGGCGGCTGGAGATGCTGCGCAACCCCGGCCAGCGGCACGAGCAGCGCCTGATGGACGGTCGCTGGGTGATGATCGAGGAGCGCCGCACCAGCGACGGCGGCGTTATCGGTCTGCGCGTCGACATCACCGCCATGAAGACCCAGGCCATCGCGCTGACCGAGGCCCTGGGGCGCGCCGAAGCGGCCAGCAAGGCCAAGAGCGAGTTCCTGGCCAACGTCAGCCACGAGCTGCGCACGCCGCTGAACGGCGTCATGGGCCTGGCGGACTTCCTGGCCCGGACCCCGCTGGACGGCGAACAGCGAGCGCTGGTGGACAATATCCTGGACTCGGCCGGCGCCCTCAACCGCCTGGTCAGCGACCTGCTGGACTTCAACAGCCTGGGCGCCGGCAGCGTGGCGATCAGCGCCGCGCCCTTCGACCTGGCCGCCCTGGCCACAGACACGATGGACTCCTTCCGCGCCGAGGCGACCGCCCGCGGCCTTTCCCTTGGCTTGCGCCTGTCCGACGGCGTGTCGGGCGAGGTCCTCGGCGACGCCCAGCGTGTGCGCCAGATTCTGGTCAACCTGCTCAGCAACGCCATCAAGTTCACCGAAACGGGCGGCGTCGAGGTGACCGTCTCGCCGGTCTTCGAGGAAGGCCGCAGCCGGTGGCGCTTCGAGGTCACCGACACCGGCGCCGGTTTCGACGAGGCCAACGCCGAGCGCCTCTTCGCCCGCTTCGAACAGGGCGACGCCTCGCCCACGCGCAAACATGGCGGCGTGGGGCTGGGCCTGGCCATCTGCCGGCAGCTGGCCGAGCTGATGGACGGCCAGATCACCGCTCGCGGCCGGCCGGGCGAGGGCGCGACCTTCACGGTGATCCTGTCCCTGCCGCCGGCGACGACGCAGGCGGACACCGCCGCCCTGGCCGAGGGCCCGCCCCTGCGCGTCCTCCTGGCCGACGACAACCCCACCAACCGCAAGGTCGTCGAGCTGATGCTGGACGCCGTGGGCGCCGAGGTGGTCAGCGTCGAGAATGGGCGCGAGGCGGTGGACGCCCTGAGGGGCGGCGGCTTCGACGTGGTGCTGATGGACCTGCAGATGCCGGTGATGGACGGCCTGGCGGCGATCCGCCTCATCCGCCGGACGGAGGCCGAGGCGGGCGCGCCGCGGCTGCCGATCATCGTGCTGTCCGCCAACAGCTCCGAAGACGACCTTGTCGCCTCGCAGGCCGCCGGCGCCGACGCCCACCTGGGCAAACCCATCCGCGCCGACGCGCTGCTGAGCGCGATGATGGAGGCGACGGGCGGGGAGCCGTAGTCCTTCCCCCGCGAGGCGCGAGTGGGGCAAGAATTTAGGCCCCCACCCCCTTCAGCTTTTCCGGATTCCGCACGACGTAGATCGCGCCGATGCGGCCGTCGTCGGAAGGTTCGAAGGCGAAGGTCATGACCCCGTCGTCGGAGTCGATCACCAGGCCCGGATAGCCGTTGATCCGCGCCACCCGGGCGCCGACCACGGCCGGCCAGGTTTGATGCCGCCACGCCAGGCCCTGCAGCAGGCGCATCACGTCGTCGCGCCCGATCAGCGGCCGCAGCGCCGCCTTGCGCTTGCCGCCGCCGTCGGAGATCAGCACGGCGTCCTCGGTGAGCAGCGCCGATAGGGCCGCCATGTCATTGCCTGCCGCGGCCTGCATGAAGGCGCCAGCCAGGCGCGCGGCCTCGGCGTCCGAGACGGTGAAGCGGGGCCGGGCCTCCTGCACGTGCTGGCGCGCCCGGGCGGCCAGTTGCCGGCACGCGGGCTCGGTGCGGCCGAGGCTGCGGGCCACGTCGCCATAGTCCTGCTCGAAGACGTCGTGGAGCAGGAACACCGCCCGCTCCAGCGGCGAGAGGCGCTGCAGGGCCAGCAGGAAGGCCACCGAAACGTCCTCCGCCCTCTCCAGCGGATCCTCGGTGATCTCCTCCACCAGCGGCTCTGGCAGCCATGGGCCGACGTAGGACTCGCGGCGGGCGCGGGCGCTCTTCACCCGGTCCAGGCACAGGCGCGTGGTCACCTGGGCCAGCCATGCCGGCGCATTGTCCAGAGCCGACCGGTCCGCGCCGTTCCACCGCAGCCAGGCGTCCTGCACCGCGTCCTCGGCCTCGGACAGCGAACCCAGCATTCGGTAGGCCAGCCGCGTCAGCCGTGGCCGCTGGGCCTCGAAGACGGCTACGACCTCCTGGGGCGCTGCGTCCGCCGGCATGGTCATGCCGCCAGGGCCGCCGGGCGCTCGAACGGCGCCGACGCGCCGGCCACCATCACCCGCGAGCAGGTCTTTCCGTGGCCCAGGCCGTATTTGAGCGTCGGATACATGCGCGCCGTAGTCAGGCTGAGGCTGATGTCGGTGAGCCCCGCCTTGCCCCAGCGCCTCACGATCTCGTCCCGCAAGGGGTCGGCCTCCTCCATGTCCCGCGCCAGCACCGCCCGGGCAAAACGATAGCCCAGGGCGGCGCTCTCGCCCATGGCCGCCTCGTCGCCGGCCAGGATGGCGCGCAGGACGTCCGCCTTCACCCCCGACTTTGCGGCGAGGTCAACGCCGATCTGGGTGCAGGGACCGCAGTCCTCGGCCAAGGCGCCGACGATGCCGGCCGCGGCCAGGGCCTCCGCCGGCGCGCGCCGGCCGTGGCCCAATGACGACACCAGGGAGAACTTGAGGAAGGCGAAGGGGCTGACGTCCAGCAGATCGCGCATATAGCTGGCGTCATAGTTCCAGGTCCGCTCGAAGGCGTCGATCTGGCGGCTGAACAGGGCTTTAAGCATCGGCTTTCTCCTTCAGGCTCTTGCGATCGAGGGGCGCTGGGGAAGGGCCAGCCAGGCGGCGAGCAGGGCCGGGATGAAGATGCCGGGAAGGTCGCGGATCAGTGCGGCGGCGGCATTGCCGCAGACCGCCGCATCGGCGACGTGGATACCGGAGTGCAGCAGCAGGAAGGCGGCGGCCGCCGCCATCGCGCCTTGCCCCGCCTCGGGCTTCCAGGCGCGCCAGGCCAGGGCGCCGGCGCAGACCAGGTAGATCGCGCCGATATCCTTGACGAAGTGCGGGTTGTACGGGCCGGTCGTCACCACGCCGGGCACGGCGCCGTACCACCACAGGCCAGCGAACATCATCGCCAGGCCGTTGGCGCCCAGCAACACGGCCAGCAGGCCGGCCAAGGATCGTTTCATGAAGCTCTCCATCGTCACTCGGGAAGAAGACGATGCAGCGCCCACGTTTGTGACATGAGCGTTCAGCCTCCATCCACCTCGTGGGCCCCCTCCTGGGGAGGGACAGATCGCGAAGCGATCAGGGTGGGGGAGTCCGACGCGTCCAGGGCGTCCATGGGCTTCAAAGCCATTCCCCACCCGGCCCTTCGGGCCACCCTCCCCATGAAGGGGAGGGAGCGAGATCACGGCCGGATCAGCATCGCCGCATAGGGCCCGAACCGTCCGTCCAGCACCTCGCCGGTTACACCCAGCAGCTCGCCGCCCGGGATCTGCGCCCACGTCGCCGGCTCGCCGCTCATATTGAACATCGCCACAATCCGCTCGCCGTCCGCCTCGCGCGAGAACGCCAGGATCGGCGCCGGGGCGTCCAGGAAGGCGATCTCGCCCCACTTCAGGGCCGGCCAGGCCTTGCGCAGGGCGATGATGGAGCGGGCGAACGTCAGCGGCGAGTCCGGATCGCCCTCCTGCAGATCCACGGTCAGGGCGTCGTGCTCCGGCGCGGCCGGCAGCCAGGGCGTTCCGCCCGTGAAGCCGTGCGCCGGCGCGTCGGACCGCCAGGGCATGGGCGTGCGGCAGCCGTCGCGGCCCTTGGCCACCGGATAGTAGAGATCGCCCACCGGGTCGCGCAGCTGGTGGCGCAAGAGGTCCGCCTCCGGCAGGCCCAGCTCCTCGCCCTGGTAGATCAGGGTCGTGCCCTTCAGGCTCACCAGCAGGGCCAGCATCAGCTTGGCCAGCGCCGGGTTCGAGCCGCCGTCGCCGAACCGGCTGACGGTCCGCGCCACGTCGTGGTTGGAAAACGACACGCAGGGCCAGTGGCGTGGATGCCGCGCCAGATTGGCGAAGTGCCTCAGGATGAAGCTGGGGGACAGCCGCTTGGCGATCAGCAGCGGGAAGCTGTAGCCGGCGTGCAGCCCCTCGTCGGAGGCCGCAAAGCCTCCCGCCCGCTCGGCTTCCTCGGAGAACTCGCCGAACACGAAGCGGCCCTCGAAGGCGTCCACCCGCCGCCGGATCTCGTCCAGCACCTCGATGTTCTCCGGCAGGTTGGCGTCGTACTTCTGTTCCTGAAGGTTCGAGGCGTGGGCCCAGTGGTGGCTGGTCCGCTCCTCCACCGGCACGGCCGGGTTCGGGGTCAGGGCCGGGTCGTGCAGGTAGGCGTTGGCCACGTCCAGGCGAAAGCCATCCGCGCCGCGCTGCAGCCAGGTCTCCAGCACCTTCAGCGCCGCCTCCCGCGCCGCCGGGTTGCGCCAGTTCAGCTTGGGCTGCTGGCGCAGGAATTTGTGGTGATAGTGCTGCCGCCGGTCCGGCTGGTACGACCAAGCCGGTCCGCCGAACACCGACAGCCAGTTGTTGGGCGCCGTGCCGTCCAGCGTCGGATCGGCCCAGACGTACCAGTCGGCTTTGTCACCGCCCTGACGGCTTTCCAGGAACCAGACGTGCTCGTCGCTGGTGTGCGCCAGCACCTCGTCCAGCAGCACCCGGATGCCCCGCGCATGCGCCGCATCGAGCAAGGCCTTGAAGTCGTCAAGCGTCCCGTAGTCGCCCTGCACACCGTCGAAGTCGGCGACGTCATAGCCCCAGTCGCGGTTGGGCGAAGGATGGATGGGCGAGAGCCAGATGGCGTCCACGCCCAGGGCCGCGATGTAGTCCAGCTTGGCCAGGACGCCCGGCAGATCCCCCTGCCCGTCACCGTTGCTGTCGAAGAAGCTGCGCACATAGACCTGATAGATCACCGCGCCGCGCCACCAGGGCCGGGCCGTCCCCTCGCCGTCGGCCACTACGCCGCCTCCCGTTCCAGGGTCTGAAGCCACGCCGGCAATTCGGCGATCGAGGCCAGTTCCGCATAGCGCGGGTGCCCCACCGGAGCGTCCGCCAGCTCATGCGCCCAGGTCACCGCATAGGGGATGTAGGCCCCGAAGGCGCCCGCCTCGATGGCCGGCAGGACGTCCGACTTCATGGAGTTGCCGGCCATGGCGGCCCTGGAAGCGCCCGCGCCGTGCCGTTCGAACACCCGCTCATAGGTTCCCCGGTCCTTCTCGCTGACGATCTCCACCGCCGAGAACAGCTCGCCCAGCCCCGAGGCCGCCAGCTTGTTCTCCTGGTGCATCAGGTCGCCCTTGGTGATCAGCACCAGGCGGTAGCGGTCGGCGAGCGCCGCCAGGGTCTGGTCCACGCCCGGCAGGGTCTCGACCGGATGGCTCAGCATCTCGCGCCCCGCCGCCAGGATTTCGCGCACGGCCGCCGTGATGTCCGCTCCCTGCGCCAGCTCCATGGCCGTCTCGATCATCGACAGGGTGAAGCCCTTCACGCCGTAGCCATAGAGTCGCAGGTTGCGCCGCTCCACCGCCGCCAGCCGCTCGCGCACCGCCCGCTCGTCGGCGTGACCGCCCAGCAAGGCCACGAACCGGTCCTGGGTCAGGCGGAAGATGGTCTCGTTGTGCCAAAGCGTGTCGTCGGCATCCAGGCCGATGGTGGTGATGGTCATGCGGGATTCGCTCATTGGCGGAACTTTGGCGGCGGGCGGCGTCAGCGGCAAGGCCGGAGCCAATTCGGCCGGCGCCGTCACCCCTCATCCTCGCACGGCTCCGCCGCGTGGAACTGGGAACACTCTTCCGAAGGGAGAGGGAGGCCCGCGCGCGAAGGGCGTGGGAGGTGAGGTTGCGCCCTCTCCCACAAACCCGCGACGCCTAAGCCGCTCCCACACACGCCTCATGCGCCTTGGTGAACCGCTCGGCCTGCGCCGGAAATTTCGCCAGCAACGCATCCGGACGGATCGGCCGGGCGACCAGGCCGCCGCCGCAGTTGGGGCAGACGCCGCCGAACCGGCCCTCCGCGCAGTCGGCGCAAAAGGTGCACTCGAAGGTGCAGATGCGCGCGTCGGCGGCGGCCGGCGGAAGATCCTTGTCGCAGCATTCGCAATTGGGGCGTAACGCCAGCATCGGCCTCTCCAGTCTGGCTCTTGAAAAGGTCGCGGGCCGCGGCGCGTTGACCGCAACCTCCAGAATCACTACCTACGCGGCCGTTTGCCCGCATGGAAGGAAAGTCCGATGTCGCGAGACCTGCTGCCCGGCGTCACCGGAGTCCTGGCCTTGGCCGATGGCACGATCCTGCAGGGGATCGGCGTCGGCGCCGAGGGCGATGCGGTGGGCGAGGTCTGCTTCAACACCGCCATGAGCGGTTACCAGGAGATCCTCACCGACCCCTCCTACATGGCCCAGATCGTGGCCTTCACCTTTCCCCACATCGGCAACGTCGGGACCAACACCGATGACGTTGAACAGGTCTCCGGCGCCAGCGAGACGGCGGCCCGCGGCGCGATCTTCCGCGACGCCCCCACCGACCCGGCCAACTGGCGTTCCAATTCCGACCTGGACGGCTGGCTGAAGCGCCGCGGCGTGATCGGCCTGGGCGGGCTGGACACGCGGGCGCTGACCAAGGCGATCCGCGAGAAGGGCATGCCCCATGGCGTCATCGCCCACAGCCCCAGGGGCGAGTTCGACCTGGAGGCCCTGGTGGCCAAGGCCAAGGGCTGGCCGGGCCTGGTGGGCATGGACCTGGCCAAGGACGCCACCTGCCTGCAGCCCTTCGACTGGGACGAGGGCCTGTGGTCCTGGCCCGACGGCTACGCCTGGGTGAACGGCGAGACGGCCAAGTACAGCGTCGTGGTCGTGGACTATGGCGTCAAGCGCAACATCCTGCGCGCCCTGGCCTCCATCGGCGCGGCCATCAGCGTGGTGCCAGCAGGCACGACCGCCGAGGACATCCTGGGACGCAAGCCCGACGGGGTGCTGCTCTCCAACGGCCCCGGCGACCCGGCGGCGACGGGCCAGTACGCGGTTCCCCAGATCCGCAAGCTGGTCGACAGCGGCGTGCCGATCTTCGGCATCTGCCTGGGCCACCAGATGCTGGCGCTGGCCCTGGGCGCCAGGACCGTCAAGATGGAGCAGGGCCACCACGGGGCCAACCATCCGGTGAAGGACCTCACCACCGGCAAGGTGGAGATCGTGTCCATGAACCACGGCTTCACCGTCGACCGGGCCAGCCTGCCCGCGGGCGTGGCGGAAACCCACCTCTCCCTCTTCGACGGCACCAACGCCGGCCTGGCGGTGACCGACGCCCCGATCTTTTCGGTCCAGCACCACCCCGAAGCCTCCCCCGGACCGACCGACAGCCTCTACCTCTTCCAGCGCTTCGCCGAGCTGATGGACGGGCGGAAGGGCTGAGGCGCAGCGCCTCTTTCAGGGTGACTGGACCGTCGCCCAGAGGATTTCGATCGGCAGCAGCATGGTGCGGTGGCCAAGGGGCGGCGCGGCGACGAAGCCGTG
>FTAI01000032.1_pt1 | contig 11776 bp, 3 predicted proteins | sample 1638941 | NCBI WGS metagenome assembly FTAI01 (sample SAMEA3914813, study PRJEB12502) | metagenome | biome: forest; material: soil | place: Canada | collected 2011-07-07 | depth 0.3 m | reverse complement strand
GTTCGATCCTCACCTGGGGCGGCGGCGCCTATGCGATCCTGGCTCAAAGCATCGGCGGCGGCGGCGGCGTCGGCGGCAATGGCGACATCGGCGCGGCCGGCGGCGGGCAAGTGCGCCTGGGCGGCGGTGTGGGCTCCACCGGCGACGGCGCGGCGGTGACGGTGGCCAACTGCGTCCAGGACATCCACGGCGCCTGCGCCGCGGCGGGCGGCGCGATCCAGACCTTCGGCCTCGGCTCGACCGGCGTCCTGGCCCAGAGCATCGGCGGCGGCGGCGGCATCGCCGGCAATGTCGACAAGGGCTTTGCCAATGGCCTGAACGCCATCGACTCCACCTTCGCCCAGGCGGGCGGCGGGGGTGGCGGGGCCGGAAACGGCGGAACCGTCACCGTGGACAACTGGGGCTCGATCACGACCTGGGGCGCGGGCGCCTCGGGCATCTTCGCCCAGAGCCTCGGCGGCGGCGGCGGCCTGGCCGGCGCGCCGGGCCCCGACGGCGCGGGTCAATCGGCCCTCAACTTCGCCGGCAGCCTGGGCGGTGTCGGCTCCGCCAGCCTGGTCACGGTAGGCGAAGTGGGCAACATCACCACCAACGGCGTCGACAGCAGCTATGGCGTCTTCGCCGAGAGCGTGAACGCCCAGGGCGCCGGGGCCACCTCCGCTCTGCGCGTCGACGTCAAGGTCACCGGGAACACCAGCACTTTTGGGACCAACTCGGCCGGGATCTTCGCCCTGTCGACGGGCATCGACGGCGCCGGCGCCGTGCAGGTCTCACAGACCGGGTCGGCCAGCACCGTCGGGGCCAATTCCGACGGCCTGTTCGCCCTCAGCACCTCCCAGACCGGCGACGGCCAGGCCGTGACCGTGGGTCTGACGGGTTCCATCCTCACCCAGGGCGACGATTCCGTCGGCCTGTTCGCCCGGAGCCTGGGCAGCGCCACGGGCGTTGGTGGGCCGGTGAGCGTCACCTTCAACGGCGTCGGGGGGATCAGCGGCGCCGCCATCGTCACCCTGGGGGCCCGCGCCGACGGCATCTTCGCCCAGAGCCTCAGCGGCCAAGGCGACTCCGGCGTGGTGAATGTCCAGGCCGGCGCGCTGATCCACACCGAGGGCGATCACTCCCGCGGCATTTTCGCCCAGAGCACGACGGCCCAGGGCGACGCCGGCGACGTGATCGTGAACCTGCTGGGCGGCGTCACCACCCTGGGAACCAACGCCACCGGCCTCTACGCCCAGAGCCTGGGCAGCGCCACGGGCCACGGCGACAACGTCACTGTCGGCGTCACCGGCGACCAGACCATCTATACCCGGTCGGACGACTCCGACGGCATCTTCGCCCAGAGCCTCAGCGGCCAGGGTGCTTCCGGGAACGTCCTGGCGGACGCCCACACCTTCATCAGCACCCACGGCGACCGCGCGGTGGGCCTGTTCGCCCAAAGCACAACGCCCTCAGGCAATTCGGGGCTCGTCAACGTGACCCTCGCCGGCGGGGCCTCCACGCTCGGCGCCGACTCCACCGCCGTCTATGCCCAGACCCTGGCCGGCGTGGGCGGAACGGCCTCTGACGTCGCCGTCACACTTTCGCCGTCCATCCCCGGACAATCCTTCTCGACCATCGCCACCGGCGGCGCTCGCTCGGACGGCGTCTACGCCCAGAGCCACAGCAGTGTCGGCGCCGGGGGCCACGTCGTGGTCACCGCCGACAGCCTGGTCCAGACCCTGGGCGCCGACTCCCACGGCATCTATGCCCAGAGCACGTCGGACAACGGCGCAGGCGGTGTGGTCGAGGTGACGCTCAACGGCCAGGTCTCAACCGCCGGCGGCAACGCCACGGGGATCTTCGCCCAGAGCCTGGCCAGCTCCACCTTCACGGCCTCCGCCGTGCATGTGACCACCACCGGCCAGGGCGTGGTCGTCACCCAAGGCGCGGCCGCTGACGGCATCTTCGCCCAGAGCCTCAGCGGCCTGGGCGCCGGCGCCGCGGTGACTGTGAACGCCGCCAGCTCGATCGGAACCTCGGGCGCCGGTTCGAACGGTGTTTTCGCCCAGTCCACGTCGGCCAACGGCGCCGGCGGGACAGTCGATGTCACCCTGAACGGGTCGATCAGCACCCAGGGCGCCGCCGCGACCGGCATCTACGCCCAGAGCCTGGCGGTCCAGACCGGCGCCGGGTCGGCCGTGCACGTCACCGTCACTGGCGGCGGGTCGATCGCCACCGGCGGCGACCTGGCGGATGGTATCTATGCCCAGTCCCAGAGCGTCACCGGCGCCGGCGCCGCCGTCATGGTCCTGGCCAATAGTTCGTTCCTGACCCAGGGCGTCGACGCCAGCGGCATCTACGCTCAGAGCGTCGCCGGAACAGGCGGCGCGGGCGGCGCGGTCACCGTCCAGGGCGCCGGGGTGATTACGACCCTGGGCGATCCTTCCTATGGCGTCTTCGCCGAGAGCGTGGGCCCCAACGGCGCGTCAGCCGTGGGCGTCAACTGGACCGGCGTCGTGCAGACCGCCGGCGACGGCTCCGACGCCATCCATGCCGACAGCCTCGGCGGCGCCGGCGCGGGCGGCGGCGTGACCATCACCCAGGTGGGCAACATCATCACACAGGGCCTGACCGCCGATGGCGTCTACGCCTACAGCCAGGGCGCTGCTCAGGGCGGCGCGACCTCGGTCACCCAGACCGGCAATGACGCCACGACCGGCTACGGGATCTTCGCGTTGAGCACCAGCACCCTGGGCGGGGCGGGCGTCGTGCAGGTCACCCAGCATGGCTCCATCGCCACCAGCGGGCCGGCCAACGCCGCCGGCATCTACGCCCAAAGCCTGGCGGGCCCGGCCGGCGCCGCCTCGACGGTGACTGTCATCACCCAGGGGGGCGGGCTGATCTCCACCATCGGGACAGGTTCGGACGGCATCTTCGCCCAGAGCCATTCCAGCGTCGGTTCCGGCGGGACCGTCACGGTCAACTCGGCCAACTCCATCCAGACCCTGGGCGCCGGGTCCACCGGCCTCTTGGCCCAGAGCCTGGCCGGGACCGGCGGCGCCGGCGGCGCAGTCTCGGTGACCGAGACCGGCGATGTCGTCACGGCGGGCGCCGGCGCCTACGGTATCCTGGCCCAGAGCGACGGCGGCGCCGGTTCGGCCGGCCCGGTCTTAGTGAAACTGACGGGCGGGATCGCCACCAGCGGCGCCACGGGCGCCGGCGGCATCTACGCCCAGAGCCTCGCCGGCCCCTCCGGGACCGCCTCGGGCGTCACAGTCACCTCCCTCGGCGGCGAGACCATCACCACCCAGGGCGCCGGCTCCGCTGGCGTCTTCGCCCAGAGCGCCAGCGGCGTTGGCGCCGGCGGCGCAGTCAGCGTCAACCTGGCCAGCTCGGTCGGCACGGTGGGCGACGGTTCGCGCGGAATCCTCGCCCAGAGCGTCTCTATCGACGGAGCCGGCGGGCTCGTCGCGGTGGCGCTGAACGGTTCGATCAGCACCCAGGGCCTGGGGGCGACCGGCCTCTACGCCCAGAGCCTGGCCGGCGGCGCGCACACAGCCTCGGCGGTCACGGTGACCACCACGGGCGGGGGGACCATCACCACCAAGGGCGCGGGGGCGGACGGCCTCTACGCCCAGAGCCTCAGCGGCGCTGGCGCCGGCGCGGCGGTCTCGGTGAACGCCGTCAGCTCCATCGGCACGCTGGGCGACGGCGCGCGGGGCGTGTTCGCCCAGAGCACGTCGGGCGATGGTGACGGCGGCGTGGTGAGTGTGGCCGTGAACGGCTCGATCAACACCGGCGGTGCGGGCGCCACGGGCCTCTCCGCCCAGAGCCTGGCCGGCGGCGCACACCAAGCCTCGGTGGTCACAGTGACCACCACCGGCGGCGGCACAATCACCACCCAGGGCTCCGGCGCCGACGGCGTCTTCGCCCAGAGCCTCAGCGGCCTGGGCGCTGGCGGGTCGGTCAGCGTCGATGCGACCAGCTCAATCGGAACCCAGGGCGTGGGCGCCATCGGCCTCTATGCCCAGAGCCACTCCCTGAGCGGCGCCGGTGGGACTGTGACCGTCGGCCTGCACGGCTCCCTGAGCACCCAGGGACTCGGCGCGAGGGGCATCTTCGCCCAATCCCTGGCCAGCGCTGGCGCGGCGGCGAGCGGTGTGAGCGTGAACGTCACCGGCGCGGGCTCTGTCAGCACCGCCGGCGACAACGCCGTGGGCGTCTACGCCCAGAGCCAGAGCGACACCGGCGCGGGCGGGGCCGTGTCTGTCAATTCAACGGCGGCGATCTCCACCCAAGGCGCCCACGCCCAAGGCGTGTATGCCGAGAGCACGTCCCTGAACGGCGCGGGCGGCGCGGTCAGCGTCAACCTCTCCAACGGCCTGGTCACCCAGGGTCAGGGCTCCACGGGCGTCCAGGCGCTCAGCCTCGGCGGCGTGAGTTCCGCCGGCGGGCCGGTGAGCGTCACCTTCGTGGCCGGCCAAACCCTCATCACTCTTGGCGACGGCTCGGTCGGCATCCTGGCGCAAAGCCATCAAGGCGCCGGCGCCTCCGGCCTTCCGCCCACCACCGTGACGGTCACCGCCAACGGCGCGATCCAGACGGCCGGCCTCGGCAGCGACGGCATCCGGGCCGACACCGACATGGCCGGCGACGTCCTGGTCACCCTGGCCCAGACCGGGTCGATCCTGACCCTGGGCGCGGGCGCGGACGGCATCGACGCCTTCAATTCCAGCGGCCTGACCGGCGCGGTCACCGTCGGTTCGGCCGCCAACCGCCTGGCCGGCCGGATCGACGCCGCCGGCAATGGCGTCTTCGCCACCACCAACACTGGCGGCCAGGTCACCGTGGCGACGGCCGCGACGTCCCTGATCGGCTCCGGCCTGACCGGCATCAAGGCCACGCAGACAGGCGCAGCCGGCAATGTGCTGGTCGACAATCTCGGCGTGGTCAACGGCGCCGGAACGATCGGCATCGACGCCGAGGTGACCCAGGCGGCCAACGCCGGCTCGGTCACCGTCAACACCGGCGCGGTGCTGGCCCAATCCACCGGCGTGCTGGCTCAGACCGCCGGCGTCGGCGACGTCAACGTCACCACCCTGGCCGGCTCGACCGTGGTCGGCGGCCTCGGCGGCTCGGGCGACGGCATCGACGCCTTCGCCCTCGGCGGCGGCAATGTCACGGTGACCAACCACGGCGCGGTGTTCGGCGACCCAGGGATCAAGGCCACAGCGATCGGCCCGGGCACGGTCACGGTGGACGTCCTGGCCAACGTCACCGGCGGCGGAGACGCCATCGAAACCAGCACCGTCGACGGCGCCAACACGGTCACGGTCGCCCAAGGCGTGACGGTCAAGAGCCTGGGCGCGGCGGGCGTCAACGCCTCGGCCAGCGGCGCGGGCGCGATCTCCATCTCCACCGCCGCGACCAGCGCCGTCGCCGGCGCCACGGCCGGCATCGTCGGCGCCGCCCACGGCGGCGGCGTCACCATCCTCGCGGCCGGGACCAGCGGCGTCACGACCGCCGGCGCCAACCACTGGGGCGTCCTGGCCGAAGATTTCGGCGGCGCCTCCGCCCATGTCACCCTTACCGGCGCCGTCACCGACGGCGGCGTAGCGGCTCAGGTCTTCACAGCCGGCCAGGTGAACATTGCCGCCTCGGCCAACCTCACCAACACCGCCGGCCCGGGCGTCGAAACCCTCGCCGAAGCCGGCTCGACGCTGGTCAGCCTCACCGGCGCCGCTCAGGTTTCCGGCTCGCTGGTCGCCGGCCTGTGGTCGCACTCGACCACCGGGGCCATTAGCATCGGAACGGCCGCCGCAACGGGCGTCTTCTCATCGGCCGGCGACGGCGTCCTGGCCCAGGCCGCCGCGGCCGGAGGAACGGTCACCGTCCACACCGCCGGAATCATCGGCTCGCTGGCCAGCCCCGTGGGCGCCAACGGCGTCGAGGCGACGACGGCGGACGGCGTCATCGACATCCTGGCCGGCGGGGCGATCCACGCCGCCGGTTCGGGCGTGTTCGCTGCGGCGGGCGGGGTCGACACGGTGACCATCCTGGCCGGACCGGTTCAAGCCGGCGGCGCCTGGGCGCTCTCGGCGTCCAGCGGGGGGGGAAACGTGACCGTGACCGGCGTCGGCGCCCTCAGCGGCCAGAACGGCGTACGGGCTCTGACCCTCGGCGCCGGGACGATCGGCATCGATACGAGTCTGGGCCAAGTGACCGCCACCGCACCCGGCGGCGCCGGCGTCTACGCCAGCAACACCGGCGGCGGCGCCATGACCGTGAAGACCGGCGCTGTCACCGCCCTCGGCGGCGGCGCGGCTGTGGGTGTCGAGGCGCTCGGCGGTTCCGGCCCGGTGCTGGTCACCACGATCGGCGCCGTGGCGGCCAGCCAGGACGGCGTCATCGGCCAGTCCACCGGCGCTGGGGCGGTGACGCTTCAACTCGGCCAGGCGGTCACCGCCAGCGCCGCGACGGGCGAAGGCGCCGCGGCCCTCAGCGCGGGCGGCGATGTGTCGGTCACCTCCGCCTCAGCGGTTACCGGCGGCGGCCATGGCGTCGTCGCGGCCACCAGCGGGGCGGGCAAGGCCACAGTCTCCCTCACCGGCGCCATCACCGGCGCCAACGGTGTCGGCGTCCAGGCGTTCGGCGGTTCGGGCGGCGTCTTGGTCACCTCCGCCGGTCCGATCATGGGCGGCGCGGCGGGCGTCCAGGTGGTGACCACCGGCGCGGCGAGCCTCACCCTCGGCGGCGACCTGGCCAGCGGCGGCTACGGGGTGATCAGCAACGCCGACGGCGGCGCCACGCTCAACATCGGCTCGGCCGCCGCAAGCACGGTGGCCGGCCTCGGCGCCGGCGTCAGCGCGGCCCTTTCCAACGGCGCCGCGGTCATCGACGTCGCCCAGGGCGCCGGCGCAACCACCACGGTCAACATCGGCGCCGGCACAACCGTCCGCTCCCTAGCCGGCGCGGCCAGCGACCTAGCCGTTCACGCCAACGTGGCCTCGGCCACCGGCTCGGTGAACGTCAACAACGCCGGCCTCCTGGTCGGGACTTTGGACTTCTCGAGCCTGACCGGCGCCGGCTCGGTGAAGCTGGTCAACACCGGCTTCTGGCAGACCGGCGGCGCCAGCGTCTTCGGCGGCTCGGGCCCCGGCGCCCGCAGCCTGACCAACAGCGGCGAGATCGACACCAGCGGCGTCGGCGCGGCCGGCGTCACCGCCTTCGACTTCGGCGCCGCCAGCGCCAGCAGCTTCGCCAACAGCGGCCTGTTACGGGTCGGGGTGGTCAATGCCGCCCACGCGTCCTTGCCCTATGCGGCCAGCCTGACCCTCAGCCACCTGAGCGCCTTCAACAACTCCGGCACGATCTCCCTGTCGGACGGCGCGGCGACCCCCGACCGGTCGCTGAACGCCCCCGGCGCAATCTTCACCGGCTCCGGGTCCAGCCGCCTCATCGTGGACGCCTACCTGGGCGGGCCGGGCTCTGTGGCCGATACGCTGAACGTCGGCTCCACGGCCGGCTCCACCAGGCTGGCGGTCAATGACACCAACCCCGGAACCGGCGCCTACAATCCCACCGGCGTCACCGTGGTCACCACCACTGGCGCCAATGCGCCGGGGGCCTTCACCCTCGACCCGGCGTCCAGCCACTACGTCACCATCGGCGGCCAGGCCGTCCTGCAGAAGGGGCTGTGGCTCTACACCCTGCAGAACCAGGTCAACCGCAGCGCCCTGGTCAGCGCCCCGAATGCGGAGGCCATGAACTTCACCTCGCTGGGCGTGGACGTGCAGCAGCTCTGGTTCGCCAACGACCCCTGGCAGGACCGCCAGGACCTCTGGCGCGACGGCGCGCAGGCGGAGTTCACCCAGGGCTTCGATCCCGGCGTCTGGCTCAAGACCGTGGGCGGCTGGTCCAGCCGATCGGGCCAAAGCACCGTGGCGCCCGGCGTCACGCTGGACACCAGCTACAGCCAGTCCGGCTGGGGCCTCATCGGCGGCCTCGACGCGGACAAGGCCGTCGGCTCGTCTGGCCGCGACGCCCTCATGGGCGGGGTGTCCTTCGGCTATGTCCGCTCGGATGTGACCCACCAGGCCCAGGGCGGCTCGGACGCCCTGCACGGCTGGGTGTTCGGGGCCTATGGCTCCTATCTGCGCGGACCGATGTTCCTGAACGCCTCGCTCAGCGGCGACGTGCTGCGCGTGCGCCATGTCGCGCCCAGCCTGGGCTTCGCCCAGGAGGTCGGCGCCCGCTCCATCGGCGCCCGCGTCGAGGGCGGCTGGCGCTACAACCTCGGCGGCGGCGTGCTGGAGCCGATCGGGACCCTGGCCTTCGCCCACACCTCGGTTGACGACTTCACCCTGCCCGGCGTCGTCGTGCGGCCCGGCGCCCAGGAGTCGTTCCGTGGCGCGCTGGGCCTGCGCTACACCGGCGTGGTCACCACGACCCAGAACTACGATCTCAAGCTCTCCGGCGATCTGCGGGCCTGGGACGAATTCGAGGGCCACAATCACACCACCTACATCACCGGCGGGCCGGACCTGGTGGTGGTGGACGATTTCCACGGCGCCTTCGGCGAGGTGGGCGGCACGCTCAGCCTCGCCCCGCACGGCCTCGGCGTTTCCGGCTTCCTGGAAGGTTCGGTCCGCTTCAAGAGCCGCTACACCGACTCCCGCGTCAGCCTGGGGGCGCGCTACGCCTGGTAGCGCGCCGACAGGCCAAGCGGCGCTCGCGTCAAGGCGGCCTTAACCGGCGCTTTCCGTTCGGGAATGTCGAACGAACAGACAAGAGTTTCGCGTTGGAGCGGAACGATCTGACGCTCCAACATGACGGTCAAGGAGCGCGCCGTTGTCGCGGCCGCCACTCCCTCGGAGTGAAACCATGACCGCCTCTGCCACGACCCTCGCCGCGCCCGGCGCCTTTCGCGATCTGAGCGCGCCTTCCCAGATCCCGCGCGCTCGCCCGGTCGTGGCGGACCGGGAGTTCGAAGAGCTGCGGCGAGACGCGCCAGACCTTGGCGTCAACGGCGTTCACTCCGGCGCGGTGAAGGCGGTGCTCGGGGTCTACGCCCTACTGCTGCTAGCCTTCTGGGTATTCTTCGGCGGCCCGCAGACCGCGCTGGCCCTCGGGGTCATCACGGTCCTTGGCGCCATGTATTTCGGCCTTCTTGGCGGAGGCGTCCTCGTCGCGGACAGTTCTCCGCGCCGTGCTCTGGGCCGCGACTTCGGCGCCTTCCTGGACGGCAAGGTCTCGATCGCCACCGGCTGGATTTTGGGGCGAGAGGCCTTCGCCCAGATCATTCTCCTGCCCGTGGCGTTGTTGGCCGGCGCCATCGTCTTCGGCTCGATCTGGCGGCTCACCGCCGGCTGACGGACGCCGCCGCTGGCACGCCTTCTTCGCACCCCCCTCGAAAGCCCGATTCGATGATCGATATCGCCTATCCCCGAGCCGTCACCTTGCGCCTGGCGCCACCGGCCAGGCTGACCAACGCCCGCGGGAGATGAACATGCCAGGATCCACCGAAAGGCCGCTGCACGTGAGCGATCGACGTCGCTTCCTCACCGGCGCGGGCCTGATCGCCGCCTCGGCCCTGGCGCCGCGAGCCTGGGCCCAGGCCACCACCGACCTGGCGCTTCCCGGGCGACCCTCCACGCGGCCGCTGACGGACGCCCTTGCGGGAAAGCGGGGCATGATCCTCCAGCGCTCGAGGCCGCCCTTGCTCGAAACGCCGATGAGTGTCTTCGACCAGGGCGTCTTCACGCCGAACGAACAGTTCTTCGTGCGCTGGCACTGGGCCAACATCCCAACCTCCATCGATGTGACGACCTTCAAGCTGAATGTGCACGGCCGTGTCGCACGTCCGTTGTCGCTCTCGCTGGCCGAGATCCTGGCCATGCCTCGTGTCCAGATGGCCGCGGTGAACCAGTGCTCGGGCAACTCGCGCGGCCTGTTCCAGCCTGGCGTGTCCGGCGCGCAGTGGAAGCATGGCGCCATGGGCAACGCCAAGTGGCTTGGCGTCAGCCTGCGCCACGTCCTGGACCTGGCCGGCGTTCAGCCAGGCGCCGTGGCGGTTCGTTTCAACGGCCTTGATCAGCCGGTCGTCGACGGCGCGCCGGACTTCGCCAAGTCGCTCTCTGTGGATCACGCCCGCGACGGCGAGGTGATGATCGCCTTCGCCATGAACGGCGAGCAGCTGCCGCTGCTCAACGGCTTTCCGATCCGGCTCATCGTCCCCGGCTGGTACTCGACCTACTGGCTCAAGATGCTCAACGACATCGAGGTGCTGGGCGCCGAGGACGATGGTTACTGGATGGCCAAGGCATACCGGGTCCCTGCCACGCCGTTCGCCAACGTTTCACCGAGCGCGAAGGACTTTCCGACCGTCCCGATCAACAAGATGGTCCCCAGGGCCTGGATAACGAGCCTCGCCGAGGGCGTCACCGTCGCCTTCCAGCCGCTGCTCCCCGTCGGCGGCATCGCCATAGGCGGCGACGCCGGTGTGGCCAAGGTCGAGCTCTCCGCCGACGGCGGCCGTTCCTGGACCCTGGCCAAGCTCGGGCCGGACGAAGGCAAGTACGGCTTCCGCCGGTTCGACGGGACGGTGAGCGTCGCCGGTCGGGGTCCGGCGTCCGTGATGGCCCGCTGCACCAACGCGTCCGGCGTCACCCAGCCGTTGACCGCCAACTGGAATCCAGGCGGCTTCATGCGCGGCTGCGTCGAGACCACCAAGGTGGTCTTGTCATGACCCAGCCTTCCCAGAGACCCACCTACGGCCGGGCGGTCATGCAGGCGGTCGGCCTTGCGGCAGGCTTCATTGTCGCTGTCTCACTGGGCCGCAACGCGTTCCAGGAGAGCCTCGGGCCGGCTCCGCCGCCTCCCGCACCGGCCGCCGCGCCGCCGTCCGCGGTGACGGCGGGCGGATTCACCCTGACCTCCACGAGCATCGATTGGCCCGAAGATCCCTCGACCTACACAGGCGCCGGGGCGGATCTCATGAACAACAATTGCACGGCCTGCCACTCGGCCAGCATGGCCCTGAGCCAGCCGCCGCTTTCGCGCGCCCAGTGGGCGGCGACGGTGGACAAGATGAGCAACACCTACAAGGCGGCCGTAGCCCCCAAGGACGTCCCCGCGATCGTCGAATACCTGACCAACATGAGCGCACGGTCGGGCGGTGGAACGGCCCACCCAGACCAGGCGCCCGCCGCCGAGGCGACCGGCGCAACCGGCTGACGCCGGCTGCCGGCGTGATCATCGGAGAAAAGGCCGCCAGGTTCATCAAGGGCGAGGCGGCTCTCGAGGCGCGGCGGCAAGCGGGTGGGCCAGCCGACCACGCCGGCCGAACCTGACCTTGCAAGGTTGCAGCGGGGTTGCCAGGGTTCTGGCGTCAATCTCCGGGTCCGCTTCGGAGCAAGGATGCCTATATCGGCGATCACGGCGCGACATGGCGCCTCGCGGGAGACGAAGACAATGCCAACGCTCGATCTGCGCTGCTTGGTGATGGTCTGTCCGATCGCGGCGCTGCTGCTAGGTGGCGCTTCAGCGGCGACCGCCGCGCCGCAAGCTGCGCCTGTGAGTGCGCCAGCCGCTTTCGATGTGTCCGATCGCGCGGCCATTCTGGTTGTTCACGCCGCAGGGGCGCAGATCTACGAATGCAAGGTGGACGCCAGTGGCGCGATGAACTGGGTATTCCGCGAACCTATCGCCACCCTCGTCGGGAACGGCAGGACAATAGGCCATCACTATGTCGGCCCCACCTGGGAACTGAGCGATGGTGAAGTGGTGCAAGCCAAGC
>FTAI01001537.1_pt1 | contig 11785 bp, 11 predicted proteins | sample 1638941 | NCBI WGS metagenome assembly FTAI01 (sample SAMEA3914813, study PRJEB12502) | metagenome | biome: forest; material: soil | place: Canada | collected 2011-07-07 | depth 0.3 m | reverse complement strand
GTGGAGAGGGCAGCTGTATTGGCGGCCATAGCCGTCCTTGGCGGGCCGACGTTGGCAAGCGCGACCGAGGCTGAATCCTCCAGCGCGCCAGGCGGCGCGATGGTCATCCGGACCCTCATCGGTGGCGACAGCATGCGTCCCCTGGCCCGATCGCCGATCATCCGGATCGGACCCGCGGACGCCGACTGGTCGGCCTCCGACGTCCAGGATCCCGTGAACTGCCTGACCCAAGCCGTCTACTATGAGGCGCGCTCCGAGAGCCTGGCCGGCCAGGAGGGTGTCGCGCAGGTCGTGATCAACCGCACCCGCATGGGAGCCTATGCCGCTGACATCTGCGGGGTGGTGTTCCAGCGCTCGGCCGCGGGGACCTGCCAGTTCACCTTCGCCTGCGATGGCGCGATGGATCGACCGATCGACTCGGCGGCGTGGGACAGGGCGCGCGAGGTCGCCTCCCAGGCGCTGCACGGCTTCGTCTTCAAGCCGCTGAGGGATGCGACCCACTTCCATGCCGCCTGGATGACGCCGTACTGGAGCCCCAGCCTCACGCGCATCCGCAAGGTCGGCGGCCACATCTTCTATCGCTGAGCAGCTCGACCTGGCTACGCCCCATTCCGCGCGTCAAAAGCCATGCGGCATGTACTGTGCAGGGCCCCACCACCAGCCCTACGACCGTGAAAACGCCGGTGGCGACAAGGGCGCCGCGGATCAGCGCGTCGATCTGCCTGTCGGGTGCGCGCCATCTGGCTTCGGGGGCGGGGACCAGGTCGGGGCTGCGCGCGTGTGCGCTCGCCCGCTCACCGAGCCGGCGGATGGCGTGCGACAGGTGAGGGCCATCGCAGGCTTGGCGACGATCTGGCGCTTGACCTCCGCCTCGCCCGAATTCGTTGATCCGTTCCTCGATGCTGCCCATGAGGCCCATGGTAGTCGCTTGAGGGAGGCTTCAATGCCTGGGCAAGGGCCCGACGCGCTGCTTCACACGGCAGGGCGCCCCGCGCCGACGGCCCTCAGCTCCTCGCGGCAGGCCTCGCTGAAGTCGGCAAGGAAGTTCATGCCGCCTTCCGCGGCCAGAACCCGCATCTCGTGCAGGCTCCGGTTCGGGGCGAGGTAGGTCTCGATGATCCTGCCGAGGGTTTCCTCGGCCGCGTGCGAGACGGCCGGGGACGACGCCAGTTTGATCCGGGCGACGAGGGCATAGAGGCGGACAAGGTCGGTGACATCGTCCTTCTCATGACTGAGGGCGTCGCCGTAGAGTCGGGACGCCTCGTGGATGAACTCGGAGAACAGGCCTTCACGCCGCGAGCGTTCGACTTCCAGGTTCTTGTCCCGCAGCTGGATCCACTGGGTCGCCCAGGAACTGCCGATGGAGGCAAGGCCGCCGATGGTGGCGCCAACGAGGGCTGCGGCGGCGCCGGCGAAGTCTGCGTTCATCGGATGCTGTTCCCTGTCGCTGTAAGGTCTCGCGCTTGATCGAACAATACGCCAGCGCCGCGCAAGCGGGCGACGATCCTGACCGGCTTTGTCCGATCGGGCGGGCGGGGTAATGTCTAGTCATGAACTGCACCTTTCCCGAGCTGACCGAGGCGGCGTCGCGCGAACTTTCAAAGTCGCAAGCCCAATTGGAGGCCGCTGAGCGTCTCGCAAGTCTTGTCCTGGACGGACAGGGGCCGGCTTGGTTGCAGATCCGCAGGGCTTTGGCTCGGCCGATCGCAACCGGAGACTGGGCGCCAGGAACGCTCATTCCTTCTGAGTTGGCGCTTTGCGACCACTTCGGCGCCGCTCGGATGACGGTCTCCAAGGCTGTGCAGAGCCTCGCCGGTGAAGGCCTTGTTGAGCGCCGACGCAAGACAGGGACTATTGTCTCCGTCCGCGCCCAAGAGCGCCCGGTGTTCGAGATTTGGGATACCGCCGATATCATCGCACGCAACGGCGGCCTCTACGGCTATCAGCTGATTTCGTGCGGCTTCATCGACGGTGACCTGGACATGCGCGAGACGCTGGGCGTCGGGCCGGAGGTGTCGTTGATGCGGATCTTCTGCGCGCACTTCTCCGATGGCCGGCCTTTCCAGTTGGAGGAGCGTATCGTCAACGTCGACGCCGCGCCGGCCATCAGCTGCCAGCCGCTGGAGACCAGCGGCCCTGGGCCCTGGCTGCTGGCGCATGTGCCGTGGACCCAGGCCGAGCACGTCATTTCGGCCTGCGAGGCCGACGAGCGCATCGTCGAGCACCTGCATGTCGCCCCCGGCTCGGCCTGTCTTCTGGTGGAACGGCGCACTTGGAACGCCGCTGTTCCAGTGACCTTGGCGCGGCTCTGGCACCCTGGCGCCAAGCACCGTCTCGTCGGCCGCTTCGAGCCTCAGCGCTAAGGAGTCGGCGCGGCCCCGGAAGGCTCCGTGGCCTCGATATCCGCTAGCCAGACGATCGTCCGGCGAGCTGAGGACAGGCTGATGGGGCGCCCCTTCGCGCCCGTCAGGACGGCGGCGTCGCGGACATTCAGGTCCCGGCGCTCGCCGTCGAGGCCCAACCGGATCTCGCCCATGCTGAGGGCCACGACGATTTCCGCCCCTGCGGTCACCGCCACCGCGCCGTCGACGAGCATGCGCCAAAGCCGATGCCGGAACCGGCCGCGGCGGCTCATCACGTTGAGGTCGGTGACCGGGCCGCCGATCAGCCGTGCGTGGGAAGGGCGGTCGCCGGGAAAGCGGGCGGGCGGATCCGCGTCCGTCACCGTGATCATTCCAAGGCCGTCGACCTCAAGCACGACGCCCTCGCCGCCCAGGATCGCGAGGGTGCGATCGATCTCCGGGAACAGTGAGAAGGGGCCGTCCGTCCCCACGCCGGCCATGCTGATACGCCAGTCGAAGGCGTCCAGCGTCGCGCCCTCCGGGTGCGAAAAGATCTCGGTTGTGGACCCCCCGCCGTTCTTCCAGGGCTGGGCGAGCTGCTGCGCGGCCTCGATGACACGGATCATGGCCGGTGCGGTCAGCCGAGGATGCCGGGCAGGTCGAGATCGTGCTGCCGGGCGCAATCGATGGCCAGGCCATAGCCGGCGTCGGCGTGCCGCATGACACCGGTGGCGGGGTCGTTCCACAGCACCCGCTCCAGCCGCCGGGCCGCCGCGGGCGTGCCGTCGGCGACGATGACCATTCCGGCGTGCTGGGAAAAGCCCATGCCGACCCCGCCGCCGTGGTGCAAGGAGACCCAGGTGGCGCCCGAGGCGCAGTTGAGCAGGGCGTTGAGCAGCGGCCAGTCGGAGACCGCGTCGCTGCCGTCGGCCATGGCCTCGGTCTCGCGGTTGGGACTGGCCACGGAGCCCGAGTCGAGGTGGTCGCGGCCGATGACGATGGGCGCCTTCAGCTCGCCGCTGGCCACCATGGCGTTGAACGCAAGGCCCAGCCGATGGCGATCACCCAGGCCCACCCAGCAGATCCGCGCCGGCAGACCCTGGAACTTGATCTTCTCGGCGGCCATGTCGAGCCAGCGGTGCAGGTGGGCGTTGTCCGGGATCAGTTCCTTCACCTTCGCATCCGTGCGGGCGATGTCCTCCGGATCGCCGGAGAGGGCCGCCCATCGAAACGGTCCGATCCCGCGGCAGAACAGGGGGCGGATGTAGGCCGGCACGAAGCCGGGGAAGTCGAAGGCGTTGGCGACGCCGGCCTCCTTGGCCATCTGGCGGATGTTGTTGCCGTAGTCGACTGTGGGCACGCCGGCGGCCTGGAAATCGAGCATGGCCTGGACGTGCAGGGCCATTGAGGCCTTGGCGGCCTCTTCCACCTGCTTTGGATCTTGCTCGCGCATGGCGGCCCAGCGTTCCAGGCTCCAGCCGGCGGGCAGATAGCCATTGACCGGGTCGTGCGCCGAGGTCTGGTCTGTGAGCAGATCCGGCCGCACGCCGCGCGCGAACAGCTGCGGCAAGAGTTCGGCGGCGTTGCCCAGCAGGCCCACCGACACCGGTGTCCTGGCCTTGCCGGCGCGGTCGATAATTTCCAGGGCCTGGTCGAGGCTCTCGGCCTTCTGGTCCAGGTAGCCGGTGCGCAGGCGCATCTCGATGCGCGAGGGCTGGCACTCGATGGCCAGGCACGACGCCCCGGCCATCACCGCCGCCAGCGGCTGGGCGCCGCCCATGCCGCCCAGGCCCGCCGTGAGCAGCCAGCGCCCGGACAGGTCGCCGCCATAGTGCTGGCGGCCCATCTCCACGAAGGTCTCGTAGGTGCCCTGAACAATGCCCTGGGCGCCGATGTAGATCCAGGAGCCCGCGGTCATCTGGCCGTACATGGCCAGGCCCTTGCGATCGAGCTCGTTGAAGTGGTCCCACGTGGCCCAGCGGGGCACGAGGTTGGAGTTGGCGATCAGCACGCGGGGCGCATCGGCGTGGGTGCGGAACACCCCCACCGGCTTGCCCGACTGGACCAGCAGGGTCTCCTCCTCGCCCAGCCGGCGTAGCGTCTCGATGATGGTGTCGAAGCTCTCCCAGTCGCGGGCGGCGCGGCCGATGCCGCCATAGACCACAAGCTCTTCCGGTCGCTCGGCGACATCCGGGTCCAGGTTGTTCATCAGCATGCGCAGCGGCGCCTCGGTCAGCCAGCTCTTGGCCGTCCGCTCGGAGCCGCGGGGGCTGCGGATCACGCGGCTTTTGTCCAGTCGGGTCATGTGGGCTCTAGGGTCTGGAGGCGAAGGCGACGCAGGCCTTCAGGATGTCGATAAGGACAGCGCGCATCGGTGCGGCGCGCGCGGGGTCATAGGGGGCGGGCCAGTTGGCGGCGCTGACCGGGCCGGCGGGGTCGTCCATGTAGCCGCGGCAGGCCAGCTCCATCTGGATGGCGTGCACGCCCGAGGCCGGATCGCCGTAGTGGCGAGTGGTGTAGCCGCCCTTGAAGCGGCCGTCAGTGATCGAGGTGAAGGGGCTGGTTTCGCAGACTCCGGCGACCGCCGCCGACAGCGCCGCGTCGCAGCTTCGCCCGCTGTTGGTCCCGATGTTGAAGTTCGGCAGGTCGCCGTCGAACAGCCTTGGAACCCGCGAGCGGATCGAGTGGGCTTCGTAGAGCACGACCTGGCCGTGGGCCCCCCTGAGCCGTTCGATCTCCCCGGCCAAGGCGGCGTGGTAGGGCGCGAAGTAGCCGGCGCTCCGCTCGGCGATCTCGGCGGCGTCCGGGGCGGCGTCCGGCTGATACAACGGTTCGCCGTCGAAGGTGGTCAGGGGGCAAAGCTCGGTGGTCGCCTGGCCGGGATAGAGGGAGACGCCGCCCGGATCGCGGTTCACGTCGATGACGGTGCGGGAGATCGCGGTCCGCACCGTTGTGGCGCCCAGGTCGCCGGCGAAATCGTACAGCCGCTCAACCCACCAGTCGGCGTCCCTGCGGCCAAGCCAAGGTGAGACCAGGCGCGCCTCGATCCCGGCCGGAATGTCGGTCCCGGTGTGGGGGAAGCTGACGATGAGCGGCGCTTGGCCTCGGCGCACGTCCAGCCAGGCGTTCATGACGCGCTCCACACGCCAGGAAGGGCGACGTCGGCGGCAGCCCGGACCAGGGCGCCGTCGCTGACCAGCGCTCCGGCGGCCATCAGGTCGGGGTGGAAATGCCGGTCGTCGGTCAGGGTGGGAACGGCGGCCCGCAGCTTGGCGCGGACCGCCTCCAGAGCGGTGCTGGAGGTCAGCGGGGCGTGGAAGTCACAGCCCTGGGCGGCGGCCAGCAGCTCGATCCCGATCACCGCCTTGGCATTGGCGGCCATCGCCAGCAGCCGGCGCGCGCCGTGGGCGGCCATGGAGACGTGGTCCTCCTGGTTGGCGGAGGTGGGGATGGAGTCGACACTGGCCGGGTAGGCCCTCTGCTTGTTCTCCGAGACCAGGGCCGCGGCGGTGACCTGGGGGATCATGAAGCCGGAGTTGAGGCCGGGCTTGGGGGTCAGGAACGCCGGCAGCCCCGACAGCGCCGGGTCGACGAGCATGGCCACCCGCCGCTCGGCCAGGGAGCCGATCTCGCAGATCGCCAAGGCCATCATGTCGGCCGCGAAGGCCACCGGCTCGGCGTGGAAGTTGCCGCCGGAGAGGGCCTCGTCGGTCTCGGCGAAGATCAGGGGGTTGTCGGTGACGCCGTTGGCCTCGGTTGCCAGGGTGTCGGCGGCCTGACGCAAGACCTGGAGCGCGGCGCCCATGACCTGAGGCTGGCAGCGCAGGCAGTAGGGATCCTGGACCCGCTCGTCGTTTTTCAGATGCGAGGCGCGGATGGATGAACCGGACATCAGCGCGCGCAGGGCGTCGGCGACCTCGATCTGGGCCCTGTGGCCGCGAAGCAGATGGATGCGGTGGTCGAAGGGGGTGTCGGAACCCTTGGCCGCCTCGGTGGAGAGCGCGCCGGTGACCAGGGCCGACTGGAACAGGACCTCGGCTTCGAACAGGCCCGCCAGGGCGTTGGCGGTGGAGAACTGGGTGCCGTTGAGCAGAGCCAGCCCCTCCTTTGGGCCAAGCACCAGGGGCGTAAGGCCGGCGTCCGCCAACGCCTTGGCGGCCGGAACCCGTGCGCCGCCCACCAGCATGTCGCCAACGCCGATCATGGCGGCCGCCATGTGGGCGAGGGGGGCCAGGTCGCCTGAGGCGCCAACGGAACCTTGGCACGGAATGGCTGGGATGACGCTCCTGGCCAGGAGCTGGGCCAGCATCTCCACAGTGGCCGGCGCGACGCCGGAGGCGCCCTGGGCGAGGTTGGCTAGCTTCAGCGCGATCATCAGGCGGGCGATCGGCTCGGGCATCGGCTCGCCGACTCCGGCGGCGTGCGAGAGGACGATGTTCCGTTGCAGTCTTGCCAGGTCGTCGTCGCCGATCCGCACGCTGGCCAGTTTCCCAAACCCGGTGTTGATCCCGTAGACGGGCTCGCCGCGGGCCAAGATCCGCGTCACCGCGGCGGCGCTTTGGGCGATCCGCTGGCCGGATGCGGGGTCGAGCCGCACGTCCGCGCCGCGATAGATCGCTCGCCAGTCGGACAGGCCGACGACGCCGGGACGCAGAACTATCAAGAGGGGTTCTCCGCGGCATGTGGGGGCCAGATGATGGGAAACAGGGGGTGGTCCATGGGCGCGCCGGGGGGCAACGCGGAGTCCAGACCCGGAAACGGCGGGGAGGTGGTCCAGGCGCGGGGAGCGTGGACGGCGTCGTCGCCCAGGAACCGGACCGAGAACACCCGCCGCATCCGGTCGGCGCCGGCGGCCGAGTGCAGGGTCAGCATGTGGAAGCAGACGACGTCGCCGGGCTCCAGGGGCCAGCCGACGATCGGGAAGGCGCCGCGTTCGGCCTCGATGTCGGGCAGGTTGGCCAGGCTGCCCTCGGGAAACCACTTGGCCTGGGCGTCCATGAAGGTCCGCGGCATCAGCCACGGCCCAAGGTGCGATCCGGCGACGAACTTGAGGGTCGAGGCTTCGCTGACCGGATCGACCGGGATCCAGAAACTGCAGTTCTGGCGGCCCTCGACGTTGTAATAGGGCTGGTCCTGGTGCCAGGGCGTCGGCGCGACGGCGCCGGCCTCCTTGGTCAGCATGTGGTCGTGGTAGAGCCGCGCGGTGCGGCTGGCCATCAGTTCGGCGGCGATCTCGCCAAGCCGCGAGTCGAAGATGACCGTGCGGTAGTCATGGTTCTGGTCCCAGTTGCAGAAGTCCTCGATGAACCGGCCAGGCTCGTCCGACCGGCTCGCGACCTTGGCGCGGGGGCTGGGACGGGCGATGTTGGCGTCGATGCCCCGGCGCAGCACCTCCACGAGGTCCGGCGGGATAAGGCCGCGCAGGCAGACCGCGCCGTCACGGGCGAAGGCTTCGCGCGCCGCGGTCATCGGCCCCTCCAGACGCGGGCGTGGAGGGGATTGAAACCGATGCGATAGACCAGCTCGGCCGGACGCTCGATGTCCCAGATGGCCAGGTCGCAGGCCTTGCCCGCCTCCAGCGTGCCGGTGTCGTGCAGGAGGCCCAGCGCCGCTGCCGCGTTGCGGGTGACGCCGGCCAGGCACTCGTCCACGGTCAGGCGCCACAGGGTGGCGGCCATGTTCATGGTTAGCAGCAGGGAGGTGAGCGGCGAGGTGCCGGGGTTGCTGTCGGTGGCGAGCGCCATGGGCACGCCGGCGGCGCGCAAGCCCTCGATCGGCGGCTTCTGGGTCTCGCGAACGAAGTAGAACGCGCCGGGCAGCAGGGTGGCGACGGTTCCCGCCTTGGCCATCGCCGCCAGACCGGCGTCATCGGTGTGTTCGAGGTGGTCGGCCGACAGCGCGCCGAAGTCAGCCGCCAGGGCGGCGCCGTGCAGGTTGGAGAGCTGGTCGGCGTGCAGCTTGACCCGAAGACCGAGCCTACGAGCCGTGTCGAACACGCGGCGGGTCTGCGCCGGGGAGAACCCGATAGTCTCGCAGAAGGAATCGACGGCGTCGGCTAGGCCCTCGGCTGCTATGGCGGGCAGCATGACACCGCAGACCTGGTCGATGTAGCCGTCCGCGTCGCCGGCGAATTCCGGGGGCAGGGCGTGGGCGCCCAGGAAGGTGGTCCGGATGGTTACGGGCCGATGGTCGGCGAGGGCGCGGGCCGCGCGCAGCTGCCTGGCCTCGTGGTCGAGGCTCAGGCCATAGCCGGACTTGACCTCGACAGTGGTGGCGCCCTCGGCAATCAGGGCGTCCAGGCGCGGAAGCGCGCTCTGAGCCAATTCACCTTCGCTCGCCGCGCGGGTGGCGGCGACGGTAGAGAGGATGCCGCCGCCGGCGCGCGCCAGTTCCTCATAGGTCGCGCCTTGAAGGCGCAGTTCGAACTCGTGGGCGCGGTCGCCGCCGTAGACCAGGTGCGTGTGGCAGTCGATGAGGCCGGGGGTGATCCAGCGGCCGTCGCAGTCGATGATCTCACTGGCGTCGAGATCGGCAGGCGCGTCGTCGGCGGCGCCGGCGAAGAGGATGCGGCCCTCCCTGGCGGCGAGCGTCCCTTCCTCCACCATGCCCAGGCCTTGCGACCCAGCGAAGGTGGCCAGACGTGCATTCCGCCAGATTCGATCGCAATGAGTGGTCATGGCCTCTTTCGAGAGCGGGTCGCCTTGGGTATTTGTCTAGTCATAATGCGCCCAATTGGGCGTTGTCCAGGGGAGGTGGGAAGCGATGGCGCAGCTATGGTTTGAATCCGCCCGTCTGTCCGACGGCTGGGCCGAACGCGTCCGACTGACGCTGGACGGCGGCATGATCGGCTCCGTTGAGGCGGGTGTCGATCCTGGCCCGGACGATGAACGGCACCCCCTGGCCATGCCCGGGCTTGGCAACCTGCACAGCCACGCGTTCCAGCGGGGTATGGCGGGGCTGGCCGAAGCGCGCGGCGCCACCGAGGACGGGTTCTGGACCTGGCGCGAGGTCATGTACGGCTTCCTGCAGCGCATGACACCGGACGACATGGAGGCGCTCGCGGCCCTGGCCTATGTGGAAATGCTGGAGGGCGGCTTCACGCGGGTGGGCGAGTTCCACTACGTTCACCACGCGCCGGACGGCGCGGCCTATGACAATCCCGCGGAGATGGCGGAGCGGGTCGCTGCCGCCGCCGAGACCGCCGGCATCGGCCTGACGCTGCTGCCGGTCTTCTACGCCCACTCGGACTTCGGCGGCGCGGCGCCGACGGAGGGACAACGGCGCTTCCTCAACACGCCGTCGGGCTTCGAGAGACTGTTCGAGGACGCCAGGCGCGCAGCCTCAGCAATGGATGGGTCGGTGGTCGGAGTCGCCGCCCACAGCCTCCGGGCCGTCACGCCGGACGAATTGCAAAGCGTGACGGCCATGGCCGGCGGCGGTCCGATCCACATCCATGTGGCCGAGCAGCGGCGCGAGGTGGAGGCCTGCCTGGCCTGGTCGGGACAGCGGCCCGTGGAATGGCTGCTGAACCATGCCGGCGTCGATGCGCGCTGGTGCCTGGTCCACGCCACGCACGTCACCCAGGCGGAGCTTGTCGGGGTGGCGGCCAGCGGGGCGGTCGTCGGCCTGTGTCCGATCACCGAGGCGAACCTGGGCGATGGCGTGTTTCCTGCGGTCGCCTACAGCGCCGAGGGCGGCAGGTGGGGCGTGGGGTCCGACTCCAACGTCCTGATCGACGCCGCCGAAGAACTGCGCATGCTGGAGTATTCCCAACGCCTGACCGGCCAGAGCCGCAACACCCTGGCCACCGCGCCCGGCGAATCCAGCGGCGCGATCCTGCGCTTGGCCGCCACCGGCGGGGCCGCGCGAGCGCTGGGAGCCGGCGGCCGGGGCCTGGCCGAAGGGGAACGGGCCGACATCGTGACGCTCGATACGTCGCTGCCCGCCTTTCTGGGCCGAAACGGCGACCGGATCCTCGACAGCTGGATTTTCGCAGCCGGGGCGCGGGCCATCGACTGTGTCTGGGTGGGCGGCGCCAAGGTCGTATCCGCTGGTCGCCACCACGCGCGTGACAGGGTCGCAAAGCGTTACGCCATCGCTCTGGCCAGATTGCTGGACTAAGACCTCCGGCTTGATCGGCAAGGCGCCCCGGAGAAGTCCCATGCATCACACGACACTTGGTAGAACCGGACTGCGGGTCTCCAGACTTTGCCTGGGAACCATGCCCTTCGGCCTGCAGTCCGACGAGACCCAGGGCCACGCCATCATGGACGCCGCGGCCGAAGGGGGCATCGACTTCCTGGACACGGCCGACGTCTATCCGCTGGGCGGGGATCTCGCGACCGTCGGCCGCACCGAGGAGATCGTCGGCCGGTGGCTCAAGGGCAAGCGGCGCAACTTCATCCTGGCCACCAAGTGCGTCGGCCAGATGGGCCCCAATCCCTGGGACCAGGGGATGTCGCGCAAGCATGTCCTGGACGCGGTCGACGCGTCCCTGCGGCGCCTGGGCGTCGGCTATATCGACCTCTACCAGCTGCACGGCTACGATCCCTCGACCCCCATCGACGAAGCGCTAGAGGCGCTGGACACGGTCGTCCGGTCGGGCAAGGCGCGGTACGTGGGCGTCTCCAACTGGCCTGCCTACAAGCTGGCGCGGGCCCTGGGTCGCAGCGAGGTGAAGAACCTCGTCCGCATCGATTCGGCCCAGCCTCGCTACAACCTGCTGTTCCGGACCTTCGAGCGCGATCTTCTGCCGCTGTGCCAGGAGGAGGGTGTTGGCGTGATCCCCTACAATCCCCTGGCCGGGGGCCTGCTCACCGGTAAGCACGACCGCGCCGCGCCGCCGAACGATGGCCGGTTCACCATCGGCCGGTCCGGCTCGATGTACCAGAAGCGCTACTGGCACGAGGCCGAGTTCGAGACCATCGAGGCGCTGCGCGCGGTCGCCGCCGAAGCGGGGATGAGCCTGACGACCCTGGCCGTCCGCTGGGTGATCTCAAACCCCGCAATCACCGCCCCGATCATCGGCGCCAGCCGCCCCGAGCAATTGGCCGACAGCCTGGCGGCCGGCGAACAAGGGCCGCTGCCCGTGGATCTCAAGGCCCGGCTTGATGAGTTGACCCAATCCTGGCGCGCCGTCGACGCGGAACGGTAGACGCGCAAAGGCCAGGACGCCGATGCGTCAGCGCGCGGACTCTCTGAGGGCGGCGCGCTGAATCTTTCCGGTCAGGGTCTTGGGCAGTTCGTCAAGGATGACGACGGTTCGCGGCCGCTTGTAGGCGGCGAGCCGCTCGGCGCAGTGGGACGCCAGCGCCTCTGCGGACGCCGCGGCGCCGGGCTTCAGAGAGACGAACGCCTTGACCGTCTCGCCGCGGTAGGGGTCCGGCTCGCCGATGACCGCCGCTTCGCGGACGGCCGGGTGGGTCTGGAGCACATCCTCGACC
>FTAI01000370.1_pt1 | contig 11839 bp, 4 predicted proteins | sample 1638941 | NCBI WGS metagenome assembly FTAI01 (sample SAMEA3914813, study PRJEB12502) | metagenome | biome: forest; material: soil | place: Canada | collected 2011-07-07 | depth 0.3 m | reverse complement strand
TGAGGGCGAAGCCGCTCGCCCCCAGCGCCAGGCCCGATGCGGCCGCCGCCACCGGCCGGCCGCCCAGCCGCCATGTGGGCCGACCCTCGGCCAGACCGCCCAGCAGGGCCGCCAGGACCAGGGGCCCAAACACCACGGCATACGATGTCGCGATCGCCAGCAGGATCGTCCACGGCTCGCCGATCGGGGCGATCGAAGTCAGCAATGGCCGCGCAAGACCCGGGGCCCAACCCACCACCATCCCGGCCCACAGGCCGCCGGCGAGGGCCACAACCCAGCCCAGCGCGCGGCGGGGCGCGCGGTTGGCGGTCCATATCCATGAATTGTCTGCGTCAACGCGCTCCACGTCGCCCCCACTTCAAGCTTGCGACAGCAGCCGCTCCTGCGTCCCAGGGCGTGTGCGCACCGCCGCTAGTTCAGCCGATGCAGTTCCACGCGTCGGTTCAACTCCGACCCTGGATCGGACGGATCGGCAAGATGCGCCGAGCCATATCCCGCCGTTTGCAGTCGATCAGACCGGACTCCCAGGCCCACGAGGTAGTCGCGGACCACATCGGCGCGTCGGCCTGCCAGGAAGAAGTTGTCGATGTCGTTGCCGCTGGCGTCGGTGTAGCCGGCGATCTCGAAGTTCACCATCGCCAGGCTGTCGGCGTTCAGCCCGGCGGCGATGCTTCGCAGGTTGGCCTTGCCCTGGGCCGTTATGTCGGCCGATCCCGAGGCGAAGGTCACCAGCACATTCGCCGCCGACAGCCCGGGCTGGGCGGCGGGCTTGGCCTTGGCGCGCTGTCCAGGGCCAGGGAATTTGCGCGCGCCCTGAGAGGCGACCGGGGGCGATGGCCCTCGCAGCGGTGCGGTCGGCGGCTCAAGGCTCCAGCGGCGGGTCCTGGGATTCGCCTCGCAACTGCCTTGCGACAGTCCTTGTGGGCAGGGTTTCGGACCGGCCAGGATAGCGCCCACAAAATCGCTCGCCGAATACTGCGGCGCCGGATCGGCGAAAGTGGGCGCCGCGAACAACAGAAGTCCGCCGCCAATGCAGACAGCCATCTGAAACTTCACGTGCGCCCCCCGCTACCTGTCGCCCCTGATATTGATAGCCATTGGCGCAGTGAGTGTCGATGGATCGACATGCCACCGACACGATAAAGCCGACTTTCCGACTTCTTAACCGTCGCCGACCGCGCTATCCTTAAGATGTCGGGTCTGGGGGATCCGTCGGCGATGTGGGGCCCATGGGACTTCAGGGGATGAGCAAGGCGCGCCCAGGGCTGTGGTCCTGCATGTGGCGCCACGCGCTTTGCGCGGTGTTCGGGCTGGCCGCGCTCGCCGGCGCTCGCCCGGCCCTGGCCGATCGCCTGGCCCTCGTGATCGGCAACGGCGCCTATGCCAACGCCGACCAGCTTCCCAATCCCCAGCGAGACGCCGCCGCCATCAGTGAGCGGCTCTCGGCCCTCGGCTTCGACGTCACCGAGCGGACAGACCTTGGCATCGGTCGCCTGCGCACCGAGATCAGCGCGTTCAAGCGCAAGGTCCACGACGGCGACATCATCGTTGTCTACTACGCCGGCCACGGCATGGAGGTCAGCGGCCACGAATACATGATCCCGGTGGATGCCGACATCCGGGCGCAAGGCGACGTCAGCGACCAGGGCTACGACATCACCGACCTGTTCTTCGAGGACATGGGCAACGTCAGCCTCGTGTTCATGTTCGACGCCTGTCGCGACAACGTCTTTGTGCACAAAGCCGGCTCCAAGCGGGCCGGCGCCAATCCCGCAGCGTCCCCAGGACGGCTGGTCCTGCTCGCCGCGGCCCCGTCCCAGCAGTCCTTTGACGGAGACCCCGGCAGCGGAACCGGCGACGCCCAGAACAGCGTCTTCGCCAGCGCCGTCCTGCATGCCCTCAATGTTCCGGGCGACAACGAGATGGACTTCGTCCGCCGCGTGATCACCGAGGTGCGCCAGCGCACGCAGGATCGGCAGATCCCCCAGATGGTCAGCTTGCTGAACCATGGCGTTGTGTTCAATGGCGGCGCCGCTCCGAGCGTCCAGGCAGCCGCCAGCCCGCCGCCCCGTGCGCCCGAACCGGCGCCCCCGCCGCAAGACGTTGCGCCGCCGGCCGCCCCGGTGCAGATGGCCGCAGCAGAGCCGGTCTCTGGGGCGCCGATCGTCCGCAGGCTGACCGCTCAGCCGGACGTCTCCAGTCTGCTGCGCTCGGACGCTCCGGCCGAGCCGGCGGCCGCGCCAGCGCCGCCCGCGCGGGATATGGCGCCGGCCCCTCGGCCGCCCGAGGCCGAACTCGCCGCTCCGCCCATCACCCCGCCACTTGCCTCGCCGCCGGCCGCGGCGGCGGCTCCGCCGGCCCCCGCCGGCGGGACGGACGCCATGCTGGCGACGATCCCCCGCGCCGCCCACGCCCAGCCAGGCGCCTTCACCATCGCCGCCCTGGGCTACAAGACCCTGCCGCCCCGCCCCGTGCTTCAGACCGCGCCGGAGGTGAATATCCCGCCGACCTTCTGCAGCCTCCAGGAACGCAACAAATTCCACGACGAGGTCTATGCGCCGGCGCGCACCATCGCCTACGCCAACAATGAGGCGGCCGCGCACTACATTTCCGACCTCGATGCTCTGCGCCGCGAATACCAGAGTCAGATCAACGGATTCTACGTCGTCGTGGTCAAGGAATCGCAAGACTACAAGGCCGTCGCCGACACTCAGTTCGCCATCAGCGAGCGGTACCGAAAGCTTTTCGATACCTTGATGGACCGTCCTGTCGCCCACTGCGGCTAGTCAAGCTTCGCACTGGACTGCTTGCGCGTCGTCAAGACAAGAAAATGCCGCAATTCGAAGCCGCCTCAAAGTGAGCATTGTCGACGACAGTGAAGTAAAGGGGGCTTGCCAAGTCGCGACGTGGCGTGGGACGAATAATCGCTCGCGGTTGTATTTATTGCCAAGCTTGTTCGCGCGCTGAGCGGCGCACATGGCGGGGCGATCGGGCCGCGGACATTGGGCAAGCACGAGTACGGACGGGTCTGGGGCGGCGTCCCCTGGCCGGTTCGCGGATCGGACGCCTGCCGGGGGGCGACGATGTACAGACCAATCATCGGCATCCTGCTGCCAGCGGCCCTCAGCCTCGCCGCCGCCGCACCCGTAGCGGCCCAGGGAACGGCGGACTCCAATGCTCCGGTCACGCGCACGGCGCCGGATCTGAACCAGCAGGTCCCCCCTGCCCAGGCGCCGGCCAGCCCAGTGACCGCGCCGGCGCCCGGCGGAGGCTGCCCCTTCGCCGGGCGCCAAATGAGCGTGACCCTGACCAGCGTCACCGTAGACGGCGCCACCGTGGTGACCCCCGCCGAGGTGCGGGCCGCCGTCGCCGACCTGCTGGGGTCCAGTCGCGACCTTGGCGTGGTCTGCGAGGCGCGGGACCGCGTGGCCGCACTCTTCACGCGCAAGGGCTATCGTCTCACGCGCGTGGACGTGCCGCCGCAACGTATCGAGGGCGGCGCCCTGAAGCTGCAGGCCACCGAAGGCTACGTCTCCGGCATCAACACCGACGGCCTGGCCGGTCTTGGTCCCTCCGCCGCCCTGGCCCAGTCCTATTTCAGCCCCCTGCTCGCCGAACGACCGCTGCGCTGGGCCGATCTGGAGCGAGCGGTGCTGCTGGCCCGCGACATCCCAGGCGCCGAGATCGGGGTGCGGGTGCACGGCGGCGCGCCCGGCGCCGTGGAGGTGGTGGCCACGTCCCGTCCCCGGCGGCGCTTTGATCTGTCCCTGGGCGTCCAGCACCTGGGCAACGACGAACTGGGCGCCACGGCCCTCTATGGTCGACTGGACGCCAACGGTTTCACGCGTTTCGCCGATCGCACGTCCGTCGTTCTCTTCGGGTCCACGACCGGTGACGAGAAGGTGGTCGAGGGGATTGAGAGCTTCGCCCTGGGGGCAAGCGGCCTGCGCGTCCAGGGCGAGGTGGACTACGCACGGACCGATCCCCAGGGCGCCCTGGCGCCCCTCAAGATCGAGGGCGACTTCCTCGACGCCAGCGCCAAGCTCGACTACCCGGTGATCCACACCCAGGCGTTCAGCCTCTTCACCAGCCTGCGCTTCGACTACATCAACCAGAAGAACGATCTGGGCATTCTGCGCGGTATCACGCCTGGCGAGCCGATCCTGTTCAAAGACCGCTTGCGGCTGCTCTCCGTCGGCGTCGACCTTCGCTGGCGCCCCGAGCGCACGCCCCAACTCGATAGCGAAATCAGCGGCAGCCTCGTCCAGGGGCTGGGGGGCCTCGGCGGCAGCCGGCGGGGCGATCCGACCCTCTCGCGCCTGCAGGGCGATCCGGAGGCGACCGTCCTTCGCGCGGACGGCTCCCTGCGCTGGCTCTTCAACGGCCGCCAGGCCTTCCAGCGCAGCGGCGGACCCTGGGTCGAAGTGCGAGGCTCCGCGCAATGGTCCAACCATCCGCTGACCGCCTATGAGGAATTCCAGATCGGCAACTACACGATCGGGCGCGGTTACAGCCCCGGAGCGGCCAGCGGCGACCGGGCCATCGGGGGCCAGCTGGAAGGGGGCTGGCGCCTCTACTACGCCGCGCCCGGCAACGGCCTGCAGCCCGGCTGGCTGGAGCCCTATGCCTTCGTGGACGCGGCGCGGCTGGCGAACCTCGACGTCGGCGGCTACTCCACCACCATCGCCTCGGTGGGCGGCGGGGTGCGGGCCATCCTGCCTTGGCGCCTCCAACTGGACGTGGCCTACGCCGATCCGCTTGAGCGGCCCTTCCCGGGCGCCGCCAACCCCAAGGGGCGCTTGCTCCTCACGCTCTCGCGCGTATTTTCGTTTCGATAGGGGCTTGTGATGATCCACCCCCGGCCACCGATCCGCCGCCGTCACGACACGCTTCTCGTCGCCGCCGCCCCTGTCGCCCTTGCCCTGGCACTCGCCGCCGGCCCGGTCCAGGGCGCCAACAACACCCCCGTCCCCTTCGTGCCGCCCCCCAGCTCGGGAACCAACTGGTCCGGGGCGACCATCGACCCCAACTACACCCCCACATCCACCGTGAACGCCGTGGCTGTGACCGCGCCGCGCGCCTACGCCGAATGGCAGCAGTTCAACGTCACAGCCGGCAGCGTCTTCAACGTCAACGGCCAGAACCCGGACTGGATTCTGGTAAACCGCGTCGTCGGCGTCGGAGCCGCCAACATCTCCGACCTCAGCGGCACGATCAACGCCGCCGGCCAGGTCTGGCTGATCAATCCCAACGGCATCGTCGCCAGCCAGACCGGCGTGTTCAACGTGGGGGGACTGCTGCTCTCCACCGCGACCGGGTTCGACACCGCCGGCTTCCTGACCGGGTCCAGCCTCACCTGGACCTTCACCGGCGCGACGCAGCCGATCGTCATGAACGGGACAGTGGTCGCCTCCCACGGCGTGGTCGCCTTGCTCGCGCCGCAGATCACGGTGTCCGGCTCCGGCGGCGTCTTCGAGACTGATACGGGCCAGGTCCAGTTCGTGGCCATCGCCGCCGAGGACGTCAGCCTGACCTTCGCCGAGGACGGCAACCTGCTCTACCAGCTCGACGGCGCAACGATTGAAAAGGGCGTCGCGGGCAGCGGACCTGGCATCGTGGGCGGCGTGTTGCTCGATACGTCGTCCACCGTTCGAGTCGGGCGCATCTTCGTCGCCGCCGCCGGCCAGAACGCCCCGGCGAATGTCCTGGTGACGGGCAGCGTCACGGCCACCGAGGCCCGGGTCGACGGTGACGATATCGTGTTGATGGTCACCGACTTCGCGCCCGCCGGCTCGCCCCAGGTGGTCGCCGACACCCACGTCTCCGGCGGCCCGAACGGGACGGTTCATGACCAGTCGGTCACGAACGGCGGCGGGTACGTGTTGCTCGACCCCCAGAACGTGAACACCGTCCAGGACCCGACCCTGCTGGTCGATCTCCTGGCCGCTCCCGGAGCGGGTGTGACGGTGCGCTCGGCGGGAACCGTGATCCTGGGTGACGTGACCAATCCGGTCGGCGACCTGGACATCAAGGCCAATGGGAACATCATCCCGGTCCTTGGCAAGGGCAACCTGTCCGCCGTCGACATCGCCCTTGAATCCGGCGGCGATATCACGACCGGCAGTCTGAACGCGCGAGACGATGTGGTCGTCCGCTCCGAGGGCGGCTTCACGGCCGGAGACATCAACGCCGGCGTCACCGTCCTTGGGCTCTCACCCAGCGATCCCACCACCACCAATGCGTCTGAGGCCGGCGAGCGACTGGTCGCCCGCACCCAGCCGATGGTCTTCATCGGCCACAGCTTCGACCTCGTTGGCCACAACGTCGATGTGATCGCCAACCATATCGACATCGGCGCCGCCACGGCGAGCGACAACGGGTTGACCTCGAGTTTGGCCAATCCTCCGTATTCAGACGTTCGCCTGCAGACTTTCGGCCTCAGTTCCAGCAATCCGCTGAACGGAGGCGTCGTCACCGGCGCCCTCACCGCCCCCCGCGACGTGCTCATCGACGCCTTTGGCGCCGTCAGCGCGACAGACATCGTCGCCGGCCGCGACTTGGCGGCGAACAGCGCTGTGGGAGACACCGCCTTCGCCTCGGCGAACGTCGGCGACGACATCGTCCTGGGCGCCAGGGGCGCTGTGATTGTCAGCGGCGACCTCACCACCCACGGCCAGGACAGCGCCGCCGGCGGCCAGGTGGGCGATCTTCTGGCCGCCTCCGGTCCAGTCGCAGCCTACAGTGCGGCCGGTCCAGGCGGGTCCGGCGGCACGGCGTTCGGAGTGACCGGCTCGGATATCGACATCCTCTCCGGGTCGATCCGGATTGGCGGGACCGCGCTGGCCCAGGGCGGCCAGTCGGACGCCCGCTTCCAGGCTCAGGGCGCCATAGCCCTCCACGCCGTCACTGCGGGCCAGGACATCCTGATCGACGGCGGCCAGGGAGTCGTCACCGGGACCCTCACCGCCGGACGCGACGTCGCCGCCCGGTCCTTCGCCGCTTCGGTGATCACAAGCGGCATCGACGCGCAGGACGACGTCGTCCTGCGCGCGGCTGGCGCCATCACAGTGAACGGGTCCATCACCACCCATGGCCTGGACAGTAACGGCGCCGACCAGGCCGGAGATTTGCTGGTCGCGGTGGCCCCCATGAACGCCTACGCCGCAGCGGGACCTGGCCAATCGGGCGGCGCGACCTTCGATCTTGTCGGTTCGAACATCGACGTGAAGGCCGGAACGACGATCCTGGTGACCGGGCTGTCGGATGCGGTGGGTGTCGAGCCGGACCTCAGTGCTCCCAACACCTCCAGCGCCCGATTTCAGGCGACGGGCGCTATCACCCTGGGCGGCGTGACAGCGGGGAAGGATATCCTGATCGACGCGGGCCAGGCCGTCGTTGTCAACAACGTGCTTCTGGCGGGCCGTGACGTTGCCGTCCGATCCCAGTTCGGATCGGTCACCATCACCTCGACCACCGTCAATGGAGCCGTTCGCGCCGGCGACGACGTGGTGTTGCGCGCGGGTTCATCGATCACGGTGACGGGCCGGCTGGCGACTTACGGCGCCAACGATCCGTCCAGTCCCGATCAGGCAGGCGATCTGCTCGCCGCCGCCGACCCGATCGTCCTCCACGGTGTGTCGTTCGGCGTCGCCAATGGCGCGAACATCGACGTGAAGGCTGGCGGCTCGATTCTGGTCGGTCCCAACTCCGCCGGCTTCACCGGTTTCGGCTCGGCCTATGGCGGAACCGCCTCTGACGTTCGCTTCCAGGCGGGCGGCGCGATCACCCTCAACGACGCGGTCGCCAGCGAAGACGTGCTGATCGACGCCGGTCAGGCGGTGAACGTCGACGTCGGGCTTGGTGCGGGCCGCGACGTCGCTGTCCGCTCCTCCGGCTCGTCCGTAGCGGTCGGCGAGATTGACGCGAAGGACGACATCGTCGTTCGCGCCGGCGGCGCCGTCTCGGTCGCCGGCTCCATCACCACCCATGGGCAGGATACCTCCAACGTCGGTCAGGTCGGCGACTTGCTGGCCGCCGACGCCCCGCTGAACGCCTACAGCGGGGCCGGTCCTGGCCAGCCGGGTGGCGTGAGCTTCGACGTCACCGGCTCGGACATCGACATCAAGGCCGGTTCGATCAGCGTCGGCGGTCTGTCCGATGCGCAGGGAGCCGGCTCCGACGCTCGCTTCCAGGCCACCGGCGCGATCAGCCTTGCCGCCGTCGCCGCCCGCCGCGACATCCTGATCGATGGCGGCCAGGCGCTCACCACGGGCGACCTCAGCGCTGGCCGCGATATTGCCGCCCGCGCCTTCACCGGTTCGGTGACGGTCGGCGCCCTCGACGCCCAGGATGACGTCGTCCTGCGCAGTGGGCACGACGCCTCCACCGGCGCCGGCGTCACGGTGCATGGCGCGGTGACGACCCACGGCGTCAACGACACCACCGGCCTCGATCAGTCCGGCGACCTTCTCGTGGCAGTCGACCCGATGATCCTCTCCAGCAGCTTCACGGTCGCCAGCGGCTCCGACGCCGATATCCTCTCTCATCTGGGGGGCATCGACGTCTCCGGTCTGATCGACGCGGCGGGTAGCGCCCGCGTGCAGACCGGCGCCGCCGGCGGCGACATCCGCACCGCCAACGTCACTGCGCAGAACGGCGACATCCTGCTCGACGGCGCCAATGTGCTGCGCACCAGCAGCGCTGCGACCAACGTCCTCGGCGCGGCCAGGAGAGACGTGGCGGTCCGCGCCCGCACTGGCGCGGTCACCATCACCTCGGCTTCCGCCGGCGACGACATCGCCATCCGCGCGGGCGCCGGCGTGACCGTTTCCGGTTCCCTAACCTCCGGCACAGGCGCCAACGCCCAGGGCGCGGGCGACGAGCTGGCGGCCGCCGATCCCATCCGCGCCTACTGGGCCGCCAGTCCCGCCGCCTTCACCCCAGGCGCAGGGAGCGACATCGATGTACGGGCCGGCGGGCCGATTACGCTCTCTGGACCAACGATCGCCAACGGCGCCGGCAGCGACATTCGTCTGGACAGCGGCGGCGCCGTCACGGTCGGCACGCTGCGCCAGCAGGGCGGGACCGGTGGCGAGCAGGTGCTGATCGCCGCGACGGATCTGACCCTTGGCGGTCAGATCGATGCCCCGAGCGCCGACGTCCTGCTGTTCGCCCGGCGCACCAGCCTTCCGGCAGGCGGCTTCGCAGTCGCCACCCTTGGCGGCCCGGCCGCCAGCGGGGCCGGCTTCACTTTCGACAACACAGAGGTGTCCCGCACCAGGGCGGCCTCGCTGAATCTGTTCTCCGGGGCGGACCCTGCCGCAACTTCCAACGTGGCGGTCCAGGATCTCCAGTTCACCACAACGCTTCGCACGATCCGTGTCTACGCGGGCCAGGGCTCGCGTATCGATGTGACCGGCCAGGTCACCGACCCGGCCGGAACCGACGGCGTCTTCGTCATCGGGGCGGCGGCCACAGATCCCCGCCTCGCGGCCTTTACTCAGGGCGCCGCCGCGCCGCCGGTTTCCACCGCCTGGGCGCCGGATGTGATCCGCCTGTCAGGCGGCATCGGGGTCACCGGAAATGCGCTCAGCCGCGTCAGCTTCGCCGCCCCCTCCATCTACATCGCCCCGACGGGCGACTCGGCCCTGGGCGCCGACTTCGAGTCGGCTTCACAAAGTCAGGCGCCCGAGGTCATGGCGCCCTACGCCGGGCCGGCGACCCTGCAATTGCGGGCAGGCCGGCTGGAACTTCGGGCCTCCAACGCCATCCTCGAGCGCAACCTTCAGACCACCGCGACCCTGAGCGACGGCCGGGGTCTGGAACTGGGCGGGATCGGCATTGACCGGCTAAGCGCCGCCAGCGGCGCGCCGGCCCGGGTCAGCCTCTTCGGCCGGCTCGACAGCCACCTGGGCGGGATCCTGCCCCCGCCGCCGACCGACACGTTCATCGATGGCATCGCCGCCGCCTTCCTGCTGCGCTTCGCCCCTGAGCCGGGCGCGGCGGTGGCCTATCCATCCACGATCATCGCAATCGGTGACTACCGGTTCAACACGTGCGAATTCGGCGGCGCCGGCTGCTTCCAGCTGCCTAACCCTGGCGGCGTCGGAGGCGTGACCGGGGACATCATCGGTGGCATCGCCGGGACCATCCTGGGCGGTCCTTCGGCGGGCGACTCTGCCCTGGAGGGCGGCCTGCCCGGCATCGCCAACCCCGATCTGATCGGCGAGATGATCGACCCCTTCGCCCCCATCGAGGAAGAACCGGTCACCAATGCCGGCGGCGAGATCGAATGGCCCGCGCCATCGACGCTGGAGCGCCCGAAATGAACAGTCTGCGCCACCCGCCCGCCGCGCTCCTGGGCGCGGCCCTTCTCGCCCTGGCCGCCGCCCAGGCGCGCGCCGGGGAGCCCAACGCCCCCCAGGCCGCCCCAAAGCCCGCGGCCAGCCTCATCGCCGGCGGGGGCGCCGAGCATCTCAAGGCCTACCAGTACAACACCTCGTACTGGTCGTTCTCACCGGCCATCGACCTCTACCGGGACCTCGCCCACGCCGACCAAACGGTCGTAGGCCCCGCCGCCGTGATCTCAGCCCGCATCTACCTCGGCTTCAACCTCGCCACCCTGTCCCGCTTCGGCGAGGCCGAGGCCGCGTTGCAGCAGGCTGACGCCCTGCTTGCCCAGTGGAACGACCAGCTGGCCCCCCTCGACGAACGCATGCTGCGGGTCAACCTGCTGATCGGCCGCGCGGTCCTGGCGGGCAATCGGGGGGTCAGCGCAGATAGCTCCGCCCGCGACGCGGCCTTCCAGAGCGCCGTGGCCTTCGCCAACCAGGCCGCGGCCCTGTCGCGCGAACCCCTGCGCCAGGCCATCGCCGAAGGTCATGCCGCCGGCCAGGACGGCCATGGGGTCATGCTCGAAGCCAGCACCACCCGACGGTACAACCTGGCCAACGCCGCTCACAGTCCGGCCCTGCTCATCGCCCGGCGCATGACACCCCAGGAGAAGCTCGCCGAGCTGGAGGCGCGTTCCCACTATGCCGCCGGCGCCGCCTGGGCCGCGCTCGGCGCCGACGGCCGCGCGGCGGGAGAAAACCAGGCGGCGCGGCAGGCCCTGGCCCAGGTGGACCCCGACATGGCCGCCTGGCTCCGCGGCCTCGTCGAAGCCCAGGCCTCGGACCTCCAGGTGCGGGCCGGTGACCTTCCTGGCGCCCAACGCACGCTGATGCGCGCGATCGCTCAGGTCCGCAGGGCCCACGGCCTGTCGCGGCCAGAGGCCTATCTGCTGCGCCGCAACGCCGACCTGCAGGCGCGGCTGGGCGACCTTCGCGGCGCCAGGGCGTCCCAGGAACGGTCTTTCGCCATCCTTGTGGATCAAACGGACGGCGCACAGCCCACGCGCCGCGAGGTCGCCCCCTACCTCGCCCTGCTTGCGCCAGGCGCCCTCGCCGGCGACCAGGCCGACATCACCCGCTTCTTCGCGGTCGCCTCGGTCGCGACGGAGACAGCCACCGCCTCGACCATCGCCAATGTCGCCGAACGCCTAGCCCAGGGCGACAGCGCCGGCGCCGCCGCCATTCGCGACCTGCAGGCGGCGCGGCTCCAGCTCGACCGCGCCACCGCCCGGCTTACCCGCGTGAACGAACCCGGCTCCGGCGCAACGGCCCAGCAAGCGCAGGGCGCCGAGGACGAAGAACGCGCCGCGCGCGGGCGGGTCGCCGAGACGCTGGAGGCCGCTCGCAAAGCCGCCGGCTCAAAGGCTGCCGCCGTTATCTCTCCCAAGACCGAGTTGGCCGACCTCCAGTCGGTGCTGGCGCCGGACGAGGCCTATGTCCGCTTCATC
>FTAI01001791.1_pt1 | contig 11873 bp, 11 predicted proteins | sample 1638941 | NCBI WGS metagenome assembly FTAI01 (sample SAMEA3914813, study PRJEB12502) | metagenome | biome: forest; material: soil | place: Canada | collected 2011-07-07 | depth 0.3 m | reverse complement strand
GGCCAGGCTCGTCCACCAACTCGGCCGCATGGTTCTGCGTCACCCAACGCTTTTCACGCTGATGCATTTCCGGCCACTCGGCGCGTTCCTCCGAGACCTGCAGGGAATAGACGCCGACCTCGACGGCCTGGAGGCGACCCGACTTCAATCGCTTGTCGTATCGATAGGCGCCGATCTCGGCCAGGGAGGCGTAGCCTTCGACGCCGGCTTCCTCGAACGCCTCGCGAGCGGCGGCCATGCCCGGCGACAGCCCCTTGATCGGCCAGCCCTTGGGAATGACCCAGCGTCGGGTCTCGCGCGAGGTGATCACCAGCACCTCCATCTCGCCGTCGGCGTCTAGCCGCCAGGGCAGAACGCCGTACTGCCGCCTGACTTTCGATCGAGGTTTGAGGCGCTTCATGGCGCCCCCTCAGCCGAACAGCTTCTGGCCGAACTGGGCCAGCTCAAAGCCGATCGCGCCGATGATCGCGGCGGCCGGCATGGTGACGATCCAGGCCCAGACGATGCTGGTGGCGACGCTCCAGCGGACGGCGGACACTCGCCGCGCCGCGCCTACGCCGACAATGGCGCCGGTGATGGTGTGGGTGGTGGAGACGGGCACGCCGACGTAGTTGGCCAGAAACAGGGTGATCGCCCCGCCGGTTTCGGCGCAGAATCCCTGCTGCGGCGACAGGCGGGTGATCCGCGAGCCCATGGTGTGGACGATCCGCCAGCCGCCCATCAGGGTGCCGAGCGCCATCGCCGCCTGGCAGGCCAGCACCACCCACAGCGGCACATGGAAGGCCCCGGTCAGCTTGCCGTGGGCGACCAGCAGGACGGTGATGACCCCCATGGTCTTCTGCGCGTCATTGCCCCCATGGCCCAGGGAATAGAGCGAGGCCGAGACGAACTGCAGCCGCCGGAAAAGCTTGTCGGCGAAGGCGGGGGTCGATCGCACGAACAGCCAGGAAACGATCAGCACCAGCACGAGCGCCAGCGCGAAACCCATCGCCGGGGACGCCACAATGCCCAGGGCGGTCTTGGTCAGGCCGTCCCAGACCACGGCGTGCAGGCCGCCCCGGGCCACCCCTGCGCCGACGAGGCCGCCGATCAGGGCGTGCGAACTCGACGACGGCAGGCCGGCCATCCAGGTGACGACGTTCCAGGTGATGGCCCCGGCCAGGGCGCCGAAGATCACCGCGTCGTTGACGATGGCGGTGTCGATGATCCCCTTGCCCACGGTCTGGGCCACGTGCAGGCCGAAGAACAGGAAGGCCACGAAGTTGAAAAACGCCGCCCAGATCACCGCGTAGCGGGCAGGCAGAACCCGGGTCGAGACGATGGTGGCGATGGAATTGGCCGCATCGTGCAGGCCGTTGAGAAAGTCGAACACCAGGGCGACGCCGACCAGGGCGATAAGCACCATTCCGGAGCCGACCAGCATTCGCCTGCTCCTAGAGGTTCTCGATCAGCACGCCGCTGATCTCATTGGCAACATCCTCGAACCGGTCGACGACCTTTTCGAGGTGATCGTAGATCTCGCTGCCGACGATGAAGGCCATCGGATCGGTCTTGCCCACGCCCCGGTAGAGGGCGGCCATGCCGCGGTCGTAGAGCTGGTCGGACCGCTCCTCTAGCTGGCTCACCGCCTCGGTGAGTGCGTTGAGGCGGCTGGCGTTGTCGCGCAGGGAGCGCAGCAGCGGCACGGCCTCTGCGGTCAGGGCGGCGGTCTGCACGATCACGTCGCCGAGCTCGATCATGTCCGGCTCGAAGCTGCGCTGGTCGAACAGAGTGATGGCCTTGGCGGTCTTGTGCATCTGATCGATGGCGTCATCCATCGAGGAGATCAGGCTGCGGATGTCGCCGCGGTCGAAGGGGGTGATAAAGGTCCGCCGGACCGCCAGCAGCACCTGGCGGGCGATCTCGTCGGCCTCGTTTTCGTGATGGGCGATGGCCGCGATCTGAGCGGGCACGCCGTCGCCGCCATCGAGGAGGATGCGCAGCGCCCCGGCGCCCGCGCACAGGGTCCGGCTGTGTTCCTCGAACAAGCCAAAGAAACCATCTTCCTTCGGCAGTAGAGCCTGAAACCATCTGAGCATCGAGCAGCCTTCACAGGGTCATAGGGCGGTCCGGTCGCCGTCTTCCTACGCCGCCGAGGCGATTCGAACACGAAATTGTACGACCACGGACGATTATGACGTGTTCATCCGGCGAAGGAATGTGGCGTGAAATCGCAGTCTTCGCCCTCCGGCCAAGTTTGCTCTTGCCCCGGGGCCGCAAGCCGGGCCGCATAGGGGCCACGATCCACTCATTGGCCCAGGTCCATGCGTTCTGCGACTGTCGGCGGCGTTCGATACCGTTTCGAAGATCTGAAGACGCTGCTCGCCAGGGCGGCGCCGGCGCGGTCGGGCGACGATCTGGCCGGGGTCGGCGCGGCCAGCAACGTCGAGCGCGTGGCCGCGCGCCACGCCCTCGCCGATGTTCCCCTGACCGACTTCCTCAGCGAAACCGTGGTCCCCTATGAGGCCGACGAGGTCACCCGGCTGATCGTCGACAGCCACGACGCCCCCGCCTTCGCGCCGATCCGCCACCTGACCGTCGGTGGCTTGCGGGACTGGCTGCTGTCCGAGGCCGCGTCCGCCGAGGTCCTGGCCGCGACAGGCCCCGGCCTGACCCCCGAAATGGTCGCCGCCGTCTGCAAGCTGATGCGCAATCAGGACCTGATCGCGGTGGCGCGCAAGCGCCGGGTCGTCACCGCCTTTCGCACGACGGTCGGCGAGATCGGACGCCTCGCCGTGCGCCTGCAGCCCAACCACCCCACCGACGATCCGCGGGGCGTCGCCGCCTCGATCATCGACGGCCTGCTCTATGGCTGCGGCGACGCGGTGATCGGCATCAACCCGGCCAGCGACAATCCGGATGCGACGGGCGCCCTGCTGCGGCTGATCGACGAGCTTCGCCTGCGCCACGCCATCCCCACCCAAAGCTGCGTCCTCTCCCACATCACCACCACCATCCAAGCCGTGGAGCGGGGCGCGCCGGTGGACCTGGTCTTCCAGTCCATTGCGGGAACCGAGGCCGCCAACGCCGGCTTCGGGATCGACCTGGCCCTGCTGGCCGAGGGCCGGGCGGCGGCGGAGTCCCTGGGTCGCGGAACCGTGGGGAGCCAGGTCTGCTATTTCGAGACCGGCCAGGGCTCGGCCCTGTCCGGCGGCGCCCATCACGGGGTCGACCAGCAGACCCTGGAGGCGCGGGCCTACGGCGTCGCCCGGGCCTTCGATCCCTTCCTGGTCAATACGGTGGTGGGCTTCATCGGCCCGGAATACCTCTATGATGGCAAGCAGATCATCCGCGCCGGGCTCGAGGACCACTTCTGCGGCAAGCTCCTCGGCCTGCCGATGGGGGTGGACGTCTGCTACACCAACCATGCCGAGGCCGATCAGGACGACATGGACGTGCTGCTGACCCTGCTTGGCGTCGCCGGGGTCAACTTCGTCATGGGGGTGCCCGGGGCCGACGACGTGATGCTCAACTACCAGAGCACCAGCTTCCACGACGCCCTCTATATCCGCCGCGCCCTGGGCCTGCGCCCGGCGCCGGAGTTCGAGGCCTGGCTGGCGGGGCTCGGCCTGATCGACGAGGCCGGCCATGTGCGCGCCCTCGATCCGTCCCGCGCCGCGCCCCTGATCGAGGACCTGAGGTGAGCCCGCCGACCGCCCGGCCGCCTGCGCCCGACGCCTTCGCCCGCCTACGGTCGATGACCACGGCCCGCGTCGGCCTCGGCCGCAGCGGTGACGGCCTGCCCACCGCGCCATTGCTGGCCTTCCAACTGGCCCACGCCGCCGCCCGGGACGCCGTGCATGCACGGCTGGACGCGGATCGCCTGGCCGCGGCCCTCGCCCCCTTCCCGACGATTGAGGTGGCCAGCCAGGCGGGCGACCGGGCCACCTATCTGCGCCGACCCGATCTCGGCCGCCGGCTCGGCGCGGAGGGCGCCGCGCGGCTGGCGCCGGGAGACTGGGACCTGGCGATCGTGGCGGCGGACGGCCTTTCCGCCACGGCGGCGCAGGCCCACGCCCCGCCGCTGATCGCGGCCCTCGCCGATCGCCTCGGCGGCTGGCGCATCGCCCCGATCGTCATCGCCGCCCAGGCCCGCGTCGCCCTCGGCGACGAGATCGGCGCGGGGCTCGGCGCGCGCATGGTGCTGGTGCTGATCGGCGAGCGGCCGGGCCTGAGCGCCCCGGACAGCCTCGGCGCCTACCTCACCTGGCGGCCGGTTGTCGGAACACCGGACAGCGCCCGCAACTGCGTCTCCAACATCCGCCCGCCGCGCGGCCTGGGCTATGCCGCCGCCGCTGACACCCTGGCCTGGCTGATCACCGAAGCCCGCGCCCGCGGCCTGACCGGGGTCGCCCTGAAGGACGAGCGATCAATTGGCGCCGTCACCCCCGGGCTTGTCCCGGGGCAAGGGAACACGAACGGCGCGCATTGAGCCACCGTGCGACGACTTCACCGCCAATGATCCCTCGCCCCCGGGACAAGCCCGGGGGTGACGGGGGTTAGCAAGGCCGTCCACCGCACCAAAAAAGGCGATTAGTCGCGCACAACGACGCCGGGTTGATTTGCCCTTTCCTTCAAGGGCCGCATCAGGGCAAGTAGGCCTGGGACGGTCGAGCTGGGGGGCGTTGACGGTTGGCGGCGGGTGGCGGCATGACGGCGGGCGCGAACACAGCCGCGCCGAGCCGGTTTGATCAGGCCCATGCGGCCTTGCTGCGCCAGCATGACCTGCAGTTCGATTTTCGCACCGTGGTCCCGCCCAAGCCGCCGGAATGGCTGTTGCCGCTGCTCAGGGCCATCGGCCATGCGCTCAAGGCTATCGCCCCGGCGTTCGCCTACATCTTCTGGGGCGGGCTGATCCTCGGCGCGGCGGCCGTCCTCTTCTTCCTCGCCCGAGAGCTGATCGGAGTGACCGGATTCAGCCCGCGATCCCGACCGGCGAAGCTGGATGCGGCGACCTCCGACTGGCGCCCCCCCGCGGCCCGGGCCCGTACCCTGCTGCGCGACGCCGACGCCCTGGCGGCGCAGGGCCGGTTCGCCGAAGCCCTGCACCTCTTGCTATTCCGCAGCATCGACGACATCGACGAACGCTGGCCGAACACCGTGAGCCCGGCGCTGACCAGCCGCGACATCGCCGGCCACCAGGGCCTGTCCGACATCGCGCGCCAGACCTTCATGACCATCGCCCGCGCCGTCGAGCGCAGCTTTTTCGGCGGCGCGGCGGTGGGCGAGGCGGACTTCGCCGAGTGCCGCAAGGCGTACGAGTCCTTCGCCCTGGGCGCCCGATGACCGAGGCCGCGCCCCGCACCACCGAACCCGCGCCCACCTTTTCGCCCATCGTCGTGCTGTGGATGGTGCTGGCGGGGGTGTTCTCCTTCTCGGCCTTCATCGTCCTCTCCGGCTTCGCCCCGGATCTGCGCAAGGGGTCCGACGGCGGCGCCCACGCCCTGTCGCGCTCGGCGGTCGGCTATGCGGGGGTCGTGCGATTGCTGACGGCCGAAGGGGTTCCGGTTTCGATCACCCGCCACCCTGACAGCGACCCGAACCCGACCTGGCGGCAGCTGGTGATCACCCCCGGGGTCGAAGTCGACAAGGACGAGCTGGCCAGGATCACCAAGGCCAGTCCGGTCCTCGTCGTGCTGCCAAAATGGTTCACGACGCCCAGCCAAAAACGGGCCGGCTGGGTCGACAAGGCCGGCGTCATACCGCCGGCCCTGATCGCCAAGATGATGCAGCCCGCGGTTCCCGGCCTGATCATCCGCCAGCGCCCGGACGCCGCGCCCTTGCAACTCGTCGATGACGGCCATGTGCTGAAAACCGTCCAGACCGGCGCCATCGATCAACTGCAGACCCTCGCCCCCAACGACGCCCTGGACGCGGTGGAGACGGACTCCCGCGGCGGGGTGGTCGTGGCCATGACCAAGGACAAGCATCTGGCGATCCTGTCCGATCCGGACCTGCTCAACACCCAGGGCATCGCCGATCCGGCCACGGCCCGCGTCGCGACTGACATTCTTACAAACTTACAAGAGGGCGACGGCCCGGTCGTCTTCGACGTCAGCCTGAACGGCTTCGGCAGCCCGCCGAACCTGTTCAAGCTCGCCTTCACCCCGCCCTACCTCGGCGCGTCGCTTTGCCTGTTCGCGGCGGGGATGCTGATGGGCCTGCATGCGGCGACCCGGTTCGGGGCGCCGCTGCGGTCGGCGCGGGCCATCGACTTTGGCAAGCGCGCCCTGGCCGACAATTCTGCCGCCCTGATCCGCATGGCGCGGCGGGAGCACCGGATGGCCACCCGCTATCTCGACCTGAACCGGGCCGCCGTCGTCAGCGCCCTGGGCGTCACCCGACTGGCCGGCGGCGACCTCGACGTCTTTCTCGATCGCCTCGCCGAAAACAGCGGCGTCATTCACCGGCTCTCGATCCTGGTTCCCCAGGCCCGCGCGGCCGCGAACCGGCGCGACCTGATGCAGCTGGCCCGCAATGTCTACGACTGGAGAGTGGAGATGACCCGTGAACGTCGCTGAAGTGCGTGGCCTGGCCGACAAGATCCGGGGAGAACTGGGCAAGGCGGTGATCGGCCAGGCCGATACCATCGACCTGATGCTGATCGCCCTCTTCGCCGGCGGGCACATATTGCTGGAAGGCCCGCCGGGGACGGCCAAGACCTTCCTGGCCCAGTGTTTCGCCAAGGCGGTGAACCTCGCCTACGGCCGCATCCAGTTCACCCCGGACCTGATGCCCGGCGACATCCTGGGGGCCAATCTGTTCGACTTCCAGACCAGCACCTTCAAGCTGGTCAAGGGGCCGATCTTCTGCGAGCTGCTGCTGGCCGACGAAATCAACCGCACCCCGCCCAAGACCCAGGCCGCCCTGCTGGAAGCCATGCAGGAGCGCACCATCACCATCGACGGCGAGGCCCACGCCCTGGGCGACAGGTTCACCGTGGTCGCCACGCAGAACCCGTTGGAGCAGCAGGGCACCTATCCCCTGCCCGAGGCTCAGCTGGACCGGTTCCTGTTCAAGCACGACCTGGGCTATCCCAGCGCCGACGAGGAGCGCGCCATCGTCGCCTCCCACGGGGCCCGGGTCGGCCAGCCGACCCCGGACCGGTTCGGAGTCGCCGCCGCGGCCGACGCCGCCACCATCGGCGCCGCCATCGCCGCGGTCGCCGCGGTGCGCCTGACCGAGGACATCATCGGCTATGTGGTCGCCCTGGTGCGCAAGACCCGCGAGACCGGCGACTTCTCCAGCGGCGCCTCCCCGCGCAGCGCCGCCATGCTGGCCATCGCCGCCCGGGCCCGGGCGGCCCTGGAGGGGCGCGACTATGTCATCCCCGATGACGTCAAGGCCCTGGCCCTGCCGGCCCTGCGCCACCGGGTGATCCTGTCGCCGGCGGCGGAGATCGACGGCCGCAAGGTGGACGACGCCCTGAAGGCGATGATCGACCAGGTCGAGGCGCCCCGGTGATTTATCCGACGGCGCGAGCTGTGGGTCTGGCGGCGTGCGGGGTTCCCGTGGCGATCGCCGTCGCCGTGCTTGCGCCCCAATACTGGCTGGTCGGGCCGGCGTGGCTCGCCGGCGCCTTCGCCCTGATGGTGATCGACGCGGGCGTCGGCGCCTGGCCCGGCCGCCTGACCCTGGCGCTGAACGCCCCGCAATCCCTGGGCTCCAACGCCCGGGACGGCGAGGCCTCGGTGGATGCGACCTTCGCCGGCGGCGGCGCGCCCCGGACCATCGAGATCGCCCTGGAGACCAACGACCGGCTCCGGGCCAAGCCCCCCCGAGGCCGAACCGCCATCGTCGAGCGCGGCGCCCGGACCCTGTTTCAGCTGGAGCCGGTCCGGCGCGGCCTAGGCCGCCTGCCGCGCATCTGGGCGCGCTGGCGCGGCCCCCTGGGGCTGGTGTGGAAACAGACCGTCCGGCCGGTCGACCGCAAGGTGCCGGTCACCCTCGACATCCGCGGAGTCAAGGAAGAGGCCATGCGCCTCTTCGCCCGCAACGCCCTGATGGGCGCGCGGCTGCAGGAGGAGCTCGGCGGCGGGTCGGAATTCCACGCCCTGCGCGACTTCCAGATGGGCATGGACCGCCGGACCATCGACTGGAAACAGTCGGCCCGGCACCGGGAGCTGCTGGCCAAGGAGTTTCGCACCGAGCGCAACCACCATGTGATGATGGTGCTGGATACCGGGCGGCTGATGTGCGAGCCGGTGGCCGGCGCCCCGCGCATCGACCACGCCCTGAACGCGGCGTTGCTGCTGGCTTACGTTTGTCTGAAGACCGGCGACCGGGTCGGCATCTTCGGCTTCGACGCGCGACCGAACGTGGTCAGCAACGCCCTGGGCGGGGTCGGCGCCTTCGGCCAGATCCAGCACCTGGCCGCGCAGATCGACTACAGCACCGCCGAGACCAACTACACCCTGGGCCTGACCGAGCTTGGCGCGCGCCTGCGCCGCCGCTCCCTGCTGGTGGTGTTCACCGACTTCGCCGACTCGACCAGCGCCGAACTGATGCTGGAGACCATCGGCCGCCTGCTGACCCAGCACCTGGTGCTGTTCGTCATCATGCGCGACGACGAACTGGAAGGGCTGGAGCGCCACGCCCCGGACACTGTCGACGATGTCTCCCGCGCCGCCGTCGCCTCCGCGATCGGTCACGAACGGCTCATCGTGGTGGAGCGTCTGCGCCGCCTGGGGGCCCATATCGTCGAGGCCAAGGCTGGCGAGATCGGCCCGGCCCTGCTCAGCCGTTATCTTGAACTCAAGCGTAGGGACCTGTTGTGAGGCGTCACCATGGCTGAACTGCGCCTGAAGAGTTCCCGCTTCCGCGCCGAGCGCGAGGCCGACTGGGCCCGGCTGGAGGCCCTGCTCACCCGGGCGGAGCGGCGCTCGGCGTCGGCGCTCACCGATGACGAGCTGATCGCCATGCCGGTGCTCTATCGGGCCGCCCTGTCGTCCCTGTCCGTCGCCCGCGCCACCTCCCTCGATCAGAACATGATCGACTACCTCGAAGGCCTGGCCGCCCGCGCCTATTTCTTTGTCTACGGCGCGCGCAGCTCCGGCTTCGAGCGCGTCGCGCGGTTCTTCGCTCGCGACTGGCCGGCGGCGGCGCGAAGCACCTGGCGCGAGACCCTGATCTGCGGGGCGCTGATGATCATCGGCGCGGTGGTCGCCTTCGGCCTCGTGCAGCAGGATCCGGTCTGGTACGGCGCCTTCGTGCCCGGCGATCTCGCCCAGGGCCGCGGGCCCGAAGCCTCCACCGAGGCCCTGCGCGCGACCTTGTTCGGCAAGCCCCCGACCACCGGCCTTTCGGTGTTTGCAACCTTCCTCTTCACCCACAACGCCAGCATTTCCCTGATGGCTTTCGCCCTGGGTTTCGCCTTCGGCGTGCCCACCGCCCTCCTGGAGATCTACAACGGCTGCACCCTGGGCGGCTTCCTGGCCGTCTTCACCTCCCATGGCCTGGGCTATGAGGCCGGCGGCTGGATCGCCATCCACGGGGTGACGGAGCTCTTCGCCGTGGTCCTGGCGGGGGCGGCGGGGATGCGCATCAGCTGGGCCCTGGCGTTTCCAGGCGAGAAAACGCGGCTGGATTCCCTGGCGACGGAAGGCCGCAAGTCGGCGACCCTGATGGCCGGGGTGCTGGTTATGCTGTTCTGCGCCGGCATCCTGGAGGGCGTTGGCCGCCAGCTGATCCAGTCCACCGAAATCCGCTACGCCATCGGCGCCGTCAGCGGGGTGGTCTGGCTGACCTTCCTCTACCTGCCCCGCCGCGCGGTGGGGTCCGCAACGGGAGGCGCCCTTGGCTAAGGCGGCCAAACCGATCGGCCCTAAACCCATTGCAGTGGCCGTCGGCGATCCCCTCGACCGGGAAATGATCACGCCGGAGGGCGTCGACCTGCGCCTGCATCTGGGCCAGGCCAGCGAGCGGGCGGCGGCCTTCCTGCTCGACCTGGCCATCATGGTCGGATCGTTGATCGCCCTGACCGTCGTCCTCATCCTGGCCCTGGCGGGCGCGGGGGTGAAGTCGGGCGAGCCGATCATGGTGGTGTGGCTGTTCGGCGCCTTCCTGCTGCGCAACCTCTACTTCGTCCTGTTCGAACTGACCCCCCGCGCGGCCACCCCCGGCAAGCGGATGCTGGGCCTGCGGGTCGCGGCCCGCAACGGCGGCCGGCTCACCGCCGACGCCATCTTCGGCCGCAACGCCATGCGCGAGCTCGAAGTCTATCTGCCGCTCAGCTTTCTGCTGGCCAGGGGCCAGGAGGTGGATGCGATCCTGACCCTGCTGGGCATCGGCTGGTCGGCGATCTTCGTGCTGTTTCCCCTGTTCAACCGTGACCGCCTGCGCGTCGGTGACCTGGTGGCCGGCACCTGGGTGGTCAAGACTCCCAAGCGGCAGCTGTTGCGCGACCTGGCGACCGCTAGCGAAGCCGACTCCGGCCGCTTCGCTTTCACCACCGCCCAGCTGGACGCCTATGGGGTCAAGGAGCTGCATGTGCTGGAGGACGTGCTGCGCCGGTACAATCCCAAGATCGTCGCCGCCGTGGCCGAACGCATCCGCGCCAAGATCGGCTGGGTGGCCGGCCCGGGCGAAGGCGACGGCGAATTCCTCGACGCCTACTACCGGGCCCTGCGCGGACGGCTGGAATCGCGCCTGCTGCTCGGGCGGCGGCGCAAGGACAAGCACGACAGCCCGTGATGGGGCGTGGGTTTAGAGCAATGCCGGGCTTGGCCGATTCACCCATTTTTCTCCGTCACCCCCGGGCTTGTCCCGGGGGCTATGGAACACGAACGGGACGTGATGGGCGCCGGTGCGACGACTTCACCGCCAGTGTTCCCCTGCCCCCGGGACAAGCCCCGGGGGTGACGGAATTTATGTGTTGGCGACGGGCGTCGACCCAACCCAAGTTTGCCCCTAACTGAACACCTCCGCCGTGCTGTCCTCACCGAAACCCTCCCGGGTCGCGCGCAGCTCGTAGTAGATCGCCGTCACCCCGACGGCGCCGATGGGCAGGATGGCCGCGGTCATCAGTGGCGTGATCACGGTGGCGTAGAGGCCGCTGTTCATGGTCGTCGTGAAGGCGGAGAGGGATGCGCCGGAGAGGGCGGCAAGCACCAGTTCGATGACGATAACCGCCAGGAAGTAGGCGATCAGCAGGCCGAAGATCGGCCAGCGCCGGCCCTTGGTCAGGTCCGCGCTGCGCCCCATGGATTCGAACACGCCGGGCTTTTGGATCACCTGCACGGGACTGGCGACGGACCAGCGGGTCGCCAGCATCAGCCCCGGCACGAGCAGCGCCAGGGACGCCAGGCCGACCATGAAGCCGACGCAGATCGACAGAAAGAACAGCGGGAGCGTGCTGCGCAAGCCGACCGAGAGCATGTCCGGTAACGCCGCCTTGCTCCCGCTGAGCGTCTGGTAGGATCCTCGCATGATGGCGCCCTGGACCAGGGAGCCCGCCATCGCGGCCACCAGGGCGATCGGCAAGGCGACAAGGCCGGTCGCCTCACTGTCCTTCACATAGGTCTGGGACAGCCAGGTCAGGCCGGCCCGGGGCGCCACCGCCAGAAGCGCCAGCAGGAAAAACGGAACGAAGTTGGCGGCCAGCACCTCGAAGGTGCGCGACACTACCCGGCCCATCTCGAATTGGCCGCCCGTTGTTGTGGTCGTCATGAAGGGTCCTTGTTGGCCAAGCCGGTCAGTCGAATATCGACGCCAGATCCGCCGGGCTGACGCCTTCGCGGATCGACCGGAGCTCGAAATAGATGGCCGCAACGCCGGCGGCGGAAAGCGGCTCGGAAATGACGGTGAGCAGGATGTCGCCAAGGGAGGCGAATGGC
>FTAI01000201.1_pt1 | contig 11947 bp, 13 predicted proteins | sample 1638941 | NCBI WGS metagenome assembly FTAI01 (sample SAMEA3914813, study PRJEB12502) | metagenome | biome: forest; material: soil | place: Canada | collected 2011-07-07 | depth 0.3 m | reverse complement strand
GGCCGTTCACCCAGACATAGAGCACGCTCTCCGCGCCCCCCACCTGCAGCACCACCCGCCGCCCGGCCCAGTCCGGGGGAACTTCGAATGTCGTCCGATAGAGCCCGGCTGGATTCTCGTCCGGCACGTTCGGTGGCGCGGCGCGGAACGGCATCTGGACGTTGGTGTAGTGCGGCCGGTCATAGCCGTGCATGGTCCAGTTCGATGGCACGGGCAGGTCGGCCCAGCCCGCCTCGCCGAACCCCTCGGCCATGAAGTCCGCCGGGATCGCCTCGGGCCGCGCCGCCAGCGCGAACCGCCACATCCCGTTCAGCGACCGCACCCACGGGGACGGGCCGCGCCTCAGCGCCAGAACCTCATCCGGATAGGGCGCCAGCGTCGAGCGCATCGGCAACCGTCCGATCGACACCGTCTCCGGATGCACCCACGTCCGCGTCGCGCCCACGTTCAGCAAGTCCATGCGATGTCTCCCGTGCCGTCCGCGACGCCCATCGAGGTAAACCAGCGGCCCCGCAATGGCGACGGGCCCGCGCCGGACGGACCCAATTGATCGACATCACACTTGTTGGTTGTCTTGCGCAAAGGACGCCCACCGACATGCCCGTAACCGTCACCCAGAGGGGCGCCCGCGCCGTCGGACCAGCCGCCGCCAAGGTGGGCTCGGATGCGAGAATTGTTCCCGGCAGGGAGCCGGCCGGAGCCGCTCCTGGGCGACCAGCCGGAGAGCCCCGATGGACCGGAACTTATCAGCAGCGACACAAGCCTCTTCGCCCTGGTGCTCCATGGCCACGCCTATCTTGGGGCAATCAGCCACGAATGGATCGGCTGGCGGATATTCCCGACGCTGGTCATGGGTGTCTACGATCTCAAGGATGGCGCTCTGGCCCCGGTAGCTGGTTTCGAGATCGAACAGCGCCAGGGCGCCTTGGTCGGCGCTAGCCTCGCGAGGTGGCCAGCACGCTAGCCGGCCTGGGCGCCGACCTCAGCCTCAAGCGCGCCGCCCGCCACGGTCCGCCCGTACGGCTTCAGCGTCAGCAGCAGCGCCGCGCCGCACGGCAGGGCCGCCACCACCGCATAGAGCGCCAGGTCGTAGGAGCCATAGGCGTCGAATACCGCGTCCATCAGCACCGGCGTGATCCCCTGCATCAGCATCACCACGCCATACATCACCCCGCTCACCGCTCCGTAGGCCTTCAGGCCGAAGTAGCGCGAGATGAAGAACGGCAGCGCCCCGAACTCCGTCCCAAGGCCGATGCCCATCAGCGCGCCGGACAGGATCAGCATCGGCCCGCCGGTGGCCCGCTGCATCAACAGCACCCCCACCGCCGCCACCAGGTAGAACGGCGCGGCGAAGCGCGGCGCGTCGGTGCGGTCCAGCAGCCAGCCGATGCCGATCTGCCAGGCCGCGCACACCAGGGCGAAGGTCGAGATCACCGCGATGATCGTCCCCGGGTCCACCTTCCGATCGCCCAGCACCGGGGCGACGTGGGTGAACACCGCCGTCACGCAGCCGGCGCCCAGCGCGATGGCGCTCAGCATGACCCAGAACGTCGAGGTCCGCGCCGCCTGGGCCAGGGTCATCCCCGCGCCGTCGATCCGCGCCGCCTCGGCGGTCGGCTTGGGCGGATCGCGCAGGAAGGCCAGCAGCAGCGGAAAGCCGATCAGCGCCACCAGCAGGCCGATGCCCTGATAGGCGCCGCGCCATCCGAACCTGGCCATCAGCAAGCCGGCCACGATCGGCATCACCGTCGCCCCGGCCCCGTTACCCAGCCCCGCGGTCAGCCCCAGCGCCCGTCCCCGCCCGGCGTCGAACCATCCGGCGACCACCTTGGTGAACATCATCGTCGACGGGATGGCCGACACCGCGGCCATCACCGCGAACAGGGCGTAGAACTGCCACAGGCTGCCGTTGGCCAGCGACAACGCCGCCACCAGGGCCGCGAACACCAGGTTGCCGGGCAGGATCAGCCGCCTGGGGCCGAACCGGTCCGCCAAGCGTCCCACCAGCGGGTAGCAGGCCGCCGTCACCAGCGCCATCAGGGTCAGGACGCCCGAAACCTCCGCCCGGGGCCACCGGAACTCCCTGGAGATTGGCACAAGGAAAATCCCGAACACCGTCTGCACCGCCGGCGTGGCGCTAACGAAATTCCCCGCCGTGGCGGCGACCAGCACTCCGATCTGGGTCCGGCGGCTGAAGCTCATCGATCACTCCGCGCTTGAATCGCCGGATAGTCTGCGATCCGCGCGGGCTTGGGAATGGGCGAGCCGCTCAGTATTCCTTGCCGTTCATCATCTGCACCGGCACGCCGTTCAGTTCGAAGTCCTCGAACAGCCGCGCGTTCACGCCGATCTTGGGATGGTCGAAGTCCGGCTTGCCGGTCGACCAGTCGGGGCTCTCGCTGTAGGTCCCGCAGCCGCAGATGGCGCAATGGTGATGCTGCACCGTGTAGCTGCCCCACTGGTAGGTCGAGACCCGGTCCCGCGCCGTGGTCAGCTTGAACTGCGCCGGGGTGTAGTAGGCCCACAGCGCGCCGCGCTTGGAACAGAACGAGCAGTTGCAGCTGGCCAGCTGCGTGGGCGCCGTCTCCACCGTGAACTGTATCGCGCCGCAATGGCAGCTTGCCTTGACGGTCATCCTGGGCTCCTCCGATTGTGCGGCCAGGACTAACCCATGACTGTTGTCAGCATGGCGTCAGCAGAGATAAGCCGCGACCCGTTGGAGAACGCCTTGAGAGCCCCGATCGTCGCCGCCCTGCTCGCCGCCGCCCTCACCGCTCAAGCCCCGATCAGCGCCGCGCCTCTGCCCCCCCACGCAGGCGGCGGCTTCACCGTGGTCGCCCTTGGCGTGCGCGGCGGGATCGAGGACGGCAACCTCTCCAGCTACCTGATCCGCCCGCGCGACGACGACCGCTACGTCGCCTGCGACGCCGGGACACTGGTCAACGGCCTGAACGCCGCCGACCGCCGGGGCGCCTTCGCGGACGTGCATCCGCCGGCCGCCTGGCCGGAGCGCCGCGTCGGCTACATCCTGACGGACAAGATCAAGGGCTATCTGATCAGCCACGCCCACCTGGACCACGTCGCCGGCCTGCTCCTGGCCTCGCCGGAGGACAGCGCCAAGCCGATCTACGTCCTGCCCTCGGTCCACGAGCGCATCGCCCGCTCCTATTTCAATGGCGAGGCCTGGGCGAACTTCGCCGACACCGGAACCGAGCCGCGTCTGGGCAAGTACCACTTCGAGGACCTGCAACCCGGACGCGCGGTCGCCATGGCCGACACCGCCATGACGGTCACCGGCTTTCCCTTGGCCCATGGCCATGTGGAATCCACCGCCTTCCTGATCGAGGCCGGCCTGGAATCCGAGCGGGACGCCCTGCTCTGCTTTGGCGACACCGGCTCCGACCGCATCGAGCACGCCACCCGCCTGCACGAGGTCTGGGCCGCCGTGGCGCCGCGGGTGCGCGAACACCGCCTGATGGCCATCATCATCGAGGTCTCCTTCCCCAACGCCCAGCCCGTGGGCCAGCTCTTCGGCCACCTGACCCCGGCCCAGCTCCTCGAAGAGCTGCACGACCTGGCGGCCCAGGCCGGCGGCAAGGATGCGCTGAGGGGCCTGCCGGTCGTCATCGGCCACATCAAGTACACCCTGAAGACAGGCCCACTTCCCCAGGCCCAGATCCGCCGCGAACTGGACGCCGGCAACGACCTTGGCGTCCGTTTCATCATCCCCGAACAAGGCGACCGCTGGCAGTTCTGACGGGGAGCGAAACGCCGCCGCATCACGCTTGCGTGGTCACGGAAACGAGAGCAGTTTTCACAGACTCGTGATCTCCGCGGTCGAGCGGACGCGGGTTCGGGTGGAGAGTTGCAGATGAGGTTGACGGTGATCGGCGGCGTCGCCGTGCTCGCGGCGTGTCTCGGCGGATGCAACAGACGACCCGCCGACTGGCTCGGCCTGGACGGCGCCAGCCACAGTACGCGTTACGTCGGCGTGGGCATCTACTCGCCCGGAACGATGTGGACGAAGCTGGTCATGGCCCAGCAACCCAAGGCTCCAACGCTTGCCAAGCCGGTCGACGACCAGGCCGTGATCGTCGTCGTTGACAGCCACACCGGCGAGATCCGCTCTTGCGGAGACCTGACCGGCTATTGCGTCGGCATGAACCCTTGGAAGACGCCCCTGACGCCCGCGCAGTCCGCGCCGGTCAGCCTGACAACCCACTACGATGAGCTGCCGTCGCCTTCCATCGAGGTCCACGTCACGACCCCGAAGAAACACAAAGCCCCCAAGAAGCCCGCGCCACCGTCGCCGCCCGCTTGACTAATTCATAACTGTCTGGTTATCAATTGGCCATGCAGTCCGCCCCCGACACCCTGTTCCGGACCCTCGCCGATCCCACCCGCCGGGCGATCTTCGAGCGGCTGAGCCGCGAGGGCGAACTGACCGTGCGGGCGCTGACCGACCACTCCGGGGTCTCCCAGCCGGCTGTCTCAAAGCACCTGGGCGTCCTCAAGAGCGCCGGCTTGGTGAGCGACCGCCCCGACGGACGCCAGACCCACTACAGCGCCAACGCGCAGGCCCTGGCGCCCCTGATCGACTGGATGAGCCTCTATGGCGCCTTCTGGCGCGAGCGGTTCGACCGTCTCGAAACCCTGCTGGACAGGATGGACCAATGACCCAGGCCGACACCGCCACCCGCTCCGTCGTCGTCGAGCGGGAAATCCCGCACGCGCCCGCAAAGGTCTGGCGCGCCCTCACCCAAGGCCCGCTGATCGAGGCCTGGCTGATGTCCAACGACTTCCAGCCGGTGGTCGGCCACCGCTTCAACGTCCGCGCGCCGTCCAATCCGCACTGGAACGGCGTCACCGACTGCGAAGTCCTGGTCGTCGAGCCGCCCGAGCGCCTGGCCTACAGCTGGAACTCCTCCGGCGAGGAGGCCGGACGCCTGAGGACCGTCGTCACCTGGACCCTGACGCCGAGCGGGAACGGCGTCCTGGTGCGCATGGAACAGACCGGCTTCCGGCCGCAGGACACCGCCAACGTCCAGGGCGCCCAGTACGGCTGGCAGCGCTTCCTCGCCGCCCTCGAAGATGTGGTCGCAGGCCTGGACTAGCCGGACATCCTTTTTTCCTTGGAAACCAGACGATGAACGAGACCATCCCCACCAAGAGCATCGTCGTCGAACGCGTGATGCCCTATCCGCCGGAGAAGATCTGGCGCGCGCTGACCACCAGCGAGCTGATCGTCGAATGGCTGATGCGCAACGACTTCCAGCCCGTGGTCGGCTGCCGCTTCCAGTTCCACGCCACGCCCGTGCCCGGCTGGTCGGGAACCACCAACTGCGAGGTTGTAGAGGTCGACCGCCCGCACCGCCTTTCCTACCGCTGGGGCGACGGCACGGAGTCCGACAGCGGCCTTCGCACCCTGGTCACCTGGACCCTGACGCCCACCGACGGCGGCACGATCGTGCGCATGGAGCACGCCGGCTTCCGGCCCCAGGACGAAGGCGGCTACCAGGGAATGGGCGGCGGCTGGCCGCGCATCGTGGCCGGGCTGGAGCAGGTGGCCGGCAGCTTGGACTGACGATCGGGCTCCGCGCGCAAAATGGGTCGCCGCGCCGGATCGTCCCGCGCTACCGTGCCTCCAGCGCGGGAGGCCCCGTTGGACGATAACGAAGTTGAAGACCTGACGGTGCTTCTGGCCGCCCTGCTCGGGTCCCTGGAGGCCCTGGGCTTCGTCGCCCGCCACCTGCACCCGCCGTACTTTGCCGAGGTGATGCGGGCCGCCGGGACGCCGGACGAGGCCCTGCGCGCCTGCCGCCCGCGCCTGGAGGCCTGGCCGGAGCGGCTGGCCGGCCCCCGCGACCTGCTCCGAACCGCGAGCGACCAGACCCTGGCGGCCTTCGAGGGACTGCGCGCCGCGCCGGAGGCGGAAGACGGCTTGCGCGCCATCTTCCGCTCCCTCGGCCACGTCCCGCGGGCGCTGGAGGCGCTCTATCCGATGGCGGCCGACTTGCCCCCCATCAGCCGCTTCTTCCTCGAACCGGGCGCCCGTGGCGACGCCGGCCTGCAGCAGCGCCTGGCCCAGGCCCAGCCGCGGGACAACACCGGCGTCTTCCACGTGGACAACGCGCCCGGCTCCCGCGGCGGCTATTCCCTCTACGTCCCCGAGGACTACGCGCCGGACAGAGCCTGGCCCCTGGTCATGGCCCTCCACGGCGGCAGCGGCAACGGCCGCGCCTTCCTGTGGACCTGGCTGCGCGACGCCCGCAGCAAGGGCGCGATCCTGATCGCTCCCACCGCCGTCGGCGCCACCTGGGCGCTCAGCGGCCCCGACCCCGACACCCCCAACCTGGCCCGCATCCTGGACGACGTCCGCGGCCGCTGGACCGTCGATCCCAGGCGCCTGCTGCTGACCGGCATGAGCGACGGCGGCACCTTCGCCTATGTCAGCGGGCTGGAGGCCGTCTCGCCCTTCACCCACCTTGCGCCCATCGCCGCAGCCTTCCACCCCTTGCTGGCCCAGATGGCCGATCCCGGCCGCGTCCACGGCCTCCCCATCCACATCACCCACGGCGCCCTGGACTGGATGTTCGGCGTCGACCTGGCGCGCCAGGCCCAGGCCGCCCTCGCTGCGGCCGGTGCGCGGGTCACTTACCGGGAGTTGGACGATCTCAGCCACACCTACCCGCGGGAGATGAACCGGGTGATGCAGGACTGGCTGGACGCCGTTTGAGGCGGCCCGACCCACCAATCTAAGGGGGTTCTCACGGCCGGATTTGCGCTATCGTCCGGCCCAACAAAGAAGCGCCGGAGCGCGAAAATGACCGTCGTGGCCCCGAAATCCGTGGCGACCGGTGAGGAAACCAGCAGGTCCTACGACGCGGTGATCGTCGGAGCGGGCTTTTCCGGACTGTACATGCTGCACAAGCTGCGCGGCCTGGGACTCTCGGCGCGCCTCTTCGAGGCCGGGTCCGGCGTCGGCGGCACCTGGTACTGGAACCGTTATCCGGGCGCCCGCGTCGACATCGAAAGCCAGGAATATTCCTACTCCTTCTCGCCCGAGCTCGACGACGAGTGGGCCTGGAGCGAGCGCTACGCCTCGCAGCCCGAACTGCTGCGCTATCTCAACCACGTGGCGGACCGCTTCGACCTGAGGCCGGACATCCAGCTCGAAACCAGGGTCACCTCCGCCACCTTCGACGAGGCGGCCAACCGCTGGAGCGCGGTCACCGACCGCGACGAGCGGATCTCGGCCCGCTATTGCGTCATGGCCACCGGCTGCCTGTCGGTGACCAAGGAGCCGGATTTCCCGGGCGCCGACACCTTCACGGGCAAGGCGTACCACACCGGCCACTGGCCCCATGAAGGCGTCGACTTCACCGGCCAGACCGTGGCGGTCATCGGCACCGGCTCCTCGGCGATCCAGTCGATCCCTCAGATCGCCGACCAGGCCTCGCACGTCTACGTCTTCCAGCGCACCCCCAACTTCAGCGTCCCGGCCCACAACGGCCCGCGCGATCCCAAGGTGGTTGAAGACTGGCGGCTCAACCGGGCCGAATACCGCAAGCAGGCCCGCGACACCGGCTTCGGCATCCTGATGGTGGAACAGTCGCAGCAGCCTGCCCTGGAAGCCACGCCCGAGGAACGCCGCCGCGCCTACGAGGCCCGCTGGGCCCGCGGCGGCTTCGCCCTGGCCGGCGCCTTTTCCGACATCATCACCGACAAGGCGGCCAACGACACCGCCGTGGAGTTCGTGGCCGGCAAGATCCGCTCGATCGTCAAGGACCCGGTGGTGGCCGAGAAGCTGGTCCCCAAGACCTACCCCATCGTCACCAAGCGCCTGTGCGTCGACACCGCCTACTACGACACCTTCAACCGCAACAACGTCACCCTCGTCGACCTCAACGACGAGGCCATCGAGGCGATCACCCCCACCGGCGTGCGCACCGCCAAGGGCGACTACAAGGCCGACAGCATCGTCTACGCCATCGGCTTCGACGCCATGACCGGGGCGCTCACCAACATCGACATCCGCGGCCGCGGCGGCGTGCTGCTGAAGGACCAATGGGCGGCGGGTCCGCGCACCTACCTCGGCCTCATGATCGCCGGCTTCCCCAACCTCTTCATCGTCACGGGCCCCGGCAGTCCCTCGGTGCTGTGCAACATGGCCGTGGCCATCGAGCAGCATGTGGAGTGGATCTCCGACTGCATCGCCTACATGGGCCAGCGCCAGGTCGGCGCCATCGAGGCCACCGCGCAGGCCCAGGATGCCTGGGTCGCCCACGTCAACGAGATCGCCGACGGCACGCTCTTTCCCCTGGCCAATTCCTGGTACATCGGCGCCAACGTCCCCGGTAAACCCCGCGTGTTCATGCCCTACATCGGCGGCTTCGCCGTCTATCGTCAGCACTGCGAAGAGATCGCCGCGAAGGGCTACGAAGGCTTCGCCCTGACCTCCGACGCCCACGCGGCCTGACGCGTCCACGGCTTCGCCCCGCCTTGAAGGGTCTCGTAGACGGAGCGCCGCGTCACACCCTTCCGGGGCGCCGGAGGGGGCGCAAGGCCAACGCGCCGACCTAAGACTTCGCCCAGCGTCGCGCCTCAGTCACGCAAAGACTCCGCGGAAAAACAAACAGATACAGGGCCGTCGCTTACCCTCAAAACGGCGTGGCGGCGCGCCGCGCGTCGACACGCCACAGTAGAGATTTACCGATGAAAGCAGCCTTCGCGTGAATATTGGCAGTCACCACGACGAAAGGTGGGACATGATCAAGCGTATCAACGGATTCATCTGCCTGACGCAGCCAGACGTCGTGCTGGCGCAACAGAGCATCAACCCGGCGCACCCCAAGCTTGGCCCCCAGCCATTTGGCCGACTGCCGGCGCTGAAGCCATCGGCGCCCGCCGCCTTTCCCCTCGGCGTCGGGGTCTCGGCCGACATCACCGCCTGACGGGTTCACCCGGGCTGGAGACTCCGGGCCGCGTCAGCCACGCCGCCCACCAGCCCGGCGATCGCGTCCGCCGCGGCTGCCAGGCGCTCCGACGTCAGCGTCTCCATTTCCAGCACCTTCAGCCTCGGTCGCCCGTCCTTCTTGCTCGACCGGGCGTAGGCCGGATCGTAGTGCAACTCGATCAACGCCTCGGCCAGGGCCTCGAAATCCCCCGCCTCCGCCAGCTTGCGCCAGCCCTCCAGCCGCTCGCGGCCCGGATGGGTGGGCAGACGTTCGAACGCCGTCTCCAGGGCCGAGCGGTCCCGCGCGATGTCGCCATAGGCGCTGACCAGGTAGCGCGCCCGCTCGGCCCGTGGCGCGACCAGTTCGATGCGCGCCGCCGCCTGCATCAGGGTCCACAGCGCCGGCGGCGTCATCCGCTCGCCGATCTTGCTGGACTCCGCCTCCACCACCACCGGCCGCGCCGGATCGAGGGCGTCCAGCGCCGCCAGCAGCCGACTCTCGAACATCTTCTGGCTCGGCTGAGGCGTATCGGCGAAGCCGCCGAACAGCGAACCGCGATGGCCGGCCAGCCCCTCCAGATCCAGCACCTGCGCGCCGCGCTCCGCCAGCAGCCCCAGCATCTCGGTCTTGCCCGAACCCGTGCCGCCATCCAGCAGCACCAGCTTCAGGTCCAGCGCCTCGTCGTAGAGCCGCGTCTGCACCCAGCGCCGATAGGTCTTGTACCCGCCCTCCAGCAGGCCCGTGCGCCAGCCCACCTGCGAGAGGATCGTCGCCATGGCGTTCGAGCGCTGCCCTCCGCGCCAGCAATAGACCAGGGGCTGGAATCCGCCCTCCCGATCGACCAGGGCTGTCTCCAGGTGGCGGGCGATGTTGCGCGCCACATGCGCCGCGCCGATCTTGCGGGCCAGGAACCGGGAGCGCTGGATATAGATCGTCCCGACCTCCGCCCGCTCGGCGTCGCTGAGCACCGGCAGGTTGATCGCGCCCGGCACATGGTCCTCGGCGAATTCGCCCGGGCTGCGCACATCGATGATCGCGTCGAACGGGGCCAGGGCTGCCGGATCGGCGTGGGTGATCACCTCTATGCTCATCGGTTGGCGTTCGCCGCGTCCTTGAATGTCCTTCGGCTGCTATATACCCAACCGGCTCCCCGCCTAGCTGCAAGGATCCCCGAAAATGCCGGACGCCCCGCGCCTCACCTCCCTGGCCCACGGCGGCGGCTGCGGCTGCAAGATCGCGCCGGCGGTTCTGCGTGACATCCTGGCCGGCATGCCCGCCGCCGGCGCCTTCGCCGACCTGATGGTGGGGACCGAGACCTCGGATGACGCGGCGGTCTGGCGGTTGAACGACCAGCAGGCCCTGGTGGCCACCACCGACTTCTTCATGCCGATGGTGGACGATCCCTTCGACTTCGGCCGCATCGCCGCGACCAACGCCCTCTCCGACGTCTACGCCATGGGCGCGACGCCGATCTTCGCCCTGGCCATCGTCGGCATGCCCATCGGCAAGCTTTCCGTCGAGCAGATCCGCGCCATCCTGGCGGGCGGCGCGGCGGTCTGCGCGGCGGCGGGCGTGCCCATCGCCGGCGGCCACTCCATCGACAGCATCGAGCCCATCTACGGCCTGGTGGCGCTCGGCCTCACCCACCCCGACCGGGTGCTCAAGAACAACACCGCCCGCGCCGGCGACGTGCTGATCCTCACCAAGCCGCTGGGCGTGGGCATCTTCAGCGCCGCCTTCAAGCAGGACCGCCTGGAGGCCGCCGGCTACGACGCCCTGATCGCCTCGACCACCCAGCTCAACAGCGTCGGCAAGGAGCTGCCCGACGTCGCCGGCGTCCACGCCGTCACCGACGTCACCGGCTTTGGCCTGCTGGGCCACACCCTGGAGATCTGCCGCGGCTCGAACCTGGCGGCGGAGATCTTCGCCCAGGACGCGCCGGTCCTGCCGGGCGCCGAGGCCCTGGCGCGGGCGGGGGTCCGCACCGGCGCCTCCGTGCGCAACTGGGCCAGCTACGGCGAGGCAGTGCGCACCCCGGCCGAAGGCCTGGACGACTGGCGCCGCGACATCCTCACCGACCCACAGACCAGCGGCGGCCTGCTGATCGCCGCCGATCCCGCCAACGCCGCCGACATCCTCGCCCTGGTCCGGTCCCGAGGCTTCGCCGACGCCGCCGTGGTCGGCCGGCTGGCCGCGGGCGCGCCGGAGATCCGCCTGACGGCCTCAGCGCGCGTCTGACCGAATTCTCGCAACGACCCTGCCTCCTCACCGTTGTCGCTCACAATGACCCTTCGCCGCCCCGTCCTGCTGCTCGTCCTCGCCCTGGCGCCCTTGCTAGCGCCGATATGGGCGCCGCTCTGGGCGTCAGCGTCCGTCCCCCCGCGGCAAGGCCTGCTGCGGGTCAACGTCTTCGCCGCGGACGGTCTCGACCCTCGCCACGAGCAGCCGCGCACGCAGCGCCCCTTCGCCGCCATCGGCCTGCTCGAGACCCAGCATGCCGTGCCGGTCATCGCCGATGACGGCGAGGCCCATTTCGAGCACACCCAGTCCACGGCGTTCCTGGTGTCGCCCTGTTACGCGGTGACCAACTACCACTCCGTGTTCGGCGACGAGAGTGCGCCGGGCGAGGCGGCGGGAGACTATGCGGTCACCCTCAGCGTCGGCGCCAGGCGTGACGGGCGTGGCTTCGCCGACCACACCCGCGCCGTCCCGGTGATGCACGGCGATCCGGGCGACGACCGCGAGGAAGAGGACTGGGCCCTGCTGCGCCTCGACCATTGCCTGGGCGCCGATCCTGCCATCGGCTGGCTGGACCTCAGCCCCCGGCCCCTGGCCGCCATGGCCGCCAGGAGCGTCTCCATCGCCGGATACTCCAGCGCCCAGGACCGCGGCCGGCTCTGGCGCGAGGACGGGTGCCACCTCATGGCCCGGCCCCGCGACCGCTCGCTCTGGTCCAGCGACTGCGCCGCTTCCGACGGCGCCTCCGGCTC
>FTAI01001646.1_pt1 | contig 11960 bp, 7 predicted proteins | sample 1638941 | NCBI WGS metagenome assembly FTAI01 (sample SAMEA3914813, study PRJEB12502) | metagenome | biome: forest; material: soil | place: Canada | collected 2011-07-07 | depth 0.3 m | reverse complement strand
TCACATAGTCGATGCCATCGCGCTTGCGCGCTACCGGCACGCAGGCCTCGCCAACGCGGACATTTCGCGCCCAGAACAGCGGAACGGCGCCATCTTCAGACTCCTCGCGCAGCCGCTTCTTCTCACGGTTCCAAACGAAGTACCCAACCTTCAGGTCGACCCCATAGTCAGCTAGCCGCGCGCCGCCGACGGCCGCGTTTCCGAGCCCCAAAGGCAGCGGCCAGGCCGCACCGTGCGTCCGCGGCAGGTAGCCCTCGGCCGTGTCCGTCCACTCGCCCGCGCTGTTGATTACTCCGAAGGTGACGGGCCGGCTCTCCGCATGGCCGTGGCTGTGCCGCTGAAGCACGAGCAGGCAGACGTCCTGGGCGACGTCCAGGAACACCGCGTCCCGATCGGCGACCAGCCCGAGGGTAAGGACCCGCGCGCTGTCGCGGATGCGCTGTCGGAGGCGATTGTAGAAGGGCCCTGCGATGAAGCTGGTCGGAACGATCATGCCGATCAATCCGCCAGGCTTCACCCATCGCAACGCGACGTCGACGAAAAGGGCGTAGATGTTCACGTGACCCGGGCTAGCGACACCCGACCAATCGACCCCTTCCAGGTCCGCACCCATTCGTCGCCCGAACGGAGGATTGACCAAGACCAGATCATGGCGGGCCTTTACCGCGGCCCGCAGCGCGTCGGCCTGCGCCAGACGCGCCTTGGGAAGGACGACGCCGCCCAGACGCTGCGAGATCAGGTCGCGCGCGAGCGATGCTAGATCGCCATCGACATCGAGACCGCCGAGAGCCTTGGCGACATCCTTCGGTGACCTCCCGAGCTCGACCATGCGCGCCGCAACTGTCGACAGGAAGGCCGCGCCCCCCGCCGCGGGATCGAAGACTGAGGCGCGCCGCAGGTCACAGCCCCGCGCCTCGACTAGGCTGATCAGCTGCCGGGCCAATGGCGGCGGCGTGAAGTAGGCCGCCTGGCGCCGTCTCACCTCCGGGTCGATCAGCAGGGTGTAGAAAGTCCCGATCCAATAGTGCCGAGCATCGAGATCCTGACCGGCCAGAAGCGCGGACACGACCTTCAGCTCAGGCAGTTCCGCCGGCAGCTCGCCGTTTAACAGCGCACGACAGATCGCGATCGGTTCGGCGCCGCGATCACGGAGCCGCCGCGCCAACCGTTTCAGCTTGGTCTGAAGCTGCTGAGCTGCCAATTTCATCCCCCCGGGGTGAAATCCTTAGCCAAAATATACCCGGAGGCGAGGGCTCAATTACTGGTAGCTCCCCTGAGTTTGTAACTTCAGGTAGAGGCTGCCGCCCTTTCGTTCGGCTTGGTTCCATCATTCCACCTCTTACCGCAGCAAAAAGGCCACCGGGCGAACCCGGTGCCTAGGTGACTCCGACGCGGGGGGAGGTCCGCCGGTTCCTACGTGCACTCGTAGAGGGCGAAAAGGTTGTCGTTCCACTTGCCGTCGGCGTGGGTGCGCAGGTACTTGCCGTTCGGCCCATCCACGACCGCCACGGTGGCGCGGTTGCCGCCGACGAGGGCGTAGAAGCCTGGCTCTTCACGTGCTCGAAAGCGACGTCGTTCGCTTCCGGCTGCGGTGTCCGTCCACCGTCGGACTGGACGGACTGAACCCACCTAAACTTGCGAACAGATACGATATTTTTCGCGAATTGGGTGCACCAAATTTGCACCCGGACCCTCATAACGTCCTGAATGATTTCAGTATTCTATCCAGTCCATCATGGGCGCGCATGAAAATATCGTCATAACTATTTGATTTTATTGATCTTAGTTTTCGAAGAAGTTCCAATGTCGGATTGGACCGACTCAATAGCATTTTCAAGCACTTACGCGAAGTCGCGTGCAATTGGGCGTGAGGTGGTGAGGCCCGTTCGGCTTTGAAAGGGCCACCACCAATGGCAGTTCTTGGCGTTTTGAAGGCTACGCTTTCCGGCTGACCGCCGTGTAATCCGCGGCTTTGAGATCGCAGAATGCGACCTCAAACGCCGGCTGCGGCGATCGGCGCCATCCACATGTGGATGGGTGCGCAATTGGCAAGCGCAGGTCGAACCCACTTTGGAGTCCAGGAGCCTATTGTGCGGAAGTTCGACGCCCGACGTCTGACGGTGTCGAGGGTCCAAGAACCATAAGCCATATCCTTCGGCAGAACGGACCGTTCCGAAGTCACGGCCTACTGGCCCTGCCGTCCGACGCCTAGTTTCTCCCCGTCAACCGAGCCAGCCTTCCGCCTTCGTCGAAGCCGGGTACGGCGTAGTGGCTCCGTCCCGGAGGAACGGCCATGGGCCTGCGTCACAAGACGGCTGTCATCACCGGCGCCGCCAGCGGCATCGGCAAGGAGATCGCCCGCAAGTTTGTCGCGGAAGGCGCCAACGTCGTCGTCGCTGACATCCACCTGGACGAGGCGCTGTTGACCGCCGCGGAGCTTGGACGAAGCGCCATGGGCGTGGCGATGGACGTGGCCGATGAAGGTCAGGTCGAGGCCGGCATCCATGAGGCCGTCGAACGGTTCGGGGCGATCGACGTACTGGTCTCCAATGCCGGAAGGCAGGTTGTCGCGCCGCTCGACCAGTTCGAGTTCGACGCCTGGCGCAGGCTGCTCGCCATCCACCTCGACGGCGCCTTCCTGACCACGCGGGCGTGCCTGCGCCGCATGTACGCGCAGGAACGTGGCGGATCGATCATCTACATGGGCTCGGTGCATTCGAAGGAAGCCTCGATGCTGAAGGCCCCCTACGTCACCGCCAAGCACGGCCTGATCGGCCTGGCCAAGGTGGTGGCCAAGGAAGGCGCCGCTCATGGCGTCCGCGCCAACGTCATCTGTCCGGGCTTCGTGCGCACGCCGCTGGTGGACAGGCAGATCCCGGAACAGGCCAAGGCGCTCGGCCTCAGCGAGGCCGAGGTCGTGCGCAACGTCATGCTCAAGGAGACGGTCGACGGCGAATTCACCACCGTGGAGGACGTCGCGAACTGCGCGGCCTTCCTCGCGGGCTTCCCCAGCAACGCGCTCACCGGCCAGTCCCTCGTGGTGAGCCACGGCTGGTCCATGCAGTAGCCCGGCCGCGCTCAGCTCGCGCCGAGCCAAATCCCGGAAAGCACGCCGATGAACGCCCTCGTTCCTGTCCCCGCTACGCGGTCGCGGGCCCAGCCAGTCCGGCTGGACGCCCGGCCGTCCTTCGATTGCATCGCCCTGTTGCTGCAAGGCGGCGGGGCGCTCGGAGCCTATCAGGCCGGCGTCTACGAGGGCCTGGCCGAAGCCCATCTTCATCCCGACTGGATCGCCGGAATCTCGATCGGCGCCATCAACGCAGCCCTGATCGCCGGCAACCCGCCCGAGCTGCGGCTGGAAAAGCTGCGCGGCTTCTGGGACGCCATCACTGCGGACCCGCTGTGGGCGGCGGCCATGTCCGGCGGCCTCTGCGGGGACTTGGCGCGCGGCTTGGCCAATCAGGTCAGCGCCGGCCTCGCCGCGGCGGTGGGCGCGCCGGGCTTCTTCTCGCCCCGGCCCCTGACGCCCTGGCTGCGGCCGGCGGGCACGCCCGAGGCGACCAGCTACTATGACACCGCGACGCTGCGCGCGACGCTTGAACGCTTCATCGACTTCGACCTGATCAACGCGGGCGAGACCCGCCTCAGCGTGGGTGCGGTCAACGTCGCGACGGGCAATTTCGTCTACTTCGACAACACCACCCATGTGATCGGACCCGAGCACATCATGGCCAGCGGCGCCCTGCCGCCGGGCTTCGCGGCGGTGGAGATCGAAGGCGAATTCTACTGGGACGGCGGGGTGGTTTCCAACACGCCCCTGCAGTGGGTCCTGGAGAGCGAGCCGCGCCAGGACACGCTCGCCTTCCAGGTCGACCTGTGGAGCGCCCGGGGTCCCGTTCCGCGGACCATGGCCGAAGTGGTCACCCGCCAGAAGGAGATCCAGTACTCCAGCCGCACGCGCGCCAACTCGGACCGGTTCCGAACCGAGCAGAAGCTCCGCAACGCGCTGGCTGACCTGCTCGCCCAGACGCCGGAGTGGCTGCGCGACACGCCCGAATATCGGACCCTGCAGGCGGTCGCCGACCGCAAGGTCTACAGCCTGATCCAGATGATCTACCGCTCCAGCCAGCACGAGGGCGGGTCGAAGGATTTCGACTTCTCGCGGCAGAGCATGGAAGACCATTGGCGGGCCGGCCGCCACGACACCGTCCGCACCCTGCGCCATCCGCGGGTGCTGGACCGCCCGTCCAATCCCGAGGGCGTGGTCATCTTCGACCTCGCCACCCAGGGTCGCGAGTAAATCCCGCGACCGCCCTCGACTGATCCCGGAGCCCGACATGAAGATCGACGAAGTTCGCGAGCGCGCGTTCGCGATGCCCCTCAACCACCCCGCCTATCCGCCGGGGCCGTACCGGTTCGTCAACCGCGAGTACCTCGTGGTCACCTACCGCACGGACCCCAAGAAGCTGCGCCAGCTGCTGCCCGAACCGCTCGAACTCGACGGCGACTTCGTCAAGTTCGAGTTCATCCGGATGCCGGACTCGACGGGCTTCGGCGACTACACGGAGTCGGGCCAGGTGATCCCGGTCACCTTCGAGGGCCGGCCGGGCAACTACACCCACTGCATGTACCTCAACGACCATCCGCCGATCGCCGCGGGCCGCGAGCTATGGGGCTTCCCCAAAGTGCTGGCCCAGCCCAGCCTTAGGCCCGAGATCGACATGCTGGTGGGAAAACTCGACTACGGCCCCGTCCGGGTCGCCACGGCGACCATGGGCTACAAGCACCGCGCCACCGACGCAGCGGCCGCGAAGGCCGAACTCGAGCGGCCAAACTTCCTCTTGAAGATCATCCCCCACGTCGACGGGACGGCGCGGATCTGCGAGCTCGTCGAGTACCATTTGGAAGATATCCAGGTGAAAGGCGTCTGGGCCGGACCGGGCGCCCTTTCGCTCGAAGCGCACGCGCTCGCGCCGGTGGCGGAGCTGCCGGTGCTCGAGGTCGTCTCGACCACGCACCTGGTCTGCGACCTGACCCTGGGCCTGGGCAAGGTCGCGTACGACTATCTCCCGGCCAACAGCGTCGCGCCGCGCCTGGGGTCCGCGCGAGAGGCCGTGCGGATGATCCGGGCCATGCAGTAGGGCGGCCGACGTGAGCGCCCCCGTCCCGACCCAAGGCGGGTGGTCAGAAGCTTTGATAGGCCCCTAGTCGGCCACGAGGCCAACGTCGGCCTCGACCCGTTCCGGACCTTGGCGAGTGATCGCTCCGAGGGCCGAGATGCGCCAGGAACGGACTCTTAGGCGCCTCCGGAAAGCTGACATTCAGGGCTGCGAGCAGATGTCCGCTTCGGGTAAGGCAGCTCGCGACCGGCTTCGATCCATTGGGCGCATGGAAGCCGATTGCTTCGAAGCATCGGGCACGGGCGCGCCGAAGCCCCGGCGTGACGAGCTGCACGCTCCTGATCGGGCCGCCATAGAGGTGCGTGCGCGGCCCGTCGCCGAGCCCGACACGCCCGCAGCTCAGCGCGACGGGCGCTCGGCGCCGCCGCAGATAACCTCTTGAGGATGGGAAAAGAAAGATTTCGCTGCAGCGAACATCCGGATACTTCAAAAAGTTGCCTATCAATATAAATAATTAATCCAGCTATGATTTTAATCGGTCATGACAAACCCGCAAAACTATTTGCACAAATCATGGTTCAATTCCGGAACTCCTAAGATACAAGCGCATTCATCATACGCACATCCATGGTGAAGCTTATGCTTTCTCCAGGTGAGCGCGAACGGATCACAATGAAAATCGCAATATTGACGGCCGCCTTGCTGGCGGCCGCGCCGAGCGCGCTCGCTCAGCCGACGGTGGGCGGCGGCGCCCAGCTGCAGCAGATTCCTCCCGCGCCGCCCCAGCCGAAATCCATCCCCGACATCCGCGTGGAGCGCGGCCAGGCGCCCGCGGCGCCCGAGGCCCCCGGCCCCCGCTTCGTGGTCCGCGCCCTGCATGTGACCGGCGAGACCCGCTTCACCGAGGCTGAACTGATCGCCGCATCCGGCTTCCGGCCGGGCGCGGAGACCGATCTCGCGGGCCTGCGGGCGCTGGCGGCGCGGATCGCCGCCTTCTACAACGCCCGCGGCTACTTCGTGGCCCAGGCCTATGTGCCGGCGCAGGACATCCGCGACGGCGCGGTGACCCTCGAGGTCGTCGAGGGCCGCTACGGCAAGATCGGGCTCAGCAACCAGACCAACGTGCACGACGGCCTGGCGCGCAGCATCCTGGCGGGTCTCAATCCCGGCGACATCGTCGCCACCGCGCCGCTGGAACGCCGCCTGCTGCTGCTCTCCGACCTGCCGGGCGTGGTGGTGAAATCCACGCTCACGCCAGGCGCCGCGGTCGGGACCTCTGACCTGCTGGTCGGCCTCGCCCCCGGCCGCCGGGTCACCGGCAGCTTGGAAGCCGACAACGCCGGCAACCGCTACACCGGCGAGTACCGCGGGGGCGGAACCGTCAATCTCAATGAACCGCTCGGCCTCGGCGACGTGGCCAGCCTGCGGGTGCTCACCGCCGGCTCCGGCCTCAACTACATCCGCGGCAGCTATCAGGCGCAGGTCCAGGACCTGACCCTCGGCGTCGCCTACGCCCACCTGAGCTACCGGCTCGGCCGGGAATTCTCGCCCCTGCACGCCAGCGGCACTGTGGACATCGCCAGCCTCTACGCCAGCTATCCGCTGATCCGCTCGCGCGACACCGACCTCTACGCGCTCGCCGACTACGACTTCCGCACCTTCAAGGACAAGGTCGGCGCCACCGCCTCGGTAACCGACAAGACCGCCCATGTGGCGATCCTCGGCCTCACCGGCGACCATCGCGACGGCTTCGGCGGCGGCGGCTGGACCACCTGGTCGGCCAGCGGATCGCTGGGCGACCTCGACATCAAGACGCCCCAGGTGCGGGCCATCGACGCCGTCACCGCACGCACCCAGGGCAGCTACGGCAAACTGGCCTTCGAGATCGCCCGCCTGCAGGCCCTGAGCGGCCCGTGGTCGCTCTACGGCTCGGCGCGCGGCCAGCTCGCCTCCAAGAACCTCGACTCCTCGGAGAAGATGGAGCTCGGCGGCGCCTATGGCGTCCGCGCCTATCCCGAGGGCGAGGCCTATGGCGACCAGGGCTATATCCTGACCGCCGAGGCGCGGCTTCGGCTGGCCCGGCTCTCCGAGCACTCCGGCGGCCAGGTGACCGCCGCGGCCTTCGTCGACAACGGCTCGGTGACCGTCAACAAGCGGCCCTGGGCGCCGGGGAACAACTCCCGGACCCTCAGCGCCGTCGGCCTCGGCCTGACCTGGGCCGACGCCCACGACCTGGTGGTCAAGGTCTCCTACGCGGTGAAGCTCGGCAACGAGCGCGCCACCTCCGCCCCCGACCGCTCTGGGCGGGTGTGGGTCCAGGTCTCGAAATTCTTCTGATGGCGGCGTCAGCACGCACCGCACGCCGGCCCTCAGTCACAAGGATATTCGCCATGACCGCCGCCTTCCGCATCCCGCGCACCGCCTGGCATGCGACCTGGAGCCAGCGGGCCCGGCTCGTCGCCACCTCCGCCCTGGCGGGCACGCTGTCCCTCGCGGTGGTCTCCAACGCCTACGCCATACCGGGCGACGGCGTGGTGGTCGGCGGCCGGGCGGTGATCTCGGTGACCGCGCCGGGCGCCCTGGTGATCAACCAGACCACCGCCAACGCCGCGATCAACTGGCGGACCTTCAGCATCGGCCAGGGCGAGAGCGTGCAGTTCGTGCAGCCCGACGCCCACTCTGTGGCGCTGAACCGGGTGCTGGGCTCCGATCCCTCGGTCATCCTCGGGCGGCTCTCGGCCAACGGCCAGGTGTTCCTGGTCAACCCCAACGGCGTGCTGTTCGGCTCGACCGCCCAGGTCAATGTCGGCGGCCTCGTCGCCTCGACCCTGCAAATCCGCGACGCCGACTTCATGGCCGGCCGCTACAGCTTCACCGATGCCGGCCCCGGCGCGGTCAACAACCGCGGCTCGATCGTCGCCGACGGCGGCTCGGTCGCCCTGCTGGGCGGCCAGGTCAGCAACACCGGCGTGATCTCGGCCCGGCTGGGTTCGGTGACCCTGGCCGCCGGCTCGACCATGACCCTCGACGTGGCCGGCGACGGCCTGCTCAACGTGACCGTCGACGCCGGCGCGCTCGACGCGCTGGCCGAGAACGGCGGCCTGATCCGCGCCGACGGCGGCCGCGTGCTGATGACCGCCCGCTCGGCCGGGGCGCTCATGCGCACCGCGGTGAACAACACCGGCGTCATCGAGGCCCGCACCGTCGAGGGCCGCGGCGGCGTCATCAGCCTGATGGGCGACATGGGCGCCGGCTCGGTCAACGTCCGCGGGACCCTTGACGCCAGCGCGCAGGGCGGCGGCGACGGCGGCAAGATCGAGACTTCGGCCGCCAGCGTCAATGTCGCCGACGACGCCAAGATCACCACCCTCGCGCCGCTGGGCGCCACCGGGACCTGGCTGATCGACCCGCAGGATTTCACCATCGCCGCCGGCGCCAACATCTCCGGCGCCACCCTCTCGGCCCTGCTGGTGACCAACAGCGTGGTGATCAGCACCTCGACCGGGGCCAACACGGTGACCGCCGGCGCGCCCCCGACCAGCAACCTGCACACCGCCAGCCCCGGCAACGGCGACATCAACGTCAACGAGGCGGTCAGCTGGACGGCCGCGCCCAACACCACCACCCTGACCCTCAACGCCGACCGCGATGTGAACGTCAACGCCGCGGTCACCGCGGTGAATGGCAACTTCGTGGTCTGCTGCACGCGCGACGTCAACGTCAACGCGGCCATCACCACCACCAACGGCAGCGTGCTGCTCAGCGGCGGCCGCAACGTGGTCATCGCCACCATCGCGGCCATGACCACCACCGACGGCAACATCACCATCTGCGCCGGCGTCAACATCAACATGAACGCGGTGCTGACCCTGACCCGTGGCAGCGGTATCCCCAGCCAGAGCCTCGGCCTGCAGCCGGGCCTGTTCCTGGTCGCGGGCTACGGCGGGACCGGCCCCGGCGTCGCCGGCGGGACCCTGACCTTCGGCGGCGGCCCGGCCACGGTCACCGGCCCCAACGCGCCGATCACCATCAACTACAACCCGGTCTCCTACGCCTCGCCGACGGACTATGCCCCGCACTTCATCCTGGCGAGCGGCGCGGCGATCAGCCAGCACATGCTGGTCTTCCCGACGGCGACCAAGGTCGCCGACGGCTCGACGGCCGTTGCCCTGGTCAGCCTGATCGGCGCGCCTTCCGGCGTCACCCTGGCCGGATCGGGGACCGCCAATTTCGACAGCGCCGCCGCCGGCGCCAACATCGGCGTTACCTACAGCGGCTACACCCTGGCCGGAGCCGGCGCCGGCCAATATGCGCTGGCCTCCAACTGCTGCACCGGCGCGTTGCGCTCCACCGGCACGATCACCGCGGCGACGCCGACCCCGACGCCGGTCCCCACGCCCACCCCGACACCGACGCCCGTGCCGACGCCGGTCCCGACCCCTGTTCCCACGCCGGTCCCGACGCCGACCCCCGTGCCGGTCCCGGTCCCCACCCCGACTCCGACGCCGGCGCCGGTGGCCACCGTCGCCCCACGGGTCTCCGAACTGCCGCCGGTCGCCCCGGCCCTGCCGGCCGGCCTGACCCTGGCGGTGATCGGCCCCGGCGTGCGGATGCCGGCGCCGCAGCTGATCGTCGACACCCAGCCGGTCGTCGAGGTCCCGGCCCCCGTGACGGCCGCCCCGGCTCCGACGCCGACTCCCTATGTGGCGCCGGTCTATCCGCGCAAGCAGGACCGGAACTAGACATGCGGCGAGCGTTCCTCCTCGCACTGCTGGCGGCAGGCCTCGCCACCGGCTCCGCGACAGCCGCGCCCGGCTACGCCGACTTCCAGGCCCAGCCGGCCTCGCGGCCCGCCCGCGACATCGCCGACTGGGTCGTGGCCTCCGGCGACAACCACGGCATGGCCTTCGTGGTCATCGACAAGGCGCAGGCCCGGCTGTTCGTCTTCTCGCCGGAGGGCCGGCTGCGCGGCGCCTCGGCGGCCCTGCTGGGCCTCGCCCGCGGCGACGACTCGGTCCCCGGCATCGGCGAGCGCAAGCTGGCCGACATCCGGCCGCAGGAGCGCACCACCCCGGCCGGCCGCTTCGTCGCCTCCCTGGGGTCGGACCTCGGCATCAAGGACGTGGTGTGGGTGGACTACGCCAACGCCATCTCCCTGCACCGGGTGATCACCACCAAGCCCAAGGAGCGTCGCCTGCAGCGCCTGGCGACGCCGACGCCCGCCGACAACCGCATCTCCTACGGCTGCATCAATGTGCCGGCCAAATTCTACGACACGGTCGTGCGGCCTGCCTTCACCGGCGCCAGCGGCGTGGTCTACATCCTGCCGGAGGTGCGGTCGCTTTCTGCGGTCTTCGCCGGCTACCGAGCGCCCGACGCCGGCGGCCTGCGGGCGGCGGCCTCCGGGCCCTGACCGGGAGCTGCGCCGCATGGAGCTGATCTGCTACCTGCATCCCGGTTGGAACCCGGTGATCCGCCCGGCCGGCGCGCGGCGCGACTGGATGGACGCCACGCCGGAATCCTTCGCCTACCGCTGCCTGCCGCTGGCCATCGCCAACGGCCACGGCTGGGAGGTCGCCACCCCCTGCGCGGTCGAGGCCTGGTGGGACGGCGGCTCCGGAACCGACGCCGTGAAGATCAAGGTCGAGGGCGAGGTCGACGCCACCAGCGCGCCGGTCTCGATGTTCGGCCAGGGCGTGCTCACCTTCCACGTGGCCGGCCTGTTCCGCACGCCGCCGGGCTGGAACCTGTGGGTCGGCGGCCCGCCCAACCAGGGCAAGGACGGCATCGCCCCCCTCTCGGGCCTGGTGGAGACCGACTGGTCGCCGTTCACCTTCACCATGAACTGGCGTTTCACCCGCCCGAACCACAAGATCCGCTTCGAGGCCGACGAGCCCTTCGCCTTCCTGTTCCCGGTCCAGCGCGCCGCCCTGGACAGCTTCGAGCCCCGCTTCGCCGCGCTGGACTCCGCGCCCGACCTGGAGGCGGCCTTCCACGACTGGAGCCGCTCGCGCGACGCCTTCCACCGGGAGATGACTGAGAACCCGCCCGCCAAGCCCGCCGACCGCTGGCAGAAGCACTACTACCGCGGCGTCGACGCCGCGGGCTGCCGGCACATCGAGGACCACCGCACCAAGTCCCACGCCCGGCCCTTCGCGCCCGCGGGCGCCCCTCCGAAAAAATGACCTGCGAGGCGCCCGCGGGCGCGGCCTCCGGAATGGCCAGGACGGCTGGGACCCGCGCGCCAAAGGGCCTGTCGATCATGCCTTCACCAGCCGGCCGCGCATGAAGCAGACATAGGGCTGACTTGCCGACAGCGGGCCTTCCCAACGTCCCCTTGGAGGGGGAAGCGGACATGGGGGTTTTCCATCAGGCGACCCACCGGGGCGTTAGGACCTGCCTGCGCCGGGCGGCAGCAGCGGCTCGCAGAACCGGGCGGCCTGCTGGCGCTCTTCGGCGAGCGCAACGGGAGCCGTCACCCCCACGGGCTTGGCGCCGGTCCCGTTGCCAAATCGATGGAACGCCTTTGCGAACGCGTCCCATTTCAGGTTGATTGCCCGCAGCTGGGCGAGATCGCCGTCGATCTGCAGACGCTGCTCCTGGCTCAGGGTCTTCGCCGGGGCGTACCGGGCGACGTCGAGCCAGAGGTCGCGTTCGCGACGTCGTCGGTCTTGGCCCTCGGCGACCCCATCATAGAACCGGCCATAGGCCACCCGGGCCGAGAAGGGCATCTGGCCGACGGCCGTGCCGGTCGCCACACGCCAGACGGCGGTGCGCTCGACGAAACCGGGAATGGCCGAGGGCAGGCTTGCCAGCGTCAGAGGCGGTCCGACGTCGAAT
>FTAI01000783.1_pt1 | contig 11992 bp, 10 predicted proteins | sample 1638941 | NCBI WGS metagenome assembly FTAI01 (sample SAMEA3914813, study PRJEB12502) | metagenome | biome: forest; material: soil | place: Canada | collected 2011-07-07 | depth 0.3 m | reverse complement strand
GACGAAGGGCGCGCCGATGGCGTCCGCCAGGCGCCGGCCCAGCGTGCTCTTGCCGGCCCCGGCGCAGCCGAGCAGGACGATGCGGCGATAGGGCTGGGCCATGCGTCCTGGATGCGGTCCATCAGAGTATCCGGTCAAGGTTGTTCCATTTCCCGCGACTTCAAGACTATCGTTGCGCGCCCGCCGCCGGGTGAAAACGCAGGATGCTTTGAAATGGCCAAGTGGTTGCCCGCCGCGCTCGACTACATCCCGCAGTGGGTGGGCTATCAGGTGCGGCTGCACGAGTCGCCAGGCGTGGCCGTCGCCGTGGTCCAGGACGGCAGGGTCGTCCTGGAAGCCGCCTTCGGATCGGCGGACCTGTCCACCGGTGAGACGCTGACGCCGGCGCACCAGTTCCGCGTGGCCTCGCACTCCAAGACCTTCACCGCCAGCGGCGTCATGCGGCTTGTGGAGGCGGGACGGCTGCGCCTGGACGACCGGGCCGGCGAGCATGTGAAGGGCCTGCACAAGACGCTGGCGCGCGCCACCATCAGCCAGCTGCTGAGCCACACCGCCGGTGTGATCCGGGACGGGACCGATGGTGGCCAGTGGGCCGACCGGCGGCCGTTCCTGGACGAGACTGACCTCCGCGCCGCCCTGGCGCAAACGCCGATCCTGCCGGCCAACACGCGGATGAAGTACAGCAATCACGGCTTTGGCCTGCTGGGCCTGGTCATCGGCGCAGTGACGGGGGAGCCCTATGACGCGTGGATCGCGCGCGAGGTGGTGGCCAGGGCCGGGCTGAAGCACACCTGGCCCGACGCGCCGACGCCGGAGATGAACCGCCTGAGCAAGGGCCACGGGAGCAAGGTGCTGCTGGGCCAGCGCCCGATCATCCCGGCCGACAACCCCGCCAACGCCCTGGCCTCGGCGACCGGCTTCATCAGCACGGCGGGGGAACTGGCGCGGTTCTTCAGCCAGCTCGATCCGGCGGCGAAGAAGAGCGTGCTCAGCGTCGAGAGCCGGCGCGAGATGACACGCCCGCACTGGCGGGTGCCGGACTTTTCCATCGAGACGCACTATGGGCTTGGGACCATCCAGGGTCGGATCGGCGCCTGGGAGACGATGGGGCATTCGGGCGGCTTCCAGGGCTTCCTGACCCAGACCGCCGTCCTGCGCGGCCAGGGCCTGACGGTATCGGTGCTGACCAACGCCATGGACGCCGCGCCGGCCCTCTTCCTGGAAGGGATCGTCCGCATACTGCAGGCCTTCGCCAAGCACGGGCCGGCCGGCGGCAAGCTGGCCGACTGGGGCGGGCGGTGGTGGGGTGGATCATGGGGACCGGTGGACCTGGTTCCCATGGGCGAGACGGTGATGGTGGCGACGCCGGGTCTGTGGAACCCGTTCGCCGACGCTGGCGAGCTGACCGTGGGCAAGGGCGACGAAGCCGTCATCGGCAAGGCCAGCGGCTTCGCCAGCCACGGCGAGGGCGCGCGGCTGGTGCGGAGCAAGGCCGGCAAGGTGGTCGAGGTCTGGCTGGGCGCCAGCCGCTTCCAGAGCGAGAAGGCCGCGGCCAAGGAGACCCGGGCTCGCTATCGCCTGGCGCCCTGACGGCAGGAGAGACTCCCTCGTCAGTCCGCAGCGACGGCGGGATCGCCCGCCTGGTGACGGCCGACTTCCAACCACCGCCTGAGGCCGGGCGACAAGGCGGACTCGACCCGCTGGTCGTAGAGTTCGAGGTCCTCCGGCGTGAGAACGCCGCGCCAGCGATTGTTGGTCCCGCTGTGCAGGAAGGTCTCGTGGCCACCCTTGAAGCCCATCTTCAATGTCCCCAGCAGGGAGTCACCGTCCCGCTTCATCGCCTCGAAGGTCGCGGCCTCGACGAGGTCCGGCCAAAGCGTGTCGGGGATCTCGATGGAGAGGAAGGCGGCGATGCGTTGCATCTCCCCCAGAAGGTCCTCTTTCAGGTCGTTGTAGTGGACCAGCAGCAGGTTGGGCCGCGTCCGCTTGGCCCAGAACGACCGCTCGATGTCGAAGAAGGAGTCCGACATCATCGCCGCGCCGTCGGCGTTCGGGCGGATCCAGTAGAGGAAGAACTCGCGGGCGGTCTTCGGCGGCCTTGGGATGGGTCGGCCAATGGTGGGATCAGCCATGCCGATCTCGTCAAAGCGCTCCAGGACGCCGGGCACGAAGCTGTTGAAGTGGTTCAGGAACGACATGCAGGCGTCGCGGCCGTCGCGGGCCACGTGGATGTAGCGGACCTCCTCGTAGAAGGGTAGGGCGTCCAGCGGCAGGTGTGATTTGAGGAAGCGGCGGTGCTGCTGCGCCTCGATCATCGGCAGGGCGACCTCGATCGGTATCTGGAACCGGGCATCGATCCAGGGCGACAGGGCGCCAAGAGGGCGGGGCTCGGCCGACTGAAAGACCAGCAGGTTGACAATCTGCTGGGTCCAGGTGGTGCCGACCTTGGGGGCTGTGGCGATGACCACATCGCCCTCGCGGGGGCGATAGCCGTCCCACTGGCGGCTGTCGCAGATCCAGTCACGGACAATCTTGGTGGGAGCGCTGGCGAGCATGGCGAACGTCCTTGGAAGGCGCGGGTCCGCCGTCCGGACGGCCGCCCCGACAGTCTTGAATGAACGACGTTATTTGGAATAAGGCGCGCGCTCAAGCAACCGGGAGTTTCGCTGTGCGAGGCGAACCTCAACCGCCCAGTGGCGCTGAAGGGTGAATCTATGCGTTAAGGCGGGGAGTGGGATCGGAGGCCAGGAAATGACGACGCGCCACGCGGTTTTGACGGCGATGCTAGGCGCCTTGGTTGTGGCCAGCTGCACGGCGGGTCCCAGCGCGCCGCCCATGGCCACCTTCGGGCCCCATCCCACCCTGGTCGACCAGCACCACAGCCTGATCCCGGTGGTGAATATCGCCAAGGTGGTGCGCTGGCCGGCGGAACGCACGCCCGTCGCGGCGCCGGACCTGAAGGTCGCCGCCTTCGCCACCGGCCTGGACCATCCCCGCTGGATGCTCGCCCTGCCCAACGGCGATGTGCTGGTGGCCGAGACCAACGGGCCGGGCTACGAGAAGCCCCACGGGATCCGCGGCTTCTTCGAGAAGATGCTGATGGGCCGCGCAGGCGCCGGCCAGCAGAGTCCCAACCGCATCATCCTGCTGCGCGACGCCAATGGCGACGGCGTGGCCGAGACCCGCACCGTCCTGCTCGACACCGGCCTCAATTCGCCGTTCGGCATGGCCCTGGTGGACGGTCGGCTCTACGTGGCCAACACCGATTCCATCGTCAGCTACCCCTTCACGCCGGGCCAGACGAAGATCACCGACCCGGGGACGAAGCTGGCCGACCTGCCGGGCGGCCCCATCGACCACCACTGGACCAAGAACATCGTCGCTACGCCCGACGGCTCCAAGCTGTTCGCCTCCATCGGCTCCAACAGCAACGTCGGCGACAACGGGCCGGCCGCGGAGGTCAACCGGGCCGACATCCTCGAGGTGGACCGCCACACCGGCCGGTGGCGGATCTTCGCCGGCGGCCTGCGCAATCCGGTCGGAATGGATTTCGAGCCGGCGAGCGGTGCGCTCTGGACCGCAGTGAACGAGCGGGACGAGCTGGGCGACAACCTGGTCCCCGACTACATGACCTCGGTGAAGGACGGCGCCTTCTACGGCTGGCCCTACAGCTACTACGGCCAGCACCTCGACACCCGGCCCAAGGACAAGCGCCCCGACCTGGTGGCCAAGGCCATTCCGCCGGACTATGCGCTGGGCGCGCACACCGCCTCGCTGGGTCTGGCCTTCTCCAAGGGCGACCTGTTGCCGGCCGCGTACAGGGGCGGGGTGTTCGTCGGCCAGCATGGCTCCTGGAACCGCTCCGCGCCGGCCGGTTACAAGGTGATCTTCGTCGCCTTCCAGGGCGGCAAGCCGGCGGGTTATCCGCGCGACGTGCTGTCCGGCTTCCTGGACGAGAAGGGCCAGGCCATGGGCCGGCCGGTGGGGGTGACCTTCGACAAGTCCGGCGCCCTGCTGGTGGCCGACGACGTGGGCGGGGTGATCTGGCGAGTGACGCCCAAGTAGGCGCCCAAGTAGGCCCGTGCCAGGCGGCGCTGCTCAAGCTAGGATCGGCGGCAGACTCAGCACGGCGAGGGCGCATGTCGATCGCGGCCACCTTCGAAGCTCTTGGTGATCCCAATCGCCGCCAGATCATGGCTTTCCTGGCCGAGGGCGAGGCGCCGGTCGGCGAGATCGCCGGCCAGTTCGACGTCTCCCTGGCGGCGGTGTCCCAGCACCTTAAGATCCTTCGCGAGGCAGGCCTGGTCAGCGTCCGCAGCCGCGCCCAGCAGCGGCTCTACGCGGTCGCCTCACCGGGCCTGGTCGAGGCGGCAGGATGGCTGATCCGCCTGGCGCAGCGGTCGGTGGCGGCGCGGGCGGCGTAGACCGTCCGGAGGGGGCGTAACCCCTACTTCCGGTTCCGGCCGAAGTTGGGTTCGGCGCTTTCCTGGCCGGCGGTGATGATGCTGCGGCGGATGTCGCGGGTGCGGGTGAACAGCTCCTGCAGCTTGTCGCCCTCGCCCCAGCGGATGGCGCGGGACAACGCCTGCAGGTCCTCGGTGAAGCGGCCCAGCATCTCCAGCACCGCGTCCTTGTTGGCCAGGAAGACGTCGCGCCACATGATCGGGTCCGACGCGGCGATGCGGGTGAAGTCGCGGAAGCCGCCGGCGGAATACTTGATCACCTCGCTGCGGGTGACCTCCTCCAGGTCGGCGGCGGTGCCGACGATGTTGTAGGCGATCAGGTGGGGGAGGTGCGAGGTGACGGCCAGCACCAGGTCGTGGTGCTTCTCGTCCATGATCTCGACCTGGGAGCCGAGCGCCATCCAGAAGTCGGTGAGCCGCTCGACGGCGGCGGCGTAGGCCTCGTCCGCGCGGGCCTGGGGCGTGAGGATGCACCATCGGCCCTGGAACATGTCGGCGAACCCGGCGTCGGGGCCCGACTGCTCGGAGCCGGCGATGGGGTGCCCGGGAATGGCGAAGCAGCTCGCCGGCACGGCTTTCGCGAAGGCCTCGGCCACGGCGGCCTTGACCGAGCCGACGTCGCTGATGGTGGCGCCGGGCTTCAGGGCGGCGGCGACCTGCGCCGCCGCTGGGCCGATGGCCAGGGGAGGGGTGGCGAAGATGACCAGGTCGGCGTCGCGCACGGCGTCGCTGGGATCGTCGGCGACGAGGTCGGCGAAACCCAGGGCGACGATACGCTCGCGAGCCTGCGGGCTGGCGTCAAAGGCGGCGACCTGGCCCACCACGCCGGCGGCGCGGGCGGCGCGGATCACCGACGAGCCGATCAGGCCGCAGCCGACCACGGCAAGCTTGGGGTAGAGGACTTGCGCCACCCTCAGGCCTTCAGGAATTCGGCGAGGGCGCCCACGACGGCGCGGTTGTGTTCTTCCAGCCCGATGGTGAAGCGCAGGTGGTTTGGCAGGCCATAGCCGGCCACGCCCCGGACGATCAGCCCGCGTTGGGCCAGGAAGACCTCCGCCTCCGCGGCCGTCTTGCCGGGCGTGCTCGCGAACCCCGCCAGGATGAAGTTGGCGCTGGAGGGGACCACGTCCAGGCCCAGCCCGCCAGACTGCTGCACCAGCCAGGGCCGCCACTGCGTCACCAGGGCCAGGGACCGGGCCTGAAAGTCCTCGTCCGCCAGGGCGGCGACGGCGGCGGCCTGGGCGGGGATGGAGGTGTTGAAGGGCAGGCGGATCCGATCGACGGCGTCGGCGACAGCCGCCGGCGCATAGGCCCAGCCCACCCGCAGGGCGGCCAGGCCATGGATCTTGGAAAAGGTGTGGGTGACCACGACGTTGGAGGCCGTCCTCGCCAGCTCCAGACCGTCGCTGTAGGCCGGATCGGCGGCGAACTCGGCGTAGGCGCCGTCCAGCACCAGCAACACGCTGGGCGGCAGCTCGGCCTGCAGGCGGCGGACCTCCTCGGCGCCGATCATGGTGCCGGTGGGATTGGCCGGGTTGGCGACGAAGACGATGCGGGTGCGCTCGTCGACCGCCTTGAGCAGTTCGTCGACGTCGATCCGGTAGTCCGGCTCGCGGGCCAGCTTGACCTCGCCGCCGTTGGCGCGGGCGCCGATGGCGTAGGCGCCGAAGCCGAACTGGCCCTGGACGATGTTGTCGCCGGGCTCGACGAACACCTGATTGATCAGGGCGAAGATCTCATCGGTGCCGCAGCCCAGGATCAGGCGTTCGGGTTCCAGGTGGTACTGCTTGGCGACGGCCTCGCGCAGGATCGTCCCGCGACCGTCCGGATAGAGGTTCAGCAGGCCGGCGGCGTCGGCGAAGGCGGCGCGGGCGGCGGGGCTGCAGCCCAGGATGTTCTCGTTGGCCGACAGCTTGACCGGGTGGGCGACACCGTCGGCCCTGGCCTTGCCAGGCACATAGGGGCTGATGCCCAGGATGCCGGGCTTGGGCTGGGGCGTCTTGGCGGCGAAGCGGCCGAGATCGGCGGGGAATTGAACGGTCATGGGGCAAGCCTTGTAGGGACGCGCCTTCTACACGTCGAGGGGCGTCGGCGCAGCCCCGATCACGCCGGAAAGCCGTCCGGGCGCGCGGGCGAGGCGGGGGTCGTGGGACTGGTAGAAGCCCAGCAGGGTGAAGAGCTTGAGCCCGCCCGCCTCGGCCAGCGGTTCGCCGGCGACGCCGTCGCGCTCCAGGGTGGCCAGGATCTGGGCGGCAGGGCCCGGCGCGTCGGTGACCCAGAACGTCTGGTCCGCGCCCGTGGGCTGCGGCTCCGCCTGGGCGACGGCCAGGGCGGCGGTGTCGCCAAGCTGGGCCAGGCAGGGCAGGGCGGCGAACACCTTCAGCGCCGGCTCGGCCAGCAGCCGACCCCACCACGGCCGCTCGCCGGCGATGGCCAGGACGGCGACGGCGTCTCCTCCAGCGATTGGCGCGCGCGCCGCGGCCAGCGCCGCCTCGGGCTGGGCTTCCAGGGTCAGGGGCGGTGCGGAGCCGAAGCGCAGGCGGGCGTAGTCGACGACGCGCGCCGGCTCGCGGCCGCCGTAGAGGCTCAGGGACATCGGCGCGTGCCCGGCGCGGGCCTCGGCCATCAGCTCGCGCCAGATGCGCACCAGGGCCGTCGGCCGCAGGGTCGGATGCGGCGCCCGCAGCAGCTCGCGCAGGATCTCGGTCTCGAAGGCGCCGACCAGGTGTTGCGGGCCGGCCTCCGCCACGGCCTGGGCGGCCAGGGCCGTGCGCTGGGCCAGCCGGCGCAGCAGCTCGGCGTCGAGATCGTCGGGTTCGGGGCCCTCGCGCATCAATAGACCTTCGGGGCCGGGCCGACGGATACGGGCCCCAGCGTGGTCTGGCCGTCCTGGAAATCCAGGGTGACGTTGGCGACATCCCCCTGCTGCGCGCCCTGGGCGACGGAGGCGGCGCGGTCGGCGGCCTTCTCGGATATGGCGCCCGACCGGCCCATGGCGTCCAGGGCCCTGGGCGCCTGGCGCAGGCTGGCTTTCAACGAGCCCCGCAGGCGTCCGTCAGGGTCGACGCTGAGCACGCCGCTGCGTGCGTCGAGGATCGATTCCCCGGCGGCCACGGTCAGTTGGCGCACCTGGAAGGCGCCGCCCGCCGCGCTCCACCCCTGCACGGCCGAGGGCCAGTCGCGGCCCTGGAACTGGCCCGCCTTGGAGAAGATGGCGTCGGCGGTGATGGCGATGGGCTTGCCCTGGGCGATGCGGGCCATCAGGCCGCTGAGCTGGGCGTTGGCCTGGTCCAGCCCGACATAGACCGCGCCCTGATCGTTCGGTCCGGCCTTGAGATGCAGGTTCAGGCCCTTGGCGGCGGTGATGAAGTAGGGCTTGGCGCCCGGCGCGGCGGTGAAGGCCAGGTCCTCGCCCTCCACCGACAGCCGCGGCGGGTATTCGGTGAGGCGCGAGAGGCTGGCGCGCAGCACCCTGGCCTGCACGGCGACGCCCCCGTCCCTGGGCCGGGTGAAGGTGACGCCGTCGGGCGCCACCAGCATCCAGTGGTCGGGGGAATAGGCGTAGGCCTCAGCCTCCAGGCGCGGGATGGCGATGGCCCAGCCCGAGGGCTCGCCAAGCCGAAAGCCGGTCAGGTGCAGGTCCAGGCGGAAGGGGAAGCCGTCGATGCGGCGGCTCCGCCAGCTGACCGGATAGCCGGCGGCGACCAGGCGCTCGCGTCCCGCGTCCATCTCCCGTTCGGCCTTGGCGCGCACCCAGAACCAGGCAGCGCTCCAGCCCGCCGCCAGGACGAGCGCGATGAGATAGGGCGCGTACAGTCCCCGTCGTCGGACTTTACGCGGGGTTTGCGGATCGGGCAGGGTCATGGAAAGGTCGTCGGCGGCAAACGGGTCGGTTCATGGGTGAAAGCGCGGCGAACGCGCGGTGGGTGTTCGGGTACGGCTCGCTGATGTGGCGGCCGGGGTTCGCCTTTCTAGACCGGCAGGCGGCGACGCTCCATGGGCGGCGGCGCGCCTTCTGCATCTATTCGGTCCACCACAGGGGAACCTATGAGCGGCCGGGCCTGGTGCTGGGGCTGGCGCCCGGCGGCACGGTGCGCGGCATGGCCTACCAGGTCGCGGACGCCGACTGGGCCGACGTCTACGCCTACCTGCGCGAACGCGAACAGCCTACCGAGACCTATGTGGAGGCCAAGGCCCACGTCGAGCTTACCGACGGGCAAGGTGTGGAAGCCCTTACCTTCCTGTCCGACACCGCCCATCCCCAATGGGCCGGCGCGATCGGCCTGGAGCGGCAGGCCGAACTGATCGCGGGGGCCACCGGGCTCTCCGGCCGCAACGTCGACTACCTCCGCGACCTCGTCGAACACCTCCGCGACGAGGGGATCTGCGACCGGGCGATGGAAAGGCTGCTGAAGATGGTGGAGGGGCTGGAGGCGACCGCTCCGACCAGTCGCCCGTCTCCCTCATGATAGTCATGGAACCCTAGGATATTAGAATCGCTAGGGATTTTCCAGCCGAACCGGCCTGTGCTGCGGCTGCGTAGGCCAAAGAGCACGGTCATCGGCGCCAGTACGGAAGGGCCAGTTCGAACCACTGTCCCATCCAATCCGGGTTCCGTCTCAGTTGCGCCGTGGACGTTGGCGCGGGTGGACAACACCGACATCCAGCCCTTGCTCAATCGCGCCCCGTTGAATTGCCGTGGTCATGCCAAGTCTCCAAGCACTGCAACGAAGCCACGTCGAGCCGCTGCGTTACCGACCCGGCCGGCGGCATAGCCGAGCAGCGCCTCGGCATGATCGCGGCTCCAAACAGCCGGTCGGCCCCGTAGGAGCCGCGTCAGCGGCGGGACCGAGGGCGACCGCCGGCCGCTCTCAACACCCAACAACGGTGCCTGCGGTTCGATCCCCTTCCCAAGCGCAACGATGACTCCACATGACGAGCCCGCTCGAGGCAGCGGGGACAACCAGGCGGATCCTGACCGCCTTGACGCGTCACCAGCCTCGTGCACCATCCAGCACTCCATGGCGCCAGGCTGGCAATGAGACTTCAGGGATTTCCGCTATCTTGGGCGCGCAGGCACTGTGCGAACGCCATCGCCGAGGGCATGTCCCTAGACAGCCTGTTCGCCGACGCCCTGATCGAACCTCGCTTCGACGACGAGCGCGACCGCATCTCCGCCGCCCAGCTGACGCTGCTCTACTACAACGCCAACCTGAGCACCGAGGACGAGGCCCGGCGCAACGGCCGGGGCCGCTTGCCGGTCGGACTGGGCGCGTTGGCCGCCCGCGCGATGTTCGGCTGCGCGACGCTCGAGAGCGGTCTGGGCGCGGTCATCAGGCTCTATGAACTGGCGGCCTCGACCATCCGCATCCGCCTGACCGTCGAACACCACGAGGCGCTGCTGGCGGTGCACTGCGATGGCCGCGCTGGGTCCGACCTCACCTCCCTCGAGGACGCCTACATCAGTTTCCTCTTCATGTGCTGCAACTACTTCGTCGGCGGGTCCCTGCCGCTGGCGCGGGTGGAGACGCCGGATCCGACGCATATGAACCTCGGTGGCGCCCATTGGGCGGCGCGCGCACCCGTGCAGCTTGGCGCCCTGTCGGCCCTGTGTTTCCCCAAGGCCTGGCTCGCCGCACGGCGGGCGCCGGACCGCACGGACGACCTCTTCTGTGGCGTGTTCGGTGACTGGCTGACGTTCGTCGAGGGGCCGTCGGGCCCTGCGCAGCCGCAGCTGGCCTCGCTGGCCGAGCTCAACGTCGGCCGGCTGGCCGCGGCCGCAGGAGTCAGCCCGGCCACCTTGCGCCGAAGGCTGGACCGGTCGGACGGCGGCTTTCGCCGCCTGCGCGAGGAGACCCTGGTTGACGCCGGCGTCGCCCTGCTGCTGGAAACGACCGACAGCGTGGACGCCATCGCCGCCCAGGTCGGATATTCCGACGCACGCAGCTTCCGCCGGTTCATCAAGGCCGCCACCGGGCGCACTCCGCTGGAATGGCGCCAGGGCGCGGCCCTGATGCGGCCCAACCTGGACGTCCGTCACCGCATCCACACCTTCGCCAAGGGGATGAGCGCCTAGAACGGCGTCGCCCTGGGGCCGCGGCCCCTTGAGCGGAACTGTCCCCATTTCGTCCGCCATCAGAGCGTTTGCGTCCTACCCAGCCACGCGCTCTGCCCGCAGATATCCCTCCACAAGGCCAAAAGAGCCGGGGGAGGTGAGGATGACACACCGGATGCGCGGGCGGGCGCTGTTTGCGGGTGCGGCGCTGGGGACGCTATGGGCCGCCCTGGCGCCAGAGGCGACAGCGGCGACCGCTGCAGCCGGGGACGCGGCGCTGAACGGCGCTGAGGGCGGTCAGATCCAGGAAGTGATCGTCACCGCCCAGCGACGCGAGACCAGTCTGATCAAGACCCCGGTGGCGGTCTCCAGCATCGGCTCGGCAGCCATCACCTCACGCCACCTGCTGGATGTACAAGACCTGACCAGCCAGGCGCCAGGCGTGCAGTTCGGTTCGAACCACACCAACGCCGACATCACCATACGCGGGATCGGCAACTCCACCTCCACGCAGGGGACCGACCCCGGCGTCTCGTTCCACCTCGACGGAGTCTATCTTGGCCGGTCCAACCTGGCGGCCGCCACCCTCCTCGACGTGGACCATGTCGAGATCCTGCGGGGACCGCAGGGCACCCTCTTTGGTCGAAACGCCACCGGCGGGGTGGTCAATGTGATCTCCAAGGCGCCGACGCGGGACTTTCAGGCGGAGCTCGGCGGCTGGGTGGGCGCCGGCCCGACACAGGTCCATGCGGATGGATATGTCAGCGGCCCGCTGAACGGGGATGGCACACTGCTCGGCCGCTTCAGCGCGCGGCGCGACTACAACGAGGGCTTCACGCCTAATCTCGCAGCTGGTGGCCCCGCAAGACTCGACGACCAGGACGGCTACAGCCTGCGCGGCCAGATTCAGGCCCGCCCCACCGATCAGCTGACGCTGGGCCTAGCGGTGGACTACGCCCATGAGGCCGATCATGGCCGGGCGATCTTCATCCTGGGTGCGCCCGGTGTGACCCCGACAGGCGGCTATGCGACCATCACCCCATCGGAGCTGGCCGCGCAGGACGCGGCGCAGGACGGTGTCGCCGGCGCCATCCCCGGTGACATCGCGCGGCGCCAGGCCGAGGCCAACCAGGGTTCCTTCAAGGCGAGCTTCGTCGGGGTTCGGGCCACGCTCGACTGGCGCGCGCCCCACGGCACGCTCAAGGGCCTGGTCGCCTACGGCTGGACCCGCGCCGACAGTGACGAGGACGGCGATGGGACCGACCTGAACTACTCCAACACGATCTACAATGAGCGGGCGCACCAGACCTATGCCGAGCTGATCTACGCGGCCGACCGCATCGGTCCGGTCGACTGGCTGGCGGGGGCCGACGTCTACAACCAGCACGCCGATGAGCGGATCGAGGTGCCGGTCTCCTATTTCAACGCCTCGGTGATCATTCCCTCGACCCTGGACACCCTGTCCTGGGCGGTG
>FTAI01001418.1_pt1 | contig 12008 bp, 7 predicted proteins | sample 1638941 | NCBI WGS metagenome assembly FTAI01 (sample SAMEA3914813, study PRJEB12502) | metagenome | biome: forest; material: soil | place: Canada | collected 2011-07-07 | depth 0.3 m | reverse complement strand
TCACCAGCAGCACCCGGTCGGCCATCCGCTCGCCGAGCAGGGCGAAGAAGGTGCGGTTCAGATAGGGCCGGCCCCACTTGCGCCCGCCGGTGTCCATGTAGAAGGCGTAGAAGGCGTCCCAGTGCTCGTCCTTCAGGTCCGCGCCGGTCAGGGCGACGATCTCCAGCTCCGCCTGGGCGTCGCGCCGCTCGCGCCGGATGGTCTTGCGCCGGCCCGAAGAGAGCGCGGCCAGGAAGTCCTCGAAGGTCTGATAGCCGGCGTTCTCCCAGTGGAACTGCTGGTCTTCGCGCAGCAACAGGCCCTGCTCGCCCATCCGCCGCCACTGGTCCTCGGGCGGGAAGGTGATGTGCAGCGACGAGGCGCCGATCTGGTCGCACAGCGCCACCGCGCCGCCGAGCAGGGTCTTCTCCGCCGCCGCGCGCGGGGCGTCCTCGCGGACGATCAGCCGAGGGCCGGTGACGGGCGAGAAGGGCGCCGCACACTGCAGCTTGGGATAATAGCGCCCGCCGGCGCGCTCGTAGGCGTCGGCCCACGAATGGTCGAACACGTATTCGCCCTGGCTGTGGCTTTTCAGATAGAGCGGCATGACGCCGGCGATCCGGCCGCTCTCGTCCTCGACGCTCAGGTGGCGCGGGCCCCAGCCGGTGCGGGCCGAGACGCAGCCGGAGTCTTCGAGCGCCGACAGGAAGTCGAACGAGGTGAACGGGTTGCGGCCGTAATCGGAGGCGTCGTTGCAGGCGTCCCAGGCCGGCTTGCCGATCTCCGCGATCGTGCTGTGCACCCGGACCTGCGGCTTCAGCCCGCTCACGCCCCAAAACCTCCGAAGACGAAGCCCTCGAAGATCAGGTTGTCGCACAGCCCGGCGATGTCGGCGGCCTGGGCCTCGGAGCGCACGGTCCAGGCCACGATCGGGAATCCGGCCTCGCGGGCCTGCCGCGCCGGCTCGCCGGCCAGCATGTCGACTGACAGGGCCAGGAAGTGCGGCCGGCCGATCTCGACGGCTTCGGCCAGCCGGTGCGCGTCGCGGCTGTCGAGGCCGCGCAGGACATCCGGTCGGCGCCGGGCCCACCAGGCGTGGGACTGGGCGTTGAAGCCGATGACGGCGACCGGGCCGGGATAGCCGTCGACCAGGGCGGCGACCGCCTCGTCCAGCGGACCTTCCTCGCCGGGCTGGGTCTTGAGCTCGATGTGGATCAGGGCGCGGCCGCCCACCAGCGCCAGCACCTGGCCGAGGGTTGGCACGGGCTCGCGGGTGTCCTTCAGCCGCATGGCCCCGAGTTCGGCGGCGGTGTGATCGGCCAGCTTGCCGAGGCGGCCGACCATCCGCTCCAGGCCGTCGTCGTGGAACACCATCGCCACCCCGTCGGCCGAGAGCCGCACGTCGAGTTCTATCGCATAGCCGGCGTCCACCGCCGCCGCGAACGCGGCCAGCGAATTCTCCGGCGCGCCCTTCACGCTCCACAGGCCCCGATGCGCCGCCGGCGAATGCAGCAACAGCCGCCAAGCCTCTGACGCCGCATCGGAAACCGGTTCTGGCTTCGCCAGATTTGGCCTCACCGGATCTCCACCACCGCGTCGACCTCGACCGCGAAGTTCAGCGGCAGGCGATAGACGCCGACGGCCGAGCGCGCGTGCCGGCCCTTGTCGCCGAACACCTCGACCATCAGGTCCGAACAGCCGTTCACCACCTGCGGTATGTCGAAGAAGCCGGGGCCGGCCTGGACGAAGCCTCCGAGCTTGACCACCCGCACCACCCGGTCGAGGTCGCCGTCGCAGGCTGCTTTCATCTGCGCGATCAGGTTGATAGCGCACAGTCTTGCCGCGCTCTTGGCGGTCTCGAAGTCGACCGCTTCGCCGACCACGCCGGTGATCCCGCCCTGGGCGTCGCGCGACACCTGGCCCGAGATGTGGACCAGGTTCCCGGTCCGGACGAACGGCACATAGTTGGCCACCGGCGCGCCCGGCGGCGGCAGGACGACGCCAAGGGCGGCGAGGCGGGTTTCGACGTCGGACATGGGCGCTCCTGTTTTGCAGCGGTCATAGGCCGGGGCGAGGAGGGGCTCAACGGGAATGAGGGGCATGCGACCGCCTCGTCCTTCGACAAGCTCAGGATGAGGCGGACTTTTGGGGCGGCGCCAGTTTGGCCGCGCCACCTGGTGCGCTCCATCCAAGTCGCCTCATCCTGAGCTTGTCGAAGGACGAGGCGCATCACCACTCCACACGGAAGTTTTATCGAACCTTCACGCAGAAATTCTCGTTGGGCGAAAGACCCGCGACGCTTCATTGGGGTCCGGCGAGAAAAAGGACGCGACCGCCCTTGGTGAGCCTTGCCCCCGACGCCCGGTTGACGGGCGCCGCGCCGCTGAACCGCCGGAGCCTGTTCCGGCGGCGCTCGGCCGTGCCCGGCTTCGGGCTGACGCTGGGCGTCACCCTGCTGGTGCTGTCGCTGGTGGTGCTGATCCCGCTGTCGTCGGTGGCGATCAAGGCGGCCGGCATGGGCTGGCCCGATTTCGCCGCGGCGGCGTTTTCGACCCGCGCGCTCGACGCCTATCGGCTGAGCTTCGGCGCGGCCCTGATCGGCGCCGCGATCAACGGCGTGTTCGGCGCCCTGACCGCCTGGGCGCTGGTCCGCTACCGGTTCCCCGGCAAGACCCTGCTGAACGGCCTGGTCGACCTGCCCTTCGCCCTGCCGACGGCGGTGGCGGGGATCGCGCTGGCCACCCTCTACGCCCCGAACGGCCTGTTCGGCGCCGCCCTGGCCAGGGTGGGGATCAAGAGCGCCTACAGCCCGCTGGGCGTGGTGATCGCCCTGACCTTCATCGGCCTGCCGTTCGTGGTGCGCACGGTCGAGCCGGTGCTGCGCGACCTGTCGATCGACGTGGAGGAGGCCTCGGCCACCCTCGGCGCCGGGCGGCTGCAGACCATCGCCCGGGTGGTGGCGCCGGCGCTGGTCCCGGCCTGGCTGACCGGCTTCGCCCTGGCCTTCGCGCGGGGCGTCGGCGAATACGGCTCGGTGATCTTCATCGCCGGCAACATGCCGTTCAAGACCGAGATCGCGCCGCTCCTGATCACCATGCAGCTCGAACAGTTCGACTACGCCTCGGCATCGGCGATCGCGGTGGTCATGCTGGCCGCGTCCTTCCTGCTGCTCCTGCTGATCAACGCCATCCAGGCGTGGTCGCGCCGGCACGAGGGCTGAGCCATGGCCGCCCTCGCCCTCGCTGCGCCCGCGCATGGGTCCCCCGGGCATGAGCCTACAGTCGGCCGCGACCCGGCCTGGGTGCGGACGGCCGTGCTCGCCGCCGTGGTCGGCTTCATCGGCCTGTTCCTGCTCGCGCCCCTGGCGATGGTGTTCGTCGCCGCCCTGTCCAAGGGCGTGGCGCCCTTCATCAACGCCCTGGCCCAGCCCGACGCCCTGTCGGCCATCGGCCTCACCCTGCTGGTCGCCGTCATCGCCGTGCCGCTGAACGCCGTGTTCGGGGTCTGCGCCGCCTGGGCGGTGGCCAAGCACAGCTTCCCGGGCAAGGCCTTCCTGATCACCCTGATCGACCTGCCGTTCTCGGTCTCGCCGGTGGTGGCGGGCCTGATCTTCGTGCTGGTGTTCGGCCTGCAGGGCTGGTTCGGCCCCTGGCTGTCGGACCACGACGTCAAGATCATCTTCGCCGCGCCGGGCATCATCCTGGCGACCCTGTTTGTCACCTTCCCGTTCGTGGCCCGCGAACTGATCCCGCTGATGCAGGCGCAGGGCGTGGACGAGGAGGAGGCGGCCGCCACCCTCGGCGCCGGCGGCCTGCAGACCTTCTGGCGCGTCACCACGCCCAATATCCGCTGGGGGCTGCTCTACGGCGTCCTGCTCTCGAACGCGCGGGCGATGGGCGAGTTCGGCGCCGTCTCGGTGGTGTCGGGCCACATCCGCGGCGTGACCGACACCATGCCGCTGCATGTGGAGATTCTGTACAACGAGTACGATTTCGTCGGCGCCTTCTCGGTCGCGGCGTTGCTCTGCCTGCTCGCGGTGGTCACCTTGGCGCTCAAGGCGCTGCTCGAAGCTCTCGAACCCCAATTCCTCGATTTCGGGGCGACCCGCCATGGCCTATGACCGACCCGACGCGCCGGAGACGGATGTGAACGCTGGACCGGCCCACGACATGGCTGTCCCGAGCCTGAGCGCGCCCAACCTGCCGGAGACTGGCTTGATTGCGCCCGGCCCGCTGGCTCCAGGCCTGATCCTGGGCGAGCCGGCCGCCATCTCGCTCGACCACGTCTCCAAGCTGTTCGGCCGCTTCCCGGCCCTCAACGGGGTCGCGCTGGAGGTCCAGCCGGGCGAGCTGCTGGCGGTGGTCGGGCCTTCGGGCTCCGGCAAGACCACCCTCCTGCGATTGATCGCGGGCCTGGAGTTCCCGGACCGGGGCCGGATCCTGTTCGGCGACGAGGACGTGACCCTGGCCAAGGCGTCCGACCGCCGGGTCGGCTTCGTCTTCCAGCAATACGCCCTTTTCAAGCACATGACCGTGGCCAAGAACGTCGCTTTCGGCCTCGAGGTCCGTCGCCGCAATCGTCCCAGCCGCAAGGACCGCGACGCGCGGGTGGCCGAACTGCTCAAGCTGGTCGAGCTCGACGGGCTGGGGAAACGCTATCCGCTGCAGCTGTCCGGCGGCCAGCGCCAGCGGGTGGCGCTGGCGCGAGCGCTGGCGGTGTCGCCGCGCGTGCTGCTGCTCGACGAACCGTTCGGCGCCCTCGACGCCACGGTGCGCAAGTCGCTGCGGCGCGAGCTCCGCCGCATCCACGACGCCACCCAGGTGACCACCGTCTTCATCACCCACGACCAGGAGGAGGCGCTGGAGCTGGCCGACCGGGTGGTGGTGCTGAACCAGGGCCGGATCGAACAGGTCGGCGCCCCCGACGAGATCCTGAACCAGCCGGCCACCGCCTTCGTCGCCGGCTTCGTCGGCCAGGCCAATGTGTTCGACGGCGAGGTCCGCGCCGGCGTGTTCTCCGCGCCCGGCATGGTCCTGCCGGCCGGCGGCGTGGCCGACGGTCCGGCCCAGGCCTATGTGCGCGCCGACCAGTTCGCGATCGGCGACGGCGACGAGGGGCTGGAGGTGGTGGTCCGGCGCGTACCGCCCAGCGCGGGCCTGGTCCGGCTCGAGGTCGATTCGGCCGGCCGGTCGTTCGAAGCCGCCGTACCCCGCCCGGAACGGTGTCCGGCGCCCGTGGCGGGGGATCGGTTGCGCCTGAAAGTGGTCGGCGGCCGCGTCTTTCCGTCACGCACCTGACGATCGGCTCGCTTCGGGCCCAAAAATCGCCTTCCGAACAAGCGCTAACGGTGACAGTCGCAGGATGGCCGACTAAACCGGTACGCTCCTGGACCGCGGCCATCACTTTCGGCGGCCAGCCGACGTGTTTGGATAGGACTTCTGCTTGGGACGACCAGGCTTCGCCTTTGCGGCCGCCGCCGCCGTTCTGATCGCTGCCCCCCAGCTGCATGCCGCGGAACGCCGGGCGACGGTCCAGGGCGTGGAGGATCGCGGCCTGCTGCAGGCCCTGCAGGTCGCCATCGGCGACGAGAAGACCGCGCCGTCCAACCGGCTCGACGCCCGCCGTCGCGCACGCCAGGCCGCCGACAGCGCCACCGCCCTGCTGCGGTCCGAGGGCTATTACGACTATACGGTGACGCCCGACATCGGCGAGGGCGACCGGCCCCAGGCGGTGGTCAAGATCGAGGTCGGGCCGCGCACCCGCATCGTCCCGCCAGAGATCCGCTGGGTCGGCGACGCGCCGCCCGCCGAGGTGCAGGCGGCCGTGCAGAAGGCCGTCGCCCTGAAGCCGGGCGCGCCGGCGCGGGCCGCCGACGTGCTGGCCGCCGAAGGCCGGGTGGTGGGCGCCGTCCAGGAGCACGGCTTCGCCAACGCCAAGGCCGCCGACCGGCAGGTGACGGTGGAGCATCTCGACCAGACCATGCAGGTGGTCTTCCAGATCGCCGCCGGCAAGCTGGTCAGGCTCGACGGCCTGAAGGTGGACAGCAAGGGGCGCACCAGGCGCGCCTGGCTGAACAAGCTGGTGCCGTGGAAGGCCGGCGAGACCTACACGCCGAAACAGGTGGCGGAGCTGGAGCGGCGGCTGCTGGAGACCCAGGTCTACGAGTCGGTGACCGTGGCCCTGGCCCCGACGCCCAACGCCGACGGGCTGACGCCGGTGGTGGTCAGTCTGGCCGACCGCTCGCGCCACAGCTTCGAGTTCGGGGCCGGCTATTCGACCACCGAGGGGGCCGACATCGACATCCGGCTGTCGACCTACAACCCGTTCGGCTACGGCGACACCCTGACCTATGAGGCGCGCTACGCCAGCCTGGCCAACACCAACGACCTCGGCAGCCTGGTGGGGGTCAAGCTGGCCCTGCCGGACTTCACCGCGCCCGGCCGGACGCTGACCGTCGAACCCGCCTTCTTCCAGTCGGTGACCAACGCCTATGTCGAGACCGGCGGCCGGATCAGCGGCGACATCACCCAGCGCTACGGCAAGACCTCGTTCATCACCGGCGGCGCCTCGGTCACCGAGAGCGAGGTGAACGACAAGGAGACCGGGGTCATCAACATCCTGACCCTGCGCCTTTTGGCCGCCTTCGCCCTCGACCGCTCCGACAATCCGCTGGATCCCCACACCGGCTACAAGATCGACGCCCGCATCGAGCCGACGCAGATCGAAGGCGACGAGCAGCTGCCGTATGTGAAGGCGCAGGCGGAGGCGAGCTACTATCTGCCGCTGGACCTCCTGTCGAACACGGTCCTGGCGTTCCGCGGCCACATCGGCTCGATCCTCGGCGGCCGGCTGCCGGCGGTTCCGGCCCCGGACCGGTTCTACGCGGGCGGGGGCGGATCGGTGCGGGGCTACGTTTACCAGTCGGTCGGCCCCCACTATGCCGACAACACGCCCGTCGGCGGCCTGTCCCTGGTCGAGGGATCGGTCGAGGTCCGGCATGCGTTCACCAACACCCTGGGCGGCGTGCTGTTCTTTGACACGGGGTCGGTCGGGACGCAGATCCAGCCGGACTTCCGCCACACCGACACCTCGGTGGGGATCGGCTTCCGCTACAACCTCGGCTTCGCGCCGATCCGGGCCGACCTGGCCTTTCCGCTGCAGAACCCCAACAACAAGGGCATCAACGAGCAGCCGTTCCAGATCTACATCTCGATCGGACAGAGCTTTTGACCGAGACGGCCGTTGCATCCGAGGACGCGCCCGAGGCGCCGAAGCCCCGCCAGCCTAGACGCTCGCCCGGGTCCTGGGCGGTGTGGTCCGTCGGGATCGTCGCCGGCCTGATCGCCCTCGTGCTTCTGACCGGCGTGGTGATCCGCTACGGCGCCGACACCGATCCCGGGCGGGCGCTGATCGTGCGGCTGGTGAACGGCCTGAAGATCGGCCCGGTGGGCAGGCTGACGCTGTCGGGCCTGAAGGGCGACGTGTTCAGCGCCTTCACCCTCGACACGGTCGAGGTGGACGACGCCAAGGGCGGCTGGATCCGGGCCCGCCGTGTGACGGTGATCTGGGACGCCGGCGAGCTCCTGGCGCGCCGGCTGCACGTGGGGCGGCTGTGGGCCCAGGACCTGCAGGTGTTCCGCGCGCCGGTCCTGACCAAGGAGCCCCAGACGCCGCCGCAGAAGCCGCCGGTGACCGTGGTGCTGGACGATCTGCGCCTGCGCCTGGAGACCGCGCCCGACTTCAGCGTCCAGCACGGGGTCTGGGACGTGAAGGCCAAGGTGATCTTCCGCCGCAGCGGCGAGGCGCGCGCCGACATCGCCGCCCACAGCGTGCTGCACAAGGGCGACGGCCTCGACCTGCAGGCCGACATCGGCCGGCGCGACCGCATGCACCTGCGCGCCGACGCGGTGGAGGCCGCCGGCGGGGCCCTGGCCGGCGCCCTCGGCCTGCCGGCCGACCGGCGGCTCGACATCCACGCCAACGGCGACGCCAACGGCGTCGAAGGCCATCTGCAGGCGCGGGTCGCCTCCGGCGGCGAAACCCCGCTGGACTTCACCGCCCGCTGGTCGAAGGCCGGGGCCAGCGTGCAGGGCCGGGTCAATCTCGCCGCCTCGCGGCTGACCCACTATTTCGCCGAGCGCCTGGGCTCGGAGGCCAGGATCGACGCCGTCGTGAAGCCGGGCAAGGGCGACCTCTATGTCGCCAGTGGCCGGCTGGTCGCCGAGGGCGGCCAGGTCGCGATCGACGGACCGGTGGACTGGAAGACCCGCAAGGCCCAGGGCCTGGGGGTGGTGCTGACGGTGGGCGACCTCTCGCGCTGGCTCACCCTTCCCAAGCTCGGCCCGGCCCGGGTGCAGGGCGTGCTGACCGGCGGCTTCGACAGCTTCGTGCTGAAGGGGAGTGTCGCGGCCGAGAAGTTCGAGCAGTACGGCGTCACCATCGCCCGCCTGACGGGACCGGCCACCTTCACCCGCGCCGACCACGAATGGCGCGTGCAGCTCGACGTCCAGGGCGCGGGCGGCGGCGGGGCGACGCCGATCGGGCCCCTGGTCGGGCCGCAGCCGCACGCGATCATCGACGCCTCGCTGCTGAAGGACGGGCGTTTCCTGATCCGCTCCGCCGAGCTGAAGGGCTCGGGCGTCTCGGTCACCGCCACCGGCGGCCAGGGCCTGTTCGGCGAGCTGTCGTTCAGGGGCGGCATGGCGATCTCCAACCTGACGCCGATCCATCCCGGCGCGCACGGTGCGGTGACCGCGACCTGGATCGCTTCGGAAGCCAAGGGGGCCCAGAGCTGGTCGCTCAGCGTCGACGCCAAGGGCTCAGGCTTCGCCAGCGGCCTGCCCGAGCTCGACCGCTATCTCGGCGCCCAGCCGCACCTGATCGCCGTCGGCGCCTGGAGCTCGGGCGTGCTGACGGTCGACAAGGCCGACCTCGCCGGCGGCGCCCTGCAGCTGTCGGGCAAGGGCGTGCTCGGGGAGCATGAGGCGGTCGACTTCGATGTCGACTGGAACGCCAAGGGGCCGTTCGCCGCCGGACCGGTGGAGATCGCCGGCCTGGCCAAGGGCACGGGCAAGATCACCGGCAGCCTGTCCGCGCCGCGCGCCGACCTGACCGCCGAGCTGGCCTCGGTGGACCTCGACCGGCTGGTGGTCACGCCGGCCAAGCTGACCCTGACCCTGCTGAAGGGGCCGGACGGTCTCGACGGGGTGGGGGACCTGGAAGGCCCCACCGCCAAATATGGCCACGCCAGCCTGAAGACCGCCTTCCATATCGTGCAGGGCGGGATCGACCTGACCGACATGGTCGGCGACGCCGGCGGGGTGAAGCTGTCCGGTGCGCTGGCGTTGCGCAACGGCGCGCCGTCGACGGCCGACCTGACGGTCAGCGCGGGCCCGGGCGCCTTCCTCGCCACCGGGCATGTGAACGGCCTGCTGAAGCTGGTCGACCGGCCGGGCGGGACGCAGGCCCAGATCGAACTGAGCGGCCAGGGGCTGTCCTCGCCCGACCTGCCGGTCTCGATCCATGCGGTGAAGTTCAAGGCCGCCGGGCCGCTCGACCACTTGCCGTTCCAGGCCAGCGTGGACGGAAATGACCCCCTGGTCTGGTCGTTCGCGGGCCAGGGCGTCTACGCCGGCGGCAAGGAGACGGTGATCACCCTGAACGGCGGCGGCAAGCTGCACCAGGCCGGCTATACCACCACCGCGCCGGCCGAGGTCCGCTTCGGTCCCGACGGCCAGGGCGCCAGGCTCCGCCTGGCCATCGCCGGCGGCCGGGCCGACATCGACGCGCGCCTGGCCGGCGGCGTCGCCGACGCCAAGGCCGACCTGGCCAACGTGGGCCTGGCCGCCTTCACCGAGGACCTGACCGGCTCGATCTCGGGCGCCCTGTCGCTGCAGGGCAAGGGGCCGCGGCTGGAGGGAACCATGGACCTGGCCGTCGACGGCGCCCGCTCGCGCGACGAACCGGCCAAGGAGGCGCTGAGCGGGCGGGTCAAGGCCACCCTCGCCGGTGCGCGCATCCATCTTGTCGCCGACGCCGCCAACCCTGAGGGCCTGAAGTCCAACCTCGACGTCGACCTGCCGGCCGAGGCGGCGGCCGAACCGTTCCGCATCGCCATCGACCGCACCAAGCCGGTCAAGGGGACCTTCACGGCGGAAGGCGAGATCCGGCCGCTGTGGGACCTGTTCGCGGGCGGCGAGCGGACCCTGTCGGGACAGGTCTCGGCCCACGCCACCCTCGGCGGCACCATCGCCGACCCGGCCCCGGTCGGCGAGGCCTCGCTGGCCAAGGGCCAGTTCCGCGACCTGGCCACCGGCCTCGCCCTGCAGAACCTGGCCGTGGCCACCAGCTTCAACCATGCGGTGGTGTCGGTCGGCCAGTTCTCGGGCGCCGACGCGCGGGGCGGGACGCTGACCGGCGAGGGCCGGGTCAGCCTCGACCGGGGCGGGGCCTCGACCTTCACCCTGACGGCCAGGAAGTTCCAGCTGATCGACAACGACGTCGGCCGGGCCTCAGCCTCGGGCGCCGTCACCCTGACCCGCGACGCCGACGGCAAGGCGCGCCTCGCCGGGGCGCTGACCATCGACCGGGCCGACTTCGCCGCCAACACCCCGGTGCCGACCGGCGTGGTGCCGCTGGAGGTCATGGAGCTGCACCAGACCGACAAGGCGGGGGTCGAGAAGCCGGCGGCCAAGCCCGGGGCCGAGCCGGTGTTCGCCCTCGATGTGACCCTGAAGGCGGCGCGCGGCATCTTCCTGAAGGGCAAGGGGCTGAACGCCGAGCTTTCGCTCGACGCGCATGTGGGCGGCTTCGTCAGCCGGCCGGAGCTGACCGGCGTGGCGCGGATGGTGCGCGGCTCCTACGACTTCGCCGGCCAAAGGTTCGACATCGCCGACAGCGGCACGGTGAGGCTCGCCACCACGCCGAGCCAGATCAAGCTGGACCTTTCGGCCACCCGCGACGACCCCACCCTGACCGCCGTGGTCAAGGTCAAGGGCACGGCGGCCAAGCCGGAGATCACGCTGAGTTCGACGCCGGTCCTGCCGCAGGACGAGGTGCTGGCGCGGGTGCTGTTCGGGGTCTCGGCCTCGCAGCTGTCGGCCGGCCAGACCGCCCAGCTGGCCTCGTCGCTAGCCTCGCTGCAGGGCGGCGGCGGGTTCGACGTGATCGGCAATCTGCGCCAGTTCGCCGGCCTCGACCGGCTGGCGCTGGGCGGCGCCCAGGGCTCGTCCGCCACCACAGTGTCTGGCGGCAAGTACCTGACCGAGAACGTCTATCTGGAGCTCACCGGAGGCGGCCGCACCGGCCCCTCGGCGCAGGTGGAATGGCGCGTGCGCCGCGACCTGTCGTTCGTCTCACAAGTCGGCACCCAGGGCGACGCGCGGCTCTCGATCCGCTTTAGGAAGGATTACTGACCCTTCTCCCCTTGTGGGAGAAGGAGGGGCCCATCGCGTAGCGATGGGAGGATGAGGGGTCTCGCAACAGTGGGCGCTGCTAAGCAGGGCGGCTTGAAGGGCGGCGCGACCCCTCACCCTCCCACGCCGCCTTCGGCGACGCGGGCCCCTCCCTCTCCCACAAGGGGCGAGGGAAATCCCTAAGCCGCCGCCTGCCGGGCGTGGGCGTAGCGCTGGGTGCCGTGGTGGTAGACCTTGTCGGCCGGGACGATCGCCTCGATCGGGATGTCCTCCAGCTTCGGCAAACGGGCGTACAGGCCGGCGAAGTCCTGCAGGGCGGCCTCGCGCAGGGCGTCGATCGAATCGATCACGAAATAGACCTGCTGGAAGTCGTCGATCCGATAGGGCGTGCGCATGACCCGCTCCAGGTCGAAGCCGATCCGGTTGGGCGAGGCGTCCTCGAGGGCGAACACGCTCTCGCTCTTGGACGAGACGATGCCGGCGCCGTAGATGCGCAGGCCCTGGTCCGAGCGCAGCAGGCCGAACTCCACCGTGTACCAGTAGAGCCGCGCCAGATTGTGCAATTGGCCGAGGTTCATGGCGCGCCGGCCGCCTTCGCCATAGGCCTGCATGAAG
>FTAI01001717.1_pt1 | contig 12032 bp, 13 predicted proteins | sample 1638941 | NCBI WGS metagenome assembly FTAI01 (sample SAMEA3914813, study PRJEB12502) | metagenome | biome: forest; material: soil | place: Canada | collected 2011-07-07 | depth 0.3 m | reverse complement strand
GGACCTGGTGGTCCCGGCTGAGAACCTGCTGGGCGGCGAAGGCCGCGGCTTCGACATGGGCCAGCACCGCCTGGCCTACGGGCGGCTTCGGCACGGCATGCACAACGTCGCCATGGCCCAGCGCGCGCTCGACATGGCCGCCGCCCACGTCACCCAGCGCTCGACCTTCGGCAAGAAGCTGGATGAGCGCCAGGCCGTGCAGTTCATGCTCGCCGAGTGCGCGACCCAGCTCTACATCTCGCGCCTGATGCTGCTGCACATCGCCTACAAGGCCGAGAAGGGCATGGACATGCGGCAAGAGAACTCCATCGCCAAGGTCTACCTGGCCCACATGGTCCACCACGTGGTCGACACCGCCATCCAGCTGCACGGCGCCCTGGGCTACAGCCGCGATACGCCGCTCGCCGGCTGGTACACCCACATCCGCTCGCAGCGCCTGGTGGACGGGCCCGACGAGGTGCACCGCTGGACCGTCGGCCGCAACGTCATCAAGGCCTTCCAGAAGGATGGCACGACCGCGGCGGCGGCGGGCGGGGATTTGCTGTAGACGCGAAAAGGACCGCCCCTTGCGGAGCGGCCCTTCCCGTTCGGCGTGGGGCGCGCCTTAGGCCGCCGGCGCGGCCTTGAACTCGGCTTCGATGGTGAGCGTCACGTCGTCGCTGATCGCCGGCACGTAGCTGGTGATGCCGAACTCCGAGCGCTTGATCTTCGCCGAGCCGGCGAAGCCCAGGGAATACTTCTTGTCGAGGGGATTGACCCCGCCCTGGTTGAAGGTGGCCTGGACGACCACCGGCTTGGTGACGCCGTGCAGCGTCAGCTGGCCGTCGATGTTGGCGGTCCGCTCGCCGGTCACGGTCACCTTGGTGGCCTTGAAGGTGGCGGTCGGGAACGCGGCGACGTCGAGGAACTCCTTCGACTTCAGGTGGGTGTCCAGCGCCGGGTTGAGCGTACCGAGCGAGCCCGCATCGACGGTGACGTCGACGGCGTCGGAAGCCGGCGCCGTGGGGTCCAGCTTCAGCGTTCCGTTCACCGAGGCGAACTGGCCGACGTAGGTCGAGAAGCCGAAGTGGGTCACCGACCAGGTGATCTTGCTGTGAGCCGGGTCGAGCTTGTAGCTGCCGGCCTGGACGGCGGCGGGCGAGGTGCTGATCGCCTGGGCCTGGACGGCGCCGGCTGACAACAGCAGGGCGGCGGCGAGGCCGAGGGCGGCGGATTTGAGCGGGGTGCGCACGATGACGGGCCTTCCGGTTGGGATGGGCGAATAGGAAGCGCGGCCATGGAGCGACCGCGCGAGCTCCAAAGTATGCAGGTCATGGCGAAAGATAATCGCACGGCCGGGCCCAAGACCGTTTCCGGATTGGAAATTATGGGCGGGTCAGTGGCGCTGCATCCGGGCGATGTACTCGCGGACCAGGGCGAGGCCCTCCTCGTGGACGAGCGATCGGCCAAGCTCGGGCATCATCACGCCGGGATCGGTCGAGGCCATCCGGAAGGCGATGATCGAGGCGTCGGGATGGCCGGGGACGAGGTCGATCTCCAGATCGCCGGCGCCCTTGCCGGCCGCCACCGGCCGCTTGCCGACGCCAAGGGCGGCCGGGCGCGCCTCCTCGAGATTGAGGAACAGGCCCGAATTCGAGGCCATGCCCCGGGCGTTGTGGCAGTGGCCGCAATTGCCGTCGAGATAGGCCCGCGCGCGGGCCTCGAGGGGTTCGGACGGCTCGTTCCAGACCGCTGTCCGTGGCGCGCTCTCCGGCGCCGGCGCCCCGGCCAGCAGGCCGGTTCGGGTCCAGCGGGCGAGCTGGTTTTCCGCACCGTCCGGATAGGCGAAGACGCCGTTGAGGTTGCGCGCCTTGACCCCGATGGGCGCGATCCTGCCCGACAGGGAATGGCATTCCTTGCATTGGTTGGCGTTGGGCACGTGATAGTCGACCTGTCGCAACCGCCCCTGCAGGTCGGTGAAACTGACATCCAGCCGCGTCCCGGCCCGCTTCAGCCGGGCCTCGGTCTGCTCGGTGTTCCAGACATAGGCCAAGGCGGTCCAGCCGGTCTTGCGGCGGATCAACAGGCGGGTCTCCAGCACCCGGACGTTCTCGCCCGGCCGGCGGAGATCGGCCGGATAGGCGAAGGTCTTGATCAGGGTGGCGCCCAACGGCAGGTCGAGCGCCCCCTCGGGCCGATACCCCGCCCTGGTCCCCGGCGGCAGGAAGAGGAAGCGGGACTTCTCGGCGTAGTCGCTGAACAGTGGCGTGTTGAGCGCATAGGGCGTGACGCCCGCGTTCGGATGGCCCGCGGCGTCGTCCGTGAACAGACGATAGGCGGCGAGCGTCGGCGCGGGCGTCTTCGCCATCAGCGCGTCCAGCGCCACCCCGCTCGGCGCGGGCGCCGCCCCCAGGCCCAGGACGGCCGCCAGCGCGGCGAGCGCCGACCTCATAGGGCCGCTTGCGCCTTGGGCAGGACGACCGGCTTCGGCTCGGCGATGGCGCCGTCATCGAACCCGGGCTTCACCTCCGGTCTGGCGCTCATGATCGCGCCGGGCTGGGCGAAGTGCAGGTTGGCCACCGGCCCGTCGGTCAGGCGCACATGCACGACCTCCGGCGAGGTCTGGCCCTTGCGGGTGAAGTTCGAGATCCCGTCCCAGATCACCGGCGGCAGGGTCCCGCCCATCGCCTTGGCCAGGACGTCGCCACCCGGAAACGCCGGGTTCCAGCCGTTCTTGCCGATCCTGTTGTCCCTCACCACGATGTCGCGCGGCAGCGGGTTGTAGCTCTCGTCGTCGTAGGCCCTGGTGTAGGCGACCAGCAGCACCGCGGCGGTCTGGTTCTGGTCGATCTCGTTTTCGAAGACGCGCACGTCGCGGTTGGCCATCACCATCACCCCGACGCCGGTTGGCACGTCGGCCACCACCGCGCCCTTGTGGGCGAAGTTCTTGGTGTCGTTCAGCACCACCTTGTTGCGGAAGACGCGCGTGGAATGGCCGCCCATCTGCGGCAGCCCCGGCAGGTCGAAGACCAGGATGCCGCCGGCATTGTGGGTCGCGACGTTGTCGAAGACGTCGGCGTTCATCGAGTTCTCGATCTCTATGCCGGCCACGTTGAATTCCGCGCGGCTGTTCCTGACGACGATGTTCTTCGACTGGCCGACGTAGATGCCGGCGTCCGACGCGCCCTTCACCGTCACCTTGTCGATCAGCACATTGGTCGAGGCTACCGGATAGACTCCATAGGCGCCGTTGGTCTCCTGCGGCCCGGCCGTCCACTCGACGCGCAGGTTCACGAGGCTGATCTGGTCGACGCCCTTGGACTTGATGCCGTCGCCCTTGGAGTCCTCGACCGCAAGGTCGCGGACCGTCACGCGGTTGGAGGTGACCAGGAAGCCTTCGCCGGAGCTCTTCTGGCCCTTGAAGGAGAGGATCGTGGCGGCGGGCCCGGCGCCCTTCACGGTGACGTCCGCGATATCCAGCGACAGGCCGTCGGTGAGCTCGTAGCGGCCCGCGGCTATGGCCACCGTGTCGCCCGGCCTGGCGTCCAGGAGCGCGGTCTGCAGCTTCTCCTGGGCGTCGCCCCCCGGCGTGACGGCGAGGGTCCTGGCCTGCGCCTGCCCGGCCAGCAGGGCGATGGCGCCGGCGGCGATCAGCAGCGTCTTCATCTGAACTCTTTCCTCGCGAGCCCGGCGTCATGGCGCGCCGTTCGGCGAGCATGGTGACGCGCTCCGGGGGCGGCAATCAATGGGCGAGGTTCAGGCCCTGAAGTTGCGGAAGGTGATCGAGTAGCGGTGCGCCTTCACCGGCGGGATCGAATGCTCCCACACACTGCGCGCTTCGCCGGTCATCCCATAGATCGAGCGCGGCTCCAGCTCTATGGCCGCGCGCTCGAAGCCGTGGCCGACCCGTCGGCGCAGGCGGAAGTTGCAGGGGGCGAGCAGCGAGATCCCCACCACCTTCTCGAATATCGGCCGGTCGCGGTGCCAGCCGATCGGCGCGCCCGGCAGGTACTCGTTGAGCAGGCACTGCTGCAGGTCTTCCGGCGCCAGGTCCGCGAAGGCGGCGGCCTGGGCTCGCACCGGCAGCAGCTCGGACGGCATGTCGTCGGCCTTCGCCAGGTGGCTGCGGGTGAAGTCGTACTGCCAGCCGAACGACACCACGCGGCGCTTGCCCTCGTAGCCGCGGAACTGGAACGCCTGGAACGGCAGGGTCGCGAGCCAGGCGGCGAGATCGCGCTCCTCCGTCGCGGAGAGGAACTCAGGCTGATAGGCGAACCCTTCCGGCAGGGCGGGCCGGGTCTCGACCTCGAAGAGGGACGGCTGACGGGCGGCGGGCATGGTTGCGCATATAGTGCGCGAGCCGCGCCTCGGGAGCGGCCGTCAGCCCAGCGTCGAGATGGCGTCGACGACCGCCGCGGTCTTCTCGACGATCACCATGTCGCCGGCTTCCGGGATCGAGACCAGTTGGGCGCCGGCGATGCCCTTCTTGAAGGCGTGCGCATAGACGGGCGGCATCAGCCGGTCGCTATCCCCCCAGATCAGCACCGTCCTGGCCTTGATCCGGTAGAGCCGCTGATGGAGCCCACGTTCTGGAATCGGGAAAAGGATGCGCCCGGCCATGCCCAGCTGGCGGGCGTTGGCCACCAGATAGGCCTGCAGGAAGCCGGGATCCTCGACGTTGCGGCCCGCCGTGAGGATCGCGGCGCCCGCCTCGGCGTCGTGGAACAGCAAGGCCGGCATTTCGAACGGCAGGGTCGCGAATATGTCCGGAACCGGATGGTCGTCGTCCCACAGGCCGGCCGGCGCGATCAGCGCCAGACGCGAGACGTCGTTGGGCGCGATCGCCGCCATCTCGGCCGCGATCATGCCGCCCATGGAGTGGCCGACGAGGATCGGATCCTTGAGGCCCAGGGCCTCGACGACGTCCCAGCTGTGCAGGGTGAAATCCAGCATGTCGCGGATTTCGGGCGCCTCCTCGGAGTCGCCGTAGCCCGGGATCAGCGGCGCGTAGACGTGGCGCCTTTCGGCCAGGGCGTTGAGGAGCGGGTCCTCCGCGCTCACCCCGCCCGCGCCATGCAGATAGACGAGCGCCGGGCCGGAACCGCCCTCGAAATAGCGGACGGGGACGTGGCGGGTCTGAACGGTCTTCAGGTCCATGATCGCCGCCTTCACGCGTAGGTCTTGGCGAGGTCGGCGGCGGTCGGCGCCTGCCGAGGCAGGCTGCCCGCGGTCACCCGGGTCTTGAGCGGCGTGGTCCAGAAGCGGTTGTCGTCATCCCAGTCGGGGAACATGTTCTGGAGCTTGGGCATCACCTGCTCGGCGAAGAGCTTGGTGGAATACATGCACTTGTCGGCTGGCATGTTCCCGACGTGCATCAGGCAGAAGATGTTGCCGACGTTCAGGCCCTTGATCAGCTCCTCCATCCGCTGGCGCACGGTCTCCGGCGAGCCGGCGATCACATGGCCGCCTTCCACCAGGTCCTTCCAGGTGAGCGTGGCGTAGCCGCCGCGCGGCGGGGCGTATTGGCTGAGCGCGCCGGTCTGGATCGTCTTGATCGTCCGGTAGCCGGGGGCGTCGGCGAAGCCCGGATAGACGTGCAGGCAGCGGTTGTAGAAATAGCTGACGTGCTCCGAATAGAGCCGCTCGGCCTCCTCATCGGTGTCGGCCACCAGGATCGTCTGGGCGAAGCCCGCGCGGTAGGGGCTCTTGTCGACGCCCCGCTCCTCGACCCGCTTCCAGTAGCCGCTCATCAGCGCCTGGGCGCGCAGGTACCCGGAGAAGCTGAGGTAGGAGTAGGAATAGGTGTTGTCGATGCAGAAGTCGTAGGTCTCCACCGAGCCGCCGCCGGGAATATGCACCGGCGGATGCGGCTGCTGGATGGGTCTGGGCCAGATGTTGACGTGGCGCAGCTTGTTGTAGCGGCCGTTGAAGGCGAAGGGCTCGCGGGTCGTCCAGGCCTTGATGATCAGGTCGTGGGCTTCCTGGTACTTCTCGCGCGTCAGGCTCGGGATCTGGCCATAGCAGTAGTTGGTGTCCATCGAGGTCCCGACCGGGAACCCGGCCACCAGCCGCCCGCCCGAGATGCAATCCAGCATGGCGAACTCTTCGGCCACCCGGACCGGCGGGTTGTAGAGAGCGATGGAGTTGCCCAGGACGACGATGGCCGCGTCCTTGGTCCGGCGCGCCAGCCCGGCGGCGATGATGTTGGGGCTCGGCATGATGCCGTAGCCGTTCTGGTGGTGCTCGTTCACCCCCACGCCGTCGAACCCCAGGGTGTCGGCGTATTCCAGGAGGTCCATGTAGGTGTTGTAGACCTCGTGGCTCTTCACGGGGTCGAACAGCTTTTGGTCGATGTCCACCCAGACCGAGCGGTTCTTCTCCCGGAAATCGTCCGGCAGATAGGGCCACGGCATCAGGTTGAACCAGGTGAACTTCATCCGCTCGTCCTCCGGTCGCCACCTCTTCGGGCGGTCAGCTGAACGACGATAACCTTTCCTGGTCGGGCGCCAACCGTGGAATCGGGCCCGGGAGGCCTCAGCCCGCCTTGCAGGCGGTTGGGCGCTTGGCCTCGGCGTGGACGACCGGCCGAACCACCTCGGTCCACAGCTTGTAGCCGTCCGGCGTCATGTGCAGGCCATCGGCGACATAGATGTCCTTGGGCACGCCGTCCGTCAGCATGGCGGGAACCACGTCGACATAGCGCAGGTCGTGGCGCTGGGCGGCCATCGCCTGGATCTGGGCGTTGACCTGGGCCTGGGCGTCGCGCTGGGCCCAACGCAGCTTCGAAGGCTTCAGCGAGATGAAATAGACGGGCGCCTCGCCCAGCGCCCTGGTCTTCAGGTCCATGAAGCGCGCGAAGTCGGCCGTGACGGCGCCCGGCGTCGCGCCGGCGCTGAGGTCGTTCTCACCGGCATAGAAGACGATGGCGCGCGGGCGGTAGGGCGTCACCACCTGATCGAAATAGTAGTCGACGTCGGCGATGGTGGAGCCGCCGAAGCCGCGGTTGAGGGTCGCCGCGGGGGCCATGTCCGCCGCGAGCGTCTTCCAGAACCGGATGCTGGACGAGCCCACGAACAGGAAGCCGCAAGGCGCCGGCATATGCTCGCGATCGGCCGCCGCGAAGGCCGTGATCTCCGGCGCGAAGCGCTGCGGCCCGCTGGGGGCCGGGACCGAGGGCTGGGCGAAGGCCGGCGCGGCGAGGGCCACGAGGCAGGCGAGGGCGATGGCTGTGGCGCGCATGGCGGGCTCCGGCGTCGGTCAAGCTAGACTAGCTCAGCCTTGAGAAGAGGACACCATGGCCGATCCGACTTCCTTCTACACCGGCTGGCTCCTCGATCCGGCGCAGCGCGAGTCGCTGCTTGCCCGGTTCCCGCCGCGCTACCCCCGCGTGGCGGCGCATCACGTGACGCTGAAGTTCGGCGACCGCGCGGCCCAGGCGCCGGGCGCGGTCGCCGCCGAGATCGTGGGCGAAGCCGATGACGGGGTCGGCGTCCAGGCGCTGGTGGTGCGGATCGACGGCAGCGAAGCGCGCCCGGACGGCGGGACCTTCCATATCACCTGGTCATTGGCGCCGGGACGGGAGGCCAGGGAGAGCAACGGCGTCATCGCCGTGCGAGGCTGGAGACGGCTTGAGACGCCCGTGTCCGTGCGGCTGCTCCCGAAGCCGTGAGCAGCAGTCAGGCTTGATGAGTGCTAAGATACTGATTTTTCGGAACCTTTCTTTACGAATCGGGGCTACCCTGAGGATGGGACGAATAGAGCATCGGGGTCTTAGCGATGAAGGCGTCGCCCGAATTCCGCAAGCAGCTGGCCGGCTATGGCCTGACCACCGCCGAGATCCTCTACCGCATGCCGGACCACCCGGCCCTGCTGCAGAGCTACATCTGGCAGGAATACGATCTCTTTCCCGAGTTCCCGGTCCTCAAGAGATTCCTGGATTTCTGGACGCGCACCCTGGAGGGGCCGCTGTTCAGGGTCACGGTCGGCCACTGCCGCCTGATCAAGCCGGCCGAACTGCGCGCGCTGGGCGGAGAGTTCCGCCTCCACTGAGGCGCCTCGACATTTTCGCGGGCGCAAGGGAGTGATGGCGCAGCACCCTTGGAGTCGCCATCCTTGCGCAAACCGCTGCTCGCCGTCGCCCTAGCCGCCGCGGCCCTCGTCGGATGCCAGGGAAAGGTCCAGCGGCCCCCTTGCCCCACCGGCCAGGTCTGCCTCGAATACGGCAACAACTCCGAACCCCTGACGCTCGACCCGCAGAGGTCGAACCTGATCGACGAGTTCACGATCATCGCCGACCTGATCGTGGGCCTGACCACCGACGCGCCGGACGGCAGCCCAACGCCGGCCATGGCGACCTCGTGGGAGACCAGCAGGGACGGCCTGACCTGGACCTTCCGCCTGCGCGACGCCCAGTGGTCGGACGGCGCGCCGGTCACCGCCGACGACTTTGTCTACGCCTACCGGCGGATCCTCGATCCCAAGACCGCCTCGATCTACGCCTATCTGGTCTACATCCTGAAAAACGGCCAGGCGGTGAACGAGGGCAAGGCAGGCCCTGAGACCCTTGGCGTTCGCGCGCTCGATCCGCACACCCTGCAGCTGACGCTCGAGCACCCTGCGCCCTACCTGCCGGAGCTGGCCAAGCACCAGAGCTTCTTCCCTGTGCCCAAGCACCTGCTGGAGAAGTACGGCGACGCCTGGGTGCAGCCCGGCCGCTTCGTCGGCAACGGGCCTTTCAGCCTGGTTTCCTGGCGTCTCGGCGACAAGATCCAGGTGGCGAAGAACCCCCGCTTCTGGGACGCGAAGAACGTCTGCGTCGACCGGATCAACTACTACCCGACCCCGGACCTGGTCTCGGCCGAGCGGCGCGTGCAGCGCGGCGAACTCGATATCAACACCAGCTTCCTGTCGAACCGGCTGCAGCACATGAACGAGGTGATGCCCGGCTATGCGCGGCCGCACGTCTCGCTGGCCACCAGCTACCTGGCGTTCAACACCCACGACCGCGGTCCGCTGCAGGACAAGCGTGTGCGCCGCGCGCTGTCGGAAGCGATCGACCGCGACTTCATCACCGCCAAGCTGATGCGCGCGGGCCAGGTCCCGGCCTACAGCTTCGTGCCGCCGGGCACGGCGCACTACACGCAAGGCGCGCGGCTGCGCTGGGCGGCCGAATCGTTCCCCCAGCGGCAGATCGAGGCCAAGGCCTTGCTGGCGCAGGCCGGTTTCACGGCGCGCCGTCCGCTGAAGATCGAGATCAAGACCCAGAACGCCACCGATTCCCTGCTGCTGGCCGAGGCTGTGCAGGCCGATTGGCGAGCGATCGGGGTCGAGGCGACCATCGCCCAGAACGACACCTCCATCGCCTTCGCGGCCTACCGCAACCGCGACTTCCAGGTGGGCGCGATGAGCTGGTACGCCGACTTCAACGATCCCGTGACCTTCCTGGGCCTGCTGAAGTCCGACACGGGCGCGCAGAACTACGGCGACTACAAGAGCGCCGCCTACGATGCGCTGCTGGCCGAAGCCGACAAGGAGCCGGACGAGGCCAAGCGCGCGCAGATCCTGGCGCGCGCCGAGCAGACCATGCTCGACGACGAGGGCATGGCCCCGATCTACTTCATCGTGAACCGCAACATCGTGAACCCGAAGATCACCGGCTGGGTGGCCAATTCGGAGAATTTCCACCGCGCCCGGTGGCTATGCGTCAAGCGCTAGCCAACCGGGTTCGGGGCTGCGGCCAGGCCTCAGCGATACTCGTAGCCGCAGTGCCTGCCGTTGTGCTTGGCGATCTCGTGGCCGGCCACCGCGCCGACGCCGGCGCCGATGAGCGTGCCGCCGGTCTTGCCGCCGCCGTGCGACAGGGCATTACCCAGCAGGCCGCCGGAAACGGCGCCCACGACCGTGCCGGTGTTGCGCGCGCCGCGCGAACTGTCGTTCCTGCATACCCACACGCGATGACCATGGCGTTCGGCTTGCGCCACGGTGGGAACAGAGGTGGCCACGGCCAAGGCCGAGCACACCAGGGTCGCGGTGGCGAATAGCTTGTTGCGCAAGAGATGTCTCCTAAAGGGCAGCGGACACGCCCGGAACTAAACCCCCGGCCACGGCAAAGGTTGCGTCGCTCCGGCGCAAATGTCCCTACAGCAAGTCACGGCGGAACCGAAGACCGCCGACGAACCTTGTTGGGTCATTCCGCCGGAGGAGACGCATTTCCGCGCCGGCATTCTGGAGACAAGCTCATGTCAATTCTCGCCTGGATCGTGCTGGGCCTCATAGCGGGCTTTATCGCCAGCAAGCTGGTGAACAAGACCGGCAGCGGCATCGTCATGGATCTGCTGCTGGGCGTCGTCGGCGCCTTCGTCGGCGGCTTCCTGTTCACCCGCTTCGGCGCCGCCGGGGTCACCGGCCTGAACATCTATTCGATCCTCGTCGCCACCCTGGGCGCCGTGGTCGTGCTGTTCATCTACCACCTTCTGGTGGGCCGGCGCGCGCTCTAGCGGCGATCGGCCTCGCGCCGGAGGTGTTGAACCAGAGGAAGCCCCGTTCCCCCGAGCGGGGCTTTCTGCTGCATGCCTCCGCTTGAGGGCGGGGCCCTAGCCCAGCGCGGGCCGATTCGTGAATGCAGGCGCCCAGGCGATCGGCGCGACCTTGCGGATCATCACAGCCCAGCTCGCGGCGCCGACGACGGAAACCAGCCCGGCCGCGGCGAAAGCCCAGGTGAACTCGCCCGTGCGGTCGACCACCGCGCCGGTGACGATCGGGGCCACGATGCCGGCGACATTGCCGAGGCAGTTCTGGAAGGCGATCCAGGTGCCGCCGCCCCGCGGCCCCGCGAGCGTCTGGCCGATGGAGTAGAGGACCGGGCTGTTGAATCCGAAGGCCACGCCCGCCAGGAACAGGCTGGCTATCGCCACCGGCGCGCTCCCGATCATGCAGCCGAGCATGGCTGAGGCCGTCAGCAGGTGCCCGGAGATGATGGTGGTCTTGCGCACCAGGGTCACCGAGCCGCCGGCCGCCAGCCACCGGTCCGTCAGCCATCCGGTGACGATCGAACTTGCGGCGTAGACGACGTAGATCAGGCCGCCGAGCTCCGCCATCTGCGAGACGGTGAACCCGCGGGTCTTCACCAGGTAGAGCGGAAGCCAGGAGATCACGAAATAGAAGGCGTAGTTGTTGCAGAAGTGGCCAATGCCCGCGCCCCAGGCTTCGCGGCGCGCCAGGATCGCCCGGAACGGCGGGGCGGCGTCGACCTTGGGCCCATCGTCGGCCTTGGAGAGCTGGCGGGTCATCGACAGCCAGGGCCAGAGCCACAGCAGCGAGACGAGACCGAACAGCAGGAAGACCGGCCGCCAGCTTAGCTGCGCCATCAGAAGGCCGCCGGCGAAGGTGCCGAAGGCCGGACCCAGCGACAGGCCCATGGCGATCATGCCGTTGGCGACCCCCAGCCGGTGCTGCGGAAGGTGCTGGGCGATCAGCTTGGACGAGCAGGGGAAGGCGACGCTCTCGCCCAGCCCCAGCAGCAGGCGTAGCGCGATGAGCATCGAAAAGCCGCTGGCGAGGCCGGTGAGCGCGGTCGACACCGACCAGAGCGCCAGGCCCATCGCATAGGTGCGGTAGGGATTGATCCTTTCGGCCAGCCAGCCGGTCAGGATCTGACCCGGCACATAGGTCCAGAAGAACACCGAGAGCAGCAGGCCGATCTGGCTGGCGCTGAGGTGCAGCTCGTCCTTCATGAGCGGCGCGGCGGTGGCCAGGTTGCCGCGGTCGACGTAGTTGATGAAGATCGCGAGCGCGAGCAGCACCACGATCCCGTCGCCGAACCTCACCGCCCGAGGCGCCGCCTTGATATCTATCGCCGCCACGTCGCCCCCGACTTCCCGGCCGTCACCCTTTCGCCGAGGGCCAGCGCCGCGCGGTCACTGAACGATGTTCGGGCGCGGCTGACAAGCCGCCACGACGGACCTAGTCCGCGGCCATCCGGTCGTCGACGTTGCGCGCCACGATCAGGGTCTCGGCGTCGAGCTTGCGGCCCTTGGCGTCGGCGATCTCCAGGT
>FTAI01000913.1_pt1 | contig 12085 bp, 8 predicted proteins | sample 1638941 | NCBI WGS metagenome assembly FTAI01 (sample SAMEA3914813, study PRJEB12502) | metagenome | biome: forest; material: soil | place: Canada | collected 2011-07-07 | depth 0.3 m | reverse complement strand
GGGGTGGTCATGCCGGGCGCCTCAATAGATCAGCTCGTCGTCGCCACCGGCGCCGGCCAGCATGATCTCGCCCTTGGCGGCGAGGTCCTTGGCGACCTGCACCATGGTCATCTGCGCCGCGTCCACGTCCTTCAGGCGCACAGGACCCATGCTCTCCATGTCCTCGCGCATGATCTTGGAGGCGCGCTCGCTCATATTGGAGAAGAACATTTCCCTGAGGGCGTCGGAGGAGCCTTTCAGGGCCAGGGCCAGCTGGTCCTTCTCCACCGCCCGCAGCAGGGTCTGCACCCCGCCCGGGTCGAGCTTGTTCAGATCCTCGAAGACGAACATCAGCGCCCGGATGCGCTCGGCGGATTCGCGGCTGCGCTCCTCCAGGGCGACGATGAACCGGGACTCGGTTTGCCGGTCGAAGTTGTTGAAGATGTCGGCCATCATCTCGTGGCTGTCGCGCTTGGAGGTGCGCGCCAGGTTCGACATGAATTCGGTGCGCAGGGTCTGCTCGATCTTGTCGAGAATCTCCCGCTGCACGGGCTCCATGCGCAGCATGCGGGTGACGCACTCCAGGGCGAAGTCCTCGGGCAGGGCGGCCAGGACCCGAGCCGAGTGCTCCGACTTGATCTTGGAGAGCACCACGGCGACGGTCTGGGGGTATTCGTTCTTCAGATAGTTGGCGAGCACCGCCTCGTTCACATTGGCCAGCTTGTCCCACATGGTCCGGCCGGCCGGACCGCGGATTTCCTCCATCAGGCCTTCGACCTTTTCGGCCGGCATGAAGGAGCCCAGGAGACGCTGGGTCTGTTCGAACGATCCCATGATGGCGCCGGTGGCGCTCATGCCCGAGATGAACTCGACCAGCAGGTCCTCGACGACGCTGGACGGCACGGTGCCCAGGCCCGCCATGGCTTGGGAGATTTCCTTGATCTCCTCTTCGTCCAGCGCTTCCCACAGCACCGTGTGGTCCTCGCCAAGGGCCAGCAGCACCACGGCGGCCTTCTCCGGTCCGGAGAGCTTTGAAATATCGAGGACGGCCTTTTTCGAGCGCGGACTCATGCTTCATGCAGCCAGGTGCGAAGGATGGAGACCGACTCTTCCGGGTGTTTGTCGACGAACTCGGAAATGCTCTTGACCGATGACACCCGGACCTGGCCCTCGATCTTGGCCATGTCGATGCGCTGCTCGACCTCGCTGGGGCCGGGATTGGGCAGGGCCAGGGGCTCGCCGGTCTGGGGATCGTAGGCAATCTGCATCTGGCCGCCGTGCTGGCCGCCGCCAGATCCGCCGGGACCGGCGATCAGCTGCTGCATCATCGCGACCGGGCCGCCGCCGCCGGCGGTGGTCAGCAGCGGGCGAACGACGAAGAAGATGATCAGGGCCGAGACCGCGGCCAGCACCAGCAGTTCCGCGCCCCGCATCAGGTCGTTCTTGTCGAAATCGAACAGCTTGGGCCCGACAGAGGCCACGCCGCCGGTGGCCGCGTCGCGATCGAAGCGGACATTGATCACGCTGATCTGGTCGCCGCGGGAGGTGTCGTAGCCCACCGCCGAGCGGACCAGCTGCTCGATCCGCTGCATTTCCTGAGCGGTGCGGGCGGTATAGGCGCCCGGCTTGCCATCCGCCCCCACGGCGGTGATCCCGTCGACGGCGACCGCCACGGAGATTTTCTTCACCGTTCCTGGCTCCTCCACCGTGGTGGTGGTGGTCTTACCGATCTCGTAGTTGGTGGTCTCCTCGGTCTTGCCGCTGGCCGAGGCGTTGGTGGAGGTGGTGCTGGCGCCGGGGGTGCCGGGGACATTGGCCGACGCGGAGGCCTGTCCGGAGGTTTCGGGCTGGTTCTGTTTGGCGTTTTCCTCGACGGTCTGGGTGGAGCGCACCACCTGGCCGTCGGGATCGAACTTTTCCTGCTGGGTGGTAGTCTGGCTCAGATCGATGTCGGCGGTGACCTGAACGCGGGCCTTGCCCGGGCCGACGACCCCTTCGACCAGTTCGCGCACCCGCTTCTTGATCTTCTCCTCGGTCGCCGAGCGTTGGTCCTCGGCCGCCTGACTGGCCGCGGCCTGGCCGTCGCCCCCACCCAGCATCTTGGAATTCTGGTCGACGATGGTCACCCGTTCCGGCTTCAGGTTCGGCACAGCGCCGGCGACGAGGTTTTGCAGGGCGCGGACCTGGTCGGCGGAGGGCTCATGCCCGCCAACGCCGATCACCACGGATGCGGAAGGCTGCTCGGCCTCATCCTCGAACATCTGGCGCTTGGGCAGCACCAGCTGCACCCGGGCGAAACTCACCCCGTCGAGGGAGCGGATGGTGCGCGCCAGTTCGCCCTCCAGGGCCCGCTGGCGGTTCAGGTTCTGGACAAAGTCGGTCTGGCCGAGAGCGCTGGCGTTGTCGAATATCTCGTAGCCCACCGACCCGGAGGTCGGCAGGCCCTTGGACGACAGCATCAGGCGGGTGGAGGCGACCTTGTCGCGGGCGACCATGATGGTCGAGCCGTCGCCCTTGGCTTCGTACTTGATTCCGGCCGCATCCAGGGCCTGGCTGATCGAGGCGGCTTCCTTGAGGTCGAGGTTGGCGTAGAGCAGGGCCTTGGGCTCGGTCCCCAGGTGCAGCACCAGGGCGGACAAGGCCGCCGCGACACCGGCCGCGACGCCGAGGATCGCCGCAAGGCGGCCGATCCCGAACCTCTGCAGGCCGTTAAGCAACTGATCCAATCGAGGATTCCCCTGTTGGCCGACGGCGCATACCGACCGCGGCTAGGCAGGATTTACCCACTGCTTGGTAAACGGGGATTTAAGTTCGCCATCTCCGTGGACCCTGCGAAACGCAAAACGGCCGCACCGGGGAGGGTGCGGCCGTTTCGCTGACATACGCCTTGGCGAGATAAGCGGTACTTTAGCGGTACTGCTGGATCCGCGTCGTGCGCAGGCCGGCCAGGCCGTGCTGCTCGATCGACGACTGCCAGCCGAGGAATTCCTCGTTGGTCAGCCGGTACCGGGCGCAGGCGTCGTCCAGCGTCAGAAGTCCGCCGTGCACGGCCGCCACCACCTCCGCCTTGCGACGGATAACCCATCGCTGGGTGTTCGGCGGCGGCAAGTCCGCGAGAGTCAGCGGCGCGCCGGTCGGACCGATCACGTATTTTTCGCCCTTAGAGTTGAGGCGTTGCTGTTGCAACATGGCTTTACGCCTTTCCCACCATCACTGTTGAGCCAGACTATAGGCGCGCTGCCATAACAGCCGCTTAATTGTGACGGTAAAAAAATAGCTAAACAACGTCTGGCCTTTCAGGACGGGATTCGTGTTATTTTGTTAAGAGGTCTTGATTGCTGTTAACCAGTACTAATCATCGGATAAGTTGAAGTAGATCCTGAGTCATCTGGTCGGCCGTCGTGATGATTTTCGACGAGGCGGTGTAGGCCCGCTGGGTCACGATCAGATTGGTGAACTCCGCGGATAGGTCGACGGTGGACGACTCCAATGTCGAGGATGCGAGTGTGCCCGCCCCACCCGAGCCCGCCGCGTTCAGGCTGAAGGTGCCGCTGCCCGGAGTCTGGACATAGGCGTCGCCGTTGACCGCGCTGAGGCCGTTCACGTCCGGGAAGGTGGCGAGGGCCACCTGGCCGATCTTGCGCGAGACGCCATTGCTGAAGGTCGCCGTGATGTAGCCGTTCTTGTCGATGGCCACCGAGCTGAGGTTGCCGAAGGGCGTGCCGTTGGTGGAGGTCGAGGTGACCACCGAGGGACTGTCGAACTGGGTCAGGCCGCTGCTGGAGGAGGTGGGCGAAAGATTCAGGTCGATGTTCTGGGCGCTGAGGCCCTTGCCTATCGCCCAGTTGACCGCGCCGGCGGCGGGAACGGTGGCGCTGACCGCATTGGAGGCGCCGATGGCGATATTGGTGTTTGCCGGCGTGCCGAACAGGGTCGTGTTGGTCAGGTCGAGGCTGCCGTCTGAATTGAAAGCGACGATGCCGGTTGCGATCTGGCCGGGCACCAAGCCGGCGCCCGAAGTGATGTCGCTCGTGGGAACCGCCTGAATTTCAGCGTACCACTGGTTCGGCGTGGTGCTCTTCAACAGGTCGATCTGCAGGGTGTGTTGGCCGCCGAGGGAGTCGGAGATCGGCGTCTGGATCGCGAAGTCCGGCTTCACGCCAACACCGAGAACGGGGTCATAGGCGGTCATGCTGTTGGTCAAGGGATCGTAGGCGCCGGCTCCCACCGGCGGTCCCATGGCCGCGGCCTGAGCAGCCGCCCCAGCGGTCTGCGCCGCGTTGGCGTTGGCGTTGACCGAAGCGGCGGTCGTGGCGGCCACCGAACCGGAGATGGTCTGGATATTGACCGGCTGCAGGCTGGTCAGGCTGGAGCCGTTGGAAAGGATGTTGCCCTGCGAATCGGCGGGCCAGCCTTGAAGATAGAGGCCCGCCGAGTTCTTCAGGTAGCCGTTCGAGTCCGGTGTGAACGAACCGGCCCTGGTGAACTGCACCTGGCCCACGGAGGTGGGGTTGGCGGGAGTTTGAGTGGTCACGAACATCCCGCTGCCGGCGATCGCAAGGTCGGTGGGCGAGGTGGTCTGGGTTGTCGTGCCCTGCTGGTCGACATACTGGGCGTTGGTGCTGGTCACGCCGCCGGCGGAGTAGCCGCTGACGCCGTTGGCGGCGGTCACCAGGGCTTCAAAATCGACGCCGGCGCGCTTGTAGCCGACGGTGTTGACGTTGGCGATGTTCTCCGAAATCGCCGACAGCGCCGAGGTGTTGGCGGAAAGGCCAGCAACACCGGCGAGGATCGCACTGTTGATGCTCATGGTTGGGGTCCTTCAATCAAACTGAGGGTTGGTGAGCGCGGCGCTTCAGGCCGGTGGATTGGAATGTCTGGGTCATGGCGGGCCTATCCGTTCACGCCGGTGATCGAGGTCAGCGGCACCTGCACCTTGCCGACCGTCACCATGGTTTGGCCGTTCACCTCCTGCACCGCCGTGGCGACGCCCGAAGACGAGGTCGTGGGCGTGATCGGGCCGCCGTTCGCGTCGGTGGCGGTGAAGGTGATGGTATAGACCCCGCCGTCGGCCTGTTTCTGGCCGGCCTGGTTCTGGCCGTTCCAGGTATAGGTCTGGGCGCCGGCGGAAAGACCGGTCGCGGGACCGGTCCAGGTGACCTTGCCCGTGCTGTCGGCGATGCTGACGTTCACCGCGGCGGCGTTGGACGGGAGGTTATAGTTGAAGGTCGCCGTGCCGCCCGAGAGCACCGCGCTGTTGCCGCTGGAGGTCACCGTCTTGCCGATCAGCCCGACCGCGCCGGTGATGCCGCCGCCCTGGTTCTGGTTGACCAGTTGCTGCAGGAGCTGGTTGGAGAGCAGTTGCTGCTCCACCCCGGTCATCTGAGTGAGCTGCTGGGTGAACTGGTTGGTGTCCAGGGGCGAGGTCGGGTCCTGGTTCTTCAGCTGGGTGGTCAGCAGCGACAGGAAGGTTTGGTAGTTGTCGGCGATCCCCGACAGCCCGGAGTTGATCGTGCTGGTCGCGGCGGTGGAGGTTGTCGTGCCGATGGCTTGGGTGGTCATGGCGGCGTCCTAGATCTTGATGTCCAGGCCCGAGCTGTTGCTCGGGGTGGCGGCGGTCGGTTCGGCGATGTCGGCGGCGGCGGCGATAGCCACAGCCGGCGCGGCGGTGTTGGGCGTCGGCTGGCCGTCCTGGCGCGCAAGGCCCGAGCCCTGCCCGCCGCCGTCGAAGCTGAGGCCGCCCTGAGCCAGGTTGAAGCCGGCCTGTTCGAGGGCCTGCTGCAGGTCGCCGGCCCGGCTGCGGGCCTCGGCGGCGGTGGCGGCGCTGTCGAAGGACAGGCTGGCCGTGACCTGGCCGGAGGCCGAGATCTGCACCTTGACGTTCACCCGGCCAAGGCCGGCGGGGTCCAGGGCGACGTCGAAGCTGGTCGACTTGCCGTCCACCCGCTTGATCAGCTGGGCGGCCACCTGACTGACGATCTGCGCGCCCTGGCCGGCGGCGACATCCGCCGTGGCGGGGGCGCCGCTCACGGACGCTGGTGACGCGGCCTGGCCAGCCGCGGCGGCCAGGGCTTGGCCGCCGGGGTCCGTCGATCCGGGAGCCGTCGCGACCGAGGGGTCCGCGGCCGCGCCGGGATCGGCCGCCGGCGCGTCGGTGGCGGTTTTCGTGGCCGCGGCGTCGGCGGTGGCGACAATCGTCGTCGCGGTGATCAGCGAGCTGCCGGCCGGCTGGGCTAGTTGGGCGGCGGCGGAGCCGACCTTGGCGGTGGCCGGCGCGGCGCCGCCTTTTCCTGTACCGGAAAGCGGCGTCGCCGGGGTGGCGGTCAGGGGGATGACGGACCCGGTAAGGGTAGTGTCCGAGGCGGCGGCCTGGATCGATGTTGCACCTGCGGCCTGCGCCGAGGCGTCCTGCGACGCCGGGAGCGCGGGCGGCGGCGCGGCCGCGGCGACGTCCGTCGTGGGGAGCGTCAGTGGGGCGGCGGCCTGGGTCGTCGCGGCATTGGGTGTGGGCGACGCGGGAGCCCTCGCCAGAGGCGTGTTCGATGCGACCTGTCCGGCGAGGATGATCGACGCGGCGGTAAGCACCTGAGGCGCGTCGGCGGTCGGGCTGACCACCTCCGAGGGTTGGATCGTCGGCGCGCCGACGGCCGCCACCGTTGCGAGGGGGGCGACGGCGGCTGGGGCGATCGACGCCGCGGCAGTTTGTGCGGCGTTGACCGTCGCCGGCGGCGCGCCGGCGGACGCCTTCGCGTTGACGGGGACCTGGAGCGGGCTGGAATTTGGGCCTGAGCTGGGGACAGTCCCGGTGGCGGAGCCGGTGACGGAAAGGTTGGACGCTAAAGTCGCCAGGCCCGCGCTCGGCGTGGGGGCCGACAGAGAGGCGTTGGTCGGTCCAGAGACGACCGTTGTTGATCCGTTGGCGGCGACGACCAGGGGCGGAGCGCTTGGGATCTGAGCGGACCCCGGCGCGGCGGTGGCCTGGGCGTTCGCCAGGCCCGCCGCCGGGTCGGTCACGGCCGGGACCACGGGAGCCTGACCGGCGGTGGCCGCGGGCGCCGGGGCGGCGACCGACGACAGGTTCGCGGACTGGATGACGCCCGCAGATGGCGCGGACACGGCGGCGGCCGGCGCGGCCGTGGATGCTGGAGTCTGCACGGCGACGGACTCGGCCGCTAGCGTCGCGCCGACCGTGTCAGGCGCGGCTTCGGGCGCCGCGGCGGCGGCGAGATCTATAGGTGTAGCGGGAATTGTCGGCGCGGCGGCCGACACAAGCACAGGCGCTGGGTCAGATCCGCCGCCAGCCTGCGTCTGGCTCGTCGGCGTCGTGGGCGGATTGCTGGCCGCAAGGCCCACGCCCGCGGCGGAGGCGAGGGCCGCGGCCGCCGCGGCGATGTCGGACGAGGCGACGGTGCTCTGAGCCGCCGCGGCGACGTTCGCCGCCGAGGTCTTCGTGGGCCGGGTGGTCTGCGACTGGCTTGTCGCACCTTGGCTCGGCGCCGGGGCGATCGTGGCCGGTTGAGGGGAGGTGACCGCGCTGGCGAACTGGATCGCGGCGCTCGCAACGGCGGCGACGGGGGCGGGGACGAGTGCGGCGCCGGCGGCGATGGCTGAGGCGGCGATCGGCGTGGCGATAAGGCTAGCGGCGCCGGGCGACGCAGCGGCGAGGCCGGTCGCCGCCTTGACCGGATCGGTCGCGGAGGCGCCGCCGCTCACCACCTCTGCGAGCGCCTGGCCGAAGGCGTTGGGCTCCGCGGTCGACGCCCTGGCGCCAGCGTCGCTGATCGACGCGCCAACGGTCGCCGACGCCGGAGTCGTGGAACCCGGGGCGGCGAGGGCGGAGGCTAACAAGGCGGATACGATCGGGGACTGCATGGCGCTTACAAAGCCCAGGAACCGGGGCGGGGCGCGCCTGCTGCGCGGAAACATTCGACAGGTCCAAAGCAATCGCCGCGCCAGTTCGCGATCTATGGTTAACGCGTTGAAATATATTAGATTATTCCAGGCGAGGTTTGGCGCTGTCCGCGGCCGGAGGCTGATTTTGCCGATCTCGGATAGGCAAGGTGCGCCCCATCGCCATGGCCGGCGGCCAGTTGGCGCGGCTCTTGCGCAACATGCTTAACGGACGTCGACCTCCACGGAGGAAGGTTATGAAATTCAATCGGTTGAAGGAAAGCGCTCCGCGGGCGGCGGCGGCCGATCGGCAGTTATTGCCCGCAAACCGGCGCGCTCTTGCCGGGTGGGGTCGCTAGTCGATGTCGCTCAGCTCCATCACCTCGACCGCGAACGCCGGGCTGCTGGCGGCCCAGACCGGCATCAGCACGGTCTCGGACAATATCGCCAACGTCAACACGCCGGGATACGTCCGCAAGGTCGTCGATCAGAGTTCGCTGGCCCTGCAGGGGACAGGCTATGGCGTCTCGGTCTCCGGCGTCACCCGGGCGGCTGACCAGTTCCTGCAGAACGCCAGCCTCGCGGCGACGGGCGGGGCCAGCAGCGCCTCGGTGGTGTCCGACACCTTGAACCAGGCCCAAGCCCTGCTCGGCGATCCGACCTCGACCAGCGGCTACTTCAGCCAGCTCAACCAGGTTTTCTCCGATTTCGCCGCGGCGGCGAACGATCCGGCCTCCACCGTAAACAGCATGCAGGCGGTCAATCAGGTCAACCAGTTCCTGAGCCAGTCGCAAGCGGTGGCCCAGCAGCTCACCGGTCTTTCCGGCCAGGCCGACACCCGCATCGGCGACGACGTCACCCAGGTCAACGCCCTGCTCAGCCAGATCGACAGTCTGAACAATTCGATCAACGCCGCCGCGGCCACCGGCGGCGACGTGACCAATGCGCAGAACGCCCAGAGCACCCTGATCAACACCCTCTCCGGCCTGGTCGATGTGAAGGTCGGCTCCAACGGCACCGGCGGGGTGGTCCTGCGTACGACCTCCGGCCAGAGTCTGGTGGGTCCGCAAGGGGCGGCGTCGGTCGCCTATCAGGGCGCCACCGAGGCGGCCAGCCAGATGGTGATCAGCCAGCCCGGCGGCGGCCAGGCGGTGGCGCCGATGACCCTGCAGGGCGGCGAGATGAAAGGGCTGCTGGACCTGCGCAACACCAACCTGCCCGGCGTGCAGAGCCAACTCAGCGAATATGTCAGCCAGGCGGTGAACGCGATCAACCTGGCCCACAACGCCTCGACCAGTTCGCCACCCCCGTCGCAGCTGACCGGCGCCAACACCGGCCTCGACCTGCCCACGGCGATCAGCGGCTTCACCGGCGTCACCAACGTCGCCGTCGTCGACTCCGCCGGTCAACTGCAGACCCAGGTGCAGGTCGACTTCGGCGCCCAGACCATGAGCGTCAATGGCGTGCCGGTCGGCGGCTTCACCCCCTCGACCTTCCTCACCTCCCTGAACAGCGCCCTGGGCGGCTTCGCCACGGCCAGCTTTACCAAAGGCGCCTTGTCCATCGCCGCCTCCACGCCAGGCACCGGCGTGGCCATCGCCGACGATCCATCGACCCCGTCCATGAAGGCGGGCCGCGGGTTCAGCGCCTTCTTCGGCCTGAACAACCTGGTCACCTCCCCGGCGATCACCAACTACAACACCGGCCTCGCGCCCAGCGACCCCAGCGGCTTCACCCCCGGCGACATCCTGACCTTGCGGGTGACCGGCCAGAACAACACCAAGATCACCGACATCGCCATCCCCATGCCGGCGGGCGGGACCGTGCAGAACCTGGTCGACGCACTGAACGCCCCGGTGGGCGGCGTGGGCCTCTATGGCCAGTTCAGCCTCGACGGCAATGGCGCCCTGACCTTCACCCCGGCGACTCCCGGCGGCGCCACCGTATCAGTGGTCACCGACAGCACCTCGCGCGGCCCCGGCGGGCCCGCGGTGAGCCAGCTCTTCGGCATCGGCCTCGCCCAGCGGATCGAACGCATCCCGACCTATTCGGTGCGGCCGGACATCCTTGGCAATCCGGCCAAGCTGGCGACGGCGCAGCTGGATCTGAGCGCGGCGGCCGCCGGCCAGCCGGTGGTCTCCCCCGGGGACGGCAGCGGGGCGCTGGCGATGTCCAAGGCGGGCTCCACCCCGCTTGGCTTCGCCGCCGCGGGCGCCGCGGCGGCGCTGACCACCAACGTCACCCAGTACGCGGCCCAGTTCGCCGGCGCCCTGGGCACCCTGGCCGCCTCCGCCGACAGCGCCAACACCAACGCCACCGCCGTGCAGACCGAGGCCAACGCCCGGCGTCAGTCGGCGGAAGGGGTCAATATGGACCAGGAACTGATCAATCTGACGACCTACCAGCAGGCCTACAGCGCCTCCGCGCGCCTGGTGACGGCGACGAACGCCATGTTCTCCGCCCTGCAGAATATGTGATCGGGAGTTAGCTCATGGACCGCGTCTCCACCTCCGGCCTCTATAGCTCCGTTCTGGCCAACCTGACCTCGGCGCAGAACGCCCAGGTCAGCGCCTCGACGCAGGTCTCCAGCGGCAAGAAGGCCACCGACCTGAAAGGGTTCGGCGGCGGCTCCGAGACTCTGACGGCGATGCAATCGGTGCAGAGCCAGACCACCAGCTATCTCGATCAGTCCAACCTGCTGGCCAACAAGCTGAGCATGCAGGACACCGCCATGAGCCAGCTGGGGACCGCGGCCCAGTCGGCCAGCAAGGCGATCTCCGACGCCCTGGCGTCGGGCGACGGCTCGACTCTGATGCAGACCTTGACCGGCAATTTCCAGGACGCGATCTCAGCCCTGAACACCACCTACAACGGCGAATACATCTTCGCCGGCGGCCAGGTGAACACCAAGCCGGTCACCGCCCAGTCGCTGACCGACCTCGCCGCCCCCGCAACCGTGGCCGGCGTCTTCACCAACGACCAGCACGCCGGCACAAGCCAGATCAACAGCAACACCACCCTGCAGACCGGATTCCTCGCCGACCAGCTGGGCTCGCCCCTGTTCAGCGCGCTGAAGTCCATCGAAGACTTTTCACAGAGCATCGGCCCCTTCAACGGCCAGCTTACCGAGGCGCAGAAGACCTTTCTGCAGGGTCAGTTGTCGACCATCCAGTCGGCGGTCGCCGGGGTGACCAACCTCACCGCCCAGAACGGCCTCGTACAAAAGCAGGTCGACACCAACATCACCGCCCTGACCGACCAGCAGACCTCGCTCACCGGCCTGCTTGGCAACATCACCGACGCCGATCTTGCCCAGGCGTCGACCAACATGGCGACCGCCCAGCAGGCGATCCAGGCGTCGGCCCAGGTGTTCCAGACGCTGAAGAATTCGTCCCTGGTGAACCTGCTGCCGATCGCCTGATCCCGTCGAAGCGCGCCCTGGGCTCGCAAAAGCCGGGGTGAACCCCTAGATTGTCGGGCCTGGAACCCGAAGGCCTCCCCCATGCCCCTCGACATCGCCGAACCCGACGCCGTGGAGGCGGCCGCCCGCGCGGTCGGCCTGCCCGTCGGCGCGCGGGTGGTCGCGGCCATGTCCGGCGGGGTGGATTCCACCGTCACGGCGGCTCTGCTCAAGCGCGCCGGCTATGACGTGGTGGGGGTGACCCTGCAGCTCTACGACCACGGCGCGGCGATCCAGAAGAAGGGCGCCTGCTGCGCGGGCCAGGACATTCACGATGCGCGCACCGCCGCCGAGGCCATCGGCATCCCCCACTATGTGCTCGACTATGAGAGCCGGTTTCGCCAGTCGGTGATCGAGGAGTTCGCCGACGCCTATCTGCGCGGCGAGACCCCGATCCCCTGTGTGCGCTGCAACCAGACGGTCAAGTTCCACGACCTGCTGGAGACCGCCCGCGATCTCGGCGCCGAGGCCCTGGCGACCGGCCACTATGTGCGCCGCGAGCTCGCCGGCGACCGGCCGACCCTGCACCGGGCCATCGATCCCGCGCGTGACCAGTCCTACTTCCTGTTCGCCACGACGCCCCAGCAGTTGGCCTATCTGCGCTTTCCCCTGGGCGGTCTGGAAAAGCCGGTTGTGCGCCGGGTGGCGACGGAACTTGGCCTGAAGGTCGCCGACAAGCCGGACAGCCAGGACATCTGCTTCGTGCCCGAGGGCCGCTACACCACGGTGATCGACCGGCTGCGCCCGCAAGGCGCC
>FTAI01001745.1_pt1 | contig 12106 bp, 13 predicted proteins | sample 1638941 | NCBI WGS metagenome assembly FTAI01 (sample SAMEA3914813, study PRJEB12502) | metagenome | biome: forest; material: soil | place: Canada | collected 2011-07-07 | depth 0.3 m | reverse complement strand
GCGCATCGCCATGGTCACGCCGCCCGGGCGCCTGCAGCCGGCCGTGCTGGCGGCGGCGAAGGCGGCCGGCGTGCACGAGATCTGGCGGGTCGGCGGCGCCCAGGCCGTGGCGGCGCTGGCCTATGGCGCCGGCCCGATCCGGCCCGTGGACAAGATCGTCGGACCCGGCAACGCCTTCGTGACGGCGGCGAAGCGGCGCGTCTACGGCGCGGTCGGCATCGACGCCCTGGCCGGCCCGTCCGAGATCGTCGTCGTCGCCGACGCCGCCAACAGTCCGGACTGGATCGCGGCCGACCTTCTCTCGCAGGCCGAGCACGACCCCGCCGCCCAAGCCATCCTGATCACCGACGACGAGGGTTTCGCGGCGAAGGTCGAGGCTGCGGTGCTCGTGCAACTCTCCACCCTGTCCACCGGCGAGGATGCCGCGGCGTCCTGGCGCGATCACGGCGCCGTCGTGATCGCGCCGCTCGACGAAGCCCCGCGATTGGTCGACCGCATCGCCCCCGAGCACGTCGAGTTCGCCTTGGACGAGCCGGAGAGGCTGGCCGACCGCGTGCGTCACGCCGGGGCGATCTTCCTGGGCCGCCACGCCCCAGAAGCCATCGGCGATTATGTCGCAGGCTCAAACCATGTGCTGCCGACCAGCGGCGCCGCCCGGTTCTCCTCGGGTCTGTCGCTCTACGATTTCCTCAAGCGGACCTCGATCGTGAAGTGCGACGAAGCGGCCTTTGCCCGCCTCGCGCCGGCGACGATAGCGCTGGCCGAGGCCGAGGGCTTACCGGCCCACGCCCGGTCTGCGGCAATTAGGATGGGGCAGGGTTGAACCTTTAGTCGCAATGAAACCTTGATCCTGGGAATATAATGTCGACTTCCCGAAGATTCTTGCGAAAGCCTGAGAATGGCCGCTGACGCCGCGCCCGCCGGAGCCTGGTCCAAGACGCTCGCGCCCTACCGCGAACCGAAGACCGGCCGGAGCATTTTCGAGATCGTGGTCACGATCGTCCCGCTGTTGGCGATCTGGGCGCTTGCCTGGGCTCTGCATGCCCACGGCTGGTGGTGGGCGGCGCTGCTGCTGACGATCCCCGCCGCAGCCTTCCTCGTCCGCCTCTTCATGATCCAGCACGATTGCGGCCACGGCTCCTTCTTCGGTCCGCGCCAGGCCAACGACTGGGTGGGCCGGGTGATCGGCGTCTTCACGCTGACGCCCTACGACTATTGGCGCCAGACCCACGCCATCCACCATGCGACGTCCGGGAACCTCGATCGGCGGGGACTTGGGGCCATCGAGACCCTGACCGTCGACGAATACGCCGCCCTCTCTCCGATGCGCCGGTTGGGCTACCGGCTCTATCGCCACCCGCTCGTGATGTTCGGGCTGGGCCCGGCCTTTGTCTTCTTTCTTATGCAGCGCCTGCCGTTCGGGATGATGCGTCAGGGCTGGCGTCCGTGGGTCAGCGTCATGGGCAACGGCCTGGCGGCGCTCGCGGGCCTAGCCGGCCTCGTCTGGCTGTTCGGCGCCGCGCCGGTGCTGATCGTCAATGTCGTCACCATGCTGCTGGCCGCCACCATCGGTGTCTGGCTGTTCTATGTGCAGCATCAGTTCGAAGGCGCCGTCTGGGCGCGGAACGGACAATGGAAACGCGATCACGCGGCGCTCGCCGGGAGCTCGCACTACGACCTGCCGCCGGTTCTGCGCTGGTTCACCGCCAATATCGGCATCCACCACGTCCACCACCTCTCGAGCCGGATCCCGTTCTACCGGCTGTCGAAGGTCCTGAAGGATCATCCCGAGCTGAAGCCGATGAGCCGCATCGGTCTTTGGGAAAGCTTCCGCTGCGCCAGGCTCGCCCTGTGGGACGAAGCCGCGGGCCGGATGGTGTCCTTCCGCGAAGCCCGCCAGGCCGCCTGACGCGTTCGCCCCAAATCGATTTCCCCCTACGCCCGGCGCACCCCGCGCCGGGCGTATTTCTTTGTGGCCCTCGGCCGTGTTCGCAGGTGCGGGATGACGCGGGGGTGCGGAATGCCATAAAGCGTGAGCGACGCCCGGAACCCGCATGGCCGACGACGACCGCCAGATGCATCGCCTGCAAACCGTCGAGCTCGACGAAGAGTCGCTCGCGGCGGTGTCGCGCGACCAGGAGCAGGAGCGCCAGATCGCCATCTTCGACCTCCTGGAGGAGAACCATTTCCACCCGGAGGGGGCCTCGTCCGGCCCCTATGACCTGCATATGGGTCTGGCGGAGAACCGCCTGGTGCTGGACGTGCGCGGTCCCGGCTACGAAAAGCGCCACATCCTGTCGCTGTCGCCGTTCCGCGGCCTGATCAAGGACTACTTCCTGATCTGCGAGAGCTACTACCAGGCGATCCGCAACTCGACGCCGGCCCAGATCGAGGCCTTGGACATGGGCCGCCGCGGCCTGCACAACGAGGCCTCGCAGCTTCTCCAGACGCGCCTCTCGGGCAAGATCGAGACCGACCTCGACACGGCGCGCCGGCTCTTCACCCTGATCTGCGCCCTGCATTGGCGGGGGTAGGGTTCCATGCCGGCTGACGCCTCGCCGCCGCAACCGGGTGCGGTCCTCTTCGCCTGCAACCTCAATCAGGTCCGCTCGCCCATGGCCGAGGCCCTCCTGAAGCGGCTGGTCGGCGACCGGGTCTATGTGGACAGCTGCGGTCTGAGGCTTCCGGCCGTGGTGCATGACGAGGCGTCCGACGAGGACGTCGCGGCCCGCGTCGATCCGTTCGTCGAGGCGGTGATGGCGGAGCTCGGATGCGATCTTGCCGGCCATCGGCCCAAGACGTTCGACGAGCTGGAGGACAGCTCCTTCGACTTGGTGGTTTCGCTGACGCCGGAGGCGCAGCATCGCGCGGTCGAACTCGCCCGCAGCCGGGCGGCCGACATCGAGTACTGGCCCACCTTCGATCCCACATTGATTGACGGCTCGCGCGAGGCGCGGCTGGAGGCCTATCGAGCGGTGCGTGACACGCTTGCGCGCCGGATTGTTGAGCGCTTTGGAAGCCTTGGCCCGGCGCCCATCGACCTCGCCCCGCGCGGTGCGCTATAATTGTCTGCTAACCGCGGCTCGCGACCTCACCTAAGGCCGCGGGCCGTCATTTTATCCTCAGTTTGGAGCCTGCATGGCGAAAGAAGAATTGTTGGAGTTTCCGGGCACGGTCAGTGAAGTCCTGCCCAACGCGACCTTCCGCGTGAAACTTGAGAATGACCACGAGATCATCGCCCACACCGCCGGCAAGATGCGCAAGAACCGCATCCGGGTGTCGGCCGGCGACAAGGTGCTCGTGGAGATGACGCCCTACGATCTCACCAAGGGCCGCATCACCTTCCGCGTCCGCTAAACGCGCCCCGGCCGCCGTGCCGCAATCCCCGCAGCGCCTCGTGCTGGCCTCCGCAAGTCCCAGGCGGCTCGACCTCCTGCGCCAGATCGGCTTGGAGCCGGATCTGGTGGAGGCCGCCGAAGTCGACGAAACGCCTCTGAAAGATGAGACACCGCGCCGCCTGGCCCTGCGCCTGGCCGGCCAAAAGGCGTGCGGGGTCGCGGCGCGGCATATGGACAGCTACGTGCTCGCCGCCGACACGGTGGTGGCGCTCGGGCGCCGGGTGCTGCCGAAAGCGGAGACAGCAGCGGAGGTGGGAGACTGCCTGAAGCTCCTCTCCGGGCGGGCCCACCGCGTGCTGACCGCGCTCACCCTGATCGCGCCGGATGGGCGCCGGGCGCGGCGGCTTGTCGAGAGCCGCGTCCATTTCAAACGGCTGACCCCAGCGGATATCGCCGACTACCTCGCCTTGGGCGAGGGGATGGGCAAGGCCGGCGGCTATGCGATCCAGGGCAGGGCCGGCGCCTTCGTGAGCAGTCTCCAAGGTTCCTATTCGGGTGTCGTGGGCCTGCCGCTTCATGAGGCGGACAACCTGCTGGCCGGCCTGGGCTATCGACGGCCATGAGCGAGCGCCGTCTCTACCTGGACCGGGGAATCGGCGAGGCCCGTGGGGTCGTGACCCTCGATGGGCGGCCCGAACGGCTCCTTATCCGGCGCGACGACGACGATCCGCGCCTGGCGCTGGGGGCCCGGCTGGTGGCGCGGGTGGCCAGCGTCGAACCGGCGCTGGCGACCGCGTTCCTGGATCTCGGGTCCGGGGCCGAGGCCATCCTGCCCTTCCGGCCCGACGCCCGTCCGGTCCGGGGCCAGGCGCTGGAGATCGAAATCCGCGGGGAGCCGCGCCGCGGAAAGCTCGCGGTGGCCCGGGCGTTCGGGCCGGCCGAGGGCGCGCCGCGCCTGGTTACGCCCGCCCCTGACTTGGCCGCAGAGCTGGGCGCCCTCGTCCCCGACGCGCGACTGGTCGAAGGTCAGAGCGCGCGCCAAGTGGCTGACGAAGCCGAAGCGGAGGCCCTGGAGATCCTTCATGCCTTGCCCGGCGGCGGCCTCTTGGCTGTGGAGCCAACACGCGCGCTCACCGCCATCGACGTCGACCTGGGCGAGCGCAAGGGCCCCGACGCCAAGCGCGTCACCCGGCAGGCCAACCTCGCCGCGCTGGGCATGGCCGCGCGCCTTCTGCGCCTCAAGGGATTAGGCGGCATCGTGGTGATCGACCTCGTGGGCCGCGGCCACGACGGGAACGCCTTGATGGCCGCGGCGCGTGCGGCCTTCGCCCCGGACAATCCGGGGGTCGCGATCGGGCCCGTGGGGCGGTTTGGGACCATGGAGCTGTCCTTGCCGCGCCGGACCGGGCCGCTCGCCGAACGCCTGTGCCGCGAGGATGGAGCCCCGAGCGACCGGACCTTGGCCCAACGGCTGATCCGCAGACTGGAGGCCGAGGCCGCCAGCGCGCCGGGAGGCCGCTTCACCGCCGCCTGCGCTCCCGCGGTCGCCGAGGCCGCCGCCCCGCTCGCCGTCCTGCTCGCCGCGAAGATCGGCGCGCGGTTTGCGATCGTCCCGGATCCGGGCTGTCCGCGCGAGCGGCTGGACGTGAGGCCGGCATGAGTGCGGCGAAATGCCCGATCTGCGGGAAACCCCCGCTTCCGGAGCATCGGCCGTTCTGTTCGGGCCGCTGCGCCGACGTGGACCTACACCGCTGGTTGTCCGGACACTACGCCGTGCCGGGCGCGGAAGACCCCGAGAGCCCCGGCGACGACGAGGAAGAAGACTGATCGGCGCCTCGCTGGACTTCCGAAAGAGCCTCTTCTATAGACGCGGCTCCCCGCGACGGCGGCCTTCGCCTGGGTAGCTCAGTTGGTAGAGCAGCGGATTGAAAATCCGCGTGTCGGTGGTTCGAATCCGCCCCCAGGCACCACTTCCCTTGCGGCCAAGGTGGCGGTCTCCGGCGCCCAGGCGGCGCCGACTGTTTTACAACCAGCCGCAAGCGCATCGGCGAACCCACGCCTCAGGATTGCGAACGCGAAGTGGATACCGCAGCGCAGCAATAATTTCGCGCAGAGGTGGAAATTTTGTGCACCGCCCTACGATGAAGATTTGTGCAGTGCGGTGCGTATAGGCGGGCGCGGAACTTTCGCAAGACCCCGATATCGTGTGCCCCCTTGACGCCTCATTAAGGGGTTGCCAAAGGACCGGGGCCGCACGTCTAAGATAGCGGTAAGACCTCGGACGCCCCTTGGGTTAACGAGGTGGCCTCGCGCCTTCGAAACGTTGCCCCTGCACTCGTGTTGGAGCACGCGTTGCGGGTCGCGGCGCAGCGACAGCGGCCTGACGTCCCGGTCCGAGCAATCGGTTCAGGACGCCGGGATTGTTTCAACTAGGGTGGAGACGCTCTCGCGCGACGACCCTCCGGCCAATCGTGCTAGACCAACCAGGAACTGGCGACAGATGTTCGACAACAAACTGAAGACCCCTTTCATCGCTCTCGTCGGCGCCGTCGCGCTGATGGCGAGCGTTCCGGCGTTTGCTCAGAACGCCGCTCCCGCCGCGCCTGCGGCTGACGCCGCTGCGGCTCCCGCCGCCGCGGCCCCGGCCCCGGCTGCTGCCCCCGCCGCGGACGCTCCGGCGGACGCGAACCTGCCCCCGCAAATGAAGCACGCGGGCAAGATGGGCATCGGCACCATGTTCATGGACGCCAAGCCTGTCGTGAAGGTCGTGATGCTCGGCCTGCTGCTGGCCTCGGTGTTCTCTTGGACCCTGCTGATCACCAAGCTCCTCGAGTTCCGCTCCCTGAACCGCGTTTCGGACAACTTCCTCGAAGCCTTCCGCGGCGCGAAGTCGATCAACGACATGGGCCGTATCGCGGTCGCCGAAGAGTTCGACGGCAACCCGCTGGCCGACATGGCCGCCGCGGCTGCTCAGGAAGTCGAGCTGTCGCGTCAAGCCGGCCTGCAAGTCGCCGGCGAGCATCGCGACACGACGCTCAACCGCGCTGAGCACGCCGTCGCCGCCGTCCAGGCCTCGCTGACCCGCAGGCTTTCCAGCGGGATGCAATTCCTGGCCTCGGTCGGCTCCAACGGTCCCTTCATCGGGCTGTTCGGCACCGTCTACGGGATCATGGACTCGTTCATCGGGATCGCGAACACCAACACCACCAACCTCGCGGTCGTGGCGCCCGGCATCGCCGAAGCCCTGCTGGCCACGGGTCTTGGATTGTTCGCCGCCATTCCGTCGGTTATCTTCTACAACTACTTCCAGACGCGGATTTCCGCCTACGGCGCGCGTACGGAAGGCTTTGTGGCTGAACTGATGAACGCGATCTCCCGGCAGCTCGACAAAGGAGCGTAAGCCAGATGGGAGCCAAGCTTTCAGGCTCTGGCGGCGGCAAGTACGAAGAAGAAGCGAACAGCAGCATCAACGTCACGCCGTTCGTGGACGTCATGCTTGTCCTGCTGATCATCTTCATGGTGGCGGCGCCTCTGGCGGCCGTCACGGTGAAGGTGGAGCTTCCTCCGGCGGTCGCCAAGCCGGGCACCAACCCGCCCAAGCCGGTCTATATCTCGATCCAGTCCAACGGCCGGATCTTCATCCAGGACTTCCCCACGGACCTCGCCTCGCTCGGTGACGACCTCCGCAAACAGGTCGGCGCCAAACGCGACCCGACGCACGAACGGATCTTCATTCGTGGAGACAAGAACGTGATGTACGGCGACTTCATGGGCGTGATGAACATGCTGCAGGACAATAATTTCTACAGCGTGGCCCTGGTCGGCGAAGACAATAACAAGTGAGGCGCTGACGCATGGCTGATACATCATCGCGTGGCGCCGCTCCTGCCCCTCTGAGCGGCAGCCACAATCCGTTCGACGATCCGCGGCCGAAGCGCCAGAAGGGCTTTTGGATCGCCATTGTCATCGCCGTCATCGTGCACGCGGCGCTGGCGCTCTATCTCTGGAAGAGCAAGTTCGAACCGAACTTCAAGGAGTATTCCGACGACGTGACGGACGTGGCGCTGATCAAGCCGGTGCCGCCTCCGCCGCCTCCGCCACCGCCGCCACCGCCTCCGAACACGCCGCCGCCGCCGCCGCCCAAGCTGCAGCCCCGGCCTCCGGTCGCTGTGCCGGACGTCCCCTCGATCCCGCCGCTGCCGGTTCCGCCGGTGGAGCACCGTATCGAGGAGCCGAAGCCGCCGGCGCCGCCGCCGCCGACCCCGGTGCACGAGTCGGTCATCACGCAGCCGGACTGGTCGCGTAAGCCGAATGCCGAGGATCTCTCGAGGTACTACCCCGAGCGGGCTTCGCGCATGAGCATCGAAGGCTCGGCGACCATCAGCTGTACGGTGAGCGCACGCGGCACCCTCGACAACTGCACGGTGGTGTCGGAGACGCCGGCCGAAGCGGGCTTCGGCGAGGCCACGCTCAAGGCGAGCAAGCTGTTCAAGATGCGGCCGCTCTCCAAAGACGGCGCCCCCGTCGATGGCGGCACCGTTCGCATCCCGCTCCGCTGGGTGCTGCCGAAAGGCTGACCCGTTGCGAACGGACCAGGATCAGGCCCCGGCGGCGCAAGCCTCCGGGGCCTTTTCTTTGTCCGGAAGGTCCCTTCACAGGTCAAGGTGAGCGAACCATTCTGGCCGCCGCGCCGAATCCGGGATGCGAAGGAACCGCATTGAGCCAGGCAGAGGAGTCCCGACCCGCTCCCGGCGCGGACCGCATCGTCGCCAATCCGCGCGAGGACCTGCTTTTCACCGGCGTCGTCGCCGCGGTGCTGGTGGTCTTCCTCTACTTCAACGCCCTGAACGTCGCCGACGAGCATGCGCGCGTCGGCCGGCCGCTGGCGCTTTGGGAGCCGATGGTGTGGGAAGGCTCGAGCGGGCTGTTCTTCCTGGCGATCTCGCCGCTCGTGACGGCCCTGACGCGCCGCTTCTGGCCGACCCGGCCGCCGTGGGCCCGGAAGGTCGCGGTTCACGCCGCAGCCGCGGTCGTGGTCTCGCTGCTCCATATGCTGGCGATCGGCGCGATCCGCTGGACGATCTATCGCCTCGTGGGCGGCTCCTACGATGCGCTCGGCCCGCTCGGCGACTGGCCCTACGAGCTGCGCAAGGATCTACTGGTCTATGCGGCGATCGTCGGCCTCTACGTCGTCTGGCGCACACTCCGCTGGCGCGCGCATCCGGTCGAGGCGGCTACGGCAGAGATCCTTGAGGTCCGGGACGGCGCGCGGCGGCATTTCGTGCCTGTGAACGACGTGGTCTGGGTCGAGGCGGCGGGCAACTACGTGGAGCTCCACCGCGGCGGGTCGGGCCTGCTCCACCGGGCCTCGCTCTCCGAGATGGAGCGCAGGCTGCAGACCGCGGGCTTCGTGCGTATCCACCGTTCGCGACTGGTGCGGCGCGAGGCGGTGGCGGCGGTGGAGTCGAAGGCGACGGGCGATTTCATCGTGCGCCTGCACGACGGGCGCGAACTGGCCGGCAGCCGCCGCTACCGCCGCCCGCTGCTCGCCGATTGAGCCCCGATCGGCTCGGTGACTTGATCGCGGGCCGACGCCCGACTAGAACCGCCGCTCGCGATGCGCCGCCTTAGCTCAGTTGGTTAGAGCGCTAGATTGTGGATCTAGAGGTCCCCTGTTCAAGCCAGGGAGGCGGTACCATCGCGAGGTTTCCGGACAAACCCCCTCACGCGGCGGCCGGCGCCGGGCGTGCCCGCCCGCGCACGAACGGCTGCGGGCTCCAGCGCACCAGCGAGCGCCAGGCCCATTCGAACGGTCCGTAGTGGAAGCGCGCCAGCCAGGGCTTGCTCCAGGCCAGGATGAAGACCCAGACTCCGGCCACCACGGCCAGCTCCTGGAAGCGCGACAGCTTCCCGTAGAGCCCCAGGCCGAATCCGCAGAACACCAGCGTCGTGATGATCGAGGTCGTCAGGTAGTTGCTGAAGGCCATTCGCCCGGCCGCCGCCAGCCGGTCCACCACGCCGGGCGCGGCGCCCGCCCGCACGATCAGCAGCACGACGCTGGCGTGCGCCAGACCGATCAGCGGCCGCGAGATCTGCTGCCAGTCCTCGAGACGGTTCAGGGTGAGTGGCTCGAAGCCCGAGCGCCAGATCTTCCAGGCGATCCAGGCCGTGGCCGGGGCCGCGACAAGATAGCCGGCGGCGATCGTCGCGAGATAGGCGCGGCTTGACCAACGGAGGGTGAAGAAGCCCGTGCGGAACAGCGCCATGCCGATGAACATCTGGCCGATGGCTTCCGGGATTTCGTCGGTCGGCATGAGGTAGGTCTGCAACAGCCGGGCGGCCAGGGCCCTCACCTGCAGGGCGTCCAGGAAACCGCCCCTGTAGCCGGCCAGCTCCAGGGCCTTCAACTGCGGCGACGGGGCCACCAGCTGGGAGGCCTCCTGCCAGGCTTTGAGCGCGTCGGGAGACGCGTTCGGCGCCAGGGCCGCCGCGCGCATCGCTGCCAGTTGATCGGCTTCGAAGAGATTCAGGCCGAGCAGGGCCGCCAGCACAAGGACGCCGGCGGCGACCTGAATTCGCCAGTCGAGCTTGCGGAAGGGGAAGATCACCAGGCCCGCCAGGGCGTAGGTGACCAGTATGTCGCCCCACCACAGGAAGTAGGCGTGGATCATGCCGAACACGAACAGCCAGAACATCCGTCGGTAGTGGGTCTGCACGGGCCCGGGCCGGTCGCCCTCCGCCCGCTCGGCGATCAGCACGGCGCTCGCGCCGAACAACATGGTGAAGAGCGCCCGCATCTTGCCGTCGGTCAGCACATTGTTGACCGCCCAGGTCCATAGGTCCGCGCCGGTTGCACCGCCGGCGTAGGTCGGATCGACGTAGGCGAAGGCCGGCAGGCCCATGCCCACGATGTTCATCAGAAGGATGCCAAGGACCGCGAAACCCCGGACGGCGTCGATGGAGACATGGCGCTCGCTCGTTGAGCTCGCCGGCATTGGCGCCTGCGTCTTCGACATCTCAGCGTTTCCCCCGTCTTCTTTGCGACGAGGATGGGCTCTCACGATGGGCTGTCAACGGCCTCGCCCAGGTCGATCTGATGGACGGCGGCATGGCCGGCGCGCGAGGCCATGCTAAACCTCCGGTCGATTCCGCCGCCCGTGCGGCCGCCGCCCAAGGAGACTGCCCGGTGAAGCGCCTGACCTCGACCGCCGCCTCGCTCGCCCTTGTCGCAGCGGTTGCTGTCCTGGCGTCCTGCGGCCGTCCAACGGACAAGGCCCAGGCCCCGTCGGCGCCACCGGCGCTTGGGGTCGAGCGCCCGGGCCCCGTCCGCTGGAACGCCGCGACCGGCGGCTTTGAGCTCAACGGCAAACCGCTCAAGACCGTCAAGCTCTGGACCTTCGACGGCTCGACGGAGGGCTTCACCGCGATGGGCAGCCGGATCGTACCGGCGCCCGGTCAGGGCATCGCCGTGACCATCGTCGATCCGACGATCCGATCGCCGAAGGGCCTGAACGTTCCCGGAGGCCAGTATCCGCTGGTGCTTGTCCGGTTGACGCGCACGGCGCCGGGCTCGGCCTGGGACGGGGCGCTCTACTATTCGACGGCGGCGCACTCCGAGACGATCAATTTCCTCGGCAAGCCGATTGCGGGCGCCGACCCTCACGTCGGGGAGACGACCATCCTCGTCTACGACATGAGCCGCCAGGCGATCGGCGGGCCGGACTGGACCCAGTCGAACATCGATCAGATCCGTTTCGACGTTGAGGACAAGCCCGGCGGCGCCTTCGTCATCCGCCAGATCGCCATCGCCGAAGACCCGGATCCAGCGGCCCTCGGGCCGGTTTCAGCGCCACCGCCGGCCGCGACGCCCGCACCGAAGTCCTGATCGCGCCGACCGGAGGGGGTTCAGGGGCGTGGTCTTCAGCTCGATCATCTTCATCTTCTATTTCCTGCCGTTCTTCCTGCTCGGCTACTACCTCTCGGGCTGGCGGGCGGCGGCGCTCCTGACGGGCAGCGCGATATTCTACGTCTGGGGGGAGGGGGCTTATGTCTTCCTCCTGCTGGGGCTGATCGGATTGAACTACGCGGGATCGAGGTGGCTCGACGCCACCGCCGGCCGCCGTGGGCGCCTGACGATCCTGGCCGGCCTGGCGGCGGCCGATTTCGCCGTGCTGGGCTTCTTCAAATATTCCGAATTCCTGGCCCACAACCTCAACCGGGCGCTGCCCAACGCGCCGCTGCCCGAGGTCCACCAGGCGCTTCCGTTGGGCATCTCCTTCTTCACCTTCCAGCTGGTCAGCTACGCCGTCGACGTCCACCGCGGATCGGTGAAGGTGGAGCGCGACCCGATCCGCTTCGCCGCCTACATCCTGATGTTCCCGCACCTGATCGCCGGGCCCATTGTCCGTTACGCCGACATCCGTGACGAGATGCACGCCGACCGGCGCAAGACCGCGCACATCGGGCTGGGCGTGCAGTACTTCATCGTCGGCCTTTGCCAGAAGGTGCTGATCGCCAACACGGTCGCGCCCCTGGCCGACCACGCCTTCGCCGCCGACCTCATGCGCCTCGACGCGACCACGGCCTGGCTGGGCGTCTGGGCCTACACCCTGCAGATCTACTTCGACTTCTGCGGCTATTCGAACATGGCCATCGGCCTGGCCTTCCTGCTCGGCTTCACCTTCCCGAAGAACTTCGACTACCCCTACGCCGCCCAGTCGATCACCGACTTCTGGCGCCGCTGGCACATGAGCCTTTCGTCGTGGTTC
>FTAI01000888.1_pt1 | contig 12153 bp, 12 predicted proteins | sample 1638941 | NCBI WGS metagenome assembly FTAI01 (sample SAMEA3914813, study PRJEB12502) | metagenome | biome: forest; material: soil | place: Canada | collected 2011-07-07 | depth 0.3 m | reverse complement strand
GCCACCGGCTTTCCCATCGCCAAGGTCGCAGCCCGCCTGGCCGTCGGCTACACCCTCGACGAGCTGATGAACGACATCACCGGCGCGACGCCGGCGGCGTTCGAGCCCTCAATCGACTACGTCGTCACCAAGATCCCCCGTTTCGCCTTCGAGAAATACCCGGGCTCCGAGCCCTATCTGACCACCTCCATGAAGTCCGTGGGCGAGGTCATGGCCATCGGCCGCACCTTCGCCGAGAGCCTGCAGAAGGCCCTGCGCGGCCTGGAGACGGGCCTGACCGGCCTCGACGAAATCGAGATTCATGGCGCCGACGACGCCGAAACCGGCAAGTCCGCCGTCACCCGCGCCCTGGGCCAGCCCACCCCCGACCGCCTGCGCGTCATCGCCCAGGCCTTCCGCCACGGCCTGACCGTGGACGAGGTGAACGCCGCCTGTTCCTACGAGCCCTGGTTCCTGCGCCAGATCGAAACCCTGGTCGAGGAAGAGGCCAGGCTGCGCCGGCATGGCCTGTCCGCCGCGCCCCAGGAAATGCGCCGGCTGAAGGCCCTGGGCTTTTCCGACGCGCGCCTGGCCAAGCTGACCCAGCAGACCGAGGCCCAGGTGCGTTCGGCGCGTCAGGCCGCCGGTGTTCGCCCGGTGTTCAAGCGCATCGACACCTGCGCCGGGGAGTTCCGCGCCGCAACGCCGTACATGTATTCCACCTACGAGACCGGCGCCCTGGGCCAGGCGCCGTCCTGCGAGAGCGAGCCCACCGGACGCAAGAAGGCGATCATCCTCGGCGGCGGTCCCAACCGGATCGGCCAGGGGATCGAGTTCGACTACTGCTGCTGCCACGCCGCCTTCGCCCTCGACGCCATCGGGGTCGAGTCGATCATGGTCAACTGCAACCCCGAGACCGTCTCCACCGACTACGACACCTCCGACCGCCTCTATTTCGAACCCCTCACCGCCGAGGACGTCCTCGAACTGATCGCAGTGGAGATGTCCAGGGGCGAGCTCCTTGGGGTGATCGTCCAGTTCGGCGGCCAGACGCCCCTGAAGCTGGCCCAGGCCCTTGAGGACGCCGGCGTGCCGATCCTCGGCACCTCCCCGGACGCCATCGACCTCGCCGAAGACCGCGAACGCTTCCAGCAGCTGCTGCACCGCCTGGACATCGCCCAGCCGATCAACGCCATCGCCCGCTCCCGGGACGAGGCCTTCGCCGGGGCGCACAGCGTCGGCTATCCGGTGGTGATCCGCCCCTCCTATGTGCTCGGCGGCCGGGCCATGGAGATCGTCCGGGACGACGAACAGCTCGATCGCTACATCCGCCACGCCGTGCAGGTCTCCGGCGACAGCCCGGTGCTGATCGACCAATACCTTTCCCGCGCCACCGAGGTGGACGTGGACGCCCTCTGCGACGGCGAGACCGTCTTCGTGGCCGGGGTCATGGAGCATATCGAGGAGGCCGGGGTGCACTCCGGTGACAGCGCCTGCTCCCTGCCGCCCTTCTCCCTCAAGCCCGAGACCATCGCCGAGCTGAAGCGCCAGACCGAGGCCATGGCCTTCGCCCTGAAGGTGCGCGGCCTGATGAACGTGCAGTTCGCCATCGAGGAACCCCTGTCGGACGCCCCGCGCATCTATGTGCTGGAGGTCAATCCCCGCGCGTCCCGCACCGTGCCCTTCGTCGCCAAGACCATCGGCCAGCCGCTGGCCGCCATCGCCGCCAAGGTGATGGCCGGCGTGCCCCTGGCTTCCTTCGGCCTGACCGACAAGCTCTACGACCACATCGCGGTGAAGGAGGCGGTCTTCCCCTTCGCCCGCTTCCCCGGAGTCGACACCATCCTGGGCCCCGAGATGCGCTCCACCGGCGAGATCATGGGCCTGGACTGGCGCCGCCCCGGCGAGGACTTCGCCCCCGCCTTCGCCCGCGCCTTCGCCAAGAGCCAGCTGGGCGGCGGCACGGTGCTGCCCAGGTCCGGCTGCGCCTTTGTCTCGGTGCGCGAGAGCGACAAGCCCTATGTGGTCGAGCCGATCCGCACCCTGATCGCCAAGGGCTTCAGGATCATCGCCACCGGGGGCACCTGCGCCTATCTGAAGGCCCAAGGCCTGGAGGTGGAGTTCGTCAAGAAGGTGCTGGAAGGCCGGCCGAACATCGTCGACGCGATGAAGAACGGCGAGGTCCAGCTGGTGATCAACACCACCGAGGGCAAACAGTCCCTGGAGGACAGCTTCTCCCTGCGCCGCACCGCCCTGATGGGCAAGATCCCCTACTACACCACCACCGCCGGGGCCCTGGCCGCCGCCCAGGCGGTAGGGGTCGAAGGGGATCTGGAGGTGCGGTCGCTGCAAAGCTACTGAGGCCCCCGGGGGCGATACCGCCCCGCCCGCCGCAATCTCGCCGCAACCGCCGCCGATCCTTCGGCCCGGCCACAGTGACGCTTGCCGATTCCGGCCGCCCGCCTCCGTCCAACGTTTCCGAGGATCAGCGATGCTCAACCCCGCGACCCTGGCCGCCGCCGCGCTCACCGCAAGCGCCGTCGCCGCCGCCTTTGCTCCCGCGACTCCCCCGGTTCCCGCCGCGCCTGAAGCCTCGGCGATGCAGGAGATCCCCGCCAGCCTGACCTGGCGCGTCGACCGGGCCGGCGACGCCGCCCCGGCGGACACCGTGCAGTTCACCATCGGCTACCAGACGCTCCACCACTCCTCGATGAACGGCGAGGATGTTCCCCTGGCTCAGCTGGACGGCCTCACCGCGGCCCAGCTCGCCGCGGCGGGACAGCCGGTCAGCTTCGTCCTGCACCACGACGCCGGCGACTTCCGCTGCACCGGCGTCGCCGGCCAGGGCGCCGGGGTCGGAACCTGCGTCTACGCCGCCAACCCCGGCTTCCCGGCGGCCCTGGCCAAACGCGGCGTCGGCGCCCCGACCGCAATCCAGCAGTTTCAGCTGGCGACGAGCGATGTGGGCCTGGCTTACGTCGACGAACTCAAGCGCGAGGCCTACCAGACCCCCACCGCCGACGACCTCGTTCAGGCCGCCACCCACGGCGCGGGCCTGAGGCAGCTGCGCGCCATGGAGGCCGCGGGCTACCGCTTCGGCAGCGTCGCCACCCTGGTCCGCATGCGCGATCACGGCGTCTCGGCCCGCTACGTCGAAGCCCTGAAAGCCGACGGCTACGCCGGCCTGCCCGCCGATCAGCTGCAACGTCTGCGCGACCACGGGGTCAGCACCACCTTCATCGACGGACTGCGCGGGAACGGCTATGCGCGGCTTACCGCCGAGGACCTGGTCCGCCTGCGCGATCACGGGGTCAGCGCCAGTTACGTCGCCGAACTGGCCGCCATCGGCTATCCGCCGCTCTCCGCCGACGACCTCGTCAAGCTGCGCGACCGCGGCGTGAGCGCCGGATTTATTCGCACCGCTGACCACGGCGGCAAGATGCTGTCGGTGGAAGACCTGATCCGCCTGCGCGAGGGACGTGGGGCGGAGTGACGACTGGCGTTTCGGCGATGGTCTTCGTTAACACCGGCCCGATCGCCGTGTTGGCTTGAACGCGGAGCGCGTTAGGTCAACTGTCGCCGAAACTCGCTCCAGGGGCCGCCCCATGCTGAATTTGCGCGTTGCGCCGCTACTCCTCGTCGCGATGACCTTCGCCGCGCCGGCGCTCGCGCAGGCCCAGACGCCGCCGAGCCCTACCGAGACCCTGGCGACCGATGACGCCGCCATCGCCGCGGCCCGGCGCGAGGCGCCCGGCGCCGGCGCGCCGAACGCGGCGCTGGCGAGACTGCTGACCGAGCGAGGCAACGCCCTCCTGAAACTCAAGCGCTACAATGAGGCCATGACCAGTTTCAGCGAGGCGGCGACGCTATCCACCAACCCTGCGATCGCCTGGTTCAACCTCTGCGCGACGGCCTACAACATGGGCAAGACAGACGAAGCCGTGCGCGCCTGTGATCGGGCTATCGCCATCGACCCCACCCGCGCCGACGCCTGGTTCGTCAAGGGCAGCGCCCTCTATGGCCAGGGAACCCTGGACAAGGCGAACCACTATGTCCTGCCGCCCGGAACCCTCGAGGCCCTGCGGCAATACCTGATCCTCGCGCCAGACGGTCCCCATGCCGCCGACGTCAAGGCCATGCTGGACGCGGCGAAGTAGCGGCGCTGCGGCCCCCTCACCACGTCAACCCCATCAGCAGCATATCCTCCGGCGTCCCGCGCAGGTTGACGCCCTTCACCCGGCGGCCCTCGTGCAGGAACCCCAGGCTTTCGTAGAGGCGGATCGCCAGGGCGTTCCAGGGCACGCACTCCAGCTCCAGCCGGCAAAAGCCCGGCCATCCTCGCGCCTGGTCGATGGCCGCCCGCAGCAGCCGCCGTCCGATGCCCCGGCCGCGCAGGTCGTGCGCCACCGACAGGCCGATCCGGCCCAGGTGGCGCATGTCCGCCCGCTCCCCGCCCCACACATCCAGCAGGCCGACCACGTCCCGCCCATCCACCGCCAGCCAGATCGCCGCGCAGTCGGCCAGCCGCGCCCGCTCGATGAACTCCCGCTGATCCTCCAGGCGCGGCGCCGTGCGGATGGCGATGGTGTCCAACCCCTCGCCGACCAGATCGCCCATATAGGCGACCATGGCGCGCGCATCGTCGATGGTGGCCTGGCGGACGGCGATCTCGGGCAAGGGGGCCATTGGCAGCACTCCCGGGCTGGCGTCCGGCCCGCCCGTTCCCATCTATCCTTCGCGGCGCCCGGCGCGCCGACAAGAGCAAAAGAGGGGAAAGACCGATGCCGACGCGGGAAAGGGTGCTGGGCTTCATCGCCGAGGTCGAGGCCGGACGGTTCGTGGAGGCCATCGAGGGCTTCTATACCGAGGACGCCTCCATGCAGGACAACGACGGCCCGGTCCGCGCCGGCCGCGCGGCGCTGGTCGCGGCCGAGAAGGCCACCATGGCCGCGGTGAGCGAGATTCGCACGCGGCCGGTGGAAACCTTCCTGATCGACGGCGACCATGTGGTCATCCGCTGGGTGTTCGACTTCACCTTCGCGGGCGGCGGCCAGGCGACCATGGACGAACTTGCGCTGCAGACCTGGGCCGGCGACCGGATCGTGCGCGAGCGATTCTACTATGACCCGGGCTGGCGCAAGGCCGCGGCCAAGCCGGCCGGCTGATCGCGAAGCGCAGAGCCGGCGCCTCAATCTTGCCGGCCTCGCCCCCTACAAAGCATTGGCCCGCATCGGGGTCGCCGAACGGGTCGCCACGACAAACACTTGAAGTCTCAAGGCTTCGCTTCTATAGTCTTTCCCCCGGACGTCTTCGCCCGCGGCCGGACATTCACCTCCCCTAAGGGCCAGTCGAGCTATCTCCGCAATGGAAAAAGTGCCGATGACCGGCGAGGGATATACCTCCCTCGACGAAGAACTGAAGCGTTTGAAGACGCAGGAACGCCCGAGCGTAATCGCGGCGATCTCCGAGGCGCGCCAGCATGGCGACCTTTCGGAGAATGCCGAGTATCACGCCGCCAAGGAGCGTCAGGGCTGGATCGAAGGCCGCATCGCCGAGATCGAGGACAAGATCGCCCGCGCCCAGGTCATCGACGTCTCGCGTCTGTCAGGCGCGCAGGTCAAGTTCGGCGCCACCGTCAGCGTGATCGACGAGGACACCGACGAGGCCGCCCGCTACCAGATCGTCGGCGAGCACGAGGCCGACGTGAAGTCGGGCAAGATCTCCCTGTCGTCCCCGCTCTCTCGGGCGATGATCGGCAAGGAAGTCGGCGACGTGGTCGAGGTCTTCACCCCCGGCGGCGTCAAGGCCTATGAGATCGTCAAGGTCGAGTGGGGCTGAGCTAGCTCGTCCCCCATTTATGGGGGAGGTGTCGCGGCGCGAAGCGCGCGCGACGGAGGGGGCAAGTCTGCCGCCTCCACTAGCCCCCTCCGGCCCCTCGCTATGCTCGGGTCCACCTCCCCCATGAATGGGGGAGGAGCGACTTTCAAACACCGGCATTTGCTTGGACGGCGTTAACCGCGCGGGCTTAGCCTTCGGGTCATGCGAGTCGCCACGATCATTCAGGCCCGATACGGCTCCACCCGCCTGCCGGGCAAGGTGCTGATGGACCTGGGCGGAGCTACCGTCCTCGCCCGGGTCGTCGAGCGCGCCCTGGCCATCCCCGGCTCGGACGCCGTGGGCGTCGCCGTCCCCACCGGGCCGCAGGACGATCCCGTCGCCGCCGAGGCCAAGCGCTGCGGCGCCGTGGTCACCCGCGGCTCCCAGGCCGACGTCCTCGACCGCTATTGGCGCGCCGCCCAGGCCCTCAAGGCCGACGCGGTGATGCGGATCACCAGCGACTGCCCGCTGATCGACCCGGCCGTCTGCGGCGACCTGATCGCCCTCTTCAAGGACAGCGGCGCCGACTACGGCTCGATCAACATGCCCCCCGCCTGGCCTCACGGCCTGGAGTGCGAGATCTTCTCCTTTGAGTGGCTCGACAGAGCCGCCAAGGAGGCGATCAAGCCCTCGGAACGGGAGCACGTCTCCCCCTTTATCCGAGGCGCCCGCTCGGCCAGGAAGGTCAACCTGCCCGGCCCTGGCCCCGAGACCGTTCGCCACCGCTGGACCCTGGACCACCCCGACGACCTGGCCTTCCTGCGCGCGCTTTGGAAACGCCTGCCCGAGGGCCGCGAGGCCTGGTCCTGGAGCGTCCCCTTCGCCATTGTCGAGGCCGATCCGGCCCTGGCCGCCATCAACGCCGACCACGACCGGCTGGAGGGGCTGAACAAGTCCCTGGTCGCCGACGCCCAGGCCGGTTTTTGCCGATGAGCGTGCGCCTGCGCCCCCTCGCCACCGCCGACAGCGGCCGGGTGCTGGCCTGGCGCAACAGTCCCGAAGTGGCGGCCTATATGTACACCGACCACGCCATCTCGGCGGACGAGCATGGCCGCTGGCTGGACAAGGCCCTGAACGCCGACGACCGCCGCTTCTGGATCATCGAGGACGACGGCGCGCCGGTGGGCCTGGCCAACGTCACCGGCATCGACCGCGCGCGGCGCCGCTGCGAATGGGCCTACTACCTGGGCGAGGCCAGCGTGCGGGGGCGCGGGGTCGGCGCGGCGGTGGAGTTCATCGTCGTCGACCATGTGTTCAGCGCCCTGGGCCTGCACAAGCTCTGGTGCGAGGTGCTGATCGAAAACGAGGCCGTCTGGCGTCTGCACGAATCCTTCGGCTTCAAGCGCGAGGCCCATTTCCGCGACCATGTGCTCAAGGCCGGCCGGTTCCAGGACGTGATCGGCCTCGGCTTGCTCGTCGGCGACTGGGCCCAGGTTCGCGACACCTGCGCCGCGCGGCTGGCGTCCAAGGGCTACGCCGCCACCGATCTGATCATGGCGACCGAGGCGAGCCCCGCATGACCATCGCCATCGCCGGCCGGCCCATCGGCCCGGGCCATCCCCCCTATGTGATCGCCGAGATGAGCGGCAACCACAATGGCGACATCGGACGGGCCCTGGCCCTGATCGACGCCGCCCACGCCGCCGGCGCCGACGCGGTCAAGCTGCAGACCTACACCGCCGACACCATCACCCTCGACCACGACGGCCCCGGCTTCACCGTCGAGGGCGGCCTCTGGCATGGCCGCAAATTGCATGAGCTCTATCAGGAGGCTCACACCCCCTGGGACTGGCACCCGCGCCTGTTCGACCATGCCCGCGCGCTGGGGATCACCGCCTTCTCATCCCCCTTCGACCCCACCGCCGTCGCCTTCCTGCAGGGCCTGGACGCCCCGGCTTACAAGGTCGCCTCCTTCGAGATCGTCGACACGCCGCTGATCGCGCTGATGGCCGCCACCGGCAAGCCCCTGATCATCTCCACGGGCCTGGCCTCCCCCGCCGACATCGAAGACGCCGTGACCGCCGCCCGCGCCGCCGGGGCCAGCGAGATCGTCCTGCTCCACTGCACCAGCGGCTATCCCACCCCGCCCTCGCAGATGCACCTGCGCACCCTGCAGCACCTGGGCGCGGCGCATGGAACCCTGGTGGGGCTTTCGGACCACTCCATGGGCACGGCGGTCTCGGTCGCGGCCGTGGCCCTGGGCGCCTGCGTCATCGAAAAGCACTTCACCCTCGCCCGGGCGGACGGCGGCCCGGATTCGGCCTTCTCCCTCGAGCCCGACGAACTCGCCCGCCTGGTCGCCGACTGCCGCGCCGCCTGGGAAGCCTTGGGCTCGGTTCACTACGAGGAGGTGGAGGCCGAGGCCGCCAGCCGCGACCACCGCCGCTCCCTCTACGTCGTCGCCGACGTGGCCAGGGGCGAGGCGCTGACGGTGGCCAACATCCGCTCCATCCGCCCGGGCCACGGCCTGCCGCCCAAACACTTGGGCGAGGTGTTGGGCAAGCCCGCCACGCGGGATCTGAAGCGCGGCGAGCCGTTGGGGTGGGATTTGATTGGCTGATCCGACGGCCGCTGCGCTTGACCTGCAGCTCCCACCCCTATTCCTCATCCTGAGGCGCCCGCTCTTGCGGGCCTCGAAGGACGTAACGGCGGCGGTGTGCGTCCTTCGAGGCTCGCTCCGCTCGCACCTCAGGATGAGGAATATCTAGGAATTAGCAGGCAAGATTAGAGGCCGTTGGTATGAGAGAGGCGAGCATGGACCACGACCCCAAGGCCCTGCAGGCCATCCTCGCGGCCGCCGCGCCGCCGGACCTGCCGCTGACCTTCCGGTCCATGTTCGGGGGCATCCTCGCCTATGTCGATGGCAAGACCTTCGCCTCCCTGTCCAATGTCGGCCTGGCGCTGAAACTGGCCGGCGACGACCATCGCGACTTCATGGCCTTGCCCGGCGCCGAGCCCCTGCGCTACGAGCCGGGCGATCCGCCCAGCAAATCCTATGTGGTCGCCCCCGCGGCCCTGATCGCCGATGCGGCGGCCTTTCGGGCGTGGATTGTCCGCGCGGCGGCGGGGCTTGCGAAGATGAAGGCGCCGGCGAAGCGGGCCAAGCGGGTGAAGCTTTAGATCGCCAGCACCCGCTTCACCGCCGCGGCCAGCACCTCGCGGGTCTTGTCGGCCGACAGGCCCTGTTCCCGCCGCAACCGGCTCCAGGCCTCGAAGCTGAGCAGCAGGTCGAGGGCTTCCAGCTTCACCGGGTCCGCCGCGACGTCGGGGGGCGCCAGCCGTTGCAGGATTTCTCGCGACTCGGTGACCAGGCGGTCGTGGCCGGCGGCCAGGACTTTGGAATAATGCCGATGCGCGTCGGCCGCGTGCTTGAACGGGGCGATCTTTTCGAAGGCCGTCGAGCGCCGCTCGATCAGTTCCAGAACCCGGTCGTGCGCCGTTTCCCCGCGCAGGGGCTGGGCGACAACCTTGCGGATCTCGCCCTCCATGGCGTGGGACATCTCGCCGTAGAGGCTGTCCATATCCTTGAAGTGCCGGAACACTGTGCGCAGGCCGACCTCGGCGCGGGCGGCCACGGTCTCGGCGCCCGGGGAGACCTCGCCCCCGCGCACCAGATCCAGCATGGCCGCGACGATCCGCGCGCGGCTGTCCTGCGAGCGCCGACGGCGCCCGTCCGTTTCACCCACGTCGTCCGCAGGCTCGACCAGCGGCGATTTGTGCAAGCCCTTCAACGCCCGTCCCTCAACAGTCCGTACACCCGTGCTTAGCCGGGCTGGGCGGGCGGCGCCAGCGGTGTCACTACGCAAACAGCGCCGCGCAGCCGCTGGACGCCATCAGAGCATCGACCTGAGTGCGGCTCGCCCCGGTCAGAGCGCCATGGCAGGCCCGCAGCCATTGCAGGCACTTGGCCTGGTAGGGAAACGGCGGCTGGCGCCAGGGACGGCCCTCGACCTCGGTCTCCACCTGATCGGCGCCGCTCATCAGCGCCTTGGCGTTGGCCAGCATCACGGGCGGATAGACCCGGCCGATTTCCTTGAGCAGATTGACCAGGGTTTCGGGGACGGCCGCGGGGCTGATCCAGTCCGAATCCTTCGGCGAAAGCCCCGACATATCCTCCATCAGATCGACCCAGGCGAAGACCCGCGGCGCGATCTTCAGCGCCAGGGCCATGGGCGTCGGGTCAAAGTGGGTGAGTTGGGTCAGCTGGCCATAGACCGCGAAATCGCCGGCGCCCGGCCGATGGCCGAGGATGAAGGGCTGGGTCTTCAAATGCGCTTCGAACGCCTCCAGGAAGCGCCGATAGCTGGCCTCGATCACCGGGCCGGTGACGGGGTTGGAGCCCACCACATAGAGTCGGCCGATCTGGCGGTCGGAGAACATCTTCTTGGCCGCCGCATGGTCCTCGGCGGTCATCGACAGGCCGCGCCACAGGGGCAGGATGGTCCCCGCCCGGTCGATGTCGTCGGCGTAGGCCCAGCGGTAATGGAACATGGCCTTGGTCAGCCACTCGTCCGCATAGTCCTCGATCAGCTCGTCGAGGAAGGCCACGGCCGGGTCGTGCGGCAGGACGCTGCGCCCCTCGAAATCCCGCTCCAGCCGCCGGATGATCGGCGAGGAGTCCACCACCGCCTCAAGCTCCCCCTGGTCGCTGGGCAGGTAGAAGGTCGGCAGCAGCTGCACCTTGGGCCGCGGCAGGTCGGCCAGGGCCTGACCGCTCGACATCAGGAACCGGTAGGGGATGCGCCGATAACGCAGCACCCCGAGCATCTTGCGGGTGTAGGGCGAGCCGGGGGCGCCGCTGAGGGCGACGAGGGGCTGGGTGCTCACGGGATGCGTCTCCGTGGTCAGAGGAAGGTTTTCAGCCGGTTGGAATAGCGGATCTCGCTCCCGCCGGCGGGCAGGCTGATGAAATCCCCATCGTGGCCCACGCGCAATTGGCCATGGAAAATGTCCCGCGACCTGCCGAGGAACGGCCCTTCCAGCGCCCGCAGGGGCAGGGGCGGGATGACGTGGGTGAACAGCAGCATCTTCACCTGCGCCCGTTCGGCGATGCCCGCCGCCTGCTCGGGGGTCGTGTGGTACGACAGGATGTCGTGCAGGATGGCCGCGAGGTTGGTGCGGCCGTGGCGCAGGGCCGCGTCGCGCTGGATCGCCACCAGGTTCGGCGCGAGCCCTTCGTGCACCAGGACGTCGGCGCCGTGGGCGTCCGCCTCCAGCCGCGCGGAGGGCAGGGTGTCGCCGCTGACCACCACCTTGCGGCCCTTGTAGATGAACATATAGCCCACCGCCGGATCCACCGGCCCGTGGTCCACCGGGAAGGCGATCACCTTCAGATCCGGCTCGTCGATCAGGGCCACGTCGGGCGAGGTCTTGGTCATGGGAAAGCTGTGCGGCGTGCCGCCGAAGCCGCCGGGCGGCACCACCTTGGGGCCGTGGTGCTTGACGCGGTAGCCGCTGTCCAGGGCGTAGGCCTGCATATACCCGGCCACCAGGGCGTCGACCCCCGTGGGGCCATAGACCGGAACCGGGCGGGTCGCCGCCCCGCTCGCCCAGCGCTGCAGCATCAGCTCGCCCAGGTCGGCGATGTGGTCGGAATGGAAGTGGGTGATGAAGATGGCGCTGACCCGCGCCGGCGGGATGTTCATCAGCGAAAGCACCTTGGTGCTGCCCGTGCCGGAGTCGACCACGAACACCCGCTGCCCGGCCACCACCACCGTGCAAGGCCCCGCCCGGGTGGGATCGGGCATCGGCGAGCCGGAGCCGCACAGGCCCACATGCAGGCCGTCGGGCAGGGCCGCGATCGGGTCGTCGGCCATGGCCTTGTCGAACACCCGCGCCATGATGTGCACGGCGATCGGGCCGCGTTCGGCGTAGAGGCCGCCGGCCAGGGCCAGGGCGCCCAGGCCGGCGATCAGCAGAGCCGTGGTCCCACGCTTCATCGAATTCCCCCGAAGGCGGTGCTTGACCGCCGCGCGACATAATGGCACGCTAATTGCCATTACAATTCGCCCTCGATGACGGCATGTCAAGCGCGGCCGCGCCCGGCGTCCGCGGCTCCGGAGACTCCCATGGACGTCAAGAACGCGGTCCTGCCCAGCCACGCCCAGTTCGTCGAGTTCTTCGGCGCGCCGGAGGACGGGCCCTTCGTCATGGTCAACCTGCTGAAATTCAAGGAAAAGGCCGAATACGCCGACGGCTCCGAACCCGAGCTCAGCGGCCGCGAGGCCTACGCCCGCTACGGCGAGGGCGTGACCAGGCTGGTCCTCGGCCTCGGCGGCAAGATGCACTATTCCGGCG
>FTAI01001136.1_pt1 | contig 12166 bp, 13 predicted proteins | sample 1638941 | NCBI WGS metagenome assembly FTAI01 (sample SAMEA3914813, study PRJEB12502) | metagenome | biome: forest; material: soil | place: Canada | collected 2011-07-07 | depth 0.3 m | reverse complement strand
TCCCGGTGGTGGACGACACCATCGTGATCGACATCAATCCGGCGGACGTGCGCACAGACACCTACCGGGCCCCCGGCGCCGGCGGCCAGCACATCAACAAGACCGACAGCGCCGTGCGCCTGACCCACATCCCCACCGGCATCGCGGTGGCCTGCCAGGCCGGCCGCTCCCAGCACCAGAACCGCGACGAGGCCTGGAAGATGCTGCGCGCGCGCCTCTACGAGGTGGAGCTGCAGCGCCGGGAGGCGGCGGCCCAGGCCCTGGAAGACCAGAAGACCGACATCGGCTGGGGGCACCAGATCCGCTCGTACGTTCTGCAGCCCTATCAGATGGTCAAGGACCTGCGGACCAACGTGGAGACCTCGGACACGGATGGGGTGCTGGACGGGGATCTGGACGCCTTCATGGGGGCGAGTTTGGCGCAGCGGGTTGGGGTGACGCGGGACGGGGAGGCGGTGGGGTAGGCTTGCGTTCGACAGTCATTTCCGGTATCATTTCCGGAAATTGAGACGTCACCGTGAACAAGCCAACCAACTCCTCCCTTGCTACTCACCGTGCGCGACTGGCCAATCGCGGTTTCGTTCGCGTCGAAGTCAGTGTCAGCAAGGATGATGCAAGCCTGGTGCGCCGGGTCGCGGCCGCTCTAGCCGATCCTGCACGGCAAGCGGATGCGCGCGCTTTGCTGCGACAGCGGTTTGTCGAACCGCCCAAGGTGAGCCTGAAGGCGCTGCTGGCCGCCGCGCCGCTGGATGGGATCGACTTGGATCGCACCACTGATCTCGGTCGCGACGTCGATCTGTGAGCTATCTGATCGACACCAACATCGTTTCCGAGGTCCGCAAGGGCGATCGTTGCGATCCCCATGTCGCGGCTTGGTATGCGGGTGTCGAGGATGGGGAGCTGTTTCTGAGCACCCTGGTGTTGGGCGAAATTCGCAAGGGCGTCGAACTGGCGCGTCCGCGCGATCCGGACAAGGCAGCGGCCCTCGAACGGTGGTTGGGCCAAGTCGAGACTGCGTTTGACGGTCGTGTGCTCGGGATCGACAACGCGGTTTCCGACCTGTGGGGACGCATGAGCGCTACAAGGCCGGTCCCCGTCGTTGACGGCCTGTTGGCGGCCACCGCCGTGGCGAACGGCCTTACATTGGTGACCCGCAATGATCGCGATGTCGAGGGGCTTGGCGCGACGGTGCTCAATCCGTTTCGGATCGACGAACACCGTCAGCGGTTCTGAACCCAACACCCCCCAACCCCTTGGCGGCGATTGTGCGCTCGGTCCAAGGCGCGTCAAGGACCGGGCCTTTGGCCCGGCCGCGGAGCGGCGGCGCCTTCGGCGCCGTCCTTGACCCGCCTTGGACCGAGCGCGACGGTCAACCAAGAGGTTCAGGGGGATTTCTCATCCGAGACGGATGCGGCGCGTCCGCGCGGGCGCCGGGGATGAGCGGGGGACACACACCACTTTCCCGCTGGCGCGGCCGGTGCGGCGGTCGCTGCGGTGGGGCGGGAAAGTGGTGTGTGTCCCCAGGTGATCCGCTGGCGACAATGCCGGCCAAGTCATGGAGGTTGGAGTGCGCGGGTCAATCGGGATTTCAAGGATCGCCATCGCCGCGGTCATCGCCAACACCGCCGCCGCCCACGCGGCGAGCGCGTCGCCGTCCGACCTCTGCGTCTTCCTGAATCAGGTCGTGGCGGCGCGGGCCGGCGAGTTCCTGAGCCTCAAGGGCGAGCCGGACACCCGGGTGGAGGCGAAATACTATCGGTTCCACGGCACGCTCGCCTCCAAGCCGGCGGACGACTGCACGGTGTCGCCCCGGCACGAGACCCACGACATCGGGGTCGCCGTCGCCCCGTCCTACTACGAGTGCGTGATCGCCTCGGGGGCCGGGTTCGACGCCCTGGAGGCCGGCTACACCGCCGGCCTGGCCGACATCAAGGCCTGCTATCCGCGCTGGCGATACAGCGAGCGGCGGCTGGGGGAGCGTGGGGACCGGACCGAGGATTGGGAACTGGTGGGGGAGGGCCCCCGCCTGCAGCTGCGGATGGTCTTCTTCGACCATGACGTCTTTCGCCGCGGGGATGTTCCCGACCTGAAACTGACGGTCTCCGTCACCGGCGTCGGGCCGGCGCGCAAGGGCGGGGCTCAGTAGGGTAAATCGGGGACAGGTTATCATGTCCCCAGGCCGCGGTGCGCTCGCCGCCACAGCGACAGCGGGGGCACGATAACCTGTCCCCGATTACTGTCACTCCGCCCCCTTGGCCGCCGCGATCCGGCCCAGCAGGCCCCAGGCCTTTTCGGTGGCTGAAAACAGCAGCACGATGTTGGCGGCGGCCAGGGTGTCGCGGGTGTCGGTCCCGTCGATGGCCATGCGCGCGGCGGAATAGATCAGCATGCCGAAGCCGATCAGGGCGGAGATGTGCCGGTATAGGGCGGCCCAGCGGGTTTCGTGAACTGATGGCTCGGCCGCGGCCAGGTAGAGCCGCACGAGCACCAAGGCGGTCCAGGTGGCCGTGACCATCAGGGCCACGCGGCCGAAGGTGGTCGGGGTCATGTCCGGGAAGAGGGCCAGGAGGGAGACCATCAGCACCGCGAGGTAGTTTTCGAACGCCTGCTCGGCGAGCCGGCGCGATCCCGTCGGCCCCTTGGCCAGGGCCGCGGACGCGTTCATCGACAGGGCTACGAACAAGAGGCCGGTGAGCGTCGCCGCCGCGGCGCCGATGACGGCGTAGAATGTGAACCATGCTTGCATGAGGGCCCTCCCGCGAGAGACTCCTATACCGGGAGTCGCATTCAGCTGCGTGGGCTGTCACCGTGGTTCAGCTCCGGCGGCCCAGGCCTGGCCGGCGCGCCGATATACCGGAGGGGAAAATGAAGGGGGCGGTCATTGGCGCGTTCGCGGTCGCGGCCATTTGCGGCGGGGCCTGGAGCGCCGGATCGGCGGGATCCGACCAGACGGCGAGGGCGAGCATCCACACCGAGGATGTGGGCCGCTTCTATCGGGTCTACGACGCCGCCGGCGGATATCCGACCGCCGATCAGCTGCAGCACGACTACCTCGATCGCGGCTCGGATGGGCTGCGCCTGTTCGCCAAGCTGCGAAACATAACCGGGGCCCGGATCGCCACGACCCTGGCCGAACATCCCGAAACCTACTCGAACGCCAAGCGCTGCATGGCCGTTTTGCCACACGTGCGCCGGCGGGTGGACATGGCGCTGCGAAAACTGGGCCGGCTCTATCCGGAGGCCCGGTTCCCGCCGGTGACGATCGCCGTGGGGCGCGGAAGGCCGGTGGGGGTCTCCGGACCCGGCGAAGGGGTGATGATCGGCCTTGAGGCCCTGTGCGCCACCAACTACCTCAACCCCAACGTCGAAGACCGGTTCGTGCACGTGATCGCCCACGAATATGCGCACGCCCAGCAGTCGCCGATCCTGGCCAACGATGAGCATCCCACGGTTCTGGAGGTTTCGCTGGTTGAGGGCGCCGCCGAATTCACCGGTGAGATGATCTCCGGCGAGGTTGCCTACTCCCAGTCCGCGGCGGCGAACAAGGGGCGGGAGTTGGAGATCGAGACGGCCTTCGCCGCCGACGAGGACAAGACCGACCTGTCGCGATGGCTGTACAACGGCACGGCGGAAAAGCCGGGCGATCTCGGCTACTGGATCGGCTACCGCATCGTCAAGGCCTACTACCAGCACGCCGCCGACAAGCGTCGGGCGTTCAAGGACATACTGGAGATGACCGATCCAAAAGCGTTCCTGGCCCGGAGCGGCTGGTATCCCGGCATTCGGCTCAGCTAGGGCGCCGGGTCGCAGTCGTTTCGACGGCGGCCGGACCTACCCGCCCCTGGCCGCCCGGGCCCTGATCCGGGGCGCGAGCTCGGCGAGGGAGGCCGCGCCGCCGCCGAGCTGGATGAATTCCAGGAGGGCGCCGTCGGGATCGCGGATGAAGACCACGCGGACGGACCCGACAGTCTCCGGCCCGTCGGTCCGGGTCAGGCCGGCGGCCTTGAGCTTGGCGTGGGTGGCGTCGATGTCGGCGACGCTGAAGGCCATGCAGGTGTGGCCGAGAGTGGCGCCAGTCAGATCGGCGGTCTTGGACGCGGCCTTGGCGGCGGCGATGGCGTCCGGGGCGGCGGGGGACTTGATCAGCTCGACGGCCAGGCCGCCGATCAGGCCGATGACGGTGGTTCCGGGCCGGTTGTCGATGAAGACGTCGTAGCCGAACACCCGGCGGTAGAAGTCCACCGCGCGGTCGAGGTCGGTCACCCGGATGGCCACATGGGAGACGGCCTTCAGGTCGACGAGGGGCGCCGCTAGGGCGGGGGCGGTTGTCATGGGGGCTTCCTTGTTTTCCGCCAGCATAGGTGTGGGGTGGGCGGGTGCAAGGGTGACGCCCGGCGGGATGGCCCGGCCGGCCGCCGGCGTCATTTGGTGGCGCGTTCCGGGGTCTCGCAGTCGAACAGGATGGTGACCCGCAGGCCTTCCCCCGGCGCGGAGTGAACGTCGATCGACGCATTGGCGTTCTGCAGCAGGGAGCGGACGATCAGGGCCGAAAGCTTGCCCGGCTTGGGCCAGCTCAGGCGGTCGGGCAGGCCGACGCCGTCGTCGGCGATGACCACCCGGCAGCCCTCGGCGTCCACGATGCAGCGCACCGTGATGACCCCGCCCCCGCGGCCGCGGAACGCGTGTTTCAGGGCGTTGGTGAGCAGCTCGTTGGCCACCAGGCCGGTGGGCATGGCCACGTCGATGGAGACGAGCCAGGTATCGACTTTCAGGTCGAGGCGAATGCCCTCCACGGCGTGCGCCCGCATCACCGCCGAGGCGATCTCGCTGAGGTAGATTCCCAGGTCGACCTTGTCGCCTGGCCCCGCCTCACCCAGGGCGTGATAGAGCAAGCCGAGCGCCTCGACGCGGCCGGCCAGCCGATCGAAGCCCTCGCCGGTGGAGCGGTCCGTGACGCCCTGGGCCTCGATGCGGATCAGGGCGGTGATCATCTGCAGATTGTTCTTCACCCGGTGCTGCAGCTCGCGCAGCTGGGTGTCTTTTTCTTGGACCTGTTGTTGAAGCTCATCCAGGACCGAGACCCTCCGCCCGCCGGCCTTGACCAGCGCCACCAGCCGGAACGCCGGCGCGCCGTCATCGTCCTCGATGACGTTCGACCAAGCGTCGACCATCCCCGTGGCCCCGTCGTGGTGGATCGTGAAGGCGCCGACGTAGTCCCGCTCGGCGGCGACCGCCTCGCCCATGGAGCGGGCGGCCTGAGGCGCCGTGGCGACGCCGGGCAGACGGTCCCAGCCGCCCCCGAGGATTTCGTTGGTCGGCTGTCCGGTGAGGCGGGCGAACTCGAGATTGGCGTAGATGATCCGCTCCGTGGGTTTCAGCACGGAGACGGCGATGGCCAGGGGCGCCTGGTCGAGGAACTGCTTGAACTGGTCGCTTTCCAGCGCGTCGGCGAGATCGGGGGCGCCCAGCAATTTGTCGGCCGGGCCGCGGCGGGAGTTCTTCGGTGGCATGAGCGACTCCCAGGCAAGTTGCCGGTGCGTATCAATCAGCAATATTGGCGATGAAATCTCTGCCCCGAACCTGTCGTCGCCATGTAACAAAACCTCTGATCTGCCGTGCGGGTTAGTAAACGAACGATCTTAGCCGCGGGAGGTTCCTAAGCCGGCGCGTCCGGGGTGCGCCGAATATCCGGCGCTTACGTCCATGCGTTTCGAAGCCACGGTGACGTCGGCCGCCCCCGCGCCGCCGGAAGGGGTCCGCAGGACCGCGGTCTTGACGCGGGCGTGAATTGAGTTCTTACTTTGTTCCGAAAAGACCGCCCAACCCGGCGAAAGCCGGGGACACACACCACTTTCCCGCCGGATCGATTGAGGGGCGCGGCCCGGAAGGCATGGGCGGGAAAGTGGTGTGTGTCCCCAACTGACCCCCGGCCCTGCGCCGGGGTGAGCGGATTGAAAAGTCGATAGATTTGCCGGCCGTCCGCTCATTCCGGCCTGGGCGGGAATGAGCGGATCTCGTGGCTAGCCGATGTCGACCACGTCGCCGAAGGCGGGGCGCGGGGCTGCGGCGGGCGCGGCCATGGGCTGCGGCGCGGGGGCGGCCATGGGGGCGGACGCCACCGGAGTCGCGGTGGGCGTGGGGGTGGCCGCGGCGGCGACCGGCATGGCCGGGGCCTGGCGCTGGAACTTCAGGCTGCGGCCCTGGAAGAAGGCGCCGGTTTCCATGGTCAGCTGCTCGTGGGTGACGTCGCCGTCCACATAGCAGGTGCCCATCAGGCGAACCTGTTTGGCGATGATGGAGCCGACGACGCGGCCGCGGGCCTCGACGACCTCGGCCTGGATGGAGCCTTCGATATGGCCGGTTTCGCCAACGCTGAGACGCGAGACGCGCACATCGCCGCGGACGATGCCGTCGATATGCAGCTCGCCTTCGCCGATGACATTGCCTTCGATGGTGATGTCGTCGGCGATGAGCGAGGCCATCTTCGGCGACTTGCGCACCTGAGGCGCGGCGGCGCCGGGGGCGGACGCGGAAGACATCGGGGCCGCGTCGAGCGGGGGAAGGCTCGCCTTGGCGGGGGCAGCCGGTGCGGGCTGCTTAGTCTGCTTGTTGAACATAGTCACCAGCCTCCAAAAAACGCTGAGGGTTCTGCGGGCGACCGTCCACCCAGACCTCATAGTGCAGATGTGGTCCCGTTGAGCGGCCCGTCGAGCCCATGCCCCCAATCCGTTCCCCGAGGGCCACCTGCTGGCCGACGTGCACGTTTATAGCGGCAAGGTGAGCATAGCGCGTCTTGAAGCCGCGACCATGGTCGATCTCGATAGTGTTACCGTATCCCGTTCTCACTCCCGTGAACGACACTGTCCCAGGCGCGGTCGCATGGATGGGTGTCATCATCGGTCCTGCAAAGTCCAGGCCAGCGTGAAACGCCGGGTGTCCGTTGAACGGATCGACCCGAACGCCGAAGCCGCTGGCCTGGCGGGTGTTCACCGTGGGGCGGTTCAGGGGCAGGGTTTCGGCCTGGTGCGACAGGACGTGGGTGTCGGACAGGTCCGTGGCTGCATGCTGGATGCGCTCGGCGAATTCGGAGTCCACATCCAGGACGGCGGCCAGGGCTCGGGGATCCTTGGCCTCGATCAGCGGACCGCCCAGGCCCTCGCCGCCGACCTTGTTGAAGGCGGCCGGGTCGAGACCGGCGAGGCGGAAGGCCAGGCGCAGGCGATCGGCGCGGGACTTGGCGAAGGTCTCGGCCTGGGCGATCAGCCGGTCCTGGTCGGCCTTGACCGCGCGCACGCCGTCCAGGGCGGAGCGGCCGGCGAAATCCTTCAGGGGTTGGGGCTTGAGGGCGGCGGCCAGGCCGGGCTCGCCGCGCACCTGGGTCAGCAGCAGGGCGAGGGCCACGTGGCGCTTTTCAATGGATTGGGCGAGGTCCTCGATGGAATTGCCTGCGCCGCTCAGCTGGGCGACGGCGCTGTTCAGCCGCGCCTGGCGATCGGCGATGAGCCGTTCGTAGTAGGCCTTGGTGTGGATGGCTTCCTGCTCGGTGGGGCCCGCGGAAAGGGCGCTGAGCAGCATCGAGGCGGTGGCCACCCCAAGCCAGAGCGCGCCGCCGGTAAGAATTCCACAAAGGGCGACCTGGCGCCCCGTGGTCATGGTCAGGCCGTGCACGGCGCCGCCCGAAGACCGCACATACAGATGCCGCACCGGAAACAAACGCTCCAGTGCCCGTCGCCAACGCCCTAGGCCGGTCGACAACATGAACGCTGACCCCCCACCACTCACTGTGGGGGATATGCAACGATCTCAAAAGAATACGCAATACGCCTCGCTCGCGGCGTGTGGCGCAGCGAGGGCATGTTTGAACGCTAGGGCGAGTCGCCAAATCCCGCCAGAGGGGAGTTTTGCCCCGCCTGGCGGGTAAACCGCGCGCCGCGGCTGTATTGTCCCGGGGCCGGCGCAACCGGTCCGACTCCGGTAATCATGAATGACAACCTGAATAACGTTTGCGTCAGAATGTCGCGGTTAGGGTTAAAGCGACCGGACGGCGCCAAGAACATCCTCGGCGTGGCCCTTGACCTTTACCTTACGCCACACCCGCTGAACCGTCCCGGCGGGGTCGATGAGGAAGGTGGCCCGCTCTATGCCCATGTATTGGCGGCCGTAGAGACTCTTCTCGACCCAGACGCCGTAGGCTTCGCAGACCGCGCCGTCGGTGTCCGCGCCGAGGAGGACCTTCAGGTCGTACTTGTTCTTGAATTTTTCGTGACGGGCGACGCTGTCCTTCGACACCCCGACCACGACGGCGCCCGCGGCGGCGAAGTCATCCGCCGCCGCGGTGAAGCCCTGAGCCTCGGTTGTGCAGCCCGGAGTGTCGTCCTTGGGGTAGAAGTAAAGAACGACTTTCTTACCCGCCAGATCGGCCAATTTGATCCGGCCGCCGCCATCCGCCGGCAGGTCGAAATCCGGGGCCTTGTCACCTGTCTTGAGGTCGACGGTCATGGGTGGGCTCCTGAAAGGTCTTCAGACGGGTCTTACCAGAACGATTTTCTTCTTGCCGAATTGGACCTTGAACACCCGCAATTCTGGATGAACATCGTTCCAATTGAACGTCGCGTTCGGGTCCTCGACCCGACGATCATTGATCCGGACGGCCCCCTCGCTGATCTTTCTCCGGGCGTCCGAATTGGACGAAAAAAGCCCTGTCGTTACTGCGAGCGTGACGCCGAGCGGGCCGCTTGGGTGGTCCGCACGCCGTATCTCTACAGTGGGAAGATCGGCGGATATCTGGCCATCCTCGAAATTGAGCCTAGCGGTGACCTCAGCAGCCAACGCGGCATTCAATCCGTGCAGGAGAGTGGTCGCTTCGCGTGCGAGCCGCTTCTTGGCATCGTTGATATCGCCGGCCAGGACGGTGGCGATAACATCGAGGGGCAGGTCGGTGAACAGCTTCAGGAACCGGCCGACGTCGCCGTCCTCGGTGTTGCGCCAGAACTGCCAGTAGTCGTAGGGGCTGAGGAGGTCGGCGTTCAGCCACACCGCCCCGCTCACCGTCTTGCCCATTTTCGCGCCCGAGGCGGTGGAGAGCAGGGGGGTGGTCAGGCCCAGGGCCGGCTTGGCGTCGACCCTTCGCACAAGCTCGACCCCGTTGATGATGTTGCCCCACTGGTCCGATCCGCCCATCTGCAGGGTGCAGCCGTGGCGCCGGTTCAGCTCCAGGAAGTCGGTGGCCTGCATCAGCATGTAGTTGAATTCGAGGAAGGTGAGCGGCTGCTCGCGCTCCAGGCGCAGCTTCACCGAGTCGAACGCCAGCATGCGGTTGATGGTGAAATGCACCCCGTAGTCGCGCAGGAATTCCACGTAGCCGAGCTTGTCCAGCCAGTCGGCGTTGTTGACCATCATCGCCTCGTTCGGCCCCTCGCCGAAGCGCAGGAAGGGGTCGAAGGCGGTCTTGATGCCGGCGATGTTGGCGGCGATGGCCGCATCGGTCAGCAGGGGGCGCTGTTTGTCCTTGTCGGACGGATCGCCCACCTTGGTGGTGCCGCCGCCCATCAGCACGATGGGGCGGTGGCCGGTCTGCTGCAGCCGGCGCAGGATCATGATCTGCAGCAGGCTGCCCACATGCAGGCTGGTCGCGGTGGCGTCGAAGCCGATGTAGGCGGTGATCGGCCCGGCCGCGGCGGCCGCGTCCAGGGCCTCCAGGTCGGTGCACTGGTGGATGTAGCCCCGCTCGGTCAGCACGCGGACGAAGTCGGAGCGGGGGGCGAAGTCGGTCGTCATGGGTGGGGATTCTCTGGCGGACGCAGGCGCGTCTACCACGGCCACGTCGCTGCGCCCAAGGCTTGGCGCGTCGGGATCGGATCGTCGGGATGGGGTGTCGATGGACATGGAACGGACTCCTCAGGGCTGGTGAGGCCGGAGACCGTCATCTTGGGAAGACCCGCCGCCGACCGATGGCGACGACGGAAAGGCATGATCCCGCAATCGCTCGCTATGGAAGCGAGCGGCGGTAGCTGTGCGTGGTGGACGCGGCGCGGGTCATGGGGCGTGGATACAAGCGCGGCGGCAGGCGGTCAATGTCGGCGGCCGCCCGTTTCAATTGGCGACGCGATCGGGGTAGGCTTTGGCGAACATGGATCGCGGGGAGCGGGACACGATGAAATCCTTCAAGGGCAAGACCGCCCTGATCACCGGCGCCTCGTCCGGAATCGGCAAGGCCTTCGCCGAGGCCCTGGCCAGGCGGGGCGCGAAGGTGATCCTCACGGCGCGGTCGGAGGCGGGGCTGAACGCCGTGGCCGAGGCCCTGCGCGCGGCCAAGGCGCCGGGGGTGGAGGTGATCGCCCTGGATCTCGCGGCGCCCGGCGCGGCGGCGAAGCTGGCGGCGGCGGTGGCGGCCAGGGGGCTGGAGGTGGACCTGCTGGTCAACAACGCCGGCTTCGGCAAGTGGGGCGACTTCCTCAGCGTGGACGCCGCCGTGGATGCGGAGATGGTGCAGCTGAACATCACCGCCCTGGTCGACCTCAGCCACGCCTTCCTGCCGGCCATGCTGGCCCGGGGCGACGGGGGGATCATCAATGTCGCCTCGACGGCCGCCTTCGCGCCATTGCCCTATGCGGCGGTCTATTCGGCGTCGAAGGCCTTCGTGCTCAGCTTCTCGGAGGCCCTGTTCGGCGAATGCGAGGACAGGGGGGTGCATGTGCTGGCCCTCTGTCCCGGCGGCACCCAGTCGAACTTCGCCGCCGTGGCCAGCGGCGCGCCGGGCCTGAAGACGCCAACTCTGGATACGGCGGAGTCGGTGGTCGAGGCGGGCCTGAAGGCCTTCCTTGGCAAGCGCACCTTCCTGATCACCGGCAAGGGCAATGGCCGCATCGCGTTGCTGGCCCGGCTGATGTCACGCAAGCGGGTGGTGCGCACCACCGGCAAGATGTGGAAGGGGCTGCTGCAGAGCCGGGGGCTGGTGAAGGCCTGATCCGGCGCTGGGCTTCACGCCCTGGGATAGAGGATGATCTGGGTGCAGCGGAAGGCGGCCAGCAGCTTGCCGGTGGCCTCGTCGGTGAAGCGCGCGTCCCAGACCTGGGTGGTGCGTCCGCCGTGCAGCAGCTCGGCAGTGCAGACCCCCGCGCCCTTGGTCAGGGTGCCCATGAAGTTGCACTTCACCTCCGCCGTGGTGAAGCCGCTCGCCCCCTGCGGCCAGGACGTGGAGACGCCATAGGCGCAGAGGATGTCGGCCATCGAGAGCACCACGCCCGCCAGCAGATAGCCGGTATGGGCGACCAGATCGTCCCGCACCACCAGCCGGCCGACCACCCGGCCATCGGCGACCTCGACGATGGTCAGGCCCAGGTAGCCGGGCAGCTTGCCGACGTTGGCGTCGTTGAGCTTCTCGACGGAGGTGTGGTTGCTGGTCTTGGCCATGGGGAGTCTCCGGCAGGTGCGCCGGGACGCCATAGCATGACCGGGCGGCTATTGGGGACGGTCGCGCACCCAGCGGATCGTCGGCCCCCAGCCGCCGTCGTTCTGCCGCCAGGCCTCGCTGGCGCGGGCGGCGCGGATCACGGTCTCGGCGTCGCGGGCGACGCAATCGACGCCCTGCATCGTAAGGCCCGGCAGAGGCGATTTGGTCGCGTGGTAGACCCCGCCCTTGCTGTCGGCGGCTGGCGGCTCCGGCGGGCCGCACTGGACCAACCACATCCGCGCCTCGACCACCCGGCCAGCCTCGTCGAGTTTGGTCGGTCTCAGGCCCTCGAACACATACTGCTTGGGTTTGCCCGGATCGCCGATACGAACCTGCAGCACGCTGGGATAGGCGCCGGCGAGGATATAGGGGACCGCGTCCACCGGCACGGCCTTGTTGCTATCCGCATCCGGAGCCGCGGAGCCGAAGCGGATGCCGCGGAAATAGGTCGGCCGCACGACCACACTGCCGGCGCAGTCCGGCCAGGTGTGGGCCGGGGTCGCCGCGTCGAACGCGCAACCGGGATCAGGATGGGTCCAAAGGCCTGGGCGCAGTTGCGGGGCGCCGGCCGCATCGGCGGCGGTGAACAGGGGCCGGGTCGAGGTGACCATGTTGCAGCCGCCGAGCAGGCCGGCGAGGGCGACAAGCAGCATCAGGCGTCGCATCGGGTAGCTCCCCATCAAGCGTCGCCGTCAGCATGGACCGATCGCCGGG
>FTAI01000839.1_pt1 | contig 12170 bp, 6 predicted proteins | sample 1638941 | NCBI WGS metagenome assembly FTAI01 (sample SAMEA3914813, study PRJEB12502) | metagenome | biome: forest; material: soil | place: Canada | collected 2011-07-07 | depth 0.3 m | reverse complement strand
GCGAAACCGCCGATCTATCCGGCGAGGGAGCGCCGATGACCGACGACCACATGCCCGCCCCGCGAACGGCCGCCGAGCCCGCGTCCTTTCGCCGGCTGCGCGGCCGCTATGACGGCTACACCCGGGCGCGCCTGGTCCAGGTGGCGCGGCGGCTGGAGCGGGCGATCTATCCGGATCGCGCGCCCGTCGAGCGCATCGAACTGGCGGGACCGACGGATCGGATCGGCCATGCGGCGGCGCAGACTCTGGACTATCGCGACATCGCCATCGGCGAGCCGCTCGGACCGCTTTGGGCCACCTATTGGGTGCGAGTGACGGCCGAGGTCCCCGAAGCCTGGCGCGGGGCGCGGGTCGATCTGCACTGGGACAGCCGCTCCGAAGCCCTGCTGCGCCTGGACGGACGCACGGCCCAGGGCCTGAACATCGGCCGCAGCGCCGCGCGGCTGGTGGAGAGCGCCGAGGGCGGCGAGACCCTGACCTTCGACATCGAGGTCGCCTGCAACCGCGCCCTGGGCGCCGCCGAAGACATGCGCTCCCCCAACGAGCCCTACCGCCTGGTCGCCTGCGAACTGCGCCGGTTCGATCCCGAGGCCTGGGCCCTGTTCCATGACTTCGAGGTCCTGCGCCAGCTGGAGGCCGACCACGAGCCGCCGCAGACCCCGCGCTCCTTCGGCGGCGCCGACCCCCGCGTCCTGCGCCCGGCCCTCGACACCACCTGGTCGGGCCGGCTGAAACACCGGCTGAACCAGACCTGCAACATCCTCGATCCGGAAAACCCCGCCACCTGGCCCGCCGCCCGCGCGATACTGGCCGATCTGCTCAGTGTGCGGAATGGCGGTGTCGTGCACGAGTTGTCCGCCATCGGCCACGCCCACATCGACACCGCCTGGCTGTGGCCCATCGAGGAGACCTGGCGCAAGTGCCAGCGCAGTTTCGCCAATGTGCTGGCGCTGATGGACGCGTATCCGGAGTTCAAGTTCGCCTGCTCCCAGGCCTGTCAGTATGCGGTGATCGAAGACCTCGACCCCGACCTCTTCGTCCGTATCAAGGCCAAGGTGGCCGCCGGCCAGTGGATCCCCGTCGGCGGCAGCTGGGTGGAGCCGGACTGCAACCTGCCTTCCGGCGAATCGATCTGCCGCCAGTTCCTCTACGGCCAGCGCTATTTCGAGCGCACCTTCGGGGCTCGATCGCGAACCTTCTGGAACCCGGACGTGTTCGGCTACGCCGGCCAGTTGCCGCAGCTGATGCGCCAGGCCGGGATGGACCGGTTCCTCACTCAGAAGCTGTCGTGGAACAAGTTCACCGCACCCTCCCACCACAGCTTTCATTGGCGGGGCCTCGACGGCTCCAGCGTCCTGACCCACTTCCCGCCGGTGGACACCTACAACGCCGTCGCGACGATGGAGGAGCTGCGCTACCACGCCGCCAACTACAAGGACGCCGACCGCACCACCGAAGCCCTTTACCTGTTCGGCCACGGCGACGGCGGCGGCGGGCCGAACGCGACCATGGTGGAGAACCTGCGCCGCGCCCGCGACCTCCTGGGCGTTCCCCGCACCGAAACGCGCAGTCCGCACGAATTCTTCGATCGGCTGGAGGCGGACGCCGGCGAGCTCGCCACCATCGAGGGCGAGCTCTATTTCGAATACCACCGCGGGACTTACACCAGCCAGGCGGAGATCAAGCGGCTGAACCGCCTCTGCGAAGGCCGACTGCAGGACTTGGAATTCGCCGCCACGGCCTGCGGCCTGGCCGGCCTTTCCGCCCCATCCCGCGACGCCGTCGAACAGCTTTGGCGCGTGCTGCTGGTCAACCAGTTCCACGACATCCTCCCCGGCAGCAGCATCGCCGAGGTCTATGAGCGCGCCCGGCCGGAACTGGCGGCGCTGGCGGACACGGCGGCGAACGAGACCAACGCCTGCCTCGCAGGCCTGACCAACGACGAAGGCGACGACTGGCGCCCGATCAACGCCATCGGCTTTCCCCGCGCCGGCGTCGCCGAGACCCCCGACGGCGATCTGTGCTTCGTCACGGCCGAGCCCTTCGCCGCCGGTCGGATCGCCGAGACGGACGACCAGGTCAGCCTGACCGAACTCCCCGGCGGCGACATCCGCCTGGAGAACGGCCAAATCGTCGCCATCCTGACGCCCGCGGGCGCCGTCCGTTCCCTGATCCATAAGGCCACCGGCCGCGACGCCCTGTCAGAACCCGCCAACCGCTTCGTCCTCTACGACGACCGTCCAACCCTGTTCGAAGCCTGGGACATCGACCCCTTCGCCCTGGAAACCGGCCGCGAAGCCACCGGCGCCCACCACTGCGAGATCCTCGAACGCGGCCCCCTGCGCGCTGCCGTCCGCTTCGAGCACAAGATCGGCAAGGCCAGCGGCCTCACCCAGACCATCCGCCTGGACGCCGCCTCCGGGCGCCTCGACTTCGACACCACCATCGACTGGCGCGAGCGCCGCACCCTGCTCAAAGCCGTCTTCCCCCTCGCCCCCAAGGCCATGCGCGCCACCTACGAGACCATGTTCGGCGCGGTCGAACGCCCCACCCACTCCAACACCGATGCGGACCTGGCCCAATACGAAGTCCCCAGCCACCGCTGGGCGGACCTCTCCGAACCCGCCTTCGGCGTCTCCCTGCTGACCGATAGCCGCTACGGCTACGCCACCTTCGGCCAGGTCATGAGCCTCAGTTTGTTGCGCGGAACCGCCTCCCCCGACCGACATGCCGACCTCGGGATCCACCGCCTGGCCTACGCCCTCTACCCCCACGCAGGCGATTGGCGGGACGCTGGCACGGTGGGCGAGGCCGCGCGGTTCAACCGGCCGCTTCTGTGGACGCGGGGCGACGTGGCCGAGGTCCTGGCCCAGCCTCTGGCCTCGGCCGAATCGGCCAACGTCGTCATCGACACGATCAAGCCCGCCGAGGACGGCGACGGCTGGGTGGTGCGCCTCTACGAAGCCCACGGCTCGGCGACGGCGGCGCGGGTCAAGTTCGGGCCGGCGCTGAGTGGGGTGTGGATCAGCAACACCCTGGAGGATCGGGGGGCGGCGATCGCATTTGCCGATGGCGGTTGCGACCTCGCGCTCGGGCCGTGGCAGATTGCAACGCTGCGCCTTGCGTAAGGGCTGCGCCCCCGCTCAGGCCGCCTCGTTCGCGAAGCGGGCCTTGGCGGCGGCGACGATCTCGGCGAACCGCGGAGAGGATCGCAAAGGATCCAGGTCGGGGTCGTTGTCCAGCCAGAGCAGCATTCCGGCGGAAGCCTTGGTGATGATGTCGGTCATCAGGTCCATGGCGGCTTCGTGATCGCCCAGCCGCACCAGGGCGCAGACGAAGTTGAAGTGCAGGATGGTGTTGTCCGGATCGAGCAGTATCCCGCGCTCGATCCACTCCCGGGCTCGCTCCGTTTCCCCCAGGCTGGCCAACAACCCGGTGCCATAGCCTAGGGCCTTTCCATGGTCGGGCTCGACCGCGATTACCTTCTCAACCCGCGCCAAGGCTCTGCGGGTCGCCGCCTCAGCGCCCTTCCGGTCGCCCTTGGCCTCGTAACACTGGGATGCAAAAGCGGCGGCGGTGAACTCAGTCTCCACGACGGACGCGGCCTTCTCGAAATAGCCGATGGCGTCGTCGTAATGGCGCAGGGCCAGGGCGCACATGCCGGCCACCCGATTGCCCTCATAGGAATTCGGGTCAAGCCTCAGCGCCACTTGGCAAACCACCAGCCCCTGCTCAAACTGCCCTTGGCCCTGGTGGGTCGCGGCCAGGGCGGCGTGAGCGTCGGCCAGGTTAGGGTCCAGGGCGATGGCCTTGCCGGCGGCCTCCACGCCGCTGTCGGTGGAGGCGCTGCGCCGGTGCATGTCCCATTGGGCGATGGCCATGGTGGCCCAGGGGGCTGCGTAGGACGGGTCCAGCTCCACCGCGCGACGGCAAAGGCGCACGATGATCTCCTGGTGACGCTCATTGCCCATGACGCTGAACTGTCGCGCCATCAGGTAGAACTTGTAGGCGGCCACGTTGGTCGTCGCCCGCTGTTCCAGCGCCCGTTTCTCCTCGGGCAGCAGGGTCAGTTTCAGGGCCGCGACGATGGCCTTCGAGATCTCGTCCTGCAGGGCGAAAATGTCTTCAAGATCGCGGTCGTAGCGCTCGGCCCAGACCTGGGCGTCATTGGCGGCGTTGACCAGCTGGGCGGTGATCCTCACCCGCTGGCCGGCCTTGCGCACGCTGCCCACCAGCACGTGGGTGGCCTTGGTGTGGCGGCCGATCTCGCCAACGCCGCCGGTCGCGCCCTTGAAGGAAAAGGCCATGCTGCGCGAGACGATGGACAGGGCCGAGACCTTGCCCAGGTCGGTGATGATGTCCTCGGTGATGCCGTCGCTGAAATACTCCTGCTCCGGGTCGCCGCTCATATTGGCGAACGGCAGGACGCAGATGCTCACCGCCTGCTGGCCTGGCGCCGCGGTCGGCGCGGGCGCGTTGCGGGCGGGCGGCCCCAGCTTGGTTTCCAGGGCCTTGCAGAGGTCGCGGAACGCCGGGCTCTGGCCGTCGTCGTTCCAGCCGTCCAGGTCGGTGGTGTGGATCGCCCGAAAATCGATGGGCATGCGGACATTGTCGAAGCGGGCGGGGACCAGCACCCCGCGGTCCGCCGCATCGCGGGCCTCGCCGCGCACCCAGCGAGAGTCCACCGAGGCCGCGGTCCAAACCACCACCAGCGTGCGCGCGGCGTCCAGTTCGCGCGAAATCAGCGTATCGAATTCCTCGCCAGGGTTGATCGAGGGATCCCACCACACCGACCAGCCTTCCGCCTCAAGCGCCGCCACCACCGGGGCGACGCGATCGCGATCCTGCCTCGAATAGGAAACAAAGATATCGGCCAACAGGCGCTCCCCGCGTCCCAACCACCAAGCGCACAAGGGTATTGGCTAAACCGGGCAGCGTCGAGAGGCTGGCTTAAGGAGCGGAGCCGGACGACGCGCCGCGATTCATTCCGCACACCGGGCCATTTTCCGGAACCGAACCTTCACCGTCGCGTTGCCCGTACAGAGACGATAGCGCCGCATCATCCGCGGATGATCCCACCGCGCCGCCGCCTCTGCGCTTTTCGCTGAAAACCGACCGCTCCGCGACCGCCAGCACCCGGCGGGCCTGACCGCAATATCCGCGGCCGGCCCGGCGAATGACGCGCCTCGCCCGCGGCCACGCCACGTCGACCTGGGATGGGACCACCATGAAACGCCTGCTGCTGATTCCGCTGCTCGGCCTGCCGCTGACGGTGTTCGCCTCCGCCGCCGGCGCCCAGGAAGTCGTGGTCCTGCCGGGGGTCGTAAACCCCGTGGGCGTAACCAGCGGCGTCACCACCCAGGGTCCGGGAACCCTGACCGTGGGCCAGCAGGACATCAACACCAGCAACAACGCCGCCGGTGGGATCACCACCACCGCGGCCAACACCGCCTCGATCAACTTCACCAACTCATCGACGGTGACCGGCGCGGTGGGCGCCACCGGGGCCACCTTCCTCAACATCAACGGCGGCGCCAATGCGACGACGCTGACCTTCAACGGCCCGGTCTATTCCACCACCTTCGAGCTCACCGGGGCCGGCACGGTGAACTTCAACAAGGGCTTCACCAGCAATTCCGGCTCGACCATGGACTTCGGCGGCGACGGCTTCATCAATGTCGGCGCGGGCCAGACGGTGAAGGCGGCCATCACCAATACCGCCGGCGCCGACACCGGAACCCTGACGCTGAACAACAACAGCGTCCTCGACGGCGCGGTCGGCGCGGCCAGCGGGCTGAAGGCCATCGATGTGGTCGGCGGCAACGCCCTGATCACCGGCCAGGCCAAAGCCTACAACTTCAACCTCGGGACCAACACCCTCAACGTCGCCGGCGCCCTGAACATCCCCGTCGGCGGCACGATCAACACCACCATTTTCAGCCCCACCGACTACGGACACATCGTTCCGGTCGGGGCGGCGACGGTGGGCACGGGCCTGCACGTCAACGTCGTCGTGACCGGGCCCATCGCCAACGGCTCCAGCTTCGACATCGTCGACGCCGCCAGCGGCTCCAGCGGCGGCACGGTCACCGCGACCAGCAACACCACCCGCTACGCCTTCTCCGCCGCGCCGGTGACCAACGGCCTGGTGCAGATCACCACCACCCAGATCCCCCTGGCGGTGGTCGTCGCCCCGGTGGTCGGCCCCGGCGCCGGGGGCGGCGCCCCGGTCGTCGTCGTGGTGGTCGCCCCGGTGATCGACGCCCTGCCGGTGACCCCGACCACCACGCCCCTGCTCACCGCCATCACCCTCCTGCCCAACGCCCCCGCCGTGGCCGGCGCCCTGGCCCAACTCGCGCCGGGCGCGGCCGGCCTGAACGCGCCCCAGGTGGGCTATCGCATCACCCAGCAGTTCCAGGCCCTGTGGGCCTCGCATCTGGAGGCCATGGAGGCCTGCGATGGCGGCGGCCAGGCCAACGACCGCCGGGCTCAGCGCCTGGAAGACGCCTCGGTCTGCCAACAGCCGGACATGCGCTCACACCTGTGGCTCACCGCCTTCGGCGACGTGGCCCGCCAGACCGACGAGGACGGCTTCGAAGGCTATCGCGCCCGCACCGCCGGGGTGATGCTGTCCTACGACACCCGCCTCGCCCCGGCCCTGCACGGCGGGGTGTCCCTGCGCTACGCCCATGCGGCGATCGACGGATCGAGCGGCGCCAGCCACGAAAACCTCAACAGCTACCAGGTCAGCGCCTACGCCGGCTATGCGCCCGGTCCGGCCTATCTGAACGGCGCATTGGTCTACGGCGTCGACCAGTATTCCGGCTCACGCAGCGTGGCCTTCCCCGGCTTCAGCAGCGCCGACCACGCCGACTACGGCGGCCACCAGTTCACCGCCTACGCCGCGACCGGCTACCACATCTATGTCGGCGATGGCGCCACGACCATCACCCCGTCGGTGAGCCTGCAGTACACGGCCCTCAACGTGAACGCCTATACCGAGAGCGGCGATCCGGCGATCGATCTGGCGGTGAACGCCCAGCACTACGACCTGCTGCAATCGGGCCTGGGCGCCAAGGTCGCCCGGGACTTCAGTCTCGGCGACGGGATGGCCATCCGGCCCGAGGGCCACGCCAACTGGCTGCACGCCTTCGGCGGCGACCGCATGGCCGAAACCGCCGCCTTCACCAGCGGCGGCCCGGCCTTCACCACGGCGGGCCTGGCCCCGGGCCGCGAGACCTACAACCTCGGCGGCGGCGTCACCCTGGGCCATGTCGGCCGCTGGTCGATGGAAGGCGCCTACGACCACTTCTGGCGCGGCGCGGGCTATTCGTCCGACCAGGTGATGGTGAACTTCGTCCTGCATCTTTGAGGTAGGGCGGCGACCATCCGAGTGTTTCACGTGAAACATTACGAGAACATCGTCTCCCCGCTTACCCCGGCGAAGGCCCATAGGCGCTAGTTAGACCCGCCCCCGGGGCCAGGACTCAAGGAACACTTCTCCCGAAGGGAGCGGGACCGCTAGCGCGGACCACTTCGCGGTCCGCCAGGCCTCCCTCCCAGTCCGTTCCTGAAAATCATGGGCTCGGGCACGCCCGAACCGAGCGTCGCCCAGGGTTCAAACACCCGATTTCGGGGCCGTACGGCCTAAGCCAAGCGCTATGGTGTTGAATATGACACCGGTGTCCCGTACAGATGTCAGCTGCAACTGGGAGATCGGTAAGCATGACCCGCGAACGAGATTCGACGGCCGCGCGCAACGGCGCCGCGACGTCCTGATGACCAGCTGCGTCGTCGATCAAACCCAGATTGCGGCGGGCTTCGTGCAGGCCCGACTACGGGCCCGGCCGCTTGACGCCTTTCCCGGCCCGATACCCGCGACCCTTGACGCCGCCTACCGGTGCCAGGACCTGGCCATAGCCCTCTGGCCAGACCGGATCGCCGGCTGGAAGGTGGGCCGTATCAATCCCCCAGACGATACAGTCTTTCAGACCGAGCGCCTCGCCGGCCCCATCTTCAGCCGCACCATCCAGAACGTCGCCCTCGGCGCCCCGCGCCGCGTTCCGGTGATCACCGGCGGTTTCGCCGCGGTCGAGGCGGAATTCATCTTCGCGATCGGACAAGACGCGCCGCCGGAGAAATTCGAATGGACCCTCGCCGAGGCGACCGACCTCGTCGCAGAAGTGCATATCGGCATTGAAATGGCCGGCAGCCCGCTCTCGACGATCAACGACCTGGGGCCGTTGGTGATCGCCTCGGACTTCGGCAACAACGCCGGGCTCTTGGTAGGCCCCGCCGCGAGCGGATGGCGGCGGCGGCCGACAACCGAGTGGCTCTGCGAGACCATCATCGACGGCGTCAGCGTCGGGCGCGGCGCGGTTGACGAGCTACCGGGCGGTCCGTTCGAAGCGATACGATTCATCGCTCAACATGCCGCTCGCCGGGGGCGGCCGCTGACCGCCGGTGACCTGATCTCCACCGGCGCGGTGACCGGCGTTCATGACATTCGCGTCGGCCAGACCGCCGTGGTTCGCTTCCAGGGCTTGGGTGACCTGGTCTGCCAAGCCACGCGGGCGGAACCATCCGACTGACAAAAGACGGCGTCACGCGGCCAATTCTAAAGAGCCGCGGGCGACGGGAAACGATCAGGACGGCCTTGGCCGGAAACTTGAGGGGCGCGTCATGTCGCAAATCGCATCTGGGGCCGACGACGCGGCGTCCGGGGCCACTCTCGCCATCGGCCGCTTCCGATGGGCGATCGTCGCCCTGCTGTTCGCGGCGACGGCGATCAACTACATCGACCGCCAGATCATCGGCGTGCTCAAGCCGACGTTGCAGCACGAGTTCGCCTGGACCGAAACCGACTACGCCAACATCGTCTTCTGGTTCCAGGCGGCCTATGCTTTCGGCTACATCGGCTTCGGCCGGATCGTCGATAAAGTCGGGGCGCGGATCGGCTATGCGGCGGCGGTGAGCATCTGGACCGTGGCGCACGTGGCGCACGCTCTTGTGCACACCCTGGCCGGCTTCACCTTCGTGCGGATCGGTCTTGGATTGGGTGAATCCGGCAACTTTCCTGGCGGGGTCAAGGCCGTCACCGAATGGTTCCCCAAGCGCGAGCGGGCCCTGGCCATCGGCCTGTTCAACGCCGGCTCCAATGTCGGCGCCATCATCACCCCGCTGATCGTGCCGGCCATCACCCTGGCCTTCGGCTGGCGGATGGCCTTCATCGTCACCGGCTGCTTCACCCTGGTCTGGCTGGTGGTCTGGCTGGCGGTCTATCGTCGGCCACGGCAGCATAGCCGGGTCGGCGTGGCCGAGCTCGCCCTTATCGAGAGCGATCCGCCCGACAGCGTCGAGCCGGTCTCGGTCATCTCGGTGCTGAAACGGCGCCAGACCTGGATGTACGCCGGGGCCAAGTTCCTGATCGATCCGATCTGGTGGATGTTTCTGTTCTGGCTGCCGGACTTCTTCGCCAAGCGCTATCACCTGGACCTGAAGAGCTTCGGCCCGCCCCTGGTGGCGGTCTATGTCCTCTCCGACGTCGGCAGCGTCGTCGGCGGCTGGCTGTCATCGACGCTGATGAAGCGCGGCCTGAGCGTCAACGTCAGCCGCAAGACCGCCATGCTGATCTTCGCCTTGCTGGCCCTGCCCGTGGCCTTCGCCTCGCAGGCGGACAATCTTTGGCTGGCGGTGGGCATCGTCGGCCTGGCCACCGCCGCCCACCAGGGCTTCTCGGCCAATGTCTATACGCTGCCGTCCGACCTCTTCCCGCGCAAGGCGGTCGGCACGGTGATCGGCATCGGCGGCGCGGCCGGCGGGATCGGCGGCATGCTGATGGCCAAGTACGCCGGCTGGGTGCTGGACAAGATCGGCAGCTACACCCCGATCTTCGCCTTGGCCGCCTGCGCCTATCTGCTGGCCCTGGCCTTCATCCACCTGATGTCGCCCAGGCTGGCGCCGGTGGCCGTCGACTAGGCGCCGAGCCCGGTCGCGGCCTCCATCGCGTCCACCGACAGGGGCCCGTTGACCAGCAGCGCGCCGTGGAACCGCCGGATGTCGAAGTCGGCGCCCCGCACCCGTTGGGCCCTGCGCTTCAGGTCCGCGATCGTCATCGCCGCCGCGCCCTCGGCGGCGACCGCGCCAGGGCGCTCACGCATGCGCGCGACCTCGGCCGCGAAGGTTGCATAGGGGACGGCGAAGCCCTGGGTGTCAGCGAGAAAGGTCGATGCCCGATCATCGTCCCAGCCCTCGGTGTGGATGGCGATGTCGGCCACCACCCGTCCCAGACGAAACAGCCGCCAATAGATGTAGCCGAGCCGGTCGAGCGGACGACCTGCATAGGCGCCCTGGTCGTCGGCCAGCTGCTCGGCGTAGACGGCCCAGCCCTCGGCGTAGCCCGCGGCGTAGCGCCGGCGTAGGGGGTGGACCGGCGCGCCGGCCTCGAAGGCCAGCTGCAGCAGGTGCCCAGGCAGGGTCTCGTGGTGGACGGCGCTGGCCAGCGACCAGCGCGGACGGTGGCGAATGTCGTGCAGATCCACCCAATAGCCGCCGGGCTGGGCTGAACTGGCCACCGCCGCCTGGCGATAGCCGCCGCGCCCGCCAGCCTCGTCCGCGGGCGACATCCGGTGAACCGCGACCTGGCCCACGCCGACGGGCGGATCGGGAAACAGCGGCGCCAGCCACCCGCGAGCCCGATCCAGCCAGGCGTTCATCGCCGTCACCGCCTCATTTCGGCCCGCGTCGGTGTCCGGATAGAGCTGACCCGGATCGGCGGCCAGGGCCCGCAACCGCTCGCCCACCCCGCCCCGGGCCAAGCCGGCGCCGGCCAATAGCGCGTCGGCGGCGGCGTGCAGCGTCTCGATCTCCGCCACCGCCGCTGATCGCAGGGCGGCCGGATCCCGGTCGGCCCCAAGCAACAGGCTCAGGCGCGCCGCGTAGCCACCGGCGGCGAGCCGCGCCTCACGGTCCAGCCCGGCCAGGATGATGTCGCGGTCAAGACGCGAACTGGCGCAGAGCCCGGTCGGGTCAAAGGCCGCTAGTCGGTCCCGTCGCCGCGCCGCTTGGTCGGCCGGCGCGGGTTCGGCGAGCTGGTCGAGCAAAGCGGCCAGGGCGGCGTCTACGTCCGGCCGCGCCGCGGCGTTGGACCCAACCGCGCCAACGGCGGCTCCCGCGCCGAGGCCAGCCAGGAAGCCGCGTCTGTGGGGCGGCCGTATCATCGGGTCAGCGGTAGGTGATGGTCCAGCTGACCGTGTGAGGTCCGGCCAATCGCATTGGCCCGGCCTCGCAGACGATGCGGCTGGCGAGAGGACCCACCGGGGTGGCGACATCCTTGGCGGCGGTTGGGGGCGCGAGCCGGCAGCGATCCAGGCCATGCGCCTCGAATGTCGTCACGTCGCCCCGCTCGAAATGGGCCGACTGCCCCTTGATCACCGGCACGCTAGAATAGGCGCCGAAGTCCATTTCGATGCCGCTCAGATCGACAGGTCCGCCGGTAGGCCGGTACTCATCGGTGCGCGTGATCCGGTGCGGCGAGAAGACGTAGGTGGTCGTCACCGTGACGCGGTTGTCGGCGATCGGAGCGTTCTGGCCGACGCGGTCAAGTTCGGACTGGCTCCAGCGAACCGTCGTCGTCGCACCCTTGCCGACCACCTTGGCGCCCTGGAAATAGGCGAGCGCCATGAGCGCCGATCCGTCCGCCGTCCGCAGGCGCGGAACAAGGTTTGGAGCGGTGTCGTCCGCCACACCCGACAGCATCCCCGGCGAGAAGGGCGCTGGATAGTAGGGGCTGGTCATGTGTTCGTCGGCCCCGCCGTTGATCACCGGCAGACCGATAACCCGATCGCCGTCGCGCAAGGTCACCAGCAGCCGGTCGTATTTCCCTCGGGCGAACCAGGTCACCGTGCGCTTGGGCAATGTCTTGAGCCAGTCGGCGTAGCCGGGATCCGGCGCGCGATCCTTGAAGCCGAGGTCGTTCCAGATGGCGTCGGTGTAGATGTACTGCCGCGCCAGGCTAAGGTTTTCGCCGAGGATGCGGTTCTCGCCCCGGTAGCCGTCGGTGCGCCGTCCATGCTCCCAAAGGTTCACGGACTGCATCTCGTCGTCGTACCAGAAGTCCACATAGCGGGCGGCGATGCGCGAGGAGAAGGCGTAGGCCATCGCCTCTTCCT
>FTAI01000058.1_pt1 | contig 12186 bp, 10 predicted proteins | sample 1638941 | NCBI WGS metagenome assembly FTAI01 (sample SAMEA3914813, study PRJEB12502) | metagenome | biome: forest; material: soil | place: Canada | collected 2011-07-07 | depth 0.3 m | reverse complement strand
GCGCCGTACTCGCCGCCGATCCCCGCCCCGGTGATGAACCGGAAGAGCAGGAAAGACCCGAAATTCCACGAAAAGCCGGTGGCGACGGTGGCTGCCAGGTATACCGCCACGGTGATCGTGAAGAGCTTGCGTCGCCCCAGGGTGTCGGTGAGCCGCCCGAACACCAGGGCGCCCAACACAGCGCCCAGGATATAGGCGCTGCCGGTCAGGCCGATCTGGCCGGCGCTCAGCCCCAGCGCCTCCGGTCGCTGGATCGCGGGCGACAGCGAACCGACCAGGGTCACCTCCAGCCCGTCGAGGATCCAGGTGATCCCCAGCGCGACCACGACCAGCCAGTGGAACCGGGTCCACGGCAGACGGTCCAGCCTCGCGGGCACGTCGGTCGCGAAAACCTCGCCTATCGACGCCATCAACAGCCCCTTGCCGCCTCGCCGCCGGGCTGTTGTAAGCGGCCGATCATGGTTGCGGAAGAAATCCTCGTCGACGCCCGCGGCCACCGCTGCCCGGTGCCGACCCTGCGTCTGCGCAAGGCGCTGGAGGCGGCTCCGGCGGGCGGGCGCGTGCGACTGCTGGCCGACGATCCCCTGGCCCGCATCGACGTGCCCCACTTCGCCGCCGAGATCGGAGCCGAGATACTCGGCCGCGAGGACATCGACGGCGGCTTCAGTTTTCTGGTCGCGAAACCATAGGCTCGGCGCCGCGTCCGTCGGTCAAGGCCAGCTGAGCGGCGTGGACGTCGATGGCGATTTCCACCTCGGTGGCCAGGGCGCCGCCGAAGAAGATGGCGTTCACGTTCCAGGACAGCCAGATGAGGAAGATCACCACCGTGGCTATGGAGCCGTAGGTCGCGCCGAGATGGGCGATCTCCTGGACATAGAAGGCGGTGGCCCAGGACGCGAAGAGGCAGAGAATCGCGGCGCTCAAGCCGCCCATCAGGGAGGCCCGCCAGTCGACCGGCCGCCGGGACATCGCCCACCGATAGATCAGGCTCATGCCCAGGGTCATCACGACGCTGGCCCAGGTCCATTCGCTGTAGAGCCAGGAGACGCCACGCAGGGGTCGAAGATCGAAGGCCGAGCCCATGACCCGCAGGCCAAAGAACACCGCTGAGACGATGGACAGAAGGGCGAAAGTCGCGACCAGCACCACCAGCGCCATCAGGTTGAATCCGACGAAACCGTGCGGCTCGTCCTCGTCATGGATGAACGACAGCCCCGCGAGCATGGCCTTGAAACCCCGGTGCGCGGCGTAGAGCCCGATCAGCAACGCGAAGGCGCCTTGCGCCGACATGGCGACATGTGGGGCGTGCGCCAGGCGCATGAGTTCGCTCTGGACGATCTCCCGCGCGCCGGCCGGGATAACCCCGGCCAGGGCCTCGCCCTCCTGCGCCGCCTGGGTCGGGTCGGAGAGCAGGCTGTAGAGGGTGATCAGGATCGCCAGCGCCGGGAAGATCGCCAGCAGGCTGAAGAACGAGACGCCGCCCGTGTAGAGCATGACGTCGCGCCCCCAGAGCCGGGCCAGCGCAAGGCCAAGCGTCTTGAGGCCGACCCGCAGCCAGTGGACGGGGTCCCACGCCACGGCCCGAAAGCGAGAAATGAACCGGGGCGCCGCCATCGCGCGGAGGGTGCGGAGGAACGCGCGTTCGCGCAAGGCCCGCGGAAGATTTCCACTCGACTTGTCGGCCCCGGACGGATTGGTTCGTCGTAACGGTCAGAAGCGCGGGCGTCTTGCCCGGCTCGCAGGACAATTGGAGCGACGAAGATGCGGGTGATGGTGATCGTGAAGGCCAATGCGGAATCGGAAGCCGACGCGCTGCCGACGCCGGAGCTGATCGAGGCCATGGGGGTCTACAACAACGAGCTGATCGCCGCCGGCATGATGCTTGACGGGGGCGGCCTGCGGTCGAGCGCCAAGGGCGCGCGGGTGAGCATCAAGCGCGGCAAGGCCGTGGTGACCGACGGCCCGTTCGCCGAAACCAAGGAACTGATCGCCGGCTACTGGGTCTGGCAGGTGAAGTCGCTGCAGGACGCCATCGACTGGGCCAGCAAGGCGCCGACGGATGGCGACAACGAATTCAGCCTGGAGATCCGGCCGTTCTTCGAACCCGAAGACTTCGCGGACGTCGCCTCGCCGGAACTGATCGCCCAGGAACAGGGCTGGCGCGACGAACAGGCCAGGAACGCACCGAGGGCCTGAGTCCAATATGGAAACAGCGCGCCACCTTTTGAGGGGTGGCGCGCCGCCGATGGGCGTGTCGTTCCATCAGATTGATCGCCGCTTCGAGGGACGGGAGAGCGCGACGAACAACCCGGAGTGACAATGCGACCCGCCGGCTGAACCCAAGCTGAACGGGGCCGTCAGGAAACGGTATCTTTGGCCGGTGTGTCCGAACTGGTGATCGCCGCAACCTCGCCGGGCGTGAAGCCCCAGTCGAGCAACACTTCCCGATCATGGGCGCCGATGGCCGGCGGCGGACCCTGGATGGCCCCAGGCGTCACCGAGAACCGGGGCGCGGGCGCCGGCTGGATGACGCCGGCCACATCCACGAAGGTCTGGCGCGCCACGTTGTGCGGATGCCTGGGGGCCTCGTCGAGGTCGAGCACAGGGGCGAAACAGACGTCCGAGGCGTCCATGATCTTGCACCATTCGGCCTGCGTCTTGCCGGCGATCGCCTTTGCCAGCTTCTCGCGCAGTTGCGGCCAGGCGCTGCGGTCCATCTGGCGGGAGAAATCCGGATCGGTGATCCCTGTCTTCTCCAGCAGGAGCGCATAGAACTGCGGCTCGATGGAGCCGATGGAGATCCATTTTCCGTCGGCGCACTGGTAGGTGTCGTAGAAATGGGCGCCGCCGTCCAACAGGTTCTGCCGCCGCGCCTCCTTCCACATGCCGGAGGCCTTGAAGCCGTAGAACATGGCCATCAGCGAGGCGGCGCCGTCGCTCATCGCGCAGTCGATCACCTGGCCTTTGCCGGTCTCTCGGGCCTGGATGACCCCGGCCAACAGGCCGAAGGCCAGGTAGAGCGCGCCGCCGCCGAAATCTCCCACCAGGTTCAGGGGCGGAACCGGCTTCTCGGCCGTGCCGATGGCGTGCAGGGCGCCGGTTATGGCGATGTAGTTCATGTCGTGCCCGGCGGCGTTGGCGTAGGGGCCGGTCTGGCCCCATCCGGTCATGCGGCCATAGACCAGCTTCGGATTGCGGCTGAGCGCCACGTCGGGCCCAAGCCCCAGCCGCTCCATGACGCCCGGCCGGAATCCCTCGAAGACCGCATCGGCGCTCTCCATCAGTTTCAGGCAGGTCTCGATCGCGGCGGGGGTCTTCAGGTCCAGGGCCACCGAGCGGCGGCCGCGCGCGGTGATGTCGGAGGGCGCGCCACCCCGGCCGCCCTTGCGGTCGATCCGCACCACGTCGGCGCCGAGGTCCGACAACAGCATGCCGCAGAAGGGCCCGGGCCCGATCCCGGCGAACTCCACCACCTTCAATCCCGTCAGCGGTCCCTGGCGCATCCCGTCACTCCCTGGTTGGGGTCCGAGTAAAGCCCCCTGCCCTTCGGTCAGCCAAGCCCTCAGCCGCCGCCCGGCAGCGACTGGCCGTCGTCGACCACGATCAGGCTGCCGGTGATCGCCGAGGCGGCCGGCCCCACGAGCATCAGAAAGGCCGCGTCGAGATCGCTCTCCTGCATCAGCCGGCGACGAGGAAAGCCCTTCAGCTGCTTCTGGCCACCCTCGGTCGGCCACCACTGGGTGTTGATGTCGGTGTCGATGTAGCCGGGCGCCAGCGCATTGACGGCGATCCCACGCCTGGCCCACTCGCGCGCCATGCCCTTGGTCATCATCGCCACCGCCGCCTTCGAGCCGCAGTAGACCGAGAGCCCGGGCAGGACGGTCTGGCTGGCGATCGAGGCGATGTTGACGATCCGCGCCGAGCCACCCTCGGCCACGCCGGAGGCCAGCATACGCCGGGCGGCCTCGCGAGCGGCGAAGAATGTCCCGCGCACGTTGACCGCGAAGGTCCGGTCGAACTCCTCGATCGAGACGTCCAGCGCAAGGCCTTCGCCGCCGACGCCGGCGTTGTTGACCAGGATCGACACCGGCCCGAGCGCCGCCTCGACTTCGTCCAGCGCCGGGCCGATCGTCTCCGCGTCCGCGACATCCAGCCGCAGCGCCATGGCGCGATGGCCGGCGCCCGCCAATTCGCCGGCCAAGGCCTCGACCTTGTCCAGCCGCCGCGCCGTAACGGCGACCGCCGCGCCCTCTCGCGCCAGCAACCGGGCGAAGTGCGCGCCCAGGCCTCCCGAAGCGCCGGTCACCACGGCAATTTGACCTTGCAAAGACGCCGTCATTTTCTCTCCTCTTAACGCTTCTCACGTTGTTGCAACTTAGGCTTGCCGTCTAAGTTGGCGCGGGCGCGACTCACGTTGTCCGCCCGAGCGCGGCGCGTAGGAAGGGGACAGATGTCGTTAGGCGTCCAGGCGCGCATTCTGATTGTTGCGCGCGACGACACCCTGGCGGGTCCCCTCGCCGAGGGATTGGACCGGCTTGGCTGGCGCACGATCACAGCCCGTGGGCGCTTCGCCGCCGTCACGGCCATCACGGACCTGCAGATCGAAGGGGCGATTATCGACCTGCGCGGCGTGGGCGAAGAAGCCCTGGGCCTCGCGCGGCGTCTCAAGGCGGCCTGTGCGCCGCGCCGCCTGCCGGTCATCGCCATCGGCGATCCTGATCCGATCCTGGAAACCTACGGCTTCGACGTGACGCTGGCCGCCCCGCTGCATCCGGCCCAGGCCGCGATGCGGCTTGAGACCCTGGTCCGGACGGCCGTCGCCGAGGAGGAGTTCGATCTCCGCACGGAAACTTTCGCCGAGTTCGGCCGCAAGCTCGACCCGCCGGAGATCGACGTCAGCCCCTATCGCGTGCTGGCGATCGGCGAACCGGCGCCGCAGTTCCTGGCGCTGAACAACGCCCTGCTGCGCAACGGGGCGGACGTCGTGGGGGCCTTCACCGCCTATACGGCCTTCGACTACCTGCATGAGCGGATCTTCGACGCCGTGGTGCTCTGGGCGGGCGACAATCCGCAGGAGGCGCTGTCCATCGCCGCGGGCCTGCGCCGCAACACGCGCCTCTATCACACGCCCGCGCTGCTCTACATGCGCAAGGAAACCTATGTGACGGTCACCGAGGCCTTCCATCGCGGCCTCTCCGACGTGGCCTCTCCTGAGACTCCGGAGAGCGAAACGGCCCGCCGGGTCGTCGAACTCGCACGCAGCTACCGCCGCCAGATGGCGGTGCGGGCCGCTCTCGACCAGGCGCGCACCTCCGGCCTGATGGACGCCGCCACCGGGCTCTTCACCCGCGATCTCTTCGCCGCCCACCTCGGCCGCCTGGCCCAGGCCGCCAAGATCCGCAACCGCGCGCTCAGCGTCTGCGTCCTGAAGGTGGCGGAAAGGCCGGAGCTTCAGGCCGCCCGCGCCGACGGCTGGCTGGACCGCGCCGTCCCGCAGATCGGCTCGATGATCAGCCGCCTGGTGCGCGTCGAGGACACCGCCGCCCGCCTTGGCCCCGAGGTCTTCGCGCTAGCGCTGCCCAACACCCCCGGCGCCAACGGCCGGCTGGCGGGTGAGCGGATCGCCGCGGTGATCGGCTGCACCGCTTTCGAGGCCGGCGAAGGCCAACCTCCGTTCGTCGTGGAGTTCGACCTGGGCGTCGCGCCGGTGACCTCCGCCGAGACCGCCGGACGCGCGCTGGAGGAAGCTGCGGCTCACGCTCACGCCCTGAAGGCGAGCTGAGCGCCAACAGCGAAGTCCTCAGGCGGCGAGTTTCGCCAGCTCAGTCAGGACGCGCTCAGCCGCGTTCAGCCGCTGCTCCGGCGTCTCCCACTCGCCCTTCACCACCACCTTGTTGTCGGGACGGACCCGCCAGGCGACCGGGTTCTTCGCCACGAACTCGATGAGCGCGCCGGGGTTCTTGAAGTCGTCGTTCCGGAACGACACGACCGCGCCCTTCGGCCCGACGTCGATCTTGGAGACGTTGGCTTCGCGGCAGAGGCCCTTGATCGCCACCACCTTCAGGAGCTGTCCGGCCTCCGGAGGCAGCGGCCCGAACCGGTCGATCAGTTCAGCGGCGAGCGCTTCGCGGTCCTGCGCCTTCTCGGCGTCCGACAGGCGGCGGTAGAGCGACAGCCGCACGTTGAGGTCCGGCACATATTCCTCGGGGATCAGCACGGCCGCTCCGGTGTTGATCTGCGGCGACCAGCCCCGGTCGCTTTGCTCGGCGCCCACGTGGGTCTTCAGCTCGTTGACCGCGTCCTCCAGCATCTGCTGGTAAAGCTCGACCCCGATCTCGCGAATGTGGCCCGACTGCTCCTCGCCGAGCAGGTTGCCGCCGCCGCGGATATCGAGGTCGTGGCTGGCGAGCTGGAAGCCGGCGCCCAGGCTGTCCAGCGACTGCAGCACCTTCAGCCGACGTTCGGCCGACAGAGTGATCTGCTTTTCCGCCGGCGTGGTCATGTAGGCGTAGGCGCGGCTCTTGGCCCGGCCGACCCGGCCGCGAAGCTGATAGAGCTGCGAGAGGCCGAACATGTCCGCCCGGTGGATGATCAAGGTGTTGGCGGTCGGGATGTCGAGCCCGCTCTCCACGATGGTGGTCGAGAGCAGCACGTCGTACTGGCCGTCGTAGAAGGCGCTCATCACCTCCTCGAGCTGGGTCGGCGCCATCTGGCCGTGGCCCACCACGAACTTCACCTCCGGCACCTGTTCGCGCAGGTAGCGCTGCAGCTCGGGCAGGTCTGAGATCCTGGGGGCGACGTAATAGGCCTGGCCGCCGCGGTACTTCTCGCGCAGCAGCGCCTCGCGGACCACGACGGGATCCCAGGGCGTGATGTAGGTGCGCACCGCAAGCCGGTCGACCGGCGGGGTGGCGATGATCGACATTTCCCTGATGCCGCTGAGCGACATTTGGAGGGTCCGCGGGATCGGCGTGGCGGTCAGCGTCAGCATGTGCACGTCGGCGCGAAGCTCCTTGAGCTTCTCCTTGTGCTTGACCCCGAAGTGCTGCTCCTCGTCGACCACGACGAGACCCAGGTTGCGGAAGCCGACCTGCTTGGACAGCACCGCGTGGGTGCCGACGACGATCTCCACCTCGCCGTTCTTCAAGGCCTCGCGGGTCTCGGCCGCTTCCCGGGCTGGAACCATGCGTGAGAGGCGGCGCACCTTCACCGGCCAGCCCTCGAAGCGCTCGGAGAAGGTCTTGAAGTGCTGACGGGCGAGCAGCGTCGTGGGCGCCACCACCGCCACCTGATGACCGCTCATCGCCACCACGAAGGCGGCTCTCAGCGCCACTTCGGTCTTGCCGAAACCGACGTCGCCGCAGATCAGCCGGTCCATGGGCTTGCCGGCCGAGAGGTCCTCCAGCACGTCGCCGATGGCGCTCAGCTGGTCCTCGGTCTCCTCGTAGGGGAAGCGGGCGCAGAACTCGTCGAACACCCCGTGCGGTGGGTCCATCGGGTCGGTGACGCGGGTGGCGCGCTCGGCGGCGATGCGGATCAGGCCCTCGGCCATCTCGCGCAGACGCGTCTTGGCGCGGGCCTTTCGCGCCTGCCACGCCGCGCCGCCCAGGCGGTCGAGGACCACCCCTTCGGATTCGGAACCGTAGCGGGTCAGGAGGTCGATGTTCTCGACCGGCAGGTAGAGCTTGGCCTCGCCGCCGTAGTGGATCTCCAGGGTGTCGTGCGGCGCACCCTGCACATCGAGGGTCTTCAGGCCCTCGTAGCGGCCGATGCCGTGGTCGATGTGGACGACGAGATCGCCCTGGGTCAGAGCCGAGGCTTCCGCCAGGAAGTTGGAGGCCCGCCTGCGCCGTCCCGGGCGCGACAGCCGGTCCCCGAGGATGTCGGTTTCGGAAATGACCGCCAGCGTGTCCGTCTCGAACCCGGACTCAAGCGGCAGCACGACCCGTTGCGGCGTCTTGGGGCTGGCCGCCTTGGCCGCGTCCCAATAGGCGGCATAGGGGATATCCGTCAGCCCGTGGTCGGCCAGCATCGAGCCCAGCCGGTCGGACGAGCCGTCGGACCACGACGCGAACAGCACCCGCTTGCCGTCGGCCGAGAGTTTCCGGGCGTGATCGGCGGTGGCCTCGAACAGGTTGACGCTGTCGCGCTGCCGCTCCGGCGCGAAATTTCGTCCCCCCCTTGCGCCCATGTCGATGACGGCGTCGCCTTCGGCCTCGTTGAACGAGGAGAACCGCCGGGTCGCGCGCTTGGCCAGCAGCGCCTTCCACTCGTCGGCCATGAGGTACAGGCGGTCGGGTTCGAGCGGGTGGTAGTGGATGCGCCGCTCGGTCTGGGCGCGACTCTCGTAGGCGTCGACGATCAGCGCCAGCCGCTCGTCACGCGCCTCGCGGGACAGGTGGTCGAGGGCCACGAGCGCGCTGTCCGGCAGGTAGTCGAAGAGGGTCGCCATCTTCGGGTAGAACAGCGGCAGCCAGTGCTCCATGCCCGCCCGCCGTCCGCCCTCGGAAACCGTGGCGTAGAGCGGGTCGTCGCCGGCCGCGCCGAAGGTCTCCAGATAGCCTGAGCGGAAGCGCGAGATGGCCTCCTTGTCCAGCAGGGCTTCGCTCACCGGCAGGAGGCTGACCTCCTTCAACTGCTTCGTGGACCGCTGGGTCTCCGGGTCGAAGGCGCGAATGGATTCCAGGGTGTCGCCGAACAGGTCGAGACGCACCGGTTCCTCGGCCGTGGGCGGGAAGACGTCGATCACGCCGCCGCGGATAGCGAACTCGCCCTTTTCCGAGACCGTCGAGGCCCGCTGGTAGCCGTTGATCGCGAAATAGGTCTCGAGGTCGGCGATCTCGACGATGTTGCCGCTCCGCGCCGAATAGCCGGCGCGCTTGACCGAACTCTGCGGCGGCACGCGCTGCACAAGGGCCGGGACCGAGGTCGCCAGGAGACGTGGCGTCTTCTCGTCCAGCCCGTCCGCCAGACGCGAGAGGGTCGTCATCCGCTGGGCCGCGATCCCCGCCGAGGGACCGATCCGGTCGTAGGGCAGGCAGTCCCAGGCCGGGAAGGTCAGGATCTCGACTTCCGGCGCGAAAAACCGGAAGGCGGCGACGAAACCCGACAGCCGCGTCCCGTCGCGGGCCACGAACACCGAAAGGCCTTTCCGCGCCCGGACCACGTCGGCCATGACGAGCGCGTCGAAGCCCTCCGGCGCGCCGATGAGGTCGAGCCCGCCGGGATCGTCGGCCACGCGGCGGAGCTGCGCCGGGGTGATCGGGCGCGAGCCGTCAGCCGCCACGGTCGTCGCCCCGTTCTGCATGAGCTTCAAAGCGGAATTGCTTGATCCGGTTCATGATCTCGCCGTCATAGGCGGCCGGCGTCGGCGCCGTGCCGATGATCCAGGCATAGAGGTCCTGATCGGGCTGTTCGAGCAGGTCCTCGAACCAGTCCAGCTCGGCCGGCGAAAAGCTCGAGACGTGCTTGTCCGCGAACGGCCCCAGAATGAGGTCCGCTTCCCTGAAGCCCCTGCGCCACGCACGGAACCTCAGCTTTTTCAGCCGGGTGTCGTCATCGGTCGTCATGAAGAGGTGGCGGATATAGAGCGCGCGGTGGGTAAGCGCCAGTCGGCTATGCTGCAATCATGCGGCCTGAGATTCTGTTCCCGCTCTTTGCGCCCATCACCTCGCTGAGGGGGGTGGGGCCGCGCGTGGCGCCTTTGCTGCAGAAGCTGGCGGGGCCGATCGTCCGCGATGTCGCGTTCCTGAAGCCGCATTCCCTGGTGCGCCGGACCCCGGCCTCCCTTTCCGCGGCGACGGACGGCCAGGTGATGACCTTCGAAGTGGTGGTCGAAAACCACCAGCCGCCGCGCAACAAGGCCCAGCCGCTGCGGATGCGGGTGTCCGACCCCACCGGCTTCATGACGCTGGTCTTCTTCGGCCGCTTCGCCGACCAGCTCGAGCAGCGCCATCCCGTCGGCGCGCGCCGGATCATCTCCGGCAAGGTCGACGACAGGGACTTCGGCCGCCAGATGGTCCACCCGGACTACATGGTGGCGCCGGACAAGCGCGGCGAGATTCCCGAGCTGGAGGCGATCTATCCGGCGACGGAAGGTCTGCCAGCCCGTCGCGTGCGGACCTTCGCCCTGGAGGCCCTGGAGCGGGCGCCTGAGCTGCCGGAATGGCAGGACCCCGCCTGGTTCGCCCGCGAGCGCTTCCCAGCCTGGCGTGAGGCCCTGGCGCGCCTGCACAACCCCGAGGCCGAAGCCGACCTCGCCCCGTCCAGTCCGCACTACCGCCGCCTGGCCTATGACGAGCTGCTGGCTCAGCAACTGGCCATGGCCCAGCGCAAGGCCGAGCGGCGCAAGGAGCCCGCCGCCAGGGTCGCAGCCAGCGATACGGCCTCCAGGATCCGCGCCGACCTGCCCTTCGCCTTCACCGGCGCCCAGGAGCGCGCCCTGGGCGAGATCCGCGCCGACCTGGCCGCCGGCGAGCGGATGAGCCGGCTGATCCAGGGGGACGTGGGCTCCGGCAAGACAGTGGTCGCCATGTGCGCCATGGCCGACGTGGCGGCCGGCGGCGGTCAGAGCGCGCTGATGGCCCCCACCGAGATCCTGGCCCGCCAGCACTTCGAGACCATCTCAGCTCCCCTCACCGACCATGGCGTCGGCGTGATCCTGCTCACCGGCCGCGACAAGGGCGCGGGGCGCGCCGAGAAGTTGCGGGCGCTCGCCTCCGGCGCGGCCAAGGTCGCCGTGGGCACCCACGCCCTGTTCCAGGACGAGGTGGCGTTCCACGAGTTGCAGCTCGCGGTGGTGGACGAGCAGCACCGTTTCGGGGTCGCCGAGCGCCAGCGGCTGCAGGCCAAGGGCTGGGCGACGCACTTCCTGGCCATGTCCGCCACGCCGATCCCGCGCACCCTGGAGCTAACCCTCTACGGCGACCTCGACGTCAGCCGCATCGACGAGAAGCCGCCGGGCCGCACGCCGGTCGCCACCCGCGCCGCGCCCATGACCCGCATCGGCGAGGTCGAGGCCCGGCTGCGCGACGCGGTGAAGGGCGGCGCCCAGGCCTTCTGGATCTGTCCGCTGGTCTCGGAATCCGAACTCATCGACCTGAAGGCCGCCGAGACCCGCGCCGAGGAGCTGAAGCAGACCATCGGGCCAAGCGTCGGCCTGATCCACGGCAGGATGGCGCCGGCCGCGAAGGACGCGGTGATGGCCGAGTTCGCCGACGGCCGCCTCTCGGTGCTGGTCGCCACGACCGTGGTCGAGGTCGGGGTCAATGTGCCCAACGCCACCATCATGGTCATCGAGCAGGCGGAGCGCTTTGGCCTGGCGCAACTGCACCAGTTGCGCGGCCGGGTCGGCCGCGGCCGCCAGGAGAGCGCCTGCGTCCTGCTTTACGATCCGCCGCTGTCAGAGACCGCCCAGAAGCGCCTCGACATCCTGCGGCGCACCGACGACGGTTTCCTGATCGCCGAGACCGACCTGGAGCTGCGCGGCGGTGGCGACGCCCTCGGCCTCAAGCAGTCCGGCTTCCCCGACTACGTCTTCGCCGACGTCATTGGCGCCCACCGCGACCTGATCGCCGCGGCCGGGGATGACGCCAGGCTGATCGTGAACCGTGACCCGGAACTGAAGACCGAACGCGGCAGGGCGCTACAGGTGCTACAGGAGCTGTTCGACTGGAAAGCGGGATTGGGCCTGCGCGACGCCGGCTGAGCTCAAGATACGATGTGGGCGCTCAGGCCCTCGTATTCGCCTTCCAGGTATATCCAGACCAGGCCCTTCTCGCTGGGCCGGATCTCGAACCCGCCGTACCAGGCCCGGTCGACGTCCGGGTCGGGATCCAGGACGATGGCTTCGTCGCCGCCTTCGGCGAACAGGGTCACCAGCTCCTTCTCGGACGCCTCGATCCACTGGATCCGATAGCCTGACCGCGCCAGCTCCGCGAGCTTGGCGTCCAACCGCGCGGTCAGCGTCGAGGCCTGGCCGACGGCCTCATCCGGCAAGGACTCGTCGTACCTGTGGACTGCACTCATCGGAGGCAGCTCCCCTGCGCGCCAGATCGAACCATGGATTCGGAGGCGATTCGTCCCCAAGCCAAAGACGAAAGCGCAGTGTTCGTCCTATCTCACCTTGATCATCCGCTTGCCGCGGTTGTCGCCGTTCAGGAGGCCGATGAGCGCGGCGGGCGTATT
>FTAI01001424.1_pt1 | contig 12248 bp, 6 predicted proteins | sample 1638941 | NCBI WGS metagenome assembly FTAI01 (sample SAMEA3914813, study PRJEB12502) | metagenome | biome: forest; material: soil | place: Canada | collected 2011-07-07 | depth 0.3 m | reverse complement strand
GGCGAAGGCGCGGCCGTGCAGGGCCTCGGCGGCCTTGATCAGCGCCGGGGCGTGGGCCTCGATGAACCGCGTCGTCGCCTTGCCCGACAGCACCTGGGGCTGGGCCAGGATGGCGCGGAGCAGGGCGATGTTGGTCTCCGCCCCCTCGATGCGGAACTCCGCCAGGGCCCGCGCCGTCCGCGCCGCCGCCTGGACCAGGGTTGGCGCGCGGCCGATCACCTTGGCCAGCAGGGAGTCGTAGTTGGGATTGGTAAGATAGCCGGCGTAGCCGTAGCCATCCACGCGCACGCCCGGTCCCGAGGGCGGCTCGTAGGCGCTGAGCAGGCCGCCGCTGGGCCGCGCCTCGCCGTCGGCGGTCAGGGTTTCGAGGTTCACCCGGACCTGGATCGCGTAGCCATGGGGCGGAGGCGTTTCGGTGAGGCCCAGTCCCGCCAGGCTGGCGCCGGCGGCCAGCTGGATCTGGGTTTTCACCAGATCGACGCCGGTGACCTCCTCGGTGATGGTGTGCTCCACCTGCAGGCGGGCGTTGGCCTCGATGAAGGCGAAGTCGCCAGCCTCGGCGTCCACCAGGAACTCTATGGTGCCGACGGTGCGATAGCGGACGGCCGCCGCCAGGGTGGCGGCGGCGTCGTGCAGGCGGGCGCGCAGGGCTTCGGTGAGGCCCGGCGCTGGGGCGATCTCCACGATCTTCTGATGCCGGCGCTGCAGGCTGCAGTCGCGCTCGCCCAGGGCCAGGACCCCGGTGCGGTCGCCCGCGATCTGGACCTCGATGTGCCGCGCCTTTTCGATGAAGCGCTCGCCATAGAGGGCGCCGTCGCCGAAGGCGGCTTCGGCCTCGCGCGACGCGGCGGCGAAGGCGGCCTCGATCTCGTCGGCCTTGCGCACCACGCGCATGCCGCGCCCGCCGCCGCCGGCCACGGCCTTGATCATCAGCGCCGAGCCTCTGGGCAGGCTGGCCAGGAAGGCGGCCAGCTCGGCGGTGCCGACGCCGCCGGCGGTGCCCTCGATCACCGGCACGCCTTTCTTGGCCGCCAGGGCGCGGGCCCTGGCCTTGTCGCCGAAGGCTTCCAGGGCGTCGGGAGCGGGGCCGATGAAGGTCAGGCCGGCGTCGGCGCAGGCGCGCGCGAAGGCGGCGTTCTCCGACAGGAAGCCGTAGCCGGGGTGGATTGCTTCGGCGCCGGCCGCCTTGGCGGCGGCGATCACCGCCTCGATGTCCAGGTAGGCGCGGGCGCCGGAACCGGGCAGGGCGATGGCGTGGTCGCCGGCCTTCACGTGCAGGGCGCGGGCGTCGTCCGTGGCGTAGATCACCGTGGTGGCAAGGCCCAGCTCCCCCGCGGCCCGCGCGATGCGGATGGCGATTTCGCCGCGGTTGGCGATCAGCACGCTCTTGAAACCCATGCGTCCCTCGAACCCGAACAGTTGTTTGGGTTACAATAGGGAGTCCGCCGGGCAATGGAATGTCTGAGGAACGGCTTTGGCGCTTCCCCTCCTCCCCAGAGCGAAGCGGTGGAGGAGGGGGACCACGAAGTCGCGGAGGGGGCTCCAGCTTGACGCGGATGGGCGGTACTCCGCTGGAGCCCCCTTCGTCTCGGCGCTGTTAGCGCCGATCCACTTCCCCCGTGCCCCCGGCCTTCGCCGGGGTCGGGGCAAGAGAATTGAGCGCTCGGGTGAGGCGCTCCAGGAACATCTCCCGCAGAAACACCGCCGAGTGGCCTGCGCCGTCCTGGCTATCGAACACCGTGGCCGGCGATCGGACCCAGTCGGCGTAGGCGGCCACGTCCGGCGCCGGGGTGTGGGCGTCCTGCGCGCCGTGGAGGAAGATCAGCGGGACGTCGAAATCGCGGCCGAGGTCGCGGGCGTCGAAGGCGGCGAGCTCCGGCTTCAGGCGCGCGAAGGCCGCTGTGGCCACCGCCCGGACATCCTGGGGCGGGGTCCCGTGGGCGGCATGGGCGCCGTTCGCCGGGGCCCTGGCCATGACGGCCGCCAGGTCGGCGAAGGCGGCGGCCTCGGCGGGGGTGGGGGCGTTGGCGTGCTGGCCCATGAGGGCGTCGGCGGTGACGTCGGTCCAGGGCGGCGGGCCGATCCGCTCCAGGACGGCGAGGGCCTCGGCGTCGCCGGCGGCGCGGGCGCGGGCCAGGATGATGGCGTAGCTCTGCGCCTCCTGCCGCGCCCAGTGGACGATCTGGCCGGTTCCGACGCAGGCGGTGAGCAGGTCGGGTCGCGCTTTGGCCAGGCGAAGGCTGGTCACTGAACCGCCGGAGACGCCCAGCGCCACCAGCCGGTCCGCGCCCAGCCGCTGCAGGGCGTACTCCGCCACGGCGCCGGCGTCGCGGGTCAGGCGGTCGAAGTCATAGACCCCCGGCGGGCCGTGGCGGCCGTGGGTGGCGCCGGCGTGGGGCTGGTCCCATTGCACCAGGGTGAAGGCTTCTTCCCAGGGCGCGAAGAAGGGCGCCAGGCCGTTGAAGGCGGCGCCCGGCCCGGAGAGGATCAGCAGCGGCCGGTTGGCGACGTCGCGGCCGCGCAGGGTGACCCACTGCGGCTCGCCGCGGATGGGAACGAACCGGCCGTCGTCGATGGCGCGCGCGGGATCGCGCGTCCCGGAGTGGAGATCGGTCATGGGAGTGTCTCCGCGGCGATCATCGGCCGTGAGGGGGCCAACAAAACCCCCGTCGGCGGGGCGGTGGGGGGAGGGTCCAGGATCCCTGCCCTGGAAGGGTGTGTCAATCGCCCACACAACCCAGCCGATTCGATCGCTTGACTCTCCGGAAGGTCGGAATAGAACAAAAATGGAACAAATGGAGCCCGCTTAAGCATGTCCCGCCAGTCGCAGTTGCAGGCTGTGCGCGCTCGGATCGCCGCCATCGAGGCGGGCGAAGCCGGGGCGTTCGGCGTGCTGCCGTTCGGGGACGAGCGGATCGACGGGGTGTTTCCCGGTGGCGGCCTGCCGCGGGGCCGCTGGCACGAGGCGGTGGGCGAGGGGCTGGAGGCGGAGACCGGCGCGGCGGCGGCGGCTTTCATTGCGGCCCTGATCCAACCCTTGGCCAGGCAGGGGGCGGTAGTCTGGGTGATGCGCCGCGACGACCTCTATGCGCCGGGTCTGGCGGGGCTGGGTTTTCCGGCCGAGCGGCTGATCCAGGTGTTGGCCAAGGACGAGGCCGAGGCTCTGTCGGCGCTGGAGGACGCCCTGGGAACCGCCGGGGTCAGCGCCGCCATCGGCGAGGCGGAGGGCGCTGACCTGACCGCCGGCCGGCGGCTGCAACTGGCGTGCGAGCGGCGCGGGGCGACGGGATTTCTCATTCGGCGCCGGCCATTTGGGGGGGCTGGGTCTCGCGGCGGCGCGGGGGCGCTGTCGGGGTCGCTCTGCACGACCCGCTGGCGGATCGCCTCCGCTCCCAGCGAACCGGAACCGGGGCAACCCGGATTGGGTCCGCCGCGTTGGCGTGTGGCCCTGGAACGGTGTCGGGGCGGGCGTACAGGCGAATGGCTGATGGAGAAGAACGATGGCGCGCATCCTCTGCGTCTGGTCGCCGATCTGGTCGATCGCGAACTGGCGCCGGCGCAACCCGTCAGACTCGCCGGCTAGCGCCGATCCGAAGGCGCACGATCCAAAGTCTCCCCTCGTCCTCTTGACTACCGAACGGGGCGTGCGCCGCCTGGCCGCGGTGGACGAGGAAGCCGCTGCTCTGGGTCTGTTCCCCGGCCAGAAGGCCACGGACGCCGCCGCCCTGGCGCCCGAACTGGTCACCGCTGATGCGGAGCCCGAGGCCGATGCGGCGGCCCTGACCGCCCTCGCCGACTGGTGCGTACGCTTTTCACCCGCCGTGGCCCTGGACGCCCCAGACGGCCTGTTCGTGGACATCACCGGCGTCGACCACCTGTGGGGCGGCGAGGCGGCGATGCTGAAGGATCTCTGCACGCGCCTGGCCTGGAACGGCCTGCCGGTGCGCGCGGCGGTGGCGGACACCGCCGGCGCGGCCTGGGCCCTGGCGCATTTTCGGGAGACCGGGACCATCGTCCCGCCCGGCCGGGTCTGGAGCCTGCTGGCGCCCCTGCCGGTCCAGGCCCTGCGCCTGTCGCCCCAGACCGCCGCCCAGATCGCGCGGCTGGGCTTGATCACGGTGGAGCGCCTGGCGCGCCTGCCCCGCGACCAGCTCACCCGCCGCTTCGGGCGCGAGGTGCTGCTGCGCCTGGACCAGGCGATGGGCCGGGCCGAGGAGGCCCTGACCTTTCGCCGCCCGCCGACACCCTGGTTCGCGCGGTTGGCCTTCGCCGAGCCGATCAGCGCGCCGGAGGACCTGGGCCGGGTCAGCCAGGACATCGCCGTCCAACTCTGCGCGCGGCTGGACGCCGAAGGGCAGGGGGCGCGGCGCTTCGAACTGGCCTTCCACCGCCTGGACGGCAAGGCCCAGCGGCTGAGCATCGGCCTGTCCCTGCCCGGGCGCGAGGCGGGGCGCGTCGCGCGCTTGTTCGCCCCCATGCTGGAGACGGTGGACCCCGGTTTCGGCATCGAGGCCGTGACCCTGGCCGCCGCCCAGGTGGAGCCCCTGTCGGAGCGTCAGCAGCGCCTGGACGCCGCCCGCGAGATCACCCCGGAAGAGGGGCTGGCCCCCCTGGCCGACCGCCTCGCCAACCGCCTGGGCGAGGACAGGATCTGGCGGGCCGAGCCCTATCCGAGCCACATCCCCGAGCGCGCCGTCGAGCGCCGGGCGCCGCTGTCGCCGCCGGCCGGACCGTCCGCGGCCGGAGACGGCCAGTGGGACCCCGAACGCCCGCGCCCGGTGCGCCTGTTCCGCCGGCCCGAGCCCATCGAGGACGTCGTGGCCCTGGTTCCCGACGATCCGCCGGCCCTGTTCCGCTGGCGCGGCCAGATGCACCGGATCCGCCGGGCCGAAGGGCCCGAACGCCTGGCCGAGGAGTGGTGGCGCCTGGCCGACTTCGACGACGCGGAGACCGGCCACGTGCGCGACTACTACCGGGTCGAGGACGACGCGGGCGCCCGCTTCTGGATCTTCCGCGCCGGCCTCTACAGCGCCGAGACGCCTGCGAAATGGTGGCTGCATGGGCTGTTTGGATAAGGCCGTGCGGAAAGACCCCTCTCCCAACCCTCTCCCCATCCTTCAGACGGGGAGAGAGGCGTCGCAACTTGAGCGTTCAAGCCCTCGCCCCACGAAGTGGGGAGCGGGTTGGGTGAGGTGTGTGTGAGCGTCGCCTACGCCGAGCTCCAGGCCACCAGCAATTTCAGCTTCCTGCGAGGGGCCTCGCATCCCGGCGAGCTGGTGATGGCGGCCAAGGCGTTGGGACTGGCGGCGGTGGGGATCGCCGACCGCAACAGCCTGGCCGGGGTCGTGCGCGCCTGGACCAAGGGCCGCGAGATCGGCCAGAGGGTGCTGACCGGCTGCCGCCTGGATTTTGCGGACGGCGCCCCCAGCGTCATCACCTATCCCTCCGACCGGGAGGCCTATGGCCGCCTGACACGCCTGCTCACCGTGGGCCAGCGCAAGTCCAAGAAGGGCGAGTGCCATCTGACCTGGGCGGACCTGTGGGACCACGCGCAGGGCCAGCTGATGCTGGTGGTCCCGCCGGCGCAGCTCGACGACGTCTTCGAGGCCGATCTGGCGCGGCTGGCCGGCGCGTTCCGCGGCCGGGTGTGGCTGGCCGCGGCCCGACCCTACGGCGCCCAGGACCTCAAGCGCGTCGCGGCGCTGGACGCCCTGGCCGAACGGACCGGCGCGCCCATGGTCGCCACCAACGATGTGCTCTACCACGGCCCCGAACGGCGGCCGCTGCAGGACGTGCTGACCTGCGTGCGCGAGAAGTGCGTGATCCAGGAGGCCGGCCTTCGCCTGGAGGCCAACGCCGAACGGCACCTGAAGCCGCCGGCCGAGATGGCCCGCCTGTTCAAGCGCTGGCCCGACGCCGTGGCGCGCTCGGCCCAGATCGCCGATCGCGTGCGCTTCGATCTTGGTCAGCTGAAATACGAATACCCCGACGAACCGGTGCCGCCGGGCAAGACGGCCATGGAGCACCTGACGAACCTGTCGTGGGAGGGCGCCGCCTGGCGCTATCCGGACGGCGTGCCGGACAAGGTGAAGGCCCTGCTCGCCAAGGAACTGACCCTGATCGAGGAGCTGGGCTACCCCAACTACTTCCTCACCGTGCATGACGTGGTGAAGTGGGCGCGCGAACAGGGAATCCTCTGCCAGGGGCGAGGTTCGGCGGCCAATTCCTCGGTCTGTTTCTGCCTGGGGGTGACGGCGGTGGACCCCTGCAAGAAGGACCACGACGTCCTCTTCGAACGCTTCATTTCCAAGGAGCGCGACGAGCCGCCGGACATCGACGTGGACTTCGAGCATGAGCGGCGCGAGCTGGTCATGCAGTATGTCTACAAGCGCTATGGCCGGGATCGCGCGGCCATCGTGGCGACGGTGATCCACTATCGTCCGCGCAGCGCCATCCGCGACGTAGGCAAGGCGCTGGGTCTGACCGAGGATGTCACCGCGGCGCTGGCCAACACCGTCTGGGGAAGCTGGGGCGACAGCCTGCCCGACGACCACATCCGCCAGGCGGGACTGGATCCCGCCAACGCCGAGATCCGCCGCGCCACGGCGCTCGCCACCGAGCTGCTGGGCTTTCCCCGCCACCTCTCGCAGCACGTGGGCGGCTTCGTGCTGACCCAGCGGCGGCTGGACGAGACCGTGCCGATCGGCAACGCCGCCATGCCGGATCGCACCTTCATCGAGTGGGACAAGGACGACATCGACGAGCTGGGGCTGATGAAAGTGGACGTCCTGGCCCTGGGCATGCTCACCGCCATCAAGCGGGCCATGACCATGCTGGTGGAAGACCACGGCGAGGAAATCGAGGACATGGCCGACATCCCCGAGGAGGATCCGGCGGTCTACGACATGCTCTGCAAGGCCGACTCCGTGGGCGTGTTCCAGGTGGAGAGCCGGGCCCAGATGTCGATGCTGCCGCGGCTGAAACCCCGGGAATTCTACGACCTGGTGATCGAGGTGGCGATCGTGCGGCCCGGTCCCATCCAGGGGGACATGGTGCACCCCTACCTGCGCCGCCGCGACGGGCTGGAGCCGGTGAGCTTCCCCGCGCCCTCGCCCGAGCATGGGCCGGCGGACGAGCTGAAGCTGGTGTTGGGCAAGACCAAGGGCGTGCCGCTGTTCCAGGAACAGGCCATGAAGCTGGCCATGGAGGCGGCCAAGTTCACCCCCGAACAGGCCAACGGCCTGCGCCGGTCCATGGCCACGTTCCGCAACTACGGCAATGTCGGCGACTATGGCCGCATGTTCGTGGAGGGGATGGTGCGGCGAGGCTATGCGCCGGAGTTCGCCGAGCGTTGCTTCAAGCAGATCGAGGGTTTCGGCTCCTACGGCTTTCCCGAGAGCCACGCGGTGAGCTTCGCCAAGCTGGTCTACATCTCGGCCTGGATCAAGTGTCACTACCCGGACGTGTTCCTGGCGGCGATGCTGAACAGCCAGCCCATGGGCTTCTACCAGCCGGCCCAGCTGGTGCGGGACGCCAGGGAACACGGCGTGACGGTCCTGGCGCCGGATATCCTGCTCAGCGACTGGGATTCGAAGCTGGAACCTCTTGCTCCCTTCCCTTCATGGGACGCGACAGCCCGCGAAGCGGGCAGGGTGGGGAACACCACCGCCACAACGAAACGCGCCCGATCGGACTCCCCCATCCTGGCGGCTGCGCCGCCCCACCCTCCCCATGGAGGGGAGGGAGGAATACAGCTGCGCCCCGTCCGCCTCGGCCTTCGCCAGATCAGCGGCCTGAACGATGACGAGATCGAGCGCCTGGTCGCCGCCCGCGAGGCCGGCGCCCGCACGCTCGAGGACCTCGCCGTCGGCGCCCAGCTTTCCCGGCGCTGTCTGGAGCTGCTGGCCGAAGCGGACGCCCTGCGGTCACTGGGCATGGACCGGCGCGAAGGGTTGTGGGCGGTCAAGGCCCTGGCGCCGGAGGTGAAGGCGCAGGTCGAGGCGCCGCTGCTGGCGCTGATGGGGCCGGTGACGGAAACCGCGGCGGACCTGCCGGTGATGTCCCTGCCGGCCCATGTGCACGAGGACTATCGCACCGTCAGCCTGTCCCTGAAGGCGCATCCCTGCCAGTTCTTCCGCCCCCTTCTGACCCGCCTGGGCGCGGTGACGGCGGAGCGGCTGAAGACCATGAAGGACGGCGCGCGGGTGACCATCGGCGGCCTGGTGCTGATCCGCCAGCGGCCGGGCACGGCCAAGGGCGTGGTGTTCGTGACCCTGGAAGATGAGACCGGCGCGGCCAACGCCGTGGTCTGGCGCGATGTCTTCAGCGCCAACCGCAGGGCGGTGATGACCTCGGCCTTCCTGGTCGTGCACGGGCGGTTGCAACGCGCCAGCGATGTGATCCACGTGGTGGCCGAACGCTTCACCGACCTGACCGATCGCCTGGCGGAACTGAAGGCCGACGGCGACTCGCCGCCGCCGGCCTCAGCCAAACCGCAGTTGGTGCGCAGCCGGGATTTCCATTGAGGCGACCAAATCCACCTTAGTACCTGTCATGCCGGAGAGCCGTGAAACGGCCCATCCGGGACCGCCGGGAGCGCTGATGGACAGGGAGCGGCGAACGGCTGTGTCTGTTGCGGTCCTAGGCAGGCGCTTGCGCGCCTTCCGACAGCGGGATGGGAACTACCGAGGCGTCGCGTAGGCCGAGGACATCCATCCGCGGTTGCCGTTCTCGTCGTCCACTTCCATCCACACGCCGTTGCGCTGGCCGGTGGGATAGACCAGGGACCCCTGGTGCACGGTGTAGCGGATGCGGGCGGCGGTGGAGGGGGTTTCACGCAGCTGCACGTCGGTGGTGGCGCGCTGGGCGGCGATCGGGGCGTTGGCCTGCTGGGCGCCCGGCTGCTGGTTCTGCATGTAGTGGATCAGATCAGTGAAGCCGTTGAAGTAGGCCTGCATGATCACCTTGCCGATGTCGGTGTTGGTGTAGCCGCTGCCAGCCAGGCCGCCAAAGCCGCCCCATCCGCCCCAGGCGCCGCCGCCGCCGAAGCCGATGTCGGTCTTCTTGGCGTTGCCCTCGGCGATGTAAAGCTGCTCGGTGGTGCGGGCGTCCACCAGGGTGATCAGGGTGTTGGCTTCCTTGCTCTGCACGCTGATGCTACCGGCCATCGCGCCCCAGCCGCCGGGCAGGAAGTGGCCGGCCATGCCGCCCAGGTTGCCGCCGCCGGAATTGGAGTTCTGGCGGGCGATGTCGGGGATGATGAAGAAGTCGGCCGCCAGCACCTGGCCGCGCCCAATGTTGGCGCCGCGCTGCAGGTCGCCGCTGTCGTTGAGGCCGCGCTCCTGATCGCGCATGGCCAGGCCGCCGTTGCGATCGACCATCCGCAGGCAGCCCGAGCGCAGGGCGAACAGTTTCAGCACCGCTTCGGGGTTGGATAGGCCGAGCGGCGTCCACCAGTCACGGTCCGGCTCCTTCACCGCCGCGGTGCCCAGCGGTCGGTCGCAGTGCGGCAGGTCGCTGGCGTGGGTGACGGCGCCGTTGGCGGCGAAGGCCGGTCCGGCGACGCCGGCGGCGCCGAGCCCGATTGCCAGGACGGTGGCGATGAATCTACGCATGTTTCGAGGCCCCATTGAGTTTGCAAGCGACTCTAGCGACTCGCATAGCAGCGTTCAATGACGGGACGGTCAATTGAACGGGACTTGGAAAAGCGACCCTCCCGTCTGCGCGGGAGGGATATCGGCAAGCCCTCGCCCCCGCCTGCGACCCGCCTGCGGGGGAGAGGGTTGGGTGAGGGGGCGCCTAAGCCCGCTGAGCTTCTCTAGAGAGGCCCATCACGCGGACGGACCCCTCGCCCTACCCTCTCCCGATCCTTCGGATTTCAGGGATTCACCCTTCTCTTTTTGACGCGATGCCGGTAGCGGCCCCGCTGTTCCTTCTCCCCGTGGGGAGAAGGACGTGTTGGGCGACCGCTTCACGGTCTGAAGTCCGTGGGCGTCAAAGGACTTCCCCACCCCCGCCCTTCGGGCGGACCCTCCCCATAAAGGGGAGGGAGGCTGTCCTCAGAAGATTTCGAACAGGCCTGCGGCGCCCATGCCGCCGCCGACGCACATGGTGACCACGCCCCACTTGGCGCCGCGGCGCTTGCCTTCGTGCAGGATATGGCCGGTGCAGCGGGCGCCGGTCATGCCGTAGGGGTGGCCGATGGAGATGGCGCCGCCGGAGACGTTGAGCTTCTCATTGGGGATGCCCAGGGTGTCGCGGCAGTAGAGAAGCTGGCTGGCGAAGGCTTCGTTCAGCTCCCACAGGTCGATGTCGTCGACGGTGAGGCCGTTGCGCTCCAGCAGCTTGGGCACCGCGAAGACCGGGCCGATGCCCATTTCCTCCGGCCCGCAGCCGGCCACGGCCATGCCGCGATAGGCGCCCAGGGGCTGGAGGCCGCGCTTCTCCGCTTCCTTGGCTTCCATCAGCACCAGCGCGGCGGCGCCGTCGGAGAGCTGGGAAGCGTTGCCGGCGGTGACGAACTTGCCCTCGGCGACGATGCGGCCGCCCTTGAACACCGGCGCCAGCTTCTGCAGGTCCGCCAGCGTGGTCTGGGGCCGATTGCCCTCGTCCATGCTGATGGTGATTTCCTTTTCGCCGGTCTCGCCGGTTTCGCGGTTGGTGACCGTCATGACGGTGGTCATGGGGGCGATCTCGGCGTTGAGGTAGCCGGCGGACTGGGCCTGGGCCGTACGCTGCTGGGACTGCAGGGCGTATTCGTCCTGGGCCTCACGGCTGACGCCATAGCGCTCGGCCACCACCTCGGCGGTCTCGATCATCGAGGTGTAGACCTCCGGCACATTCTTCGCGAGCCAGGGGTCGACGGCGCGAAAGCGGTTCATCTTGTCGTTCTGGACGAGCGAGATCGACTCGATGCCGGCGCCGATGGCGATCGGGGCGCCGTCGCTGATGATGTACTTGGCCGCCGTGGCCACGGCCATCAGGCCCGAGGAGCACTGCCGGTCCATGGACATGCCGGCCACGGTGTTAGGGAAACCCGCGCGCAGGAGGGCGTAGCGGGCGATGTTGCCGCCGGTGGTTCCCTGCTGCAGGGCCGCGCCCATGACCACGTCGTCCACTTCGCCCGGATCGATGCCGGCGCGCTTCACCGCCTCGGCCAGGGCGTGGCCGCCCAGGGTCGGCCCATCGGTGTTGTTGAACGCCCCGCGATAGGCGCGCCCGATCGGTGTGCGGGCGGTGGAGACGATGACGGCTTCACGCATTTGGAAATCCTTACGTGTGGGAACTGTTCAAACATTGTCATCCCGCAAGCGGCGCAGCCGCTGTCCGGGACCGCCGGAAACACCGGCGCTTGCCGCGGTCCCGGATAAGCCGCGTGCGCGGCTTTCCGGGATGAGAGCGGTTGTTACTTCATGTCCTGGAAGCGCTTGCCCTCGGCGACCAGCTTTTCCAGCAGGGCCGCGGGCCTGAAGGCGTCGCCCATCTGGGCCTGGAATTCCTTCATCTTGGCCAGCACCTTGTCGAGGCCGATGTAGTCGCCGTACCACATCGGGCCGCCGCGATAGACCGGCCAGCCGTAGCCGTTCTCCCAGACCACATCGATGTCCGACGCGCGGATCGCCTTGCCCTCCTCGAGGATCTTCGCCCCCTCATTGATCATCGGATAGATGCAGCGTTCCAGGATCTCCTGGTCGCTGATGTCGCGGGTGTTGGCGCCGCTCTTGGCCGCGAAGTCGCGGATGATCTTCTCGGTGACCGGCGAGGGGAGGGCGTTGCGGTTCTCGTCGTAGTCGTAGAAGCCGGCGCCGGTCTTCTGGCCGCGGCGGTCCATCTCGCAGAGCACGTCGCGGATGGTCTCGCCGTGGGACTTTTCCTTCACCCAGCCGATGTCCAGCCCGGCCAGGTCGCTCATGGCGAAGGGGCCCATGGGGAAGCCGAAGTCGTAGAGCACACGGTCCACGTCCCAGGGCATGGCGCCTTCCAGGATCAGCTTGTTGGCTTCGCGCTGGCGCTGGCCGAGGATGCGGTTGCCCACGAAGCCAGGGGTGACGCCCACCAGGGCGGCGACCTTGCCGATCTTCTTGGCCAGTTTCATCGAGGTGTTGATCACCGGCTTGGAGGTGTGGTCCGCGCGCACGATCTCCAGCAGCTTCATGACGTTGGCCGGCGAGAAGAAGTGCATGCCGAGCACGTCCTGCGGCCGCTTCGTCGACTTCGCGATCTCGTCGATGTTGAGATAGGAGGTATTG